>Ga0181516_10003586_pt1 | contig 10294 bp, 8 predicted proteins | sample PEATcosm2014_Bin_25_FD_121104 | JGI IMG/M metagenome (GOLD analysis project Ga0181516, IMG submission 121104) | Peatland microbial communities from MTU Mesocosm Facility, Houghton, MI, USA - PEATcosm2014_Bin01_10_metaG | ecosystem: Environmental > Terrestrial > Soil > Wetlands > Peat | place...
AGCGCGATTCAGCCATACGCAACATGGAACGCCGATTCTCGATGGGGCGATTGCGTATCTTGAGTGTCGGTTACAAACCACCTATGAGGCGGGCGATCACACCATTTTCATCGCGGAAGTGGAAGAAGTTGTGGTGCGGGAGGGTGAGCCGCTGATTTGGTTTCGCGGAAGGTATAGGACGATGGCCTAGGTAGAGTTCGCCAGCAAGGCTGATTGTCCGCATTCGACTCGCTACCGGATGCTCTACAATAAAGAGTTTTAGGAGTTCCGATTATGGCTCGCACTGCCGCTGAATACCGTCCTGCCTTGCATCGTTTTGCAGTCATTCTTGCTGCCGCTACGTTTTTTCTGATTGTTGCTGGAGCGCTGGTCACCAGCAATGATGCCGGACTTTCTGTCCCGGACTGGCCGACTTCTTACAACTCTTTTTACAAGCTTCCGCCGTGGGTGGGCGGCATTCGCTACGAGCACTCGCATCGCATGATTGCCGAGTTCATCGGACTGCTGACCATTGTGCTGGCGGTATGGACCTGGCGTTCCGAGAGCCGCCGCTGGATGCGAAATCTGGCTTTGGCGGCGTTGGGAACGGTTATCCTGCAGGGCTTTCTCGGCGGGATGACAGTACTTTTCTTTTTGCCGCCGCTGGTTTCATCGGCTCATGCTGCGTTGGGCCAGACATTTTTCTGCCTGACTTGCTGCATCGCGATGTTTACCGGCCGCAAGTGGGTCGAGGATTCTGCGCCGCCTGCGACGGACACGCGCGCGCCGCAGCTCTTTCATCTCGCACTGCTATCGCTGGCGGCTCTTTACACCCAATTGATTTTGGGCGCTATGTTTCGCCATCACGGCATGAGTTGGGTGGCGCACGTGGTCAATGCACCGTTGGTCGCGCTGATTCTTACCTGGACATGCGTTCGGGCGCTGTCGCAATATGGCGACAATCAGGCGGTGCGGCGGCCGGCGGTGGCGATTTTGTTTTTGGTGAGCATTCAGTTGTGTTTAGGATTTCTTGCGTTTCTCACGCGGATCGTCTGGGGAGCCGACGCTCCGCAGCCTGAGTTGCCCATGATTGCGTCAACCGTAGCGCATGTTGCGACGGGAGCGTTGCTGCTGGCGACGACTTACATTCTGACAGTGCAGGTTTGGCGGCATGTTGCAGTGCGATCGGCGGAGCGGGTGACGGCGGGAGATCGGGCAGCGCTGGTGGCGTAGTGTTGTGCGAACGCACAGGTTCGCGCATCACAGTTGCCTGATCACGCTTTCTGTTATAGTGGGCAACTAAAGTTTCCATAACACTGGCATCCGCGCGGGTCATTTTCGGAAATCGATCTTGTTCATCACGCGCGAACGGAAGGAGCATTCATGGCTGGAAAGAGCGTTAACAAAGTTATTTTGATTGGCAATCTAGGGAAGGATCCCGAGGTGAAACACACCCCGCAGGGTACGCCTGTGGCCTAGTTCACCTTGGCGACCAACGAGCGTTTCAAGGATAAAGAAGGCCAGTGGCAGGATCGCACCGAGTGGCACAACATCACGGCCTGGTCACGCACTGCGGAAATTGTCGGCGAATACGTCAAGAAGGGCAGCAAGGTCTACATCGAAGGCAGCTTGAAGACCGATTCGTGGGACGATAAAACGACAGGTCAGAAGAAGTACATGACGCACATTGTGGTGAACGATCTCGTTCTGCTGGGAGGGCGAGGCGAGGGCGCTGGCGGCGGAGCGTCAGCTGGCAATAACAATTTCGACCAGCGCGGTCCCGAGCCTGAGCATGTCAACTCCGGGCCGATCAGCGACGAAGATATTCCGTTCTAGGATGTCTCGTCTCGAAGTCGAATTCCGGAAGACTCAGGGTTTCAGGGCGAACGTCGGCGATCCCAGTAGGTGTCCATCGTCGATTGCTCGTATGCGACATTCCTTCCACTGATTCGGTTCGTGTTTTCCACGTAGCTTGAGCTTTTGGAAGTTGTCAGTGAGACATTCCGTGTAGTCGGGATGACTCGCGTGCAGCGTGATTGCATCCAACGTGCGGCCAATAAATTGTTTCTGGAAATTGAGTTTTTTTTCTTCGCCTAGGTCACGCAGAATTCGCGTTCTCTCTCTGGCCACTTGCACTGGGACTTGCTGCTTCATCGTGGCGGCTGGGGTGCCCGGTCGGGGCGAATAAGTGAAGACGTGCAAGTAGGTGAGTGGCAGGTCTTCGATCAGCTGTCGTGTTTCTTGGAAATCGGCGTCGGTTTCGCCGGGGAATCCGGTCATGACATCGGCGCCGATGGCGGCAACGGGCATGGCGGCGCGAATCGTTTCGATTTTCTGGCGATAATGCCAGGGACGATACTTGCGATGCATGGCGCGCAAGATCCGGTCGCTGCCGGATTGCAGCGGAACGTGCGCGTGCTTCGCGATTCGCGGCGATGACGCGACGAGGTCGATCAATTCTTGACTCCAGTCCATTGGTTCGACGGAGCTGATGCGGAGCTTTTCTAAACTTGTTTCCGTGATGATCGCTTGCACTAGAGCCTCGAAGCGAAGTGTCTTTTCGGAAAAGTCGCGCCCCCATCGTCCTAGATTGATACCCGAGATTACGACCTCGCGATAGCCCGCTTCCACCAGCTGATTGACTTCATTAAAGATTCGCGACAGGGGAAGGGAACGGCTTTGGCCACGGACAAAAGGAATCACGCAAAACGAGCAGCGATTGTCACAGCCGTCCTGCACTTTTAGATTGGGCCGAGTACGTTCGTGGATGGCGTCGAATACCGGGGCGGCGAGCAGTTCGGTGTGCGCGAAAATGTCGGAGACGAAAATAGGGGCGGTGGTCGCGGTGCCCAATTCCGATATGTGGACAAAGTCCGAACTCCCGCCCGCGGCGGCTTGGGGGCGATTGTTTAGTAACAGATCGACGAGATCGCGCTTGTTCGAGTTGCCAATGACTTGCGAGACACCGGGCAGTGCAGCAATTTCTTCTGGAGCGCGTTGGGCGTAGCATCCCGTGACGACAATTTTGCAGTCCGGATTCTTGCGTGAAATTCGGCGGATTGTGGCCCGAGCGTCCTGATCTGCGGCGGCGGTTACGGTGCACGTGTTCAGCACGACCACCTCGGCGTCGGCACTGCTGGCGCACAATTCCCAGCCGCGCTCGCGAAACTGGCGTTCGATGGCAGCACCGTCGGACTGGGTGGCGCGGCATCCGAAATTTTGAACGTAGAAACTGCCCATCGGTCTATACTAAAGCAGTCCTTTCCGAGGAGCGATTATGGCGCGCCGAATTCTCCTGGTCGACGACGATCCAACCGTGCGACTGACCCTCAAGGCTGTGCTGGAACTGAATGGTTTTTCTGTGACGACAGCGGCTTCCGCGTCGGAGGCGGAGCAAAAGCTTTCCCTTGGCATTTACGAACTGGTGATCACCGATGCCCGCATGGAGAGCGAAGACTCCGGCCTGCGCGTCATCGAGATGGCTCGTCAGCAACCTTATACTCCCGCGACTGCTTTGCTGACGGCATTTCCTCCGGATTCGCGCGGATGGACAGAGACGGAGAGTGATTCGGTTCTGGTCAAGCCCATCGGGACGCAGGAGTTACTGGCTCAGCTCGAAGAGGTGCTGATCCGTCACCAGCAAAAGCTCGCGGCGCAGAGTTCGAAAGTAGCAGACCCGACGCCGGCATCGGCCGTGGCCCCTTCATCCCAGCGAATGCGCTCACGCGCCGAAGCCTCTCAGGGCGTGCACCGAAGAGTTGGCTGACGCTTTTGCGTTGCCGATTCCGCGCACAAGGCCTAAGCCGAGGCTACGTTTCGCTGGCCCATATAGCAGGCACGGCACAGTACGGGCCGCCCTTGCGTGGGGCGAAAGGGGACCGTAGTTTTTTGCCCGCAGGAGGCGCAGTACACCGCAGTCACCATCTTGTTCGTTCCACCCGCTTTCGTCCCTCCGGCTTGGCGGAAAACTGGTTGCTGCGAGGGTTGACGGCCAGGTTCGGCTGAACGAAAAGGGGGTTCGCCTCTCTTCGCAATCTTGCACTTCTTGCAGTAACGGGGTTGGTTGCGGAATTGGCGATCAAGAAAAAATTGTTGCTCGCCAGCAGTGAAAAGAAATTCAGCGTTGCATTTGGCACAGTGCAGCAACTTGTCTTGCAACTCCATGGAGGATGCTCCCAACTGAATGTGCCGCCCCGCTCCTCCCTATGAGGCAGACACACCTCAACCGGGCAGGCGCCGTGGCGACCCTGCATCCCCCTCAGTTGTTGAGCGGAGCATCCGCTCGGAACATCGCTCTACTGCAGTGGAGGAATAATAATTGATTCGAGGAGTTTTTGCTTTAGAAAATTGCCGTGCGGGAAAAAATGCCTCACAAAAGTAAATAGCCGCCACACCGGGCAGGTGCGGCGGCTGTCTACTGGAGTACCTGCTAGTCGGCTTCTTTACGCGCCTTCTTACGGCTGCGCTTGCGCGCCAATGCTTCTTTCACGCGCTTCTTCTCGCCGGGCTTCAGGTAAAAGGAGTGCCTCTTAACCTCCTTGATAATGTCTTCCTGTTGCACCTTGCGCTTGAAGCGCCGCAGGGCGTTCTCTAAGGATTCGCCCTCTTGCAATCTGATTTCTGCCAACGGTACTACACCCCCAACCTTGTCCGGATGGACTGATTAAGTGTATTACAAACATGGATTTCCAGCTAGAACGCCGAGGTCAGTAGACAAGCCTCATGCCCAACTGCACCTGTCTTGGGGCAAAGGCGCTGTTCGCCCTCAGCAGGTTCGCGGGAACCTGATAGTGGCCGGGATAATAAGTGATCCCAAGTTCGGTTGTTTCTTTGATGAATGACGCGGTATTGGTTTGGAGTCCTTCGTCGGTGATGTTAACGGTTTTGTTGTCACGATTGAGCAGGTTAAAGGATTCGGCAATCAATTCCATTTTTAAGTGTTGTCCCAGGAAGAATCGTCGGGTCATGCGCAAGTCGGTCGTGGCGTAGTCCGGGCCGGTGAAGGCATTGCGGGCTGCGCCGGGGAGACGATCATTGGTGTCGTTGCCATCCTGATTGGGGTCGCCAGAGACCATCACGCTTTCGGGACGTCCGCTCCCTATGGTTACGACTCCGGCGCACTTCCATTCGTTGAACAGCGCTGCGAGTAGAGGATCTTCGCGTCCGAAGGGTTTCGGCTCAGTGATCCAGGACATCACAAAGCGGTTTCGCTGGTCGGTGACGCTGTTGCCTTTTTCTGCATTAGGCGCATAGGAATTCTGTACGGTTGAGGGCACGCCCGCAACTAATGCGTCCTGCCCATCGTCTACCGCGTGGGCGAAGGTGTAGGCCAAGCGGAAGTAGACTCCGTTGGTCATTTTTCTATGAATCGAAAGCGTCGCTCCGTTGTATACACTCGATGCCGCGCTCTCGAACACATCGACCGAGCCCAGCTGCGGAATGGGCCGCGCGATCGGATTGATGCACGGCGGATATGGGCAGGTAAATGAATAAGTATTCTGAATCGTCGCGAACGATGCTTCGCTATAAAACTCATTCAGGAAATTTGTGCCAGTGCTGTCATAGACGGGATAAGAAACGTAGACGGGCGGTGGGAGATTTACATCCCGGGCGCGAATCAAGTCTTCGCCGTGGACGTAGGTGTATGACACTCCGACGGCGAGGCGGTCGGCCATTTCGCGCTCCATAGTCAGGCTGGCTTGTTCGACATGCGGCGTCTTAAAGTTTGACGCGAAAGCTGAAACCGTTGCCTGAGTGTACTGCTCTAGGCTGGCCGGAGCCGTGCATGAAGACGCCAGCGGAGAGCAATCCACCAGTGCGTAAGGGTAGTGAGGGAATACTTGATTGTCCGCGAAGGTTGAGTTGTCGAGAAACAGTTCGCCGCCGGTTAGTCCGTTATCAGTTGCGACGGTGGACTGATAAATTTGCGGGATGCGAGTGTAAAAGAGCCCGTAGCCGCCTCGCATGACTAGCGGGCGATCGTGGCCGATGGAATAGGCAAAGCCTACGCGCGGGGCAAAGTTGTATGGATTGAACGGCATCAGGCCCGTGCCCGGCCACAGAGGATTCGCCACCATTCCTTTCTTGCTATAAGTCTGCAAGTCATAGCGTCCGCCGATGCTTAGCGCGAGGTGGTCGGTGACGCGAATCGTGTCTTGTACGAATGCGGAATACTCGTTGCTGTCGGGGTGGGACACTGCGTTGCCAAAATCCTGGATGTAATACTTCGGAACGTCGTGCGCAAATGCGCGCAGTGGCGTGAGTTCTAGTCCTGCTTCCATTGGAGCGAAAGTGAATTGATTTACCTTGATGGGATCGAAAATGTATTCGCCGCCATTCGATCGTGGAAAAAAGTTGTAAAGCCAAGTGAGCAGAGCGTCGCCCCCGAACTTGAAGGCATGGCGGCTTCCGTCCACGCTGAAAGTTTCTGCCACGTGCAGGCGATGCTCGCGGGTTTGTCGCGGCAATATAGTGGATCGTCCAAAGCCATCGACTTCGTCGGTGATGCGGGTCAGCGGCAGGGAAGTATTGCTGCTCGATTGCTGCAAGTCATGAGTAAACTGCGCACGAAAATGGCTGATAAAACGACTGGTAAAGCTTGAGGACAGGGCCAGAGATGCAGTTTCGGTGGCCACACTCTCCGATCCGTTGTCGCTTTCTGAAAACGTCGTGATCGGGCTACCGGGATCGAAGAATACATTGTTGGACCCGTAGTAGCGGGACGTGTTGATCCGCATGGTCAGCGTATTGCGGCTGCCCAGATTGAAGTCGAGCTTGCCGAATGCAGCGTTACCCAATAGCTTCGCGGGATATGGCTGCAAGGCCAGTTGGTTCAATTGCGCTGCGGCGGCGAATACTTGCGCTTGGTCGCTGGCTTCGTAGTCTCCGGGCGAATATGGGCCCGTGCCGGCAACCGGGGTGATCGTCGACGTGCCGTTCAAGAATTGCATCACGGTCGGAATGTGAAAGAGGTGCTGATCGAATCCGGCAAAGAAGAAGATGCGATTCCGCTTGAGCGGCCCGCCAATGGTGCCGCCAAATTGTTGCTGCTGGCTGGGTGGCTTGGTGGTCAAGAAAGGATATGCGGCAGCTAGAGCGCTATCCCGGACGAAATAGAAGTCGCTGCCGTGGAGGTGATTCGATCCTGACTTAGTCACGACGTTAATCACTGCGCCGCCGGAACGGCCTAGATCTGCGCCGTAAGTATTTGAAGAGACGCGAAATTCCTGCACGACTTCATTCGAAAACTGATAGGGCGCACGATAGCGTCCTGTGGCTTGGGCGAAGAAGGCGTTATTGTTGTCGCCGCCGTCGACCAGAAAGCTGGACTGAAAGCCGCGAATGCCGCCGAAGGCGAGGTCGCCATTGGAGCCGCTGGTGAGTCCGCGCGGATCTTGTGTGACTCCCGGAGTGAGAAGTGCGAGGTCCGTAAAGCGCCGCCCATTCAGCGGCAGCCCGGTGATGGCTTTTTCTTCAATCCACGAGGACACGGCGCTAGGCTGTGTTTCGACCAACTGCGGCTCGCCGGACACTGTGACGGTTTCCTCGGCCCCGGCGACGCGTAGATGAAACGCGACTTCGAGAGTGCCGCCGACGGTCACGTGAATATTAGGAGTCAATTCAGGAGACATGCCTTGAGCGACGGCGCGCCCCGTATAGTCCCCGGGAGGAAGCAGATCGAAGGAGAAACGTCCGGAGGAGTCGGAAGCACCGCTGTAACGGAAGCTGGTGGCCAGATTGACGATGGCGACGGATGCGCCCGCGATGACCGCGCCCTGCGCGTCGGTCACGGTTCCGCGAATCGCCCCGCTGGAAGCGTCCTGCGCCCACACCGTCGCAACACTCATCGCGACCACAAACACCACCAACCATCGGGCCATGCCAACTCACCTCAAAGCCAGGTGAGTCCAACCCAAGACAGGGACCAGCTTTTTATAGCAGCTTTCAGGTGGGGAGTATGTGACGGATGAACTACCAGTAACTCACGGCTGAGAAGACGATTCGTTTAGCTCGAATTCCTGCCCATGGACGGGCGCGAGGAATGGAATCGTATAACCTTGTAAGTTAACTTTGGCTGGCTTGAGAACCTCGACCACTTCGGTGAACTTGAAGGTGCCCATCTTGAAAGACTCCTGGTTTAGGTGAAAGACCAGCATCTGTTTCTTCGATCCACGCAGTGATATCTGGTCTGGTGTGTCGTTCTTTACGACGACCAGAATCCCTCCACTTGTGTGATTTTGTTCTTCCTTCTCCTTTTCCTGCGAGTCTTTATCATCATGCTTTTCTTCATTCTTGTGGTGTAACTTGAAGTCCGGAACCAGTGCTCTGGCCTGATCTCTATTCGCGGCTGGAAAGTTGCCCGCGCGCCATAGCTCGTCCGGGATGTCGGCGGGTCCGTCGAGGGTTGGGGAAACGATCAGAGTTTTCCCCGCTTCGATTTCGCGGCCGTTTCCTTTGATGGTGAAATCAGCGACCACGAGGGGCAGAGCTACGGCTTTGCTGCCTTGGGATAGAAACAGCGGGCGCGCGCCGGGCTCAACCTCTTCGGGGACGGCGACCAATGCGGAGTGTTGGGTCTCTACCACGATCTTCGCCGGACGACTCTGGAACGCGGCGAATGTGTTGTGGCTGTCTCCGTTGAAAGGTCCGCTGACCATGCAGAGCTGACTTTTTAGGCATAGGACGACCGACTCGAAGGTTCGGGGGATTGCTTTCTTAGGAGATTTGGGTAAATTTATCAGGGCCGAGATTTCGTGTTTGGGATTGCCGGATTGCCGAAGGGTAATGTTCAGCTCCGAATTCTCTTTCGGAACGGTGAAGGTGATTGTATCCATGGCGGATTGAGTCGGCTCCGAGCCGATTTGCAAAGTCCATCCCGACAGGTTTTGGACATCGCCTATGGCCGCGGGGACAGCCAGTCGGGTGACGTGAATCTCGGGTATTTCTTCGTAGCCGGCTGCGTCATCGGTGACAATGCCCGAGACCCGCTCACCGGCAGAGGCGTTTGCTGGAAGTACGATTCCGAAGTCGTTCTTCTTCGGCATTCTTGCCGCAGGGGTCGCGATAGTTCTGCCTGGTCTGGCCTTTTGCTGTTGTTCGGCCGCGCGCGCGTCGGACAATGCTTTCGACACTTCTTGCACAGTGAACTTCTTCACCGTTTCCGCTCCGCCGGATGACTCTTCGCCTTCCGGACATTCGACTCTTTTGTAAGCTTGACCGGGCGCGTTCCAGTCTTTGCAAGCATAGGTGCCGCTCCATGGATCGTGAGTGAGCAGGTGGCCGCCGATCTGTTTTCCGGCATCGTCGAAAACCCGAATCAATTCCTCGGTGAAGTTGGTGTTCTCATCGAAAGTCTGGCGTGTGGTTTCGCGAATCTTTCCATCGGGCGCATAGGTCGTAGTGGTTTGACGAATGACTGTGGGAGGCGGTGCGGCGTAGCCAGACAAGTATTCGTATTCCACTTTCTCCAGCACATTGCCCTCGGAGTCGACCGTACGCTGTTGCGTCACCTTATTGGTCGCGTCGTAATCAGTCTGCGTTTTTCTTCCGCTGCCAGCGTCTTGGACTTCAGTGTGTTGGGCGAAGGCAATGCTGGCCGCACAGAGCCAGATCAGCGAGGCGATTGTCGAATAGGCGAAGACTCTTTTCACGCGTCGAGAGAGTTGGTGATTTTGCGAATTCACAGCCGCGATGTTAGCACGACAGACTGCCATGCCAAGACTGCCTTTAACCGGATAGAGAAGTAAGTCCCTATTTTTTCGCCGTGCGACGCGCGACCCCAAAACTTTACAAAAAAGCTTATGAGTACTACAGATAATAGTTGTGTTTGACGATCGTCTGTGGTGTACTTCTCGCAACGGCCCCGCCGAGCTTTTCTCCTAAAGCTATGCGAAACCGCATCCTCGCTCTCACAAAGAGCTAAAGACTGTTCAGGTAGGAAGAAGGAAAAAATCCCTATGAATATGAAGTCTCAGAAGTGCTTCGCCTCGTTATTGCTCGCCGCCGGGGTCCTCTGTCTTAGCACCGTGCCCCTAGCCGCGCAGGACGAAAACACAGTCATCAGTCATGCCAAGGCTTTCGCCGTCTCCGCGCCCTTCAGTGAGCTGGCCAAAATGCCGCACACACCGCGCTACGGTTTTCACGAAGCCAACCCAGTTCGCCGCATCCCTAAGCCGCACGCTGGCCCGATTATGGACGCTGTCGAGCAGATATTTGCTCCATCTGGAACGCCTGACACGATCGAAGCCAACATTCTCGGGGTCGGTAATGGTTTCCCCGGCTATAGCGTCCCCGATGCTCCGCCCGATACAACGAT
>Ga0181516_10003589_pt1 | contig 10292 bp, 7 predicted proteins | sample PEATcosm2014_Bin_25_FD_121104 | JGI IMG/M metagenome (GOLD analysis project Ga0181516, IMG submission 121104) | Peatland microbial communities from MTU Mesocosm Facility, Houghton, MI, USA - PEATcosm2014_Bin01_10_metaG | ecosystem: Environmental > Terrestrial > Soil > Wetlands > Peat | place...
CAGCCCGATAAACGGCGCCGTCGAACCGATCGTCGCCAGTCCGCCCAGGCCCCTCTTCAGCTTGGCGTGAACGATCGCCTCGGCGCGCTCCAAGGCGCGGCCCGAGCTCTCGATGGTCTCTTCTGTAGCGGTGCCGCCCGAAGAGCGGAACTCCTGCAGGCCGGCCGTCACTACCTCGGCCAGATGAGACTTCTTGTTCCGGTCGGCGATCTTGATGGCTTCTTCAAGCTTGCTGTCCTTCAGGGCGCCGGCAACCTTAGGCGCGAATTCGCGCGACTGCTTGCGGGCGGCCGAGAAGTACAGGTAACGGTCGATCATCACGGCCAGAGACCAGATCGACTCAATGAAAAGAACGATGGCGATGGCGCGAACCGCCCATCCCATGTGGTCCCAAAGCTGCATGGGTCTGAAGCCGACCGCCTGATCGTCTTGGAAGAGCGCAAGGCTGCTGACCGTGTGTGACGCGAAATGTGACAACTGAGCGAGAATCACTGAATCGTTCCTCCTAAGGAGTTTGTTGTGAATTGCATTCCGCCGCGGCGGACGGTTGCTTGGAATGCGGCTCTTTCCGGATTCGCATTCAGGCCAAAAATAAAGCTTCTACCCAAACTACGGGTAGAAGCCGAAGAGTTCGTCATCCACCGAGTGTGAAGACGACGTTTACCGTGGTTTCCACTTCAACCGGATCGCCGTTAAGCAGGTACGGTCTATATCGCCACGACCTCACGGCATCGACGGCGGCCTGCGTCAACATGGCCGGACCGCTGATGACGCGCAGACCCTCGATGGTCCCTGTCTTCGAGATGGTGGCCTGAAGCTGGACCGTACCCTGAACACGGGCGGCTTTGGCGATGGGAGGATAGACGGGAATCGTTTTCTGTAGCAGATATCCCGCCGCCACGCCGCCGGAAATGTTGATCTTTTGCGGAGGCGCGGCCTTTACCTTGGGCGCGGCCTGTCCGCCGAACATGCCGCCCAGCGTACCGCCAGAACTGCCGCCCAGGCCTTCCATGCCCGCGACGCCAAAGTTCGAACTCGGCGGCGCTTCCTTCTCGGCTACCATCTTGATGTCGTGCGGAATCTTGGTCGGCGCGGTGAGCTGGTTGTTCATCATTTCCGACTGCACATGCACCACATGCACAACCTCCGGCGGGGGCGGCGGCGGTGGAGGCGGTGGCGGTGGAGGCGGCGCCGTGAGTTGCGTAATCATCATGGCGCTCGGCAGCGCCTCGGGATAGATCAGCGGGATGAGAATCAGGAGAACCAGGATGGAGCCGTTGAGAATGAACGTCACCATCATCCAATACTTGCTCTTGCTCTTGATCCTGCCTGCGGATTCAAATGTGGAATCTTCAAACATGGCCAGCCTCGCATCGCGTGTGGTTACTTCTATTTTAGACACCGGGGGAATGTTAAATGTTCCCGAAGCATCTGCATAGATCAAAACGGTACAATAAAGCGCCATTCACCTATACCAGAATCGGCGCCTCACATGCAAAAACCTTTAAGGTTGCCCGCCGCTATCCCCGGCAAACCCACTAAGCTCTGCTGCGCTTGGCGGCCGGCAAAACCGCCGCTTTGCCCCGGCTCGCCCGCCATTGCTGCCAGGCCACCAACATAGGGGCGGCCACGGCGATGGACGAATATGTACCGATAAGAATACCCACGACAAGCGCAAATGAAAAGCCTCTTAGAACCGGGCCGCCAAAAATATACAGCGACAATACCGTCAGAAAGGTCAATCCGGAGGTGAGAACGGTCCGGCTCAGCGTCTGATTGATGCTCCGATTGACCACGTCCGGCAAGGATTCCCGGCGGCTCAGGCGCAGGTTTTCGCGGATGCGGTCAAACACCACAATGGTGTCGTTCATGGAGTAGCCGACCAGCGTCAGAATCGCCGCGATCACCGTCAGGCTGATTTCCTGGCCGGTAAGCGCGAAGGCCCCCACGGTGATTAGCGTGTCATGGAAGCAGGCAACGACGGCGGCTACACCATAAATCAACTGGAAACGGAACCAGAGATAGACCAGCATCCCGAGCATCGAGTAAAGCGTTGCCAGCGTAGCTTTTCTCTCCAGTTGGCCGCCGACGGTGGGTCCAACCACGTCCACCTTGGTTGCCGCGGGGACGATGGGATTGCTGTAATGAGCTCGAAGGGAATCTTCAATCAGTTGGCGGCCCGCGTCGAGCGAAGATTCGTCGTGCTGCTCGGGAAGGCTGATCAATACCTCGTTGTAGCTTGCCTCGTCGTAAGCGACGACACTCGGATCCTTGATGCCCGTTGCCGCGATGGCTTGGCGAATGGCATTGAGGTCCGGTGTCTGGACAAACTTCAACTGCACCTGGGTCCCGCCGCGAAAGTCCACGCCGAGAGGAACCGGGCTGCGCATTCCGCCGACGGGATGCGACCAGTTCCAGCCCATTGCAACAATGCCGGCTACGCTGAAGATCAATGAAAAGCCGAGGAAATACCACTTCTTCCCGAGCCAGTCCACATTTACGCCGCGAAACAATTCCACTGGTTCTTTCCCTTCCCGTTCTTCCCGTCAAAATCTTCCCTAAAATGCAATCATCCTCAGCGATCAAAAATAAACGGTCATCCTGAGCGAAGCGTTCAGCGATCAAAAATGAACGGTCATCCTGAGCGCCAAAATGCGGAGGTCATCCTGAGCGAAGCGTTCTACAGCGGAGCCGAAAGCCTGCCCGCCGTGGCCGGGACCCGCATTTGTTTCTTCATCGAAAGTCCTGCACTTCCACCCCGTACTTCTGCAAAAAACCTCCCGAACTGCTACCCTAAATCGAAATCGGCTCTCCGGGCTTTAGCCTGTTCAGGTGCGCATCGAAGATCACCCGCGAAACAAACACAGCTGTGAAGAGGTTGGCCAACAAACCGATCGTCAACGTCGTCGCAAATCCCTTCACCGGGCCGGTCCCGAACATGAACAAGATAGCCGCCGAAACGATGGTGGTCACGTGGGTGTCGACGATGGTCACCCAGGCGTGCGCAAAGCCCTGGTCAACCGCCGCCGCTGCCGCCTTTCCAGCGCGCACCTCTTCGCGGATTCTCTCGAAGATCAGCACGTTCGAGTCGACGCCCATGCCAATGGTTAGAATCACGCCGGCAATTCCCGGCAAGGTCAGCGTGGCCGTGGATACGCCCATAAAGCCCAACAGAATAATCAGGTTGAAAATCAGCGCCAGATCCGCGTTGATGCCCGATCCGCGGTAGTAAATCAACATGAACGCCATGACCACCGCAACACCCACGATGGCGGCCATAACGCCCTTGTGAATTGAGTCCGCGCCCAGCGATGCTCCCACGGTCCGGTCCTCAAGGTAGATAAGCGAGGCCGGCAAAGCGCCGGTGCGCAGCATCTTCGACAGGATCGTGACTTCTTCCGGCGTAAAGCTGCCGGTGATTTCGCCGGAATCGCGAATTGCCCTCTGGATGGTGGCCACTTCGCGCACCCGGCCGCCCATCACCACCGCCATACTCTGGCCGACGTTCTTGCTGGTGTAGTCGTAGAACTTGTCGCCGGCCTCGTTGGTGAGCGTAAAGCGAACATTTCTGCGTCCGTTCTGGTCTGTACCCGGATCGGCGGAGCGAAAGTCCTGGCCGCCCACAATGTAGGCGCGTTGCAGCACGTAGACGCTGTCGACATCGGAGCCGGCTGCAACGTTCCCCGCGCCGTGCAGCAGAACATCGTCAGGCGGTACCGCGCCGCCAACGCTGCCCGCCGCCTCCTGCTCGTCTTTGTAAGGGCCACCCACCACGGCGTGAATCTCAAGCCGCGCGGTGGACTGAATGATGCTCTTCACCCGGTCAAGGTCGCTGATGCCCGGCAACTCGACGAGAATCTGGTTATCGCCCAGGCCGTATTGATCGATCTTCGGCTCGCTCACGCCCAGCGTATCCACGCGGTCGCGGATGGTCTCGATGGCCTGTTCGACGGTCTTCTGTTTGAGAGCCGTCTCCACGGACGGCTTCATGGTCAGCGTGAAGGAATTGTCGGCTCCGCCGCCGGTCAAGTCGAACTCGTTGGAATACTTTGAGTCGAGCAGGGAACGGACGGCGCTCGACTGAGGCTGCGTCGTGCCTTCGATGCGAATTACCTGGGGTTGCTTGGCGGGATCGGGCTTGATAACCTGCGTAAAGCTCAGGTTGGCGGTCTTCAGCGCCTGCTGGATCGTTCCAACTGTGTTGTCGGTCTCAGCGCTAACTGCTTCCTCGACCACCACCTGCAAAATGAGGTGAACGCCGCCGCGCAGATCCAATCCAAGGTGAATCCGCTGGCTGATGGAATCCAGCAGCGCGGCGCCGGTAAATCCCGAGGGAACCCCGATGATGCCGTAGATGCAAACCACCAGGACTGCGATAATTCCAATTGTTTTGCCTTTGAGATTCTTCTTCATCGTCCCGTTTCTCTATTCACTATTTCTGAACTGCGGGTGCCCCGTCCGAATTGTGGATGCCCAAACATTGCTGTTGCCCCATCCTTCGCGGTCCTTGCGAAGGGTGGGATTCCAAATTCTAAGCCCCCGAAGTCCCCTCTTGCGTAACCGATGCGATCGCGCTCTTGGCCACTTCAAGCTTCACGTTGTCGGGAGCGACGCGGATTACGATCACATCGTCCTTGATAGAAAGGATGATGCCGCGAATGCCTCCTGCGGTCGTTACCCGGTCGCCGGCCTTGATCGCGGCCAGCATCTCCTGCCACTGCTTTTGCCGCTTCTGCTGCGGGCGAATCATCACCAGATACAGAACCGGAATCAAAAGTAAGGGTAGAAGCATGGGAAGACTGCTTCCACCCCCGCCGGCGGGCAATGCCGCCCATGCTGCCAAACTTGTCGCCACACTCATCCTTTACTCACCCTCAATCGTTGCCGCGGCAACCGCTCAGGGCACAGGCAAACCCGGCTTTGAACCGGATGCCCTATCAGAATTTGTCTCCGGGAACGAACCTTGCCAGATCCAGGCTGAAGAGCACGCCCAGCCTGGGCTCCAGCCAGGTTTTGAGTCGGATTCCTAGCCGGGCGGCCAAGTTGCGACTGAGCGTTCAAAACTGAACTCCAGCTACCTGAACTCCAGTGCAGAGCCCACCCCTGAATCCCAACTGCGGTCTGCTTCCTGTTCGACACAGCCTTCTTTTTGAACTCCAGTTTCGGAACTCCGATTCCAGAACGGACCCAAAGCCACACCAGCTCATTCTGCCCGGATTCCAAAAAGAATGCCTACACGATAAGATACGCGCACACGCTTGCGTGTCAAGGCGGACTCACCGCCGCAAGACCCCATAAAGCGCTCCCGATTGAGCCAAAACGGGGCATTCTTGAACCTTTATAAAACCTTTACGGGTCGTCTACTCCTCCCTTATCGCTTCAGGTTTCTCATATATCTGTATCGCTTTCCGCACCAGACGCCTTCCGCCAGGATCCCGCCTCGCTCTACGGAGAGCGGGAACAGGACGTCCAACATGTTCGATTACATTTCCACCTCACTCTCTCTCATTTCAACCGGTCTTGCCCTGGCCTTCATGGTCTGGGTCCTTTGGCATTTCTGGCGGGCTTCAAGCAGACGGTAAAAAGAACTATTTCGCCGCTGCAGCGGGCTTTTCCGCTTCGTCCTCCGAATCCTCCACCAGGACCGCCGATCCTGGAACAATATCGAAGCTGACGGCATCATTGCCGCTGGGATGAAACGTGATGCGGAGCGGCTCCCGCTGCCAATCGGCCGCCGCGCAAACCGGATCAGCGTGGCTCGCCGGGTCGAAGGCGGCCAACTTTTTTGTCAGCACCGGTTTGCGCCCCGCCACCTGGGCCACCACGGCGTACAAGCTCTTGCCATTGGCCGTCAGGCCGCAATACGCGCCATAGTCCCGGAACCAGCTCACCTGGCTTACGCCGGGATCGTAGTCCGGCAACCTCAGGGCAACAACGTGGCCCGTTGCGCGATCGACCAGCAGCCACGGACCCCGCTGCCAAACCCAGTGGCTCTGCTTGTCGCCTGACGCAGGCTTCTCGTTTGACCCTGGCTTGTCGCCCGGCCCCACATTATCGTTGGGCAACGCATCGTTCAGCCGAATCACCCGCCTGACCAGGAAGCTCCGGTTGGTCACATCATGAGAGTCGCCAGTTGTCCATTCTTTCAGCTGGCCATCCACAATCAACGGTCGAATCTTGAGTCCATCCTCGCCAGTCGCCGCGGCGGCCGGGTCGCCGGCCTTCGAATACGGAACTTTTCTGGCCGCGCCCAGCACCACCAAATGCGTCTTGCGCGGGGCTGCCTGAACTGCCGCGTTCGCGGCAAAAAGCGCCGCCATTATCAAAACCGCAATCCGCCCACCGATCATCATGTCGTTTGCTCCAAGCAAGTTGGCGCAAATCTGTCGGGAAGCGAAAGGCACGGCGCGCAAATGAATCAAATGGACCTTAGGGGCTAAAGCCCGCGTCGATTTTGCTATCTATCGTTGTGGCACGGCTAAAGCCATGCCCTTTCAAATCATCGACTTATTCTGAGATCCCCTAGAGGCGTGCCGATTCCACCGCCCGCGCCACGCGAAACGCGGTCCCTTCGCGCAAATGCGCCGCCAGCACCTGCATTCCCACCGGCAACCCGGCCTTCGTCTTGCCGCAAGGCACCGCGACGCCGCAAATTCCAGCCAGGCTCGCCGTGACCGTATAAATGTCGGCAAGGTACATGGCCAGCGGATCGCCTGTTTTTTCTCCCAGCTTAAACGCCGGCGCCGGAGACGTTGGGGTCACGATGGCATCGACCTCGGCAAACGCGCGCAGATACTCCTCGGCCAGCAGACGCCGCACCTGTTGTGCCTTCAAGTAATAGGCGTCGTAGTAGCCGGCGCTGAGCGCGTAGGTTCCCAGAAAAATGCGCCTCTTCACCTCGGCGCCAAATCCTTGGTCGCGCGAGTGACTGTAGAGCGCGCTTAGACTCTCCGATGCAGGCGCGCGATAGCCGTAGCGAACGCCGTCGAAACGCGCCAGGTTGGCGCTGGCCTCAGCCGTGGCCACCAGGTAATACGTCGGAACCGCGTAGCGCGTGTGCGGAAGCGAAACCGGCGTCACCGTGCAACCAGCCGCCTTTAGCGCGGCGATTCCAGATTCAATGGCCGCGCGCACCTCATCGTCCAGCCCTTCGGCGAAGTACTCCGCAGGCACGCCCAGCCGCAGGCCTTCAGCAGGCTTATCGCTCTCAGCCGCGAAGTCCGGCACCGGCGCGGCCGAGCTGGTTGCATCCTTGGGATCGTAGCCCGCAATCACGCCCAGCATCGTGGCCGCATCGCGGACATTGGCCGCGAAGGGTCCCACCCGGTCCAGCGACGAGGCAAACGCGATCAGGCCATAACGCGAAACGCGGCCGTAGGTGGGCAGCACGCCAACCACCCCGCAGAAGCTTGCCGGTTGGCGAATCGACCCGCCTGTATCCGACCCCAGCGTGGCCACGGCCAGATTGGCCGCAACCGCTGCCGCTGACCCGCCGCTCGAACCGCCGGGAACCCGATCCGTATCCACGGGGTTGCGCACCGGCCCATATGCGGAGTTCTCGTTCGACGAGCCCATCGCAAACTCATCGCAGTTCAACTTGCCGAGCAGCACCGCACCCGCCGCATCCAGCTTGGCCACTGCGGTCGCATCGTAAGGAGGCCGATAGCCTTCAAGAATCTTCGACCCAGCCGTGGCCGGGGCTCCCTGCATCACCAGCACGTCCTTGATCCCCACCGGCACGCCGGCCAGCGGAGGCAACGGATCGCCCTTTGCCGCCAGTGCATCCACGCGCTCAGCCTGCTCAAGCGCCCGTCCTTTTGTCAGGCTCAAGTACGCATTCAAGCGCGGATTTACGCGGGCGATTCGGTCGTAGTAACCGGTTGCAAGATCGGCGGCCTTGGTGCGGCCGGAAATTATTTCCGCACGCAACTCGGCCAGGGGCTTGGGCTTTTCTACGTAGGTTTCCGTCTTTTTGACTTCGCTGGACAATCGACCTTCCTTAATCCGGCCCTCGATCACCGGTCTGCAACACTGCGGCCCCGAAGCCGTCCGCCGCGGCGGACACCACCGCAGGTGGTTACCGCTCAATCACTTTCGGCACCTTGAAAAAGGCCTGATCCGTCTCCGGCGCCTGCGCCATCACCACGGCACGATCCAGCGAGGGCAGCACGGTATCGCCACGCAATTCCCCGGTGGCCGCGTTCAAAAGTTCCGTTACCTGCGCCAGCGGCTCCACGCCGGACGTATCCAGCTCATTCAACTCGGCCACGTAGTCGAGAATGGCGTTCAGGTCATGCAGCATGCGCGGGGTCTCCTCCGGCGCCAACTCCAGATGCGCCAATTCGGCCACCCGCTCCACGTCTTCCACGGTAACTTTGGCTGCCATTCTCCGCTCTTCCCCGTTCCCCTTCTGCCGCAACCGGCTTGCGCTCGCCTTCCACTTCCGCCGTAACTTCAGGGTCGATGAGTTCGGAGTCGCTGTTCACCAGGATCTTTTCCTTGAGGAACAAGACGCCGCGAAGGGTCTCAACTTCCACGGTTGAATCCTGAGATTGTTCCGGCTCTCCGGCGGAAGCCCGAAGATAGAGTATAGCCCGTTCCGGTTTGTGCACTACACCAGCCATGTTTCCTCCTTAATCCACTGTCAGCGTCAAAAGCACGCTGTGTTCGACGCCGCTTGAAGCGGCACTTGCAGAAATCGAGTACGTTCCCGCCGGGGTTGAGCCGGTACCGCCAGATCCTCCAGACCCTCCACCAGATCCCCCACTCGACCCGCTCGTTCCGCCTCCTGAACTGGTGCAACTGGACACGCTGCCCACAAGAATCGACAGCAGCGCCATCAGCATCGGAGCCTTTCGCCGCCGCCGCCATCCAAGCGGCAGAAGCACCAGCCCGCAGGCCAGCGAAAGCAATCGCCACTCTTGCGGACCTCCTGGCCGAACAGGACTTCCTGGCTGAACAAGCTTGGCTACGCCTCCCGTTGAGATCTCCACCGTCACGTTGCCGACTGCACCGCTCCCCAGGGTTACAGTGACGGGATTGAAGATGCACACAGAATTTGCGGGAAGCGTGCCGCAGACCAAACTGAATGTCCCCTGCGAACCGTTCAACGGTGTGATGACCAATGCGTAGCTAGCGGTTTGCCCGGCGGAGATGGTTTTCGAACTCGAGCCGGAAACCGTCAACGTGAAATCGAGGCCCACTCCGGAAAGCGGCACGGACGTAGGTGATGCGACCGTGCTGCTGGAAACAGTGAGGCTGCCCGTCTGCGGGCCTCCGGTGGTGGGCGCGAACTCGACTGCCGCGCTGCAACTCAGGCTCGGACCCAGCGTGACGCCGCAGGTGTTGTTCACAAGCACAAACCCCGCCGAGACAACCAGCGTCAAATTGCTCAGGCTCGCGCTAATGCCGGTGTTGGTCACCGTGATCGGCGTTGGAGTGCTGACCGTTCCCACGCCTATTGTTGCAAATACGATCGAACCCGGCGTCACCTCGATTCCCGCGCCGGCCGCGCCCGTACCGCTCAGCGACACGGTGGCCGGGGTGGCCATTGCGGTCGAGCTGAATGTCAGAATTCCCGTGGTGGCGCCGATCGCGGTTGGCGCAAAAATCACCCCAACCGCGCAGCTTGCTCCGGCGGCCAGGCTGCCGCCACAGGTGCTTTGCGCGACGCTGAACTGGCTGGACCCGATCTGGCCCGATAGGCCCACCGTGAACCCACTGGCTGCAATCGAGCTGGTGTTGGTTACGGTGGCTGTTTGCGCCGCGCTGGTTAGCCCAAGACCCAACGTGCCAAAGCTCAACTGCGTTGGAGTGACAGTCAGCCCGGACGCGATCTGGCCTGTGCCGTTCAATGGCACAGTTACCGGCGCGACGCCAAGCGTGGAAGAAGACACCACAAGCGCGGCCGTGATGCCGCCTCCCGCGGAGGGATCGAAGATGACCTGAACGGTGCAACTGGCACTGCTCGCGAGCGTCGCTCCGCAGGTTGTTGCGCCGGTCACAAAGCTGCCCGCTGCCGGGCCTGTGATTTGGAAGCCCACATTGGCCACAGGGACTCCGCCCGTGTTGCTAACCGTGAGCGTCTGGGCTGCGCCGGCCACGCCCACCGGCTGTACCGCAAAGGTCAAACTCGACGGGCTCACGCTAAAACTCGCCGCCAACACGCCCGTGCCGTTCAGCGCCACAGTCTGCGTGCGCAGCGCATCGCTAACCGTCAGCGTTCCGGTCTGCGCGCCCAGTTGAGTTGGGGCGAATTCGACGCTGATCGTGCAGCTCGCGGGACCAGCGAG
>Ga0181516_10003591_pt1 | contig 10291 bp, 10 predicted proteins | sample PEATcosm2014_Bin_25_FD_121104 | JGI IMG/M metagenome (GOLD analysis project Ga0181516, IMG submission 121104) | Peatland microbial communities from MTU Mesocosm Facility, Houghton, MI, USA - PEATcosm2014_Bin01_10_metaG | ecosystem: Environmental > Terrestrial > Soil > Wetlands > Peat | place...
CACTTGTACCATCGGTTCATCGCGGATATTCTAGAAAAGCAGTGTGGCCCCGTAGCTCAGATGGATAGAGCAGCGGTTTCCTAAACCGGAGGTCGGCAGTTCGAATCTGCCCGGGGCTACCATCTCAACTCATTGAAATCGCACTAGATAGCGGTAGGGGATACCGGGCGATTTCCGCAAAGCGTTGACACTTAGTTGACAGTTAGCATTTCCGGCATTGCATCTTCTAGCTTTGCCATTGCTTGCGCCGTCTGGTCATCGCGGGTTTTGACGTAGTACGTCACGGTAGTGCTGACATTGGCGTGACGCAGAATGGTTTGAATCACCTTCTCCGGCACTCCCAGCGCATACAGGTTGCTTCCCAGCCCTCGCCGTGCAGCGTGCCAGCCGTGCCATTTAGGACGGCTCTCATCGCGGACGAACTCGTGTTCGGGTATGGGAGCTTCTCCCTCTTTTGACTTGCCGCATTCAGCTTTGGGCTTGCCGCAAACTGCGCAATGATTCAGTGCGGGCAGAATCTCGCGGTTGAGCACGTTATTCAGGTCTTGAGGGGTGCCGTTCGTATTGGGGAACATAGGCCCGCTCTTGGGATCGCCACATCGAACGCGGTACATATCAAGCCGCGCCGCAAGCTGCTGAATGACGGGCACTGCACCCTTGCTCCGCTCTGTTTTGGGATCGTCAATGTGTCCGCTCCAGATGGCACGAGTGACGCGGATCATGCCATCCTGATAGTTCTCCCACAACAACCCCTGTATCTCGCTCCGCCGAAGTCCGGCGAATGCTGCCACGGCAAAGACGGCGGCGGCGCGCTCCGGGAGTACCGCAAGCATGGATTGAATTTCATCCAAGCTGTACGCATAGGTTTCTTTGGGCTGCGGAGCCGTTGGGCTGATCGCTGTGTCTCGGACAGGGTTTTCGTGAAGGTAGTGGCCCTGTTGCCGCGCAAGCTTAAACACTGCGCTGGTGAAAGTCTTGATGTGCCGCAGCGTATTTCGTCCGAGGGTTCCAGGCTTTGCAATCGAATCGAACCATGCTTGGACATGGAAGGTACGAACATCTTTGAGCCACTGATCACCACACTGGGGCTTGAGGTGAAGGTTCCAAATATCCGTGTAGCCCTTCTGAGTGCTCGCCCGCCTAAACTGCTTAATATGCGGAAGGTAAACCTTCTCCATAAAATCTGTCACCGTCAAGACTCGCTCCGGTACTTTGTTCGTGACGTTGGCATCTTCCACAATGCGCTTTGCCTCATCCTCAATGGTTTGAGGCGGGCGCTTGCCACGAGTGGTTACTGAGCCAATCTGCTTGGCAACCCTCACATGCTTTACCGCACCGTCTTCGACGCGATCTTCAAAGTAGCGCACATACCAAAGACCGCGCGCCTTGAAGATCGTTCCTGTTTGCTGGCGTTTTCGTCTCACGATTGTTTTCCTTTCTCTTGTGCTTGTTTCCGCTTTCGCTCGCGCGCTGCGACGGCGAGTTTGGCGATTCTTTTACGCTCCGCAGGCGAGAGGCTAGCATGTCTCGCTGCGGCGGCTTTCTTGCCGATCTCTGACAATTGGGCTGCGGACAGTTTCTCCGCCCGCGCCTTGCCGCCCAACTTTCCAAGTGCTACCGCGTTTGGGTTTTTCGTCATGTTCGGAACTATCTAGCCTAGCGTTATGCAAGTCAAGAGAAATGTTCACTGCGTTCACTTCCGCCGACTCATCCACCACTTCAATAGCGCGGGACTGTTCCATTCAAAGCGCACGTACCGGCCCAGCCTCACAGTGGGAATCGGATCGGCGGCGCGGTCACGGGTATGCTCCCGGACCCAACTCACCGGGACGCGCCAACGATTTGCCAACTCGCCCGCATCCAGGACCTCAAAGCTCAGGTTATCTGCCAACATAGTGCCACCACTCCAATTCTTTCTTTTATGAAATGCAAATCATTCAATTTCAAATTCGCTCATTCACTCAAGCGCCCGAACGCCTCAATTCAATTGAATCTTCTTCAGAACAATTGGAATTGCGTTCCCATTACCGTTGAATGTCTGAGGGCGCGAGCAATCGCGCTGTTCAAAGACAATGAAATTCAAGAGCAAAGGGATTTCAAAGAAATCGCCGGATTGAATGTCCTGCGTCAATTCTCGATTTCTGGAAATACAATCCCTTTGAATTTCTAAGAAGCGGTTTTTTGGGGAACGGCGAAGCCTTGCAAAATCAAATCCGGTCCCCACTGCATTTCCGTCGCGGCTTTGGATTGCCTTAGAAAAGAATTGAAAATAGTTTCATGCAACATTGACCATGCGTAGAGGGCTGCACCACTCACTTTGGCATTCAATGTCACCGCCTTAGATGTGGTGACACGCCTGGAACCCTTGGGAGCGCTCATCATGAGTTCTTTGGTCAGGTACTTGGACAGGTAGTGAGCCACGCGGTGAAGGTCAATGAAGCCCTTAGCGTTTTTCTTTCCAGCCCTGATATCAACATGCGCCCCGCCACCAGCTTGCTCCCAGACCTTGCGGCACCACTCCCACTCGATATAGCGGTCAATTAAGACGTGGAGATGCGGCATTTTCGTTTCGTGCTGGAATTCCATCACACAGATGTAATTCGGCGAGGTTCCATAGCGCTTCCTTAATTGCGAACGAAATCGAGCCCAAATTGTTTTTATTTCGCGCACCGCGTACTTGGCAGGTGTTTTCTTCGGGTCAAGCGTTAGCGTCAAAAGCCTGCCGAGTTTGAGGCGCTCCGCTTCCCGCGCAATGGTTAGTTTGTAGCGCTTTGCTTTGCGCTTGCCGCAATACTCACAATTCCAGCATTTACAGGAGAGCCTCACAAAGCGCTTCCCGCGACCATCGTGCGCGTTTCCTTCCATCGTGAATCGCCCACAATGACGGCTCCTAGACTGGAGTCTCAAATCGTCATTTGTGTTTGTGATGGGCGTGAAGGCTGTCCGCCGATCGCGGTCCCTCAGGATCACGTACGCATCCCATGCCGCCGCTCGCTGCGAAGGCGAAAGGGTGAGATCGAGATAGCGCATTCGGCAGTAATCGGCTGCTCGCCGCTCCGTGTGAGTCAATTGCAAGTGCTCGCAGTACTTTTGAAATTGTTCTGATTCAGTCACTGTCATTTCGCTTCCTTTGCAAAAGTTACAGTTAGTCTTGAGTAGGTAAACTAAGAAAGAAGAACGCGCGCGTCGCGCGCTGAAGTCTCGCGGCTCTCCGCACCGCCCTGGTGGTGTTCGCTCTCCAGCGCAGAACGGTTTGCAGCGTCGCTGTCTGTTCTGTAATTGCCTGCAATCGCTGCATACGCGTTTGTCAGAGGCTGTTGCAGGTAATCAAGGCGTGAGGTGCCAAGCGTTGCAATCGCGCCGTGCATACACGAATTGCAGAGCAAAGTCGTCTTAGAACATTTCTGGTCCCGTAGCCGCCGCCCCACTGTGGACAGCAGGAAGCCCAGCGAAAGGGCTGCCGGACGCGAGCAACGGCTGCATAGTCTAGCGTTCATGTGTCTCCTTCTCCCATCGGTCAAGCATTTTGAAAAAGTCGATGATTTGCCGAATGTCTTCATCGCTCAAAGACTCGGCGCGTCCGGTATCTAGCGGGTCCGCTCTATGCGGATCGCTCGCAGGACTGGAGTCCAGCGCTTCACGCTGGAGTTCTATGGCGGGGCTCTGCCCCACACCCCGCCCAGTTTTTCGCTGAGATGGGAGCCCCGCTTCGCGGTGCTTAGCGGCAACCCCAAAATCGTGTGAGTGAATTGGTGGGCGAGCCTCTGGTGTTCGGCCAGCTGTCGGTGGAGGTGTTGGCCGTCTCAGCCCCGGATCGGACTGGTGAACCGATTGCCCGGAATTTAGTCGGACCGCACTCCGCTCGCCCGTGTTGTATTGATTTGTGTTCATTTCGTTTTGCGCTACTTGCCGCGCGAAACGAAAGGTATCTTGCGATTCTGGAATCATGATTCGGCTAGGGGGATGGTGAAGATGAAAGACGTGTAAGCAATTGAATAGAAATGCAATATAATTTAATGAGTATCCCGTTTACAAAGCACCTACCGCCCACACGATTTCATGCCCCCTCTATTTGATATTGCGAGAGCCGCCAATCTAAAGACCGAGGAGGAGTGTGTCCGCTACCTGGAAAAAACAATTTGGGGAGAATTTGCGGCATGTCCCATATGCAGCGGGACGGAGAGGAACGGAGATGTGACTCGCCTTGCAGGACGGTCCCGCAAGACGAGCCGGGGGCAATTGTATATGTGCAAATGTCGCACGCAATTCACCGTCACCTCGCAAACCATCTTCAGCCGGACGCATTGTCCGCTCACAAAATGGTTTTGCGCTATCTATGCAGTGTTCAAGAATGATTCCATCACCGTGCGAGAAGTGCGGAAACTGATTCAAACCACATATAAAACCGCATGGGCTGTACGAGATAAGGCTAGGAGTATTCCTGAGTTTGAAGAGGACGAGGAGGGCGGTGTTTACTTGCACAAACCAGCGTCGCCACGCACGCAGCGACGCTGGATTCACACAGAAGCGTTAAAGAATTACCGGTACTGATGGCCAGGTGTACCGTCCTAGACGATCATAGGTGTGAATGGCGAGATTAGCTCGGATTTAGGCACGCCCGGCCATAGCGCCCGCAACCGATTGCTTGAACCGACCTGGAATCATGAGCAACGCTGCATTGATCTCTTCATGATCCGGCGCGTAATGCGCTTCCCTGTGGCAGTTGGGGCATAGCGCAACGCAATTTCTTACCCGGTCACTCGTACCAATTCCGAGAATGTGGTGTACGTCTAAGAAGCCCGGGAAATCACGGCTCACATAGCAACGCTCGCACTTTCCTCCAGCTCTGCGCAAGACTGCTTTACGAACTTTTTGACTCCGCTTGTAGCCAGAGCGCAGTGAAGAAACTTTGGAAGCGCCGTCGTTGCCCAAGAGGGACGAATCAATGACAGGAAGATCGTCAAAGGTATCATCAGAATCGGACACCATCGCAGCTGAATGCGGGACTACGTTTGGCAGCGTCGCAAGATCAATCACTCCCTTATGTTTCCAGAGCGCGGCGGCAACTGCCGGATAGTTCTTCGACGCAAGCCAAATTGTTGGGCTTCTGCCGTTTATTGCGTGGTTCTTAATCTTTCCTTGTGTGACCCTCGTGCTCGTATCTCGTTGCTTGCACCATGCAGAGGCCAACTGGGATGCAGGCACTAATGCGGCAAGGGTGATCTGATTTTCCTCCGGCTGAACAAACAAGAAGTGCGTAATACCGTCCTTCATTGCCCGCTCAGCATATCGCTGCACTGTCTTTTCCCAGTCGCCTGGCACCCCGAACAAAAGTTGAGAGGCGGAGTATGTTTCTCGCTTAGTGATCTTGCGCCAACAGAGCTTGACGCGCATTCTAAGCTGCTTTCCGTCAGTAGAAGTGGCATGAACGGTTTGAGAAATTGCGTTGCCTATCTTCTTTTGGTCGTCTTTGGTGACTTGGAATCCCTTAGCTGTTAAGAATCCAGCTATAAGATTCCGCGAGACGCGTTCAGCCGCAAGACTCGGAGCTTTACGAAAATCTCTCAGTGCCATTAAACATCTCCTCTAACCGTGGCTCGCTCTACCTGTGCTTCCCCCATAATGATTGGCATGAGGTTCATGGCGTCACTGCCGAAAATGTCTAACACATTGACGGCTACGGTGTGGCTTCCTGCCTGGTCATGAGCATGTTAGCTCCAGTGGCGATCCCGGCGCGTGCAGAAGCTCGGCCAATCGTTCTTGGGAAGCTCACGCCCCTCTAGTCGTCCTCACTGGATTCCTCTTCGGCGCCGGTTTGAGCAGAGCCTCTAAGCAACTGTAATTCGTCTCGGATTACCTTCAACTTCGCCGTGGGCACTTTCAAGATTGCGGCGGCGGCATCGTCTAAGTTCTCCTCAAGTGTTTCGAGCTTGGCAGTATCACCGGCCTTTGCCGCCAAATGGCACTTTTCCGTCAACTCCACAACCTCTCTATGCTGTGGCGACTTGGGCGAGTACTCAGGTATGGCCACATATTCAAAAATGTGGCCCGAAATGGAGGTTTGCATGGCGTAGCTTCGCACGAACAGTCCAATCGGAGATGAGTTCAGAAGGCCGGACAGGAAGTACGCTGGGGCCTTCGATTGGAAGGCGACAAGCACGAGTTTGTGATCGGGAATTATAATCTCGTCGTTGCCAGCGATTACTGCGGCTTCGATCTCTGGGCAGATTTCTTTCCACACAACTTTGAAAGGAGCATATGTGTAACTCCCGACGTTGTAGGACGAGTAAAAGGGGTCGGTCTTTGGATCGAAAAACTGTGCGAGCAACGCGCACTTGCGAATCTGCTTTTCAAATCCTTTGAAGTACTCGAATGTTTTGGGCTGCGCGATCTTTAAGATGCTCTCTGGCACAGCTTTTGACGGCTGACTTGGACTTTGAGGCAGAAGTATCTTTAGCTCGCTGCTCCATCTCCATCGACCAATATCCTTGCCCCGTACAAGTCTGTGCAAGAAATCGGATTCAACTGCGGCTGTGATCTTGCGAACGGTAGTTTTTCCGGTTCTTGCCAAATTGGTGATGATGGATGTCCCTTTAGGGCCACTCTGCCAAGAATCTATCCAATAGATGGCGTTAGTCGGACAATACACGCCCTTTCTGCTGTTATAAGGGATGTGGCCGCGCAGGTCAGATAAAACATCAAGGACGGCAGGAGTTCCCGTAATCCAGGGCGACCTCAACGCATTTTCATCTACGGGTTTGGCCACCTGCTCTCTGCGTTCAACTTTGGAGAAAACCTCTTTCAGCGTTGAATCCTGCTCGATTCTTGCCATCCTATTTTTTCGCCAGAGAGTGTATGGCACCGGGTACTTGAGCGGTTCTTCGGACTTTCCTACAATTAAGACCGCTGTGCGGTTTGTTGCACCTTCAAATGCCTGAACATTGCCTAGGTCCTCCACTTCAATTGGAGCCAAGAATTGCTCCGCCTTACCGGGGCGAGTGTAACGAAAACCACGAAACCCGTCGCCTCCACCTTTGGTCTTGAATATTGACTGGGTAATCAAAAAACCGAGCTTTCCAGATTCCTTCAGATAAATGTCGTGGCAAACATACGTCATCAGAATGGAAATGTCGTCCTTGGCCCCTCCAAGTTTTGCTTTGTAGCCTTTGTGCCGAAAAAGGCCGTACTGAAGCCAAAGAGGTGCAGTGGACTTACGGTAATCGTCAGGAAGGCTTTCCCAATTAACCCATGGCGGATTGCCGACAACAAAATCGACTCGTGGTGTGAATAGAGGGGCGAAAGCATTCTTTATGATTCGAGCCCATACCCCATTCTTTTTATCCAAGTCGAGTTGAATCAGTTCCTTAAATAAATTTGTGTGGAGCAATTCGTCTTCGACTGAAAGGCCCTCTTCCTTCGCACGAGCCACAAATTCTTGAGGAGAATAGCGGTTTCGGACGCACGCCTCTAGTACCTCCGTGTACTTGGCAATCTCTCTCTGGGTCTGGGCGATCTCTGTCGGGATAACGAACGTCGCCGCCGCAGTTGTAAGCTCACGTGCCTTTTCAAGCCGACCGGCGAACAGCCCTCCATGTTCGGAAGGCGTCATGATCGAATCGCACAAGTATATCGGTAGCTCGATGCCATCGGAATGCCCGATCAGGTCGCGGATGGCGATCAAATAGTTGGTTCTTGCAGCCATCACTGCGAGGGGATTGAGATCAAACCCCACAACATTGGCAAGAATCTTCTTGCACAGCTCCGCTTCGCTGTAGCTGACCTTCTCGCGGTTCTCGTCATACCACCGGCGAATGGCTGCGATTGCCGTAATCAGAAAGGTTCCTGAGCCGCAGGCTGGGTCGAGAATGCGATCATCCGGGTCCCCCTTGTAGCCCACGCGATCAATGACGTGCTGCGCGAGCCAATCAGGCGTGTAGTACTCACCGAGATCATGTCTAACACGCCGAGGAAAAAGTTGATGATAAAGCTTCTTAAGCAGGTCACGGCTCTCTGTGGGGTCTTCGGATAGTGTGCCCGGGTTGTAGGTATCTAGCTGTGAAACCAGAGAGCGAATCCAAGACTCTACCGATGAATTCCACACCGGCAGATACCAGGCGAAAAGGTCACCTTCCAAGAAATTGGTGATATTGAAATGCCTAAAAATACTTCCCGCCTCAAGGTCTTCAAGTTCCCTCCGAAGATGAGCCGTAGTCGGGGCTTGCATGATCTTGCTCAGTGGCGTCGGAAGCTGATGAGCAAATGCAATGATCTGAGAGGCGAGCAACTTCATGAATAGTGCGTAATATGTGTGCAGCGAAAATAGGAGCGTTGCAGCTTTCAAGCCTTTGATGGGTACGTCGTATGATTCGGCTAAGTGGATGATCCTTTGAGAGGGTGTGTCGACGTTATATCCGCAAACTTCCCCGAAAAGGATTTTCCATTCATTGAAGAAAAGGTTTGCCTTGGGGTCTTTTGTTTGTAGGAGCGTTTCGTAAAGACCCTTGACGGCTGTGCGGGCAATTGCAGCATCCGCACCAAAATCCCTTGCAAGCTCCGAAGGCGTGAACGGTTTTCCTTTTGTGCCAAGATTGAATAGCGCCCAAAGAAATCTCTCCGCCGAGTACTGAGTTACCGGCATCGGCTCTTGGACGTGCCAATCGCCCTCACGGAAACGAACGAAAACAAAATACCTGCCGTCTAATCCGACACCGAACAGCGAATTCAAGGGCTGCCCATGTTCGGCGCGCATATCAGCGAATCGAGTCTTTATCTGTTCTACAACTTTCTTGGTTCCGGGAGATTTTAGAGTAGGTCCGATCTTCGCCCCTTGGCTGCTTGGGTTCTTGTATTCGATCAGGACGCGATCATAGACGCTATCCACTCGACCACTTGCAACAGTGAATTCATGCTGTCCTTCCAGCTTGATCCCTGCTTCTCCCTGAATCAACTCAAGCTCACGTTCTGAAGCGACCCTGATTGCTTCTTCTTTTGTAGCTGTTCCGGCGGCAGCAGTGAGGCGCTCTGCGTACGATTTGGCGCGTTTGGCAATCAGATCGTCGAGTTTCATTAATTCACAATTCCTGAGTTTCGGAGTAAACGTCAGTGTAGTTGGCAATAGCCTCGAACTTGCCATGACCGCGAAGCACCGCCTGCTTGACGTTTAGAGCATTCATTGGGCTGAGGAACAGTGTAGCGCGAGTTGTCGAAAACCTGAATAGGTTCAGGTGTTTATCTCGGCATTGGCGGAGTCGTAACGACGAGAATTGTGTTCACTTGCGGCTCAGCTGGCGCTATAGTTCTTGCGATTTCAGCAATAACTCTGCTCTCGGTTGTCGAAAGGAGACCCATGCCGGCAAAAATGCGACTGGAATTCGTTGCTCCAGTCAAGGACCTACGCAAGGCTGTAAAGGAGCTACTAGTCAACCGCGATGAATTCAAGGGAACGGACCGCGCTACGTTGACCGTTAGGGACGGTGTACTTGAGCTTGCTTCGGTGGGGACCGAAGCAGCAATTGAAGCTGTAGAAGGCGAGAATGGTGTGGCTCGTGCTCCAGTGAATCTCTTGGAAAAGATGATCGAAACTGCGGAGAGCTACAAACGCGATCGGGTACGGTTTACGTTCGCATCTGGTGTTGTACAGATTGAGAGATTCAAGCTTAGGGACCGAGCTATTTCTATTCCTCCGAAACCAGAAAAGCCTGGCGCGGTGCCAGTGAATGCCACACCTGCAGACATACTAGCTGTTCGCGCTGCGCTGGACGACGACCTTAAGGTCAAGAAGCAAGGTCTGACGACGCGCGTGATGACGGCAATTGAAAAGCGCGATGCAGCTGTAACTGCCGCGTGGGAAGCCTTGAAGGAGTTCGGTGTGGAAAAAGACGAAGTTTATGAGCTGGTGAATGGCCATGTTCGAGCAATGGCGAGAGGCGTCAAGAAGGTGCTTGCCGCTGAGTAGGCAAAGTGCAATTCTGCGTTGACAGATGCGTTGACAGATAAGCGCCGATTGCCGTGCTTCTACCCACTTCTGGCAACGGAACCCAACTCACAAGTGATTGACACAACTGAGGTGGTAGCCCCACCTCCCATTTCCTAAACCGGAGGTCGGCAGTTCGAATCTGCCCGGGGCTACCATCTCCCTCTTATTGAACCCACTAAGCTGAGTACCGCCCCGCCCCGCCCCTTACTGGAAACTACGTCACACTCGGTTGGCCATTCTGTCACGGACATCGGCCCTCAACCGGGGTAATGTGCCCCACGATGGGTGGGGTTCAGAGCTCTTTGGGGTGTCCAG
>Ga0181516_10003592_pt1 | contig 10290 bp, 6 predicted proteins | sample PEATcosm2014_Bin_25_FD_121104 | JGI IMG/M metagenome (GOLD analysis project Ga0181516, IMG submission 121104) | Peatland microbial communities from MTU Mesocosm Facility, Houghton, MI, USA - PEATcosm2014_Bin01_10_metaG | ecosystem: Environmental > Terrestrial > Soil > Wetlands > Peat | place...
CTTGCCCCCAATGATGGAGACCGTATGGCCGATCGCCCGAATCAGCAAGTTGCGCGGCATGCCATTTCCTGAGTCGGAAGCAGGAGCCGGCCAGTTGGCCGACGGCAAGGTGCAGTCACTCGTTCTTTCGCACGATGGCGCCTTCGAAGTCGATTATGACCGGGTCCTTAGCGGATACATCTCCCTGGCGGTTGAAGGAGCACCGGGCACAGTCGTGTCAGTGTGGCCGCGCGAGTTGAGGACCGATGCCCCCGGCCGAAGACCTTTTCAGATCACGCTGGGTAGAGGAGTGACGCGATTCGAAGCGCCGGCTATGGAAAGCTTCTCCGCACTCGAGATCGATGTCACCGACGTGACTGGGCCGGTTCACTTCCACGACATCCGCGCCAGCTTCGTCTCCCAACCAGTAGCGTACCGGGGGAGCTTCACGTCGAGCGATGAGGGACTGAACGCTCTCTGGAAATCCGCACGATGGCAAACGCAAATCTGCCTGCAGAATCGGTTCTTGGACTCGCCCGACCATCAGGAGCCAATCGGCGACCCTGGGGACTACTTGATTGAAGCGAAGGTCGCGGACTACGCCTTCGGTCCGGTCGCGATGACGCCGCAGTTCCTCAGGGAATTTGCCGGGATATTGGACCACTGGATGGCGGATCATCCGACCGGGTCGCCAAACTTTCATACGAGCTACTCGCTGCTTTGGCTGCAGACGCTGCTTGACTACTACGATGAGACCGGCGACGCGAGACTGGCGCGAGAGTTGGCTCCCTCGGCGTACCGTCTGCTGGAACGCTATTCGCAGTGGATCGGCGCGAATGGCATCCTCTCTGAAGCGCCAAACTATCTGTTCATGGATTGGGTTACGATCGGAGGATTCCAGACGCATCATCCGCCGGCGGTGATTGGGCAGGGGTATCTTACGGCTTTTTATTACCGTGGCCTGGCCGATGGGATACGGCTCGCGCAGTTGAGCGGCAACGACGCGCAGGTGGAGCGGTATACGAAGCAGCGCACTTCATTGCGCGAGGCGTTCAATCGTGAATTGTGGGATGCACGGGCAGGTCTCTACCGGGACGGCAAACCGTTTTTGAATCACAATCCAACCAGCCCGGATTTCCTGCCACCGGATCGCGACATCGAGACGCACAGCCCGCATGTGAACGCGCTGGCCGTACTCTACGATCTTGCCCCGCAGGAGGAGCAGGCAAAGATACTGGCGCGATTACTCGCTCCATCGAACCCTGTAACCGATGGAGCGGCCGATGCTGGATCGAAGGATTCTCAACGCCTGCTGAATGTGCAGCCTTATTTCATGCACTTCGTGTTCGCGGCTGAGGCTCATGCCGGGGTGCTTGGGCTCTATGCTCCCGAGCAACTTGCGCGCTGGGTGGTGAACCCGAAGACCAAGACGTTCCAGGAGATGTGGAAGCGAGGCGACTGGAGTCACGGCTGGGGCGGAACGCCGCTGATCCAGATGTCCTCCCATGTTCTTGGAGTGAGCCCACGGAGTCCGGGATACGGGAGCGTTTCGCTGGCACCGGAGCCGCTTGGTCTGTCCTTCGCGAAGGGAAGGGTTCCGACGCCGAAGGGCGACGTGGAGGTCTCGTGGGCGCGATCCTCAGGGCGGTTCTCGTATCAAGTCACACTGCCCCCGGGAACAAAGGGACTGCTCAATCTTGACGGCGTAGGGGTGCCCTCCTCAATGCATGTGTCGGTTGATCGTTCAGCCAGGAAGATGTACGACGGGCCGATCGCGCTTGATGCCGGGACACATCGTATCGAGCTGTTTTCAGATCAGCGGTAGCATAGCGGCATTGCGTACCACTTGAATTCCAGAACATCAACTCAGCCTGCGCAGTGCCAACGTGCCAAGCACAGATACACTTATTCGAATACCGCGGCACCCACGTCGGAACTTATATTTGCCAGCACCAACTGACCATTTGAGGAATAAATGAACTAAAATATGATCATTATTCGCCCGATAGACCGGCTCTGTAGGTACAAATCATGCTTAGGAAGCCACTCATTGCTACAGCGATCGTTGGATTTTATGCACTGGCAGGGGCACGCCTAGCTGCGGCGGCCGACGTATCGTCTGGCAATTTACTGCTCCCTAAACCCGCGAACATCGTAGTGAGCGGAGGCAGCTTGCCGGTAACGTCAGGCTTCACCGTGAGTGATGTTGAAGGGCCCGATTCCGTTCTCAAGAGGGGGGTGCAACGGATGCTTGGTCGGCTGGAGGACAAGACCGGACTGCAGCTCTCGAGAATAGTTCGACAGACTGGCGCAGCTACGCTGACAATTGCCGTGCGCTCCAACGGGCCGGAAGTACAGGGGCTGGATGATGATGAATCGTACACGTTGACCAGTACCCAAAGCACTATTCGTATTGACGCCGCGACCACGGTTGGCGCTCTCCACGGAATGGAGACACTGCTGCAACTTGTCGAGCCCAGAGGGTCCGGGTACGTAATTCCTTCGGTAGCGATCCAGGATGTGCCACGTTTTCGTTGGCGAGGGCTGATGATCGATTGTGGGCGGCACTTCGAACCGATGGAAGTGTTGAAGCGGAATCTCGATGCAATGGCCGCGGTAAAGCTCAACGTCTTTCATTGGCACCTTTCGGAAGACCAGGGTTTCCGTATAGAGAGCAAGCGTTTTCCGAAGCTGACTGCGAACGGGTCAGACGGTCTGTTCTATACACAGGATGAGGCCCGCGAGCTTGTTCGCTATGCGCACGATCGCGGGATCCGAGTGGTTCCCGAGTTTGAGATGCCAGGTCACTCAACGGCGTGGCTGGTCGCTTATCCGGAGTTGGCCAGTGGCAGCGTGCCTACCGGCATACGCCGTGAGTTCGGGGTCTCCGATTTTGCGCTCGACCCGACACGGGAGGCAACCTATCAATTTATTGAGCAGTTTCTGTCGGAGATGAGTACTATCTTCCCCGACCAGTACGTGCACATCGGGGGCGATGAAGCCCCGGCTCCTGACTGGAAGACCAACCCCCACATTCTGGCATTCATGGCGGCGCACGGTTTGCAGGATAACGATGCGCTGCAAGCGTATTTCAACCAGCGTGTGTTAGCGATTCTCACCAAGCTTCACCGCCGCATGGTGGGCTGGGACGAGATATTCAATCCGGCTCTGCCTAAGAATGTCGTGATTCAGTCATGGCGCGGAGAAGCCTCGCTGGCAAAGGCTGCGATGCAAGGCTACCAGGGCGTGCTGTCTGCGCCGTATTATCTGGACGGCATGAGACCGGCTTCTGTTCACTATCTTGCAGACCCCATACCCGCCGATACTTCTCTCACGCCAGCGGAGCAGAAGCTGATTTTGGGAGGCGAGGTGTGTATGTGGGGAGAGCATCTCGATCAACGTACTATCGACTCTCGCATCTGGCCGCGGACGGCGGCGATCGCCGAGCGCTTCTGGTCGCAACAGCACGTTCGCGATGTGGACGACATGTATCGCCGCCTCGGCATCGTATCAGTCGAGTTGGAGACTCTGGGCCTACAGCACCTGACCAGTGAAGACATGGAATTGCGGAGCCTTGCCTCGACGGAACAGATTGGTCCGCTTCGCGACTTTGCAGAAGCCTTTGAGCCGGTCAGTTTTGGTGAACGCTCGCAGACTCAGCACACCACACAGTTGACTCCGCTGACTAGTTTTGTGGATGCGGTAAGGCCCGACCCGCCCATCCGGCACCAACTTGAGATTGCATCCCGGAACTTGCTTGGGGCCACGGGGAACGCAGAAGAGTCAGTTGAGGCGCGGCGAACACTCCAGGGTTTTTTTCAGAGCGTGGCGGGTTCTATCGCGCCGGTGCAAGCGCTGATGAATGCCGAGCCCCGCCTACAGCCGCTGCGTACCCGCGCGGAACAGTTGGCCGGTCTCGCTGCAATTGGCTTGCAGGCGGTGCAGTATGTGAGCACAGGAGACCTGCCGCCGCCGCAGTGGAAGGAGCACAGTCTGACACAGATTGAACTTGCCAAGAAGCCAAGCGGGCTGGTGGAATTCGACTTTCTTGATCCATTGACTCAACTGGTCGCTGCTACTCGATAGTTCTCCCGCAGCCGGTGCAAGACTTCCTTCGGAGAGGAATGAATGTCTGAGACGAAGCGAATGCGCTTGGGACACATACGTTCTGCAAAAATGATTTCGGCGACGCGCCGGGACTTTCTGCGGGGAGCGATCGGTACTCTCTCGGCGGCTTCCTTCATGCGCAGTGCGCTGGGGGCACAATCAGCGGCTGCCTTGCGACCTAAGCGGAAGACCATCGTTGTGACCTTCGGAGGCGGAGCCCGCGACGAGGAGACCTTCGCCGAGGAAGGTCAAGAGAACATTCCGAATCTGCTTCATACCCTGCTTCCCCAGGGCACTTTCTTCAGCCAGGTCGTGAACGCCGGTATTCTCGGTCACTACGTTGCGACGGCCAGCATTGTTACGGGGACTTACGAGCGGTTCGACAACTTCGTCGCGCAGCCCCCCGCCAACCCCACTCTCTTCGAATACTACAGAAAAGGTTTACGCCGCCCCGCGGTCGACGCCTGGGTGATCGCTCCGAGCAACGGTTTCCAACGCATTGGAAGCAGCAGCCACAGGAGCTTCGGGCCGGAGTATGGAGCCGGTGTCATTTTGCCCAAGCGACTGCTGGCAGCCGCTCTGCATGGGAGTCAATCGCTCGACGTGGAGCAGCTTTCGCGCTTGCTTCAAGACAGCTACGAGATGCCGCTCTACCAGCCGCTACAGTCGTCTACGGACCGCGAACTGCATCTTGATATGCTGGAGTCGTCGCTGCAGCTGTCGGTGCAGGAGTTCATCCAGAAGGCTCGCAGCATCGATAGCGCGGACGAACTCTCCATCTACATCGCACGCCAACTGATGAAGCAGCACGCACCGTCTTTGATGATGCTGACCCTGCACGATATGGATATTGCGCACTCGGGGGCGTATTCCTTGTATGTAGATGCGATCCAGCGTGCGGACCGGCTTTGCGCTGAGCTTTGGAGCGCAGTCCAGAGCGACCCGGAGTATAAGGACCGCACAACGCTCTATATCATGCCCGACTTTGGCCGTGATTCCGACGACGATCCAGCAGGTAACGGCTTTCAACATCATCGAACAGGTGGCGCCATGGCACGGACGACGTGGATGCTCGCGCTGGGGCCGCACCTGCGGCGTAATATGACGGTGGATCGTCCGATCGAATCGATCGACCTGGTTCCAACCATCGGCCGCTGTCTCGGCTTTGACACGGCCTCTCCTGGCAGGATTATCAGGGAGCTTGTATGAGGCCGACCGAGCTTGTTGCTGCCTCATTTGATTCCTACTCAAGAATATCTCGTCAATTCGCGGTCGAGCATCTTCCACTCTTACGCCTGCTTCCAATGGGACTGTGCCCGTCATTTCTTCTGCAGATCCAGAATCTGGGCACCAGCTTTCCCGCTGAGAAAGATTCTCTGCGCAGACAATGCGATTCGTTACAGAGCCTTACACCAGACCGGTATCGCGCACTTGCCGCTCCGCTGGAGGCGCTCTCCATACCCGAGGCTCTTCAGTCAATGGACTGGGTGAACGCACCTGAAGGATTCATCAACGAACTCACCGCTTTTCTTTGGTCGAGTGGTCAGATTGGTCAATTCCGCTCAGGTACGAGCGCGTTATTCGCTGCTATTCCGGCTCAGGCGGATACGAATCATCGGTTGGTCTTCGTGATGCTTGGACAAGGCGCCCAAGTGGAATATGGAAAATCTCTCCGCAAGTTGAGCAAGGTGGGAGTCATGCTGACCTCTCTGAAGCCGGAAACAGGATTCCAGGAAATACGAAGCGCGATGGCCCAACACGCCGCTAAGGCTGCTGCTCCGTATGCAAGCTGGTATATCGATGGCGGCATTGTCTCGCCGGAGACGAGGGACGCACTGCCGGATGCGGTTGTGGTCAGCTATCAGGGTCTAGCAAAGTTGCGCGACCGGGTGCTGACGCGCATGCAGGCGGCTCTCACGAGTAGCGGTGGCGCCGAGCAGATGCGAACTCGCCTCACCAGCTTGTCGCCTAATGACGTCGACGCGGCAGAGATTACCCTCGACCCGGTGCTTCAACGTCTCTACACGGAACTGTTTACGCAGAGTTCCGGGCCGCAGATCTTCAGCACCAGCTTCGTGCAATGGGCCGGTCGCGAAATTGCCCGAAGGGCACAACCGCAAACTCTGCTGTTGCGCTATGCGCCTCGCCAGAGCCATCGCGACCTGAACGAGATGTTCGCATCCGTGCAAGCTCCATCGTTCGACCCTCAGGGTTCATTTCGCGATGCGGAGATGGGCGCCTATTACAACTGGATTGAGACGCAACGGATCACCGCGCCGGGAAAACTCACCTTTATGGCTTGGATCGAGGACCGTTCTCTCGCCGTAATCGTTGGAGCAAACTCTCCGACGGGGACCATCTGTTCCACTCCCATGACAATTTCCCAAGCTCTTGAGAACTTTGGATAGGACTTGAGGGGCGACGGCGCATGACGTTCGGGTTGCGTCACTCGCCTACGCAGATGAGGGAGCGCGTCTACGTTCTGCAATCCTTTTCATGATCCGCCACTTCGTTCATGGTCCCGTCCGTCGGCTCACCCAATGCGTCGATCAGCTGCCGGATACGCAACCAAGGAGGAAGGTGAGTATCCGAATCTCCTTCGAGTTCACCCAACGAGCTATGGAAATGTCTGACCTGGGATAGAGTTGCCACTTTCCGGGCATTTTCCCTACGAAGGCGACCGCCAGCCATGATCTCAATGCGATCGCCGGCCTGATGATTAAGTCTGGCCAGAGCCGCGGCCCCGGCTAGCACATTCGCTTCGCCTCCCGAGGTAAGTATGCGCTTGCATCCTGTTCGAATCACCGCCTCCAGAGCGGACTCGAGGTCGGGCGTTTGGTCAAAGGCCCGATGAAAGGTAACCGGCAGCGGGTGGGCATGTTCCACCAGTTGACGGGTGTGCTCGACATCAACCGTGCCGTCGAAGCGCAATAGTCCAAGGACAAAACCAGCGGCGCCAAGCTCTCGGGCCTGATCCATTGCGTTGACAATTTCCCCGAAGATTTTGGAGGAAGATCTGAAGTGTTCCGGGGAGGGTCGAAGCAAAACGTGGACCGGAACCCCACTCTGTCCGACGGCCAGCCGGATGGTGGACGCATCGGGCGTCAAGCCTCCTAAATTCAATGCGCGGCATAGTTCGATGCGGGAGGCGCCTCCGCGTAGAGCCGCAGCGCAAGACGTGACCGTTTCCGCACAAAGTTCAAACTCGAAATTAGTACCCACGAAAGATCGCCCCACGCAAAACATGGCCCGCTATTCAAACACCTAGGTCGAACGGGCCCCGCCATCTGATACGGCAGTGGATTGGCCAATTCAATCGATCCGCGACGGTAGCTCGGACACGGCGGAACCTATGCACATACGACCTGAATGCCACGGCTAATCAGTGCATCGTGCGTCTCCTTTGGAAGGCCCAAGTCGGTGACGAGAACATGAATATCCGATATTGGGCAAATGAATGCGTGACCCACCTGTCCGATCTTCGACGAGTCTGCCACGATCACCACTTTACGGGCATGCTGCGCCATAAGGTTCGCGAATGCTGCTTCCTCGACCTCCATAGTCGTGGCGCCTCGAACCAGATCGAAGCCTGTGACACTGATGAAAGCTGTATCCAGGTAGACCTCACGCATAAAGTTCAGAGTGGCCTGACCGGCTAAGGCAAAACTCCATGCCCAGGCCAGTGTTCCACCTGTAATCATTGTCTTAATCTCGGTCTGGTTGCATAGCTCCATTCCGATGTTGACTGCATTTGTCACGACGGTAATGCCGCGCCGATGTCGAAGTGCACGTCCGATTTGGGTGGTGGTGGTACCTGCTGTAAGGCCGATCACGGTGTTTTCTTGAACGAGCCCAGCCGCAGCTAGGCCGATGCGGCGTTTCTGGTTGGCGGCGCGAAGTTCTCTAGCCTGGAACGAGGTGTCATATCGGAAGGGTTCGTATAGCAGCGGTTCTACGAGTTTCGCGCCGCCGTGAGTACGGAGTATGAGACCCCGCCTCTCAAGCCGGCCCAAGTCGCGTCGGATGCTCGGAGCTGACGTTCCAACCTCGTCGGCCAGTTCCTGTATAGAAATCTCTCCAGCGCGGAGCAAAGCGGCCATTACCCGGTCGCCGCGGTCATCTGTTTTAGTTGACATAAGCAGTTGCAGTCTAGCGTATCGGCTCGCCTCTGACCAGTTTGTTTTATTTTTCGCTGCTCATTAGCCGTATATGTGATCAAATACAGTCTAATTGAACATAACGGATTAGGTAGGAGATCCCCAATGAAGATCCAGCTCCATCGACCGGTGGATGATCCGAGGATTCATCAGCAAGGGGGCCACGCTAGCCCCATATTGGAACCGTATACGTCCCGATGAACAGGTGGCAGCAGGACGCCCGAATCGCTGGTTGTTGCCAACTTGGCCAACGTTTCTACCGCGGACTAGGAGGCTGGATATCTAGTTGAAAATAAAAGGAAAAATATCCGCACACTATGCGAACTCATGCATCGCCGATACTGGCATCTCACTTGTCGGCTAAGCGTGGTATCTACATGGACCATTCCGTGATACTTGAATGAATCGACATTAAACGGATAACCGGGAACCGATGTCCTACTTTCTCGCCCTCGATGCAGGCGGTACCAAGGTCGACTATGTACTAGCCGACGACACACAAGCGTTGGCCCGGGTGCGTACCGGCACAGTTAAGCGAACCTGCGTGGACGAGACGACAGCGCTTGGACGGCTCAAGGAAGGCTTGCACGAACTTGAGACAATCTCGGGCATTTCCATGGAGAAAGTAACTCGGACCTGCGTGGGAACGGCGGGACAAACGATACCTCTTGTAGTCGACTGGCTCCGTAATGAGCTAGGGAAGCGGGTTAGCGGGGAATTGCTGCTGTTGGGAGACGTTGAAATTGCGTTGGACGCTGCCTTTCCCGGTGGAGGCGGCGTAATTGCCTTGGCCGGTACAGGATCCAATGTCGCCGGACGGACCTGCCGCGGGATACTGACAACCGCGGGTGGGTGGGGTCCGGCGTTGGCCGACCAGGGATCCGGCCATCGGATCGGGCAGCAGGCGCTGCGCGGCATATTTCTGGCTTACGACCAGGGTTGTTCCACGAGTCTGCTTTCTGCGGTACTGGATTTTTGGTCGTTGGAATCGATCGAGGATCTGGTGGCCTTTGCCAATTCCAAACCATATCCCGAAGTTTCACAGCTAACGGGGCTGGTATTACGCTGTGCTACCGAAGGGGACTCCGTCGCGAGCGAGGTACTCCATCGAGAAGGCGAAGACCTTGCTCACCTTGTAATTCTAGTGATGAGACGTCTGCTCGCGGCGGAGCCGGATCACCTGCCCGCACTCGCGTTTGCCGGCAGCATCATGGAAAACCTACCTCCCGTACGGGAGGCGCTGATTGCAGCCGTGCACCGGAAACTCCCCGCAGTCCAGATAAATCCCGGCGTAGTAGACCCTGTGCAGGGTGCGCTCTGGCGGGCTCGCACAGGAACTCGACCCCCGCAGGAATCTCGCCTTACCTAAGAGGAGCGACATGAATCATACGTGGATACACAAAGCGAATTTTGGTAGATTGGGCCGGCTGGCTGGCGTCTTGCTAATGTTGGCAGTGGCACGACAGACCCTGCTGGCGCAGAATTCCGTGGACCTCAAGCCCACGCCGCAACAGACAGAATGGCAAGACATGGAGTTCGGCGTAATCCTGCATTTCAGTACAAACACATTTCTTAATCAGGAATGGGGCGACGGCACTGCCAGCCCGAAGGATTTCAACCCAACGGATTTCAATCCGGACCAGTGGATGAAGGCAATCAAAGCGTCTGGGGCGAAGTATGTGGTCCTGGTGGCCAAGCACCATGATGGATTTTGTCTGTGGCCGACGGCCCAGACCGACTATAGCATCAAGCAGAGTCCCTGGAAGGGTGGCAAGGGGGATGTGGTGCGGGAAGTAGCCCAGGCCGCGCGAGCCAATGGGCTCAAGTTCGGCATTTATCTTTCGCCGTGGGACCGGCACGAACCGAAATACAAAGATCCTGTGGCGTATGACACGTACTATAACGCGGAACTTGAGGAGTTGGCCTCCAACTATGGCGACCTCGTCGAATTCTGGCTCGATGGGGCAGGAAGTACGGGGCACACCTACAATTTCCCGCGCATCATCGAGACCCTGCGAACTTATCAGCCGAATACTATCGTCTTTGC
>Ga0181516_10003593_pt1 | contig 10289 bp, 10 predicted proteins | sample PEATcosm2014_Bin_25_FD_121104 | JGI IMG/M metagenome (GOLD analysis project Ga0181516, IMG submission 121104) | Peatland microbial communities from MTU Mesocosm Facility, Houghton, MI, USA - PEATcosm2014_Bin01_10_metaG | ecosystem: Environmental > Terrestrial > Soil > Wetlands > Peat | place...
CTTGCGCGTCCGCGCCTGCCTGGTAGCGCTCACCGTGGCGGAGTACTTCCGCGACCAGGGCAAGTCCGTATTGCTGGTCATGGATTCGGTCACGCGCCTGGCCATGGCGCAACGGGAGATCGGTCTCGCGGCGGGCGAACCGCCCAGCCAGAAAGGCTACACTCCCTCCGTTTTTGCGCTGCTGCCGAAGATTTTCGAACGCGCGGGGATGTTCAAAACCGGCTCGATCACCGGCTTCTTCACCGTCCTGGTGGAGGGTGACGACTTCAATGAGCCCATCTCCGACGCCACCCGCGCGATTCTGGATGGTCATGTGATGCTCTCCCGAAAACTGGGAAGCGCCGGACATTATCCCGCTATCGACGTGTTGAACTCGGTCAGTCGGCTCGCCACGCATGTCGCCGCCGCCGGGCACCAGGCGGAGGCGCAGAAGGTGCGCGAGGCATTGGCCCTCTACCGGCGATCCGAGGACCTGATCCGGCTGGGCGCTTATGTGGCAGGCTCCAGCCCGCAGCTCGACGCAAGCGTGAAGCTGCATGACCGGATTGTGAAGTTTCTGCGGCAGCGGGTGGAGGAGCCCGCCGCCATTGACGATACGCTTCGCAGGCTCGGCGAACTTGCCGCGGCGCTACCTTGAACGCGAGCCTTGCCATGCGGCGTTTTGAGTTTCAACTCCAGACGGCTCTTGAGTGGCGCGCCGCGCGTCTCAAGGAGGAAGAAGCCAAGCTCGTGCGGCTGCGTCTGGAAAGGGACAATCTGCTGCGCCTGCGCGCCGATATAGAAAAGGCCGCCGGCGAGAACCTCAAAATCATTCCGATGCGCGATGCCCGAATCACTGGCTGCGAACTCGGTTTGTTGGCGGAGTGCGGGCGCAGTACGAAGTCGCGTTTGCAGAAACTGGCGGCGCAGCTTCGGGATTGCGATTCGCGCATCGGCCAGCAAACCCGCGTGGTCATGGAGGCGGACCGGCAAGAGCAGCTTCTCGAAGACTTGAAGCGGGACCAGTTTGCGGAGTGGAATTACGAACTGAACCGGGAGACCGAGGCCACGGCCGGCGAACTGTTCCTGGCGCGCTGGAGCCAGTCCACCGGCAAGCCTGACTAACCCGCCGACCCCCAGGTACGGCTTCGTCTGATGCGTCCGGTCCCGAGGTAATGGCTGACGGCGGCGGACGCGCGGCGGCGCGCGGCCAGCGATGCCCTGGACGCCTTCATGAGCGCGATGGCCCAGCGCATGAGCCGATCTGCCTCCATGGGCAATGCCGATTGGCGGCGGAGCGGTAGGGGCATATTGCACCACACCCGGTCGAAGGCCTCGCGATACTCGCAGGCCGCCGCCCGGACTTCGTCGGAATTCTTTTTGAGTACCGCCTCGCGGAAACGGCGCTCGCTGGTTTCTAAAGCGTCCATTGCATTTCCCTGTCTCTAAGTGCCAGTTATGTCCGCCGAATCCTCCTTCATGGCCTCGAAAAGATCCGTGAAGTAAGTGGACTGCTGTTGCAGCATGGCGATGTTAGCGTCGGCGGCCGCCATCTGTGTGGTGAGGTTATCCTGCAGCGTGGTGACCTGTTGCTGGTCGTTGGCGATCTCCGTCTGGGTGTTCTGCATCTCGGTGGAGATCGAGCTCAGCGCTTCCGTCAGAGTTCCCGTGTCCGGATCGTCGATACTGGTGAGCAGATTGGCCGCGTTCTGAATAAAGCCGGCTTGGGTGCCGTCCCCGAAGAACGTGCTGACGTCGGACATGGACGCGGAGTCGAGCGCCGACGAATCGAAGCTAAGCTGCCCGGTGTCGTCGAACGAAAGCCCCAGGGCAGTCAGCGACGTGGCGGTTCCGGTGCCGCCCGTGTAATCGACCAGGCTGCGCAGACTGGACTCAATATCGTAGACCTCGCTCTGGCCCTCCAATACGCCGCCATTCTGCCCGTGATATTGGGCCAATTCCGTCATGGCGTCGTTATACGCGGTGACCAGGGTGCCCAAAGCCGTGCTCAGCGCCGAATCGTTGCGGCTGACGGTAAGTGTGGTGCTTCCCGTGGCCAGCAGCGTGACGGCGATGCCTGGCGCGATGGTGACATTCTGCGAGGTGGACGTAATACCGGCGGGGGGCTGGCCGTTTATCGTGTAAGATGCCTCCGAACCCTGAGTTTGTACCGTCATCAGCGACGTGGAGTCCGATGCCGTCAAGTCGATGGGAACGTTTTCGGTCGCCGTGCTCTCTAGAGACAGCCGGTAATCGGGTGCGGATGGCGAGCCGATGTTGATCACCGTCGCCTGGACGCCCGCATCGGCCTGGTTGATTGCCGATGCCATCGCGTTCAGCGACGACGTGGTCAGATTGATGGTGGTATCCACTCCGTTGACCGAGAGAGTGAAACTGGTGCCGGCATATATGTTCTGGCTGGTGGGATCGGTGACGGTGGTCAGGCCGGCATCGCTCATGGCCTCGGTAGAGGATCCGGCGCTGGTAACATCCAGGACGTAGGAACCCTCCAAGGCTCCGGTGGTAATTACCGCGGTAGCTGCCGCGGGATTGGAGTTATCGGCCGAGTAGGAACTCGCGCCCAGTGCGGTGACAATTCCCTCAACCGCCGTATTGACATCGGCAATCTTACCCTGGAGCGACTGATAGGCCTGCTGCTGTTCGGTCAGGAGACTTTCCTGATTGTTCAACTGCGTGATGGGCATCGAGGCGATCTCGACGGCGCGGGTCAGAGCGGCCTGCAGGTCCTGCGCGTATTGGCTGGTGCCGTTGAAGGTTGGCGCAGTGCTATCGTCCGTCGAGCCCGATGCCGGCGAACTCGTGGTGGAACCGGTGGAACCGGTCGTGGTGGGATCGGGCGCCGAGACCGAACCTAACGTTGAAGCAACAGTGGACATATCATACTCCGTGTTAGACATCCCTCAAATTCGCCCGGCGGGCAAAAAGAGCGGACCAGGTTCCGGCGAATCTGGTCCGCGGCGGGCCGGGCAGATGGAGCATCGAGCTTCATCAGGAGTTCTTAATCAGCGAGAGAAGGGCCTGCGGCTCCTGGTTGGCTTGCGCGAGTGCGGCGATGGAGGACTGCTGTAGGACCTGGGCCTGGGTCAGATTGGATGCGTCCGCGGCTACGTCGGCATCGCGGATGCGCGATTCGGCCGCGGAGAAGCTGGAAATCTGCGAGTTGGCGAGATCCACGGCATACTGGAGCTGGTTCTCGCCGGTGCCGACCTTGCCCTGAACGAGACCCAGGTTGGTGACCGCGGAGGACACCGCGACAAGTGCGGCGTTGGCATTGGCGATTTCCGAAGTACCCGCTGGGGCGGTGGGAGCGGCTGCCGCGCCGGGCGCCGAAATTTCGTTGGCCGAGCCGGTAACCGTAAATGCCGTTGTGCTCTGCAAGCTTACCTTCGTGCCGGTGCTGTCCACCACGGCTTGAATGCCATAAGGATTCATGGCGGCATTGATTTTTTCGGCCACACCGGCGGCGTTGGTGTCGCTGGCGGCGAAGTTGACCGTAATGGTGTTGCCATTGACATTGAATACGGCGGTGTCGCCGTTGGCCGGAACGCCGACCGTTTGGGTCGAAGTATAGAGATTCGAGTTGGTCACGTCGTTCACCGCGGCGCTGGTGATGGCGTCGGCTCCGAAACCGGCTCCGGCATCCACGCTGAACGCCGTCTGATCGCCGAAGAACTGGAGCGTGCCGTCCGTGCCGATCTCCGCCGCGACGCCGGTGCCGTTCAGTTGCTGATTGAACTGGTTCACAACGTCCTCCGCGCTCAGGCCGGTGGTGGTGCCCGTGATGGTGACGTTGGTCTGCCCGGTGGCCGTCCGCACGGTGAACTGCTGCGTGGCGTTTCCGGCCAGGATGGTCCCGGACAGAGCATTCAGGTTGTTGGAGTCCGCGGCGCCAAAATTGACGCCGGCGCCGCCCAGGATATTGGTGGAGGCAATGCCGAGTCCGGCCGAATCCACCTGGGCGCCCGCCAGGTTCACATTGACCATGGCGTTGGCCTGAACGCCGTCCGAACCGCCGATATAAACGCCGATGTTGGTGCTGTAGCGGCCGCCGGTCCCGCCAGTTCCGAGGCCGATATTATTCGCCTGGCGGTCGATTTCGCCGAGCAGCGTCTGGTACTCGTTATTGAGTGTGCCGCGGTCGCCGCTGAAGGTATCCGATGCCGACTGCGTGGCCAGGGTTTTCAGCCGGTCCAGCATCTGAGAGATGTTGGTAAGTCCGCCATCGACGATCTGCAGCGCACTGATACCGTCGTTGGCGTTGAGAACGCCCTGGTTCAGCTCCGCCACGTCGCTGCGAAACTGGTTGGCGACAGCGAGCCCCGCCGCATCGTCGCTGGAGCTGTTGATCCGGTAGCCGGAGGTCAACTGTTGAATGGTGTTACTTTCAAATTGATCGTTCACCGCCAGGTTGTTTTGCGCGATGATCGAGTCGATGTTAGTTTGAATTGAGTTGGACACTGTCTTTCCCCTTTCCTCTATTTGGGAGTTCGCTTTAGCGGCGAAGTTCCACCACACTTGTCGCTGAACTCCGGCGGGATTAGACGAAATATCTTCGAAAAAGAAAGAAATTGTTTTCCGTAGAATTTCCAGGCGTTTCAGCGACACGTTCAGTGAGGAACGGCTCCTCGAGAGAGGGACCAGGAGGATAGCGAAATGTCCGCGATTGAACCCGTTCGCCATAATGTTCTCCTTCCGCACACCGGTACAGCCGCGAATCTGAACGAACCTGCGCCGGTCTCCGACAAAGAGAATGTGGAGACTATCGAACCCGTCAAGTCCGCCAACCGGGCGGACATGCAAAGCGACCCCCGCGAGCTTACCTTCGACATCGATACCGAGAGCGACCAGCTAATTCTCCGGGTGATTGATGAAAGGACCAAGGATGTCGTATACCAGGACCCCTCAGACCGCCTGGTGAAGCTGGCCCGCGAGAGACGGCACGCGAGCGGGCGCATTCCCTAGAGCAACGGAGCCGGGGGCGTGCCTGGAATTCGCTGGACTGGCGGGAATTCGCCACTGCCCGGGCGAAGCGGTTTCCATGTTCTCAATCGCCCGAGAACGGCTAACGAATTGCTTGCATCGTGTCCATATGAGAATCGCCGCACATATGCTTTTCGTCAACCCAAGGCTGAGGGAGGAACGCGTTGAGACCCAGCGAGTGAACTCCTCTTCCGCCCCTGACAATGACGAGGCGATGTTTCCGCCCACCACGGGCGCCGCGTCAAACACCAGCCTGTTCGCGAGCGTGCTTCAGGCCTGTAGCGCCGAGGCCGCCGCGGCCCCGCCGGCGGCGGCCACGACAGCCCCCGCCACAGCCGCAACGGCTGCAACGGCCGGCGCCCCGGCGCAGCCACCCGGCATTTCGGCCCTGATTTCCGCCATCCAGAACGGTTCGCTCACGGATACCGACGTTACCGATTCCACGCAACTGTCGGTAACTACGCCCTGGGGCAACTACACTGTTTCCAGTTTCTATTACGCCTCAGACGACACCGCCAATCAGCTCGCCACGTTGCTGGGCGGCAAGGTAGTGCAGTTGCCGCCCTTCGGGCAAGGGGGAGGGTGCACCGAACCCCTGGCCAACTTCATCCAATTGCCCAACGGCCAGACGGTGAACGCCGCCAGCCTGGCTTACTATGCGCAAGGCGCCGGATGCGGCACCGGTCAGCTTGCGGCGGACCTGACTCAGACTATCAACGAAGGCGCCGCCCTGACTAACTACTACCAAAACGGCGGCCCTATGCCGATGTTCCCGATAGGTTACACAGGGCCCGCCATCAGCGGCATGACTTACCCTCCAGGCACGATTGCGGCCGACGGCACGGTGATCAATCCGGCCATGGGGAACAATAACACTTAGGGCGGCGGCGGCGGAACGGCCACCGCTCGATATCCCTGCGGGATATGGGAGTCGAGGAAGTCGGGAGTCAGAAGCCAGAATGGCGGCGGTGTACGCGCCGCCGGGGTTTGCCCCTCATGCTCTCAGACGATAGCCGGCGAGCGCCATTCGTTCGGCATACAAGTATTGGAAATCGGGGTCAGCGGCGAGCTCGACATGGCGCGACAGGTCCCTAACTTTCCTGATCCGGAATTGGCGAGTGGAAGGCGCGAGCAGTAGCATGCGCGCCCCGCGCAGCGCGCTGTTTCCCACCGGCTCGACCGGCACCTCCTCGGGCAACAGCCCGATGGCGCGCGCGCTCGACTGCCGGATGTAGTTGCCGAACGCGCCTGCCAGGCAGACCTTTTCCACGCCGCCCGCGGCGAGCATCGACAGGCCCGCCGCCATGGCGCCCTTGGCCAGTTGCAACTCGCGGATGTCGGCCTGGGCCAGCGCAACGCCGCCGTCGAGCGGCAAGCGCTTATCCGCGGACCGCAAGCGGCCGTTGGCGCCGATCAGGCCTAACTCGACGGCGCACGCCGCCGCGTCCACCAGGCCGCTGCCGCAGATACCGCGCGCCGCCCCGCCGCCGATCACGTGGCATTCGAGCCCGCCGCCGCGCACGTGCACGCTGTCGATGGCGCCGGCGCCCGCGCGCATTCCCGCGCCAATGCGCCCGCCTTCAAATGCCGGTCCGGCGGCCGTGGACGCGCACAGAATCCCCTGCGCCGATCCCACCACCACCTCACCGTTCGTGCCGATGTCGAGGAGCGCGCACGGCTGCGTCTGCTGGTCCAGGTGCGTGGCCACGATACCGCAGAGCAGGTCGCTGCCCACGAATCCGCCCAGGCAGGGCAGGAATTCCGCCGGCCCCGGCCATCCCAGTTCCGCGTCCGCGAAACGGCAGGCGCCCAGTGTGGGCGAGACGAACGGTGCGTGCGTCAGCGGCTCCACATCCAGGCCGCAGAAGAGATGGTGCATGGCGGTATTGCCCGCCAGGAGCACTTCGCGGAGGGGTTGGCCACCAAGCATGCGGCCGAGCGCCTCGCGGACCAGGCGGCCCAGTTCGCCGGGATGGTGCAGATCGAATTGCAGGCGGCTCATCACGTCCGCCCCATAGCGCGCCTGCGGATTGAGCGCGGTCTCCACGCTCAGCACTTCGCCGCTCGCGAGATCCACCACCTGGACCACCAGGGTGGTGGTGCCCAGATCGATTGCGGCGCCCAATCCCGCGCGCGGTTCGATGGGTACGGGCGTTTCGTCGGTAAGCACGCCGAGCGACCACTGTTCCACTTCCACCACCACGCGGCCCGCCGTGGAAGCGCAGCACGCCAGGCGCCAGCCGTCGCGAATCTCCCGGTCGCTGAGCGCGTCCCGCATGGTCGCGGTGACTGGCACGTCGCCTTCCAGCACCCGCACCTTGCAGCCGCCGCAGGCGGTCTCGCCGCCACAAGGGAATTCGACGCCCGCCTGAAAAAGCTGGTCGGCCAGCGTCTGCCGCGCGCGGGGATGGAGTTCCAGCTTCACGACCGGCTGCGCGCAAACCGCGCCATAGCTTCCAGGTTGGCGTGCGGCGTGCCGCGCGGCACCTCGCAACCGGCGCCCACAATGTAAGGCGCGCCGGCCTGCCGGTAACACTCCGCCAGCGCCGCTTCCACCGAAGCAGGCGTGCCGTCGCGCAACTCGCGCACCGGGTCGATATTGCCCAGCAGCACTTGCGTCTGCCGCATGGCGGCGCGCGCGTGGCCGAGCGGCGTGGGAGAATCCAGGTCGACGATGTCGGCGCCCGTCTGCCCCATGCCTTCCACTATGCGCCTGGTGTTGCCGCAGATGTGCAGCCGCACCGGCACGCCGAGCGCGTGGATGGCGTCGACGAGCCGCCGCTCGCAGGGCAGCACATATTGCGTGTAGAGCTTGGGCCCGGCCAGCGAAGCCGCCGCATCGCCCACTCCGATCAGGGTGGCACCGGCCGCTACCTGCGCCCGCGCGAACTCCACTTCCATCCGCACCGTGAAATCGAAGAGCGCTTCCACGAAGGGCGGGTCGTCGAAGAAGTCCAGCATCAGGGTGTTGAGCCCGCGCAGATCGGCGCTCATGGCGCACGGCCCTTCCACCCAGCCTTCGACCATCCTGGTGGCGCCGGTGCGTTCCGCCAACAGCCGCACCGCGTCCACGCGGTCGCGCATGCGGCCGGGCGCGGCCGGGTCGGGCAAGCGCAGACCGGCCAGCTTGCTTTTGTCACCGAGCAGCGCGCGGCTCTCGATAATCGCGGGCGGTTGATCGTCGAACCACTCCACAGCGGCGCCGAGGTCCGAGGCTTCGCGCGCCGGGTCGGAAATGGCCGATACGTGGTCGAAGCCGAAGCGCTCCGCCACGGCTACCTGCGCATCGGCCAGCACGCGGTGGTCGCGCGCGTAGTTGCCGTAGCGCACGCCGGACAAGCCGGCCGCGAACATCATAGTGATAGGCATCAGCGGCAGCGAATCGGTTGGTTGGCCGCGCAATTTCGCGAGAATGCGCTCCTTGCCCGTCATGGGTGCACCTTCACCACCAGGGCATCGAAGCTGGCCGCGATGCTCTGGCCTGGCTTGGCGACCACGAACTCGGCATCCGCCCACTCGCCATTCACCAGGCGCCCGAGCCACGCCAGGTCGCCGGGCAGCCGCTCGAAACTCCAGCCATTCTCACTGGCTTCGGCGGCCGCTTCGGCGACGAACTTTCCGCCTGCCTCCAGCCCCGTCTCGATAAACGTGAGCTTGCCGTACTGACGGCGGTAGCGCGTCATTTCCTCGTAAAGGTAGCGCCCGTTGTCCTCGCCGTATTTGCGGATCAGGGCTTCCAGCGGCTCGTCGAACCCGGTGGTGTTGTGAGTCAACTGCTGCAGGCCCTTGCCGCGCTCGAGCCAACCGGTGGACCGGTAGAACGTGCCGGGGTTGGCGTCGAAGTACCGCTGGTAGCGTTCGCGGCTGCCCATCAGCAACGCGATGCAATCGTGCGCGCGCGGCAGCACCAGCGGCGTATGCCGCGCGGTCAGCCCGTCGAGCCCGTTGCCGCAGAGCCCGTAACCGAGCAGAATGGCCTGGTACGCGCCTTCCGGCGTGCGGTCCACCGCTTCCTGAATCTTCGCCGCCATGGGCTTGCCGCCCAGGTCGTGCAGTCCCTTGGGCAGAAACTCCAGGTCCACCTGGTGCCGGGAATGCGCGCAGGCGTGGCACATTTCGCGGAACAGAACCTCGCAGGCGATCAGCTTGAGGCGCATCGGGCGCTCACCAGGGCGCGGATGAAGTCCGGCGTGGAGCCGCAGCAGCCACCCACAAACGAGGCGCCGGCCTCGCGCAGCGCCGCGTAGTACGAAGCGAAAAGTTCCGCGGACATGTCATACCGGATGGCCGTACCCTCCATCTTCGGCAGGCCCGCGTTGGGCTTGATCCAGATGGGCAGATCGCACGCCGCGCGCAAGCGCCGGCAGATGGGCGCGGCATGCTCGACACCGACACCGCAATTCGCACCCACCGCGTCCGCACCGGCCTCCACCATTGCAGCGGCCACGGCTTCGGGCGTCGCGCCCATCATGGTGCGATCCTTGTTCTTGCCGGAATCGAACGCGAAAGAGACGATCACCGGCAGGCCCGTGCTTTTGGCCGCGGCCACGGCCAGGCGCGCCTCGGCGATGTCGCTCATGGTTTCCAGCAACAGCGCGTCCGCGCCAGCGGCAGCGAGCGCCGCGGCTTGCGCGTCAAAGGCTGCGCGGACCTGCTCCTCGCCGATTTCACCCGCTGTCAGCATTTTGCCCGTGGGACCGAGGGAGGCAAACACTAGCACGCGGGGCGATGTGGCAGCGGAGCCAGAGGCCGCCGCGCGGCCCGTCCCCGCGGAGCCCGGCACGGCGGAGCCCGGCGTCCCTGCATGGCCCGTCCCCGTGCCCGCCGCCGCGTGGTCCGGAGCCGCACCCGGCGTCCCTGCGCGGCCCGTCCCCGCGCCCGCCGCCGCCCGCCGCGAGATGGCGACACCTCCCCGATTGATGGCTGCCAGGTCGCCTTCCATGGCGACGGCGTTGGCGCGGAAAGTGTTCGTGAGGATGACCTGGCTGCCCGCTGCCACGTAGGCGCGCGCCACCGCTTCTACGCGCTCGGGATAGGTCAGGTTCCAGAGGTCCGGGGCCGCGCCGGGTTCGAGGCCGCGCGCCTGCAGCTCGGTTCCCCACGCACCGTCCGCGATCAGCAGCCCGCCCGCCAGCCACTGGCGCAGCAGGCTCACGCGGCCACCAGTTTGCGCGCCAGGGCCACCGCGCTCCCGGCGCTATCGCCATAGCCATCGGCGCCGATGGCGTCGGCGTACTGCTGCGTAACGGGCGCACCGCCGACCATGATCTTCACCCGCTGGCGCAGTCCCGCGGCCTGGAACGCGTCGA
>Ga0181516_10003594_pt1 | contig 10284 bp, 8 predicted proteins | sample PEATcosm2014_Bin_25_FD_121104 | JGI IMG/M metagenome (GOLD analysis project Ga0181516, IMG submission 121104) | Peatland microbial communities from MTU Mesocosm Facility, Houghton, MI, USA - PEATcosm2014_Bin01_10_metaG | ecosystem: Environmental > Terrestrial > Soil > Wetlands > Peat | place...
ATTTGGCCGTCACCCGAGGGTGACGGCCTTGGCTATTCCTGCTTGATAGAGCAGCGCACGCAAAACCTCAAGAACTAAGGTGCAGCTTTTTCTTTGCAGATCGGCTGCGTCAGAGTTCCCGCGCTGTACGCTATTCGAGGCTCTCGGCGAGCCGCTGCGCGGTATGTTCGACCTTGATCTTGGAACCGCGCTTATCCAGGCCGCCCCGGATCTGCATTACGCAGCCAGGGCAATCGATCAGCAGTAGAGGTGCCCCTGCCTTCTCGATGTTGACAAGCTTACGCTGCAGAATTGGCGCGGAAATCTCCGGCAGTTTCAGCGTATAGGAGCCGCCCATTCCGCAGCACATATCGCACTCGTCCATCTCCACCAGCTCGTATCCGGCTTGCTTCATCAGCTTGCGCGGAGTCTGATCAGCGTGCAACGTGCGCTTGAAGTGGCAGGAGTCATGATAGGTGAACTTACTTGTCTCAAGTCCGGCCTTGAAGTGCAGTCGGCCTTCCTCCACTAGTTGGTTAACAAGCGTCGAGAAGTCCATAACCTTTTCCGCGAGTTGGCGCGCCGCAGGCAGGTCTGCCGTGCGTCCCACCGCCTCCAGGTTGGCAATGAAGTCCTGTTTCAGCGCGACCGTGCAGGTCGGGCACGCGGAGATCACGTACTTCACATTTTCTTCAAGCAGCGCCTTGATGTTGTCGGCGCCGTTTTGCGCAGCCACTTCGTAGGCTCCGCTGTAGCGCGCAGGAGCGCCGCAACAGGTCTGTCCTTCTGGGAACGTGACCTCGATGCCGGCCTTATTCAGCACTCGCACCACGGCTTCGCCCATCTCTGGATACGCGAAGTCCACCAGACAGCCACCGAAGAAGGCAGCCTTCTCCGTGCACTTCGGCTGTTTGATTTTCTTGATGCGGTCGCGGAAGGGCTCGTCGGCAATGGCTGGCAGCGAGCGGTTCTCCGTCATGTTGCTGAGGAACATCGGCAGATGGCGGATGAATCCATCCTTTGCAAACGGCTTCTGCCCGATGGACGCAGCGCGCATCATGGTATGAAACAGTGTCCGATTGTTGACCACCGAGAAGATCGCTTTTTGGATCATCGGCTGGCCCTGTTCCACGGCGAGGCGGCGGCGTAGTTCGAGAATCAGCTCGGGGATGTCGATCTTTCCCGGGCACACGTCCCTGCAGCTTCCGCATTGAATGCAGAGGCTCTGGATCTCATCCGATGCCTTCAGTGCGTCGAACCATGCGGTGAGAATCGTGCCGATGCCACCGGTATAAACCTTGCCGAAGACGTGTCCGCCGACCAGTCGGAAGACCGGGCAGACATTGAGGCAGGAGGCGCAACGGATACACTGCAGCGCTTCCTTGAACCGCGGATCGTGCGACATTTCGGTCCGCCGATTGTCCATCAGAATGATGTGCAGTTCCTTGGGTGTTCCGTCCGTGTTGGGCGCAGGGCCGCTGATGATGGAGACGTAGCTGGTGAGCAGTTGTGCGGTCGCGCTCTTGGGCAGCGCCGTAAGAATGGGGGCGATGTCCTTGAAATGCTCAATTAGCTTTTCGTATCCGACAAGGGCCACGTGAATCTTTGGCAGAGTGCTGACCAGGCGCGCATTGCCCTCGTTGGTCACAATGACGATGCTGCCGGTTTCTGCCACTGCAATGTTCGCGCCGCTTATGCCCATGTCTGCGTTCAGGAACATGGGGCGCAGCTTGCCGCGCGCAAACTTCACCAGCTTGGGAATGTCCGGCTTCTGGCCTTCTTCCACCTTCTCATTGAAGACTTCGGTGACCTCTTCTTTGGTCATGTGAATGGCAGGCATCACCATGTGCGAAGGCGTCTGCCCGGCAAGTTGAATGATCCACTCGCCAAGATCGGTCTCCTGCACTTCGATGCCGGCCTTCTCAAGATGTTTGTTGAGGTGGATCTCCTCGGTCGCCATCGACTTTGATTTCACAATGCTCTTGACGCCGCGCTCCTGCGCCAGTTTCAGAATGTAGTCCTTCACGGCCTTGGGATCGCTCGTGCGGAAGACTTTGGTGCCTCGAGCTTCGGCGGCCTTGGTGAACTGCTCGGCGAGTTCGTCGAAATGCGAAGAGGCAGAGGATTTCACTTCGGCAATCTGAGTGCGCAAGGCCTCAAAATCGATGCCCTCATAGGCTTTCGCGCGGCCTGCGCGATAGGCGACCGAGAAGTTTCCCAGCGCGCCCGTAAGATTCGGATTCGAAAGTGCGTCGAGAATGGATTGTTTAAAGTCCTGATTCATGCCGCCACCTCCAGATCGTCCACCAGGATGATGATGAGCCGTTCGGGGCCGTGCACGCCGATGGTCAGCACGCGCTCGATGTCAGCCGTACGGCTAGGCCCTGTGATGAAGGAGATGTAGGCAGCCTTGCGAGGATCAACGCGGCTCAGTACCGCGGGAAGATCGGGCAGCAGCGCGGCCGTGGAGACCAGCGCGATGTGCAGAAGAGGCAAGGTGGAAACCAACCGCTTGTCGACCTCGTCCGCAGACTGCACCAGCGTTCCGGTGTTGGCCAGCGCCCACTCCATTTGGCTGATGCCAACCTTTGCGTCTGCGGCCAGCTCGCGCGTTACCGCAAACTTCAGACCGGGTACTGCGGCCACGAGATTGTTCTTATCAACTTGGTCCCACAAGGGGCAAGCGGCCGAAACTGCGTAACAGTGAGGCTTGTCTTCCACGCCTTCCTGTTGCAGCAACCGGATGATCAGATCGAGCGCTTGTCCTTTGGTGGCGACCCGCTCAACCTGCGCACTAACAGCTTCAGCGCGCGTCTTGAATTGCTCCACGAGTGCGGAAGATTCCAGGATTGCGTTCATGGTACCCCTTCTACCGCGGACAGCTCTTACGGTGCGCCGCGGCACTTACATCTGGCGCGCAGCCCCATCACGGATGAGGCTGCGTGCCAATCGCGTTAGTGAACCACCAACTGAGTGAACGGTGCGACGTACGCCATCAGGAAAATCACGATGCCCACAAGCGCAGCCAATGCCAACGAGTGCAGGAAGACGTAACGCAGAATCGCGCCTTCGTGGCCGTACCACTGGGTTGCCGTAGAAGCCACGACAATGCTCTGTGCGTCGATCATCTTACCCATTACGCCGCCCGCGCTATTGGCAGAAGCCATCAGCACCGGAGAGACACCGACTTGCTGCGCGGTGATCTTTTGCAGACTGCCGAAGAGTACGTTTGACGAAGTATCTGAGCCGGTCAACGCCACGCCAAGCCAGCCCAGCAGCGTGCCGAAGAATGGATACAGATGCCCCGTGCGCGCAAAGGCCAGACCCATGGTTGCGTCCACCCCGGAGTAGCGCGTGAGTGTGCCAAGGCCGAGCATCGCCGCGATTGTAAGCAGTGAGAAACGGACCCTGACCAGAGTGCGGAAGAAAGTCGAGAAGATCTTTCCCAGCCCCTGCCCCATGATCAACCCCGAGAGAATGGCCGCGAGCAGGATTCCAGTTCCGGTGGCGCTCAGCCAGTTCAGGCCAAACACCGCAGGCTCCTTGGTGGGCTTCAGGACCACAGGTTGAACGCGCTCGACCATGTTGTGCAGAATCTTGACAGGGAACTGCGGGTTCGTGATCTGGCTCGGTTTGGTGGCCCAAGTTGCGGTCGAAGTGAATACCTTCTCCGGTGCGTTCATCCACAACTTGCCAGTCTGCGTGCCCCACAGGAAGACCATCACGCTAAGGACCACCCAGGGGATCCATGCGCGGGTAATTTCAGCGCGGGTATAAGTCTGCTGTACTTGTCCCTTCGCGGCATTTTCTTGTTCTTCTTCTTCTTGCCCTTCAAATTTCCAGATCTTTTTCGGTTTCCAGACCAGCAAGAAAAGAGTCAGACAGACCATGGACACAGCAGCAGCAATCACATTGACCAGCCATGGGCCCATCAGGTTAGAGATCAGTATTTGCGGGATCACGAAGGAGACGCCGGCCACAAGAATCGCGGGCCAAACTTCGATCATGCCTCCGAAGCCAGCAAATGCCCAAATCAGCCAGAACGGGATCAGGACGCAGAACGGGGCCAGGATTCGACCAGTCATCGCAGACAGGACAACCTCACTGATGCCAGTGACCTTGGAAAGCGCGATGATCGGAATTCCCAATCCGCCGAAAGCCACAGGCGCAGTGTTCGCGATCAGCGACAGGCCAGAAGCCTGAAGGGGCTTGAAGCCCAGTCCGATCAACAGCGCAGCCGTAACGGCAACGGGAGTTCCAAACCCAGCGGCTCCTTCAAAGAACGCACCAAAACAGAAAGCAATCAGTAACAACTGAAGTCGGCGGTCCTTGGTGATGCCGGTGAGGCTGTGCTGCACCACAGTGAATTGACCCGACTCGACCGTCAACTGGTACATGAAGATCACGTTGAGGACGATCCAACCAATGGGAAATAGACCGTAGCCAGCGCCGTAAACCGCACCAGCCGCAGCCAAACTTGCAGGCATGTGAAATCCAAAGATCGCAACCAGCAGTGCGGCTGCCAATCCAGCCAGCGCTGCATAGTGTGCCTTGATGTGGCCGAGGGCGAGCGTGCCAAGCAGTACAACTACCGGAATCGCGGCCACCAGCGTGGAAAGAAGCCAGTGTCCAAGCGGATTGTAGCCCTGCTGCCACGGCGCGGAGAGTTGCGACTGTTTCAGAATGAAGATCGACGCGATCACACCGACTGCAACGACCAGGGCAGACATGATGTAGTTGGGTTTGGGCTGAGTGGGAGCGGGTGCTTTCTTAGCTTGCGGGGTGGTAGTCGAAATACTCAAGGATCCTCCGTAGCCTCGGTCGAGCGACAAACTCCGCTTCTCTCCGAGAGGTTGCTTTGGTAAGCGTGATTATGGGGCCGGGGAGACAGTACTATATGTGAACCTGTCAGACAAGATGAAAATACGATTGACCGATTGATTTTTTTTGCCTATCCTCGCCTGTGTTGGAGAGACATGTCTAAGCTACTTACCGGCCTTGGCCCTTTGCCGCGCGCAACCTTGAGCGAACAAGTAGCGAAGCAGTTGGCTGCCCGAATTACCGCAGGCGATTGGAAGGCGGGCGAAAAGCTTCCATCGGAAGCTGAGCTGTGCCGGGCGTTCCATGTTGGCCGCTCCAGCCTGCGCGAGGCGCTTACCTCCCTCGCCTTCATAGGCCTCATCCGGGTGCGTGCCGGAGGGGGAAGCTATGTCGCCGATCATCCCTCCGCGTATTACACCAGTGCATGGCTGAACACGGGTATGTTGAACAATGGAAAGGCCTTGGCGGAGTTCATTGAGGCGCGCCTGGTCCTTGAGTCTGAACTCGCCGGGCTGTGCGCTGAACGAATCACGCAACAGGAACTCGACGATCTCGGAGTCCTAGTCAACAGAATGAAACAGGGGGCGGCTAACGACGCTGAAGAGTTCTGGAAGCTGGACCTCTCCTTCCATCTCTCAATGGGGAAAGCTGCGAAGAACGAAGTCCTCAATGACATTCTGAAGAACGTGCGCGAACAGATGCGTGACCTGATCAGCAAGAGCCTTCTGCTGAAGGAAGGCATGGAACAGGCCGTACTCCATCACATCAAGATTTTGGAAGCCTTGCGGCAACATAACCCGACCAAAGCTCGCAATGAGATGAGAGTACACCTGCAATCGTTCCAGCGTGGATACATGGTGCTGCTCGACGACCAGGCGGCGCAGGGTAGATCCTGAACCATTCTTGCCCAAGAATCCCATGACAAAAATTGAGTGCTGCTTTTTGGCGATTGGAGTATCCAATCAGCATGATGAGCAAGCCTGCTGATGTGATTGTGCTTGGAGCTGGCGTGGCGGGTCTGGCGGCGGCGCGTGTGCTGGCCGAAGCAGGCGTGCAGGTAGTGGTGCTGGAAGCGCGCGATCGTGTCGGTGGGCGCATATGGACCGGCCATGCTCTGGGCGGTGTACCCGTGGAGTTGGGCGCGGAGTATGTGCACGGAAGGCCTCCTGCGATCTTTGACCGGATCGAGGAAGGGAAGTTGGAAATTCGCGAAACGGGTGGCGCTCAATTCGTTCAGTCCGACGATCAGCTTGAGCCCAGCGGGGATTTCTTTTCCCAGATACGGAGTGTGCTGGACCAGATGGACAGCCAAGGTCCAGACCGCTCGTTCGCCAATCATCTGGAAGAGTGCTTCAAAGGTGAAGACGCCTCACGGCTCTGGGCATTGGAATACATCGAAGGGTTTCATGGCGCGCTCGCCGAGCGAATCAGCGTGCACTCGTTGCTGCGCAGCCGCAAGGCGGAGGCAGAGATCGAGGGCTCTCACTCATTCCGGTTTGTGCGCGGATACGAGGCACTTCTCGGTGTGTTTCAGAAAGCGCTGCCTGGAAATCTTGTTTCCATTCAACTCAACACAATCGTGCACACCGTCCGCTGGGATACGCAGAAGGTGATCGTGCAGGCACAGACCCCCTCAGGACCAGTAGAGTTCACCGCCGACAGTGTAATCAGCACACTCCCGTTGGGAGTGATGCAGGCTCCTGCTGGAGCGCGTGGTGCCGTGCGCTTCGAGCCCGAGTTGGAAGAAAAAACCTCGCCTCTGGCATTGCTCTTCATGGGGCAGACCATCCGCGTCACGATGATCTTTCGAGAGAAGTGGTGGGAGCAGGAGGGCAAGGCTGATCCGGCCGCGCTGCGCGATCTTGGTTTCGTGACCTCGCACCAGGAGTGGTTTCCAACCTGGTGGACGCGGCCGGGAGAAGTAGCGACACTCACAGGATGGGCGGCGTCACGTCGAGGCGAGCGTCTCAGCGGGCGTCCGGACACGTTTATAAGGGACAAGGCGTTGGAGTCTCTCAGTGCGATCTTTGGGGTTACGCGGCAGAAGCTGGAGTCTGAACTGCTCAGCTGGCATGTGCATGATTGGCAATCTGACCCATTCTCCCGCGGTTCCTACAGTTACGTGGGCGTAGGCGGCGAAGGCGCGCAGGCCGCACTCGCGGAGCCGATTGCAGACACTCTTTTCTTTGCCGGAGAGGCCACGAACAGCGAAGGGTACCACGCTACCGTGCATGGTGCCATCAGCACCGGGGAGCGTGCCGCACGTGAAGTATTGGCCGTGAGAGCGCGAAAGGTCTAGCCGCGCCAGAGATGATAGAGCAGGTAGTAGATCACCACGCCAGTTACGGAAACATACAGCCACAGCCAGTAGGTAAGCGGCGAAATCTTGACGTGACGAACGTACTGCCCTTTCAGTCCGCGGCTCAGGCTCATCAGGATCAGCGGCACGATCACCACAGCCAGTAGCGTATGGCTGGTCAGTAAGGTGAAGTACACGGGACGTCGCCACCCCTGTCCCGCAAAATGCAACACACCCGCGTGGAAGTGGTAGTAGAGGTAGCAGATCAGGAAGACCACAGAGGTCGAAAACGCGGCGATCATCGTACGCTTGTGAGCTTCAATGTTGCGCTGATCGATGAATCGTTTCGCCGTCACCAGCAACACCGCTGCTATGCCATTGAGCGTCGCATTGATGGCCGGAAAATAAGACAGAGCTTGTGCTTGCATCAGTAAGTCCTCATGCCGCTGATTTCGTGCTGCGGCGGTTGGCCACAACGAAGGCCAAGGCAAACAGAACAAGCGTAAAGACTACCAACACTGCAAATGATCTGGCGAGTGAAAACTCCATCGATCCATTGCCCGGGAACAGCAATCCGCGCAACGCGTCCGTTCCATAGGTGAGCGGATTGAGTCGCATCACGAAGGCCATCCATGGCGAAGCCGAACTAACCGGAAACAGCGATCCCGAGAGCAGCCACAGCGGAATCAGAAAAAGATTGATGATGGCATGGAAGCCCGAAGTCGACTCCATGGGCCACGCGATGATGAACCCAAGCGCGGTCAGCGAAAACGAAACGAGAAAAATGTCCAGCACTACCAGCAGGAACTGCACGATTCCGAAGTGAATCCCCAGCAGCGGCGCAATCACCAGGAACAGAACTCCCTGCATCGTTGCCAGCGTTGTGCCGCCTAGCACCTTGCCCAATACGATCACCGAGCGATGCACGGGAGCCACCAGCACAGAGAGCAGGAAGCCCTCGTTCCGATCTTCAATCAGCGACATCATGGCGAAGATCGAAGTGAACAGCACAATCATCATCAGCGCGCCGGGAAAGAAGAAGTGCAGATAGTTGTTGCCCGTGCCCGCATTGCGGAACGAGTCGCCGAAGCCCGCGCCAATCACAATCCAGAAAATGAGCGGCGATGCGACCACGCCCACCACGCGACTGATATTGCGGTAGAAGCGCACGACCTCGCGCCGCCACAAGGAGAGCGCGGGCATCACTCCAAAGGTCGTACCCGTAACGGTTGCCGGATGTACAGCGATCTGTGTAGCCAATGTCAGCCCCAATTCTCAGTGTTTTTTCTTTGTTGTTTCCGTGGAGCGCGCTTCCAGGCCCTGCGCATCTTCATTCCAGAAGCGGTGCCCAGTGCGGCGGATGAAAACATCCTCCAGCGTTGGCTTGCTCACGCTGACGGAATCGATCTGTCCAGGGAACGCTTCCACCACGTCGGTGATGAAACGGTGCCCCGCTTCTCGCTCTATGCGGACGCGGCCATCGTCGAGTACGGCGGCTTCTACACCGAAGCGTGCGCTGATGGCCATAGCCAGTTTTTGCGGCTCGCGCGCGTCAAGCATAATCACATCTCCGCCAATCTCGCTCTTCAACTGAGCCGGCGTCCCAAGGCCAACCAGGTTGCCATGGCTCAGGATGGCGAGCCGGTCGCATTTCTCGGCCTCTTCCATCAAATGGGTGGTCACGATGATACTCACGCCTTCTTGGTCGCGCAGCACTTTCAAGTACTGCCATAGGTCTCTGCGCGCGCCAGGATCAAGTCCAGTGGTGGGTTCATCGAGCAACAGAACCTGCGGACGGTGCAGCAATCCCTTTGCAAGTTCGAGACGGCGCTGCATTCCTCCTGAAAAAGTTTCGGCGCGGTCTTTGGCGCGGTCGCTGAGCGAGACTCGGTCCAGCATTTCCGCCACTCGCCGCTTCAGTGCCGCGCCAGTGATTCCATAAAGGTGGCCAACGTGGATCAGGTTCTCTTCTGCGGAGAGTTTTATGTCGATGCTGCGCGATTGAAACACCACGCCGATCTGGCGTCGAACGCCGCTGGGATCAAGCGTAACGTCGTGGCCAAGGATCAATGCGCGTCCTGCCGAGGGCAGCATCAGCGTGGAAAGAATTCGGAACATGGTGGTCTTGCCACTGCCATTCGGACCAAGCAGGCCAAAGATTTCGGCGCGCTTCACCGTGAAGGACACGCCATTGAGCGCCGTGCGCTCGCCGTATTGATGGCGCAGACCATCGATCTCGATGACGGTATCAGACGATGCAGCGGAAACTTCAAGTTCCTGTTCGTGCGTCTTGGTAGTCAATGCAGTCCATCCTCAGTTATTTGCGAACGCGAATCACGTGGCGCTGTTCAGCATCATCAGTGCGAAAAGCAGGGGAAGGTAGGTGACAGTGGCCTTGAGCAACTGGCGCGCAAGAGTCTTGGAGCGTGGAGTGGACGGCGGCAGACACTCCCTCCAGATGCGCGTGCAGAAATAGAACAGGCAAAGCCCCAGCACAGATGCGCCAATGAAATAAGGTAGTCCGGCCATGCCAATCATGGTGGGAGCAAGCGTAGTGGGCAGCAATGCCGCACCGTACATCAGGATCTGGCGTGAGGTGGAGCGTCCATCGCTTTCCACCACGGGCAGCATGCGGATTCCGGCCTTCGCATAGTCATCGCGATAGAGCAGCGCAATGGAGTGGAAATGCGGGAACTGCCAGAAGAAGACGATGGCGAACAGTACGAAAGCCTCGTATTCAAGGTGTCCGCGCGCGGCCGTCCAGCCAAGCACGCCGGGCATGGCTCCTGGGAACGCTCCAACGAAGGTGCACAGCGGACTGATTTTCTTCAGCGGTGTGTACATCATCAAATAGCAGACGGCGGTAAGCAGACTGAGCAGCGCAGTGAGCGGATTCAGCTTCAGTGCAAGGAGCATGGCTCCGGCGGTGGTCAGTGTCGCCCAGATGACGAGCGCGTGCCCCACGCTCATTGAGCGTGTTACCAGTGGTCTCATCGCGGTGCGACGCATCAGCGCATCACTCTTGCGCTCGATGATCTCATTCATGCACGCCGTGCCGGCTGACACCATGCCGATTCCGGCGAGAGCCCACAGCAGTTTGATAGTCACCACCGGCAGGCCCGATTTGTGCTCGCCAAAATAGAAGCCGCACCAAGCCGTCACCACCACGAGAGTGGTGACGCGAA
>Ga0181516_10003595_pt1 | contig 10283 bp, 7 predicted proteins | sample PEATcosm2014_Bin_25_FD_121104 | JGI IMG/M metagenome (GOLD analysis project Ga0181516, IMG submission 121104) | Peatland microbial communities from MTU Mesocosm Facility, Houghton, MI, USA - PEATcosm2014_Bin01_10_metaG | ecosystem: Environmental > Terrestrial > Soil > Wetlands > Peat | place...
CGCCGCCGCCGGCACCGCACACCGAGAGTGCGTCCGAGGATCGCGACACCGTGGCGGCGGTCTTCCTGGCAGGTACCTTTCAAGGCATGCAGCACCTCGCCCAGGCTGGACCGGCTGAGCAGGCCGAGATATTCGCGGCGGCGCGCGACGCCTACGAGCGCGCCCCGCAGGGCAGTGCCAAGCTGCGCTATGCGCTGATGCTCGCGACCCCCGGCCACCCCGCACGCGACCCGGTGCTCGCGCGCCGGCTGCTGCGCGAGCTGGCTGCGCAACCCGAGACGCTGCAGCCGCTCGAACGGGCCGTGACACTGGTCGAACTGTCACAGATCAATCGCGAGCTCGACCTGCAGGCTGAAAACGATCGGCTCGCACAGAGTGGCGAGGCGCGCACCGAGCGCGAGCACAGCGCCGCGGCGCAGCACCGGCTGCAGGCCGAAATGGACGAGAATGCCCGGCTGCGCAAGCAGCTCGAAGATGCCCAGGCCAAGCTCGACGCGATTGCCCACATCGAGCGCAACCTGACGCAGCACAATGCACCCACTACCGGAGGCCAACCGTGAATAAGCCTGAACAACGCAAGGCCCGCATCCTGGTGGTGGATGATGATCCAGGACTGCTGCGGCTGTTGACGATTCGGCTGCGAGCCGAAAACTACGACGTCGAGGCGGTCGAGAACGGCGTGTTGGCGCTTGCCGCTGCCAGCCGCTTCCGCCCGGACCTGGTGATCTCCGATCTGCGCATGGATCAACTCGATGGCATCGGACTGCTCAAGGAACTGCAGAATCGCTGGCCTGGACTGAAGGTCATCCTGTTGACTGCCCATGGCACCATTCCCGACGCCGTGCAGGCGACGCAGATGGGGGCGTTCGGTTTCCTGACCAAGCCGGTGGAAAAGCAGGAGCTGCTCGATCAGGTGCAGAAGGCACTGAGGATTTCGGGTTTCGTCGATACCGATCAGGACTGGCGCTCGGATCTGATCACTCGCAGTCCGCTGATGGAAGAAAAGCTCGCCCAGGCGCATATGGTCGCGGGTACCGATGCGCGCGTGCTCATTACCGGTGAGAGCGGCACGGGCAAGGAACTGCTCGCGCGGGCGGTCCACAAGGCCAGCCCGCGCCGCAACCGCCCGTTCGTGGTGATCAACTGCAGCGCCATGGCCGAGAACATGCTCGAAAGCGAGCTGTTCGGACACACCAAGGGCGCCTTCCCGGGCGCCACCGGCGAGCACCGCGGCCTGTTTCAAACCGCCGAGGGCGGCACCCTGCTGCTCGATGAGGTCGGCGATCTGCCGATGCGACTGCAGGTGAAGCTGCTGCAAGTGCTGCAGGAGAACGCTATTCGGCCGGTCGGCAGCACCGAGAGCATTCCGACCAACGTTCGGGTGCTGTCATCCACGCACGCCGATCTGCCTCGGTTGATGAGCGCCGGGCAGTTCCGCGAGGACCTCTACTACCGGCTCAACGTGGTGCATATCGAGATGCCGCCGCTCAACCGACGACGGGAGGACATCCCGCTGCTGGTGGCTCATTTTCTGGCCGCCATTGCGCAGGAGAGCGGCAGCCGCAAGATCTACGCGCCCGAGGCCATCGAACTGCTGGCCACGAGCGACTGGCCGGGCAATGTGCGGCAGCTGCAGAACGTCGTGCGCCAGAACGTCGCGATGTCGCAGGCGCCGATCATCCCGGTGGAGCTCGCGCAACAGTCCCTCGGCGGAACCCAGGGCAAGCTGCCCTCGTTCGATGAAGCACGGGATGAATTCACGCGCAGCTATCTGTCACAGATCCTGCAGATCACGGGTGGCAACGTCAGCCAGGCTGCCCGGCTCGCCAAACGCAATCGCACCGACTTCTACAAGCTCCTCGGCAGGCATCTGCTGGTACCGGACGATTTCAAGAGCCGATAGCCAGGCGAGGCTCCATTCAAAGAGCGTGCTGCCGAAACTTTTCGCGCTCACTCGCGTCGACTCCTGACTGTATTTGAACAACTGGTTGCGCGCGTCTAATTGCGCCGATATTTGGCAGCAGTTCACATCTGGCCCGTTGCCAACGGGCTTACACCGTCCCTATCCTAAGGAATGGCCGTCGCCCCCCGCACAGACAGCGCATCACCGGCGCTCTACATCGCCATTCTGATCGTGGCACTCGTCGGCACGTACGTTTTTCGGCTGCGGACCCAGGGCATATTCGCGTGTCCGGCCTCCGGTTACGCCAACGATGGCTATCTCGGTTACTGCAACGCCAGTGCCTACGGCGAGTACGATCATGGTGCGTTCTGGTTCGCGCTCGAGCCCGAGGCCGAGCGGGCGGCGATCGACGCTGACGTACTGTTCCTCGGTAACAGCCGCATGGAGTTCGGCGTATCCGCGTCCGCAACCGATCAGTGGTTCGCGACTCGCGGCTTGAAGCACTATCTGATGGGATTCACCTTCCTGGAGAATTCCACTTTTGCCGCGCCGCTGCTCGCCAGGCTCAAACCGCATGCGAAGGTTTACGTCATCAACGTCGATCAGTTCTTCTCTGACACGGCAACCAAGGCCGGGGTCGGACTGATCAACGGCACTGACAGCAGCGATCGCTACCGTGAGAAGCGCCGCTGGCAGCGGGTTCAACAACCCCTGTGCACCGCGGTGCCAAAGCTTTGCGGCAATCGCATTGCATTTTTTCGCGATCGCGACAACGGCCACTGGCAGGCGCGGGGTTTCGCCGCCGAAAAGCCCGGCGTCGTGGCCGATGCGCCGGCCGCGGATCAGGACCAGGACCAGTGGCAGGCCGATGCGGCGATCGCGCGGGACTTTCTCTCGACCCTGCCAGTCGATCGCTCCTGCATCGTGCTGACCCTGGTGCCCTCGCCCACCACGCGCCGCGCAGAGGCCGAAGCGATCGCCGACGCGGTCGGTTTGCCACTGGTTGCGCCGCGGCTCGACGGTCTGAGCACCTTCGACGACACCCATCTCAACACTGCCAGCGCGGAACGCTGGTCAGCGGCGTTCCTGGAGGCCGCCGCGCCCAGCATCGAGCGCTGCACGGGCAGCAGCGCCGCGACCGTTGCGCATTAGCGCTTGAGCGAGCCGCCGCATGCAACCGCTGACCGCAATGAACTGGCTGCCGCGCCCGCAGGATTTTCGGCAGGCACTGAAGAGTGCCGCCGCCGCCGCCAGCGCCATCGAGCGAATGGACGGCTTGGTCGCGCTCGCGCAGCACCGCCTGGATCTGGTGGAAACGATCCAGCTCGACAACGCCCTGCGAGCGCTCGCCACGGACCCGACGGCAGTGCTGCCCCGGGTCCGCGTGGCGCTGCTGTCATCCGCCACGATCGATCACCTGCTGCCCGGCATCCGCGTCGCGGGTCTGCGCCGTCGGCTGCTGCTCGAAACCTACAAGGGCTCGTTCGGTCAATACCGGCAGGAACTGCTGGACCGACACTCGACGCTGCATGCGTTCCGCCCCGATCTGATCCTGCTGTCGTTGTCCGCCGGTGAACTGATCGGCGCAGTCACCCCCGCGGCCTCGGTGACGGAAGCGGAACAGGCGCTGTCGAACGGCGTCTCCGGTCTGCGGGAGCTGTGGCGCCAGGGTCGCGAGGGCTCAGGCGCGACGATCATGCAGCAGACCTTCCTCGACACCTCGGAGCCGCTGTTCGGAAGTTTCGATCAACAGCTCCCCGGCAGTCCGGCTCGCCTGCTGCCACGGCTCAATGCGTCGGTGGCGGACGCCGCCGCCGAGGACGGCGTGTTACTGCTGGATGTCGCACGCTGCAGCACGCGCGATGGACTGGATCGATGGTTCGACATCACGCGCTGGCTGCAGGGCAAGATCGAGATCGCGCCGCAGGCGGCGTCCATGTATGGCGAACTGCTCTGCCGCGTCATCGCCGCCCAGCGTGGACTGTCAAAGAAGTGCCTGGTGCTCGATCTGGACAACACCTTGTGGGGCGGCGTCATCGGCGATCTCGGCCTCGAGGGTATCGTCCTCGGCCAGGGCAGCGCGGCGGGCGAAGCCCATCTGGCGCTGCAGCGCTATGCCAAGTCGCTGTCGGATCGCGGCATCATTCTCGCCGTCTGTTCGAAGAACGAGAGCGCGATCGTCGAAGCGGCGTTTCGCGAGCATCCGGAAATGGTGCTGAAGCGCTCTGATATCGCGGCCTTTGCCGTCAACTGGACCGACAAGGCCGAGAACCTGCGTTCGATTGCCACGACATTGAATATCGGCCTCGATAGCCTGGTGTTCGTCGATGACAATCCGGCCGAGCGGGCGCGCATACGCGAGGCATTGCCGATGGTGGCGGTGCCGGAACTGCCGGACGACCCGGCCAACTACGTGCGCTGCATCGCCGAGGCGGGCTATTTCGAAGCCGTCGCCTTCACGGATGAGGACCGGCAACGCGCCGGTCAATACAGCGCCAACAACGAGCGCGAGGCACTGCGCAGCTCGTTCCAGAGCATGGACGATTTTCTGCGGGGGCTGCAGATGTCGCTGGTATTCGGTCCGATCACGCCGATCGATCTGGCGCGCGCCACGCAGCTCATCAACAAGACCAATCAGTTCAATACCACCACACGGCGCCTGACCGCAGATGAAGTGGCCGCGCTGGCCTCGAGCCCGCAGAACATCACGCTGCAGTTTCGTCTGCTCGACCGGTTCGGCGACAACGGCCTGGTCAGCGTGATGCTGCTGCGTCCCGACCGACAGGATCCGCAGCTGCTCGACATGGTCAACTGGGTGATGAGCTGTCGGGTATTCGGCCGGCAACTGGAGGACGAGGCCATGAATATCGCGGTCGAAGCGGCGCGGGCGCAGGGCGCCGTGGCGCTGCGAGCGGAGTTCATTCCCACGCAGAAGAACGGGGTCATCAGCGGGTTGTTTCCCAGTCTCGGCTTTACCCCCGCCGACGCCGAGCCCGGCACCGTGGGCTCGCGCTGGATCCTGCCGCTGCACCAGTACGTACATCGACCCACCTTCATCAATCGCGGAGCCACTACATGAATGAGCAGGAAATACTGTCCACTTTTACCCGCCTGCTGTGCGACCTGCTGGGCGATGATTCGATCGTGCTGACGATGAACAGCACGCGCGCGGATGTCCCCGCCTGGGACTCGTTTCAGTACGTCACTTTCATCGCCGCCATCGAGATGCAGCTGGGGGTGAAATTCCGGGTGGCCGATGTCGAGTCGTTCGCCACGGTCGGCGACATCGTCAGGCAGACCGAGAAGCTGCTGCGGCAATAGCCCGGGCCACGCCACTTCATGCTGTTCAACTCCTACGAATTCCTGTTCGCTTTCCTGCCGGCGACGTTACTGCTGTTCTTCCTCGCTGGACGGGTGTCGCGCGATTTTGCGCTCGGCTGGTTGATCGTAGCGTCCCTGGTGTTCTACGCCTGGTGGCGGCCCGTCAATGTGCCGATCATCGCCGCATCACTGGCCGTCAATTTCACCATCGCACGTCTGCTGCAACGCTTCGCGGCCGATCGCAGCAAGGCCAGGCTCCGGGGGGTCCTGCTGGCGTTCGGAATCATCTTCAATGTCGTGTATCTCGGTTACTTCAAGTACACCAACTTCCTGCTGGGCGCACTCAACGACGTCACCGGCACCCAGTTTGCGCTGACGCAGATCATTCTGCCGCTGGGGTTGTCGTTCATTACATTCCAGAAGATCGCATTCCTGATCGATGTCAATTCCGGTCGTGTCGAATCCTTCACCTTGCGGGATTACCTGCTGTTCGTGCTGTTCTTCCCGCAGCTGATTGCCGGCCCGATCGTGCACTATCGCGAGATGATGCCGCAGTTCCACCAGCATCCCTGCCGCTTCGATCGCAGGGCACTGGCGGTCGGACTGACGATGGTGTGTTTCGGTCTGTTCAAGAAAGTGGTGCTGGCCGACGGCCTGGCCGCCTTCGTGACCCCGGTGTACCTGCAGGCCACACACGACGCTGTTTCGCTGTTTCCGGCCTGGCTGGCGGCGATCGGCTTCACGTTGCAGATCTATTTCGATTTCTCCGGCTACAGCGACATGGCCGCCGGCATTGCACTCTGCTTTGGCGTGCGCCTGCCGCTGAACTTCTATTCACCGCTGCAGGCCTCGAGCATCATCGACTTCTGGACGCGATGGCACGTCACGCTGTCGCGCTTCCTGACCGCCTATCTCTACAATCCGATGCTGCTGGCGATCACTCGCCGCCGCTTTGCGCGCGGCTTGCCCGGCCTTGGCGGTCACAAGGCGACGCCCGGCGCATTCCTGCAGCTGCTGGCGGGGCCGCTGCTGGTGACGATGTTCATTTCGGGCATCTGGCACGGCGCCGGCTACCTGTTCATGGTGTGGGGCCTGCTGCACGGCCTGTATCTGACGATCGATCATGGCTGGCGACTGCTGGGACACCGGCTCATGCCCGACAAGGCCCGTTACGAGGCCATGATGCGACCGATCGGTTTCGTCATCACGTTCCTGGCGGTGGTGCTCTCGATGGTGTTCTTTCGCGCGCCGACACTGCGCGCGGCCATGACCGTGCTCGCCGGCATGTCGGGGCTGCACGGCATCGAACTGCCGCGCCTGGTGGCGGACAGGATCGGTGCAGCGCACCTGCCGCACTTCGTGGCAGTCGCGGACAGTCTGGGTCTGAAGGACTTTCTGCAGCAGAACCTGTGGCTGCTCGGATTGCTGTTCATTGCGCTGGTGATGCCCAATTCGATACAGATCCTGCGCAGCGCGGACCCGGTACTGGGTGCGCAGGAGCGCCCGGCGAACACCGGCCTGGTGCTGCGCTCATTGAGCTGGCAACCGACCCCTGCCTGGGCGCTGTTCATGGCGCTGCTGGCCGCGGCTGCAGTCATGCGCATGGGCGGCCCGAGCGAGTTCCTCTACTGGCAGTTCTGAGGCGTTACGGTATCTTCGCCATGAATGCCAGCAACGCGTCGGTCGCAGACCGATCTGCGCTGCCCACGGCCCGGATCTCCCCGTCGTGAGTGCCGTGTGTCATCACGATCGTCGGACAGCGGCCGTGATCGCATAGCGTCCGGATGGCCTGCTGGAATTCGCCCGCCATTTCCGTCTCCTGCGGCGAATAGCCGATCAATACCGGCACGTCGCTGTTGAGAAGGCGGCGCAAGGGTGCGTTTTCCAGGTACTGCTGGTGGCTGCTGCCAAAATAGCGGATCGGGCGACCGGCCTGCTCATCGGCAGTCGGATCGAGCGGTGACGACAGCAGAAAGATCCCTTTGATGCCGGGACTCGCGCCGTAGAGCATCGGATCCGAGGCGTAGCCGGCAATGGCCGAGCCGCCGGAGGAGTGTCCCCACAGGAAGATCCGCTGCGGATCGCCGCCGTAATGCCCGATGTTGACGCCAATCCAATCGATCGCTGCCGCAATGTCCTGCTCCTGGGTGGGATAGAGATTGCGCGCGGCAGCGTAGTCGGCGAGGCGGTAGTTGAGATTCACCGCAACCATCCCCTGCTCGGCCGCCCAGTAGGCGACGTTCTCATAGAGAATGTCGCCCGCGAAGTGTTTATCGCCGCCCTGCCAGTCGCCGCCGTGGACGAACACCAGCACCCTGCGGCCCTCGGCCGTACCACGCGATGGCGCCAGTATGTCCAGTCGCTGCTGCGGATCGGGGCCGTAGGCGATGTCGCGCGCGTCCTCGATGCCGGGATAGGGTGGAGTGGGCAACTGCGGCTGCGGCGGATCAGGAAACAGCCGCTGCCACAGCGCCCGCAGCCGCCAGTAGCCGGGAAAATGGGCGACTGCCGGCTGTTCTCGCACCGGTGCGGCGGCCAGCGGCGCGGCGCCGCGCAGCACCGGCGGGGCTGGAAAGTCGGCTTCGAAACCGGACCGGCCCGGTGCCGTCACCGGGGTATGGATCGACTCGATCGCGACGATGTGTCCGTCCTCGACCCGCAGGCGGATATTGATGAAATCATCCTCCGGCGGCGTGCGCTCATGGTGCATCACGAAGGCATAGCCGATCACGAGACCCAGCTCCGGAATCGCCAGCGGAAAACGCCGCTCGATGGCCTGCTGCCCGAGCCGCTGCTCGAGCCGGTCGAGGCACGGCTTCGAACCACTCTTATCGCGCTCAACACAGCCGGGAGCCAGCCTGGCGGCCCCTCGGTCCAACGTACCGAGTGCTTCGAAATAGCCGTTCGCGACGCCCAGGAGCTCTTCGCGGGCCGCGCGGCGATCCTCAGGGATCACGCCAGGCGGCATCAAGGGTTCATCGGCGGCACCGCCGACCACGGTCTCGATCTCGACGATTCGGCGTGCGCGGACCTTCAGCCGCTGCGACACCTGCAGGATGCGCGCATCGTTGAGCTCGAGTGCGATCGTGCTGTACGCATTGCCGCTGGCGGCATCGACGAGGTCCTGCCGGGCGCGAATGCGTTTGGCCTGCCGCCAGATGCCCTCGCCAAACCCGACGCCGACGGTGTTCTCACGGACGTTGAGGTCTGTTGCCAGCGGTACGCCGTGCGGCGAACGCTGCAGAACCTGCGTCAAATATTGGTCCAGGACATGGGACAGGCAGCTGCGATCGCAGGCCTCGGTGGCTTGCCCCAGCACCGGTATGAGCAGCAGCCCGATCGCCGTTGCGGGCAGCCTCGAGCGCCGCCGGCGCCCCCTCACGCGATCAGCTTGTTCTCGCGGTACCATTCGAGCGTACGTCGCAGACCCTCGGCAAGGTTCACCTTGGGGCTCCAATGCAGAATCCGTTGCGCCTTCGAGGTATCGAACACGACATCGGTGCTGTAGAAATCGAGCGTCCGTCGATGCAGCGGCGGCGCCTTTCCCAGCATCCGGCAGCTGTCCTCCACCAGCACGACGATCGCCCGCATCAGCCATGACGGCACACGTCGCCCGAAGCGCGTGCTGCCCGTCAGTGCCGACAGCCGATGCAGCAGCTCCAGCAGCGTGGTGGTCTCCGGGCCGGCGATGATGAATACTTCGCCGCTCGCGAAATCCGCTTCGCAGGCGGCCAGGAATGCAGCCACGAGATCGTCGACGAACAGCATGTGGCGCCGACCTTGACCTCGACCGACCAGCGGAAATTGTCCCTGCTGCACCGAGCGAAACAGTTTCAGCAGCCGCATGTCGCCGGGACCGTAGGCATCGGCCGGCCGCAGGATGGCGATCCGCATCGGTGAGGCATGCGCAAAGTCGCGCAGCGCCTGCTCGGCGCTGAGCTTGGAGCGTTCGTAGGCGTTGGTGAGCTCGTAGGGCGAATCCTCGCGCACGGCCTCGCGGGCGACACGCGCGTGCACACCGATCGTGCTGCAGAAAACGAACACCGAAACGCCGTTCGCCGCCGCGGCGCGCGCCAGCGTCAGCGTGCCTTCAACGTTCACCCGCTGAAAGTGCTCGGCGGGTGCGCTGGCTTCGCGCCAGGCGGCCGCCAGGTGGCAGACATGCGTCATGCCGCGGGTGAGCTCGGCGGCAAATGCCGGGTCGGCCATGTCGCCGGCCAGGTACCGTACCCCGGCCTCGGTCAGCTGCGTAACGCTGGAACCCTGTAAAACGCGACCATTTCCGGTTACTTCGAGACCGCGGCGCGCCGCTTCCACCGCCAGTCGGGAGCCGACGAATCCGGTGGCGCCCGTTACCAGCAGGGGCATTCAGCGGCCCATTCGTCCAGTGCTTCGATGATGCGCTCGGAAGCTCTGCCATCGCCGTAAGGATTGGGCGCAGCCGCCATGCGCGCGTAGGCTTGCGGGTCGGTCAACAGCTCTTCGACCGCCTCGACGATCCGAGCGGTATTGGTGCCGACCAGCCGGGCAGCTCCGGCCTGCACGCCTTCGGGACGTTCAGTCACCTCCCGTGTGACCAGCACCGGTCGATCCAGTGCCGGCGCCTCCTCCTGCACGCCGCCGCTGTCAGTGACGATCAAGGTCGCGCGCGCCATCGCGTGGATGAAGTCCAGATAGTCCAGTGGACGGATCAGCAGGAACTGCGGGTGCGATCCGAGCTCAGGCTCGACCACCTGCTTGACCTGCGGATTCGGATGCACGGGCAGCACAAACTTGAGTTCCGGATGTCGTTCCGCGATGCTCTTCAGCGCCACGCACACCGCACGCATCGGTTCGCCGAAGCTCTCCCGCCGGTGCAGCGTCACCAGGATCATGCGAGCGGCCGGATCCAGTCCGGCCAGCTCGGCATTCTCGAAACGATAGTCCGTGCGAATACGCGAGAGCAAGGCATCGATCACGGTGTTGCCGGTCACGGTGATGCGTGATGCCGGCACCCCCTCACGCAGCAAGGCATCGCGTGCGCGCGTCGTCGGCGGAAAATGCAGCACCGATGCCAGCG
>Ga0181516_10003596_pt1 | contig 10279 bp, 8 predicted proteins | sample PEATcosm2014_Bin_25_FD_121104 | JGI IMG/M metagenome (GOLD analysis project Ga0181516, IMG submission 121104) | Peatland microbial communities from MTU Mesocosm Facility, Houghton, MI, USA - PEATcosm2014_Bin01_10_metaG | ecosystem: Environmental > Terrestrial > Soil > Wetlands > Peat | place...
CGAGGTACACTGCAGTCCGGCGGATGCCGTGGAGGCGCACCGGATTCTCGGATCGCGCCTGAGTGTGGCTTCGCACTTTGGCAGTTTCCCGCTGGCCGACGATGGATTTGCCGAGCCGCTCGAGCAATTGACCTCCGCCCTGCATAACCTTGAACCCAATGCAGCCGCCCGGTTTATCGCAATGAGTGAAGGTGACGGACGCATGGTGGATTGAGTTCCTCCTGCTCAATGCAGGTGATATCCTTAACGGCATTACGCCAGACTGAGGCATTCACCTTCCATGTCCAACCCGAACCGTCCAGAATCCCAACCCACCCCTGACTCCAACGAATCCTTCGAGAACATTCTTGCTCAATTCGAGCAGTCGCATAAGCACAAGGCTGCCGATGCGACCAAACAGCTCGAGGGCACGGTAGTCGCCATCTCCGCTGAATCGGTGTTCCTCGATATCGGCTACAAGACCGAAGGCATCTTGCCGCTCGCGCAGTTTCAGGGCGCGGCAGAGCCCGTGAAAGTCGGAGACAAGTTTCCCGTCTCGGTAAAGGGACGCGGTCCCGAGGGCTATTACGAGCTCTCACGCCTGAAGGTGGAAACCCCCACCGACTGGTCAGCCCTGGAGCAGGCCTTCGCCGGGAAGTCGACGATCATGGGCACGGTAACTGCAGTGATCAAGGGCGGCCTCAGCGTGGACGTAGGAGTGCGGGCCTTCATGCCTTCCTCGCGCAGCGGCGAGCGCGATGCCAAGCTGATGGAGAAACTCGTAGGCGAGCAGATTCGTTGCCGCATCATCAAGCTCGACGTGGCCGATGAGGACGTGGTGGTTGACCGCCGCGTCGTAATGGAAGAAGAAGAGCGTGCCGGCAAAGAGAAGCGCTACTCGGAAATCGAAGAAGGCGCGACCATGAGCGGAACCGTGCGCAGCCTCGCCGACTACGGCGCATTCATCGACCTCGGTGGAGTGGACGCCCTGCTGCACGTGAGCGATATGGCATGGGGACGCATCAACAAGCCCGCCGACGTGCTCACCGCAGGTCAGCAGGTGGAAGTGAAGGTCCTCAAAATCGACGCCGAAAAGCGCCGCATCTCGGTGGGATTGAAGCAGCTTCAGAAACATCCATGGGACGCCGTCCCCGACAAGTACAAGGTGGGCGAAAAGGTCACAGGCACAGTATCCCGCGTGGTGGAGTTCGGCGCCTTCGTCGAACTGGAGCCGGGCATCGAAGGCTTGATTCATCTCTCCGAAATGTCATGGGGCAAGGTGAAGAAAGCTGGCGACGTGATCAAGCCTGGTGAAACCGTGGAAGCCGTCATCCTTGGCGTGAGCCCCGGTGAGCGGCGCATCTCGCTCGGATTGAAGCAGGCACTCGGCGATCCCTGGGCGCAGGCAGCGAAGAACTTTGCGGCCGGAACGATCGTCAAGGGACCGGTCACAAGCATCATGAAGTTCGGCGCATTCGTGCAGCTTGCCGAAGGTGTGGAAGGCATGGTTCACGTCAGCGAAATCAGCGCCGAGAAACGCATCGAGCATCCCCAGGACGTGCTGAAGGTGGGCCAGATCGTGGACGCCCAGGTGCTCGAACTCAATCTCGAGAAGCGGCAGATACGGCTCAGCATGAAGCAGTTGGTTCCAACCGGGCTCGACGAGTACATTGCCGAACACAAAGTTGGCGACGTCGTCACCGGACGCCTGATCGAAGAATCCAGCGACCGCGCGCGAGTCGAACTCGGCGAAGGCATCCATGCAACGTGCAAGTTGACGGCCGCTGCTCCGGCGAAGGAAGAGCCCAAGGCAACAAGTGCGAAGGTCGATATGTCTTCTCTCGGAGCGATGCTCAAGTCGCGCTGGAAGGACGGCCCCGCCATCACTACAGCCAAGCCCGAAGCCGCGCGCGCCGGACAGATTCGCAGCTTCCGCATCGTAAAACTGGATGCGGCCGCCAAGAAGATTGAACTGGAACTGGCGTAAGGGACTGTCGCGCCGCCAATCCCCCCGTCTGGCGGCGCGTCCCTTCTGCGAAAATCAACAAAGCTAAGTGACGAATGCACTATCAGAGTTCAGAATAGTTGTGAAGCAAGCTGAATCCTTTTAAGTTGTTCACGGCATGAGGCCAGACCACATGAGCCTTTCGACAAGCATAGATCAGCGCTTATGGACGAGCGTTCAGAATGCATACGAAGCTGGCAACTATACAGCCGCGATTTTGGACAGCGTCCACTATCTAAGCGAATTGATCCGAAACAAAAGTGGGCTTGATTCCGACGGGCACGCCTTGGTGAGTGCCGCCTTTGGCGGCCAGAACCCGATAATCAAAGTGAACGCTCTCCATACCGAATCCGAGAAGGACGAGCAGCGAGGGGTGGATTTCCTTCTTCGCGGCATTTACACAGCAATCCGCAATCCACGTAGCCACGAGAAGCACACTGATTCCCCCGAGGTGGCAGATGTCGTAATCACGTTTATCAACTATCTAGCTGGGTTAATAGACAAGTCGCGCTCTCCTTTTGACAAAGAGCAGATTGTTGAACGCGTTTTCGATAAACACTTCGCGCAGAACGACAAGTATGCAGACCTTCTTGTTGAAAGAATTCCACAACGAAAGCGTCTGGATGTCTTGCTGGAGATTTTCTCCCGCCGTACAGAAGGAAATAGCAAAAGCATTGTTTTCTTTACGAAGGCGGTACTTAGGAAGTTGAGCGCAGAGGAGCAGGTTACGTTCTGGGAGATCGTTTCAGAAGCCTTAGAAAATGCTACTGGGGATGCTGAGTTTCGGACGGCGATCCAGATTGCAGAAAATGAATGGCCAAAGGTTTCCGACATCGCAAGGCTTCGGGTTGAGCATCGGCTAATTGAGTCTGTAAGAGAAGGCGAGTATGACGCGGAGAAGAAATCTTGCCCAAAGGGCTCCCTGGGCACGTGGGCACCTTCCATTGCCAAGGACTTCATACTTCAAGAGGAATATGTTGACGCGGTGGTTTCCCGTTTACGTGACGACAATCCAGCTGCTAGGGCCTACGTTTTACAGTACCACTTCAGAACCCTGCGGGAATTGAGACCAAAGCCGCCTTTTTGGGCCGTTTACACCGTTAGGCAGCGACTCCGCGAGCATGATGTTGCGGTCCACGCTGCATTGGGTTTCGTTGAACTCGGTTCAGCTTTCGATTCAGGCGAAGACGAATGGGTAACCGCGCTCAAGGAGGCTTACGCCGAATACGAGCCGCCTTCAATAGAGATAACCGATGACGATATCCCGTTTTGAGACGCGAACGGGCCTGAAAGGCTCGCTTCTTCCTGTCCCGATGATCTGCGATTCCGTTGCCCCGATTGCCGCTGCTCCGCTACACTAAAGGCTCTGCGAGGAAACCATGCTGGTAGTGATGCAGTCGACCGCGACGTCGGATGAAATTCGTGCCATTTGCGAAAGAATTGAAGCCCTTGGCTTTCGCGCCCACTCGGTTGAGGGCGAACAACGATACGCTGTTGCCGTAACTGGCGATCTGCACGGCATTGAAAGCTGCGGGCTGGAGGCGATGCCCGGCGTGCAGGAAATCATCCGCATCAGCAAGCCATTCAAGCTGGTAAGCCGCGAATCCAAGGCTGAGAACACGGTGGTGCGATTCCCCAACTCAGATGTCACAATCGGCGGCGAAGAGTTTGCGTTGATCGCCGGACCGTGCTCGGTGGAGAGTCGCGACCAGACCCTGGCCGTAGCCGAGAAGGTTGCAGCCGCCGGAGCCAAGATGTTCCGTGGCGGAGCCTACAAGCCGCGCACCTCGCCTTACGCTTTCCAGGGCATGGGCGTGGAGGGCTTGAAGATTCTTGCCGAGGTACGTGATCGCTTTGGCATGCTGATCGTCACAGAGGCCGTGGACACCGAGGCGCTCGAGGCGATTGAAGATTACGCCGACATGATCCAGATTGGCGCTCGCAACATGCAGAATTTCTCGCTGCTCAAGCGCGCCGGACGCTCTCCCCTGCCGGTGCTGCTCAAGCGCGGGCTCAGCGCGACCCTCGAAGAGCTGCTGATGTCTGCCGAATACATCATGAGCGAAGGCAATCGCAACGTGGTGCTCTGCGAGCGCGGCGTGCGTACCTTCGCCGATCACAGCCGCAACACCCTCGACTTGAGCGTGATTCCGGCTGCGAAGAAACTCGCGCACCTGCCGATTATTTCCGATCCGAGCCATGGTACCGGCAAACGTGACCGCGTCGCTCCGCTGGCATTGGCCTCTGCCGCCGTGGGAGCCGATGGATTGATCATCGAAGTGCATCACGATCCCGACCGCGCACTTTCCGACGGACCGCAGTCGTTGTACCCCGAACAGTTTGCAAGCATGGTCATGCAGGTTCGCGAAATTCTGAGCGTGGTGCACCGCACCTTGAATCTGGAACCCGCGAAAGGTCGTGACGCGACGGCAACCCCGGCGGCGCGTTCGTGAACCTCAGAAAGATGGCAGTGACGGGCCGGCAGTTTGCCGGCCTTGCGCTTGCAGCCATGGCGCTTCTTTCAGGCTGCAGCAAACGCAACGTAGAACCCGCCCGCAGCTTTGCCTACATCACCAACTCAGGATCAAACCGGGTCAGCGTCCTCGATCTCAACACCCTGAAGATCGCAGCTTCGCTGGCAACAGGAAATAATCCTACCGGCGTAACCGCCAGCCCGACGAAGGACGAAGTGTACGTGGTCAACACCGATTCCGGCACCATCAGCGTCATCGACGTGGTTCACAATCAGATCGCCGGAAGCATCCCCGTGGGCCGCACGCCCTACACCATCTCTGTCACAGGCGACGGCCGGCGCGGATGGGTGGCCAACGCTGGATCGAACACCGTAACGGCCATTGATCTCGACTCCCACAGCCCCGTGGGACACGTTTCCGTGGGCCGTCAGCCCGGCCTTGCGCGCGTCTCCGCCGACGGAAAAATTGTGGTCGTCGCCAATCGCGGCGATGATTCCGTGACCCTGATCGATGGCCTCACCATGAAGGTTCGCAACACCCTGCACGTGTGCGCCACTCCCGATTCGCTCGTGATTCTGCCCGATGCCACCAAGGCGCTCGTCGGCTGCTCGGGCTCGCAGCAGGTCGCATCGATCAATCTCAAGAATGCGCTCGTCGAAGCTCTGCTCACCGTGGGAGGCACGCCTGTCGACCTGGGAATGAAACCCGATGGCGGCGAAGTCTTCGTCTCCAACTATGAGGCGCAAACGATTTCCGCCGTCAGTCCTTACACGGACGAAGTGAGCGAGAGTTTCCTTGCCGGAGATCATCCCGTACGCGCCCTGGTAAGCGGCGACAACTCCACGTTGTATGTGAGCAATTTTGCCTCGAACAACGTTGCTGTGTTTGACGCAATCACGCGCAAACTGATCATTACCGTGCAGGTCGGCTCTCAGCCCGACGCGCTCGCCTTGAGTCCCGTGGAAAACATGCTGCTGGTCGCCGACACAGGCTCCGGAGACGTAGCCGTGTTGCGCCTCGACAAGCGGCGTGACAAGAAAGTGCAGGGTCCTCCGCCGCGCCTGTTCATGATGATTCCCACAGGCGCAAAGCCTTCGCAGATCGCCGTAAAGACCGCTTCCAAGGCAAGCTGAACATGACCAATTGCGCGAGTTGCGGGCGGGAGTTCGAGTCCTCCTCTGACACTGAGCACCTCTGCCCGCAGTGCGCCGCCGAAGTGCAAAGTCCCGCCCCGCCTGACGTCGTGGGCCAGGCTCAGCGCGGTCGCCTCCGCCAGTCCCTGGAATCTCCAACCATCGTACTGATCGCGTTGAACACCTTGGTCTACCTGCTGATGGCGTTTGAGAGCCATAGCTTTCTTGCCTTCGATATAACCCTGCTGCAGAACTGGGGCGCGAACTCCGGGGCATCTACCTGCGGAGGCCAATGGTGGCGTCTGCTCACCTCGACCTTTGAGCACGGTGGGCTCATGCACCTTGCGCTCAACATGTGGTGCCTGTACAACCTGGGCTGGTTGGCGGAACTGCTCTTTGGACGCACGCGCTTCACCCTGCTCTATCTGCTCTGCGGCATCGGCGGCAGCCTTACCAGCATCTGCTGGCGCGGCGATGGATTGAGCGTCGGAGCCTCCGGCGCAATCTTTGGCATCGCCGGGGCGCTGATTCCCGCCATGCTGCTCGCCAGCAATAAGAAATTGAGACAGGTCCTCAAGGGACGGCTGATCAGCATTTTTATCTTTGTCGCCTACAGCCTGGTAGCGGGCAATGCGACCACCGGAACAGACAACTCGGCTCACGTGGGCGGATTGCTGACCGGACTATTCCTCGGCGTGGTCTTCCCCACCGGGCTCAGCGCTTTCGAGCGCAAAGGACGGGCACGCGTCATCGCCGGAACCGTGCTGCTCCTGCTGACGTTCACCGGAGCCGGAGTCTTCGCAGTTCATCACAACGAGGCCTACGTCGAGATTGATCGAGCCTCCCAAGCACATGACCGTGGCGACCTGTCCGCTGCTGTGGCCTACGCACGGCGGGCAGTTCAGTTGAAGCCGGATATGGTGCACGCGCAATTCATGCTCGGAACACTGCTGCTGGACCAACAACAGTACGCGGACGCCATCGAACCATTCACCGCCGTCACCCATTTGCGCTCGAACTGGGGAGCTCCTTACGTCAACCTCTGTGTGGCGCAGCGTGAGTTGAAGATGCTGAAGGAGGCGCTCGCCAATTGCGAGCAAGGTGCGAGCCTTTCGCCCAATGAAACTGAATCCTGGTTCAACCTCGGACGCGTGCGCTACGATCTGAACGATTTAACCGGCGCACGCGATGCTCTCGCAAAGGCCGTAGCCCTGAATCCCCAGGGCTTCGATGAGAATCTGCAGTACGCGCTCATGCTGATCACAACTGGCGAAACCGACAAGGCAGTTCCCTATCTGCAAAAAGCACACGAGCTTCACCCCGACGACATCGAAACTGAAAAGCTGCTGAGGCAGGCGCAGCATTCGCAGCTTCCCAATAAATAAGCCACGCCCATGAGCGTGGCTTCCCTGCAAATTTTCGATTAGTTGGATGTCGTCTGGCAGACCTGCTCAAACGCCTGTCTAAGGGAGGCGGCAATCGCCACGGCGTCGCGCCCCTCAATCTCTGCACGCGGCATGAAGTACGCGAGTTTGCCCTCGCGCAAAATTGCAATGCTCGGCGAAGAAGGCGGCTGATCAGCGAAATACTCGCGGGCGCGCTCGGTCGCCGCAACGTCCTGTCCAGCGAAAACGGTAATGGCGTGATCGGGACGAATTGCATGTTGCAACGCCGCGCGAACCGCGGGCCTCATTTTGCCCGCCGCACAGCCGCAAATGGAGTTCACCACCACCAGCAGCGTACCCTTCTTCCCGCGAATTGCCGCATCCACCGCTTCCGGCGTGCGAGCCTCCTCAACGCCCATGCGGGTAAGTTCCTCGCGCATCGGTACAACCATAATCTCTGGATACATCCTTGTTCCTCCGGGAATTCTCTCTTCTCGTTGGATGACCCCGGCATCGGTTTGGGCGCAACTGTTTCCCGCTTGTATGATGTGAGCAGAATGATCGAAATAAGAGAGAACATCTGCCTCGCTCCATACACCACTATGCAAGTGGGCGGCGCCGCGCGTTACTTCGCCGTGCCTGAAAATGAGGATGCCGTGATCGAGGCCCTGCGCTGGGCCCAGCATCGCGCCCTGCCGGTCTTTGTACTTGGCGGCGGCAGCAATTTGCTGGTCAGCGACGCGGGCTTCGACGGACTTGTGATCCACATCTGTATCCGTGGTATCGAAGCGCAAGACCTCGGCGGCCAACGAATCTACTCCGCCGGAGCGGGCGTCGAGTGGGACACCCTGGTGGCGCAAGCCGTCGCCGACAATTGCGCAGGAGTGGAATGTCTCAGCGGAATTCCCGGAACCGTCGGCGGCACTCCAGTGCAGAACGTGGGCGCCTACGGCCAGGAAGTCTCTTCGACCATCGTGCGCGTGCGCGGCATCGAGGTCTCCACACGCAATCGCGTCGAGTTCGATAACACGGCTTGCGACTTCCACTACCGGCAGAGCCGCTTCAATGGCGCCGACCGGGGCCGCTACATCCTCACCCGTGTGGACTTCGCTCTCCAGCCGGGAGGCGCGCCTAAGCTCGCCTATGCGGATCTGAAGCGCCACTTCGAAGCCTCGTCGTTACACCCATCGCTTTCAGAGGTTCGCGAGTCCGTGCTGGCCATCCGTCGCACCAAGGGAATGGTGCTCGACGAGGACGATCTCGACAGCCGCAGCGCAGGTTCCTTCTTCAAGAATCCCGTGGTTGCCCACGACGCGTTTGAACGCATCGCACGCGGGTCCGCCGTTCCAGTTCCACATTTCGATGCCGGGGCAGACACGATAAAGCTTCCTGCCGCGTGGCTGATTGAGCAGGCCGGAATCGCTCGCGGATTCACCCTCGGCCCTGTGAGCATCAGCAGCAAACACACGCTCGCGCTGGTCAATCGCGGTGGCGCATCCGCCGCCGACGTGTTGCGGCTGAAGGCCTTCGTGCAGCGCAGAGTGCACGAGCGCTTCGGAGTGGACTTGCTTCCCGAGCCGGTGATGTTAGGCTTCGACGCGAACAAATAACTAGCTGCGCAGGAATTCGATGGAGTGCGTCTTGATGATGAGCCATACGGGCTGTCCGCGCTGCAACTCAAGATTCTGCAAAGCCCCGCGCGTGATGTGAACCTGGAAGCCGGTTGCGCCGCAGAGCACGCGCAACTCCACCATTCCCGCCCGATCCTCAATCGCGTCAATCGTCCCGGCCAGTATGTTGCGGGCGCTAATGCCGGATGGCCGCAGGGTCGCCACCAGGATGTCTCCCGCACGCACCGCCAGCGACGCATTCGCGCCTGCTGCTTTCTGCGCAATCGGAGATTCCAGCATCAGATCGGTTCCCGCAACGCGGCACGTCATGGTGCCGAGCGCCGGGTGAGCTTCCTCGATCACGGCATCAAATATATTTTCGTAGCCAGAGAGTGCAGCGCGCTCGCGGCTGAATGGCGCGTTGAACACCTCGCGCGGCTCGCCATCGGCAACCACCCTTCCCTTCTCCATCACCAGAACCCGGCGTGAAAGCGAATACGCTTCCTGCTGTTCGTGCGTCACATACAGCATGGGAACCCCGCGCTCACGCTGCCAGTCGAAGAGCGCTTCCAGCAGCAGCGATTTCAGCGCGAGGTCGAGAGCCGAAAGCGGCTCATCCAGCAGCAGCAGTTCGGGCTCACACACCAGCGTGCGCGCCAGCGCCACGCGCTGCTGCTCACCTCCGGAGATCGCCGACGGACGACTCGCCGCCAGCGGATGAATCCGCAACCGCTCCATCATGGAATCCACTCGCGCCGCCCGCTCCGAATGCGGCAGATCCAGCAATCCGTACTCAATGTTCTGCCGTGCGTTGAGGTGAGGAAACAGCGCGGGCTGCTGCGAAAGATACCCAATGCGCCGCCGTCGAACAGGAACGCTGACATGGTCTTCGCTCGAAAAAAGTGTGCGTCCTCCCAACTCAATCGCTCCCTCGGTGGGCTGCCGGAATCCGGCGATGCAATCAAGCACTGAGGTCTTGCCCGCTCCCGATGAGCCGAAAAGCACCACGGCCTCGCCCTTCGCCTCGAAGCTGCAATCCAGCGGGAACCTCTCCAGCGGAAGATGAATTTGCACGCGCAGCACCGCTTGCGGAGCGTTCATCGCAGCCTCCAACTGTTGCTGCGATTGAGCGCGTTGATCAACACCAGCAGCGTGAATGACATGCCAAGCAGCATGAGAGACTGCCGTCCTGCCGCGGCGTAGTCCATGATCTGCACGTTGTCATAGATTGCGATGGAGGCGGTCTGCGTGCGTCCCGGAATGTTGCCGCCCAGCATCAGCACCACGCCAAATTCACCCAGCGTGTGAGCAAAGCTGAGCGCGAAGCCCGTAACGATTCCCGGCAGCGCCAGTGGAAACGTGATGCGCCAGAACGTGCGCCACCCGGAAGCTCCCAGGCTGGCAGAAGCCGCCAGCAACCGACGGTCCACCGCTGCCAGCGCCGCCGTAAAAGGCTGCACCGCAAACGGAAGGCTGTAGAGCACCGAGCCGAGCACCAGTCCCTCAAAGCTGAAGGCCAGTGTGTGTCCGGTCATGCGTACCCAGAACGCTCCGAGCCCGCCTCGCGACCCCAGGGTGAGCAACAAATAAAATCCAAGCACCGTGGGAGGCAGCACAATGGGCAACGCCACCACGGCCTCCACCAGAAAGCGCAACCGGAATCGCGTGAACGCCAGCCACCACGCCAGCGGCA
>Ga0181516_10003598_pt1 | contig 10274 bp, 6 predicted proteins | sample PEATcosm2014_Bin_25_FD_121104 | JGI IMG/M metagenome (GOLD analysis project Ga0181516, IMG submission 121104) | Peatland microbial communities from MTU Mesocosm Facility, Houghton, MI, USA - PEATcosm2014_Bin01_10_metaG | ecosystem: Environmental > Terrestrial > Soil > Wetlands > Peat | place...
GTCGTAAACCGTGACGAGCCTGCTCGCATCGGGAAACGGCAATGGTCGGAGGAGAATTTGGTTAACAAACGCAAAAATCGTCACGTTGGCGGCGAGACAGAGGGCAAAGATCAGCAGGACGGTGACGGTAAAGCCCTTGTCACGGAGAAGGCTGCGGGCGCAGTGGCGCAGGTCGCGCAGGATGTCTTCGAGCCAGGGCAGGCCGCGCTCGTCGCGATAACGTTCCGTAACCTGGTCGACGCCGCCGAACTCGCGTCGTGCTGCGCAACGCGCCGCTTCCGGCGACATGCCGGCGGCGATGTTGCGTTCGGTGGCCATTTCGAGATGGGCGCGCATCTCCTCGGAAAGCGCCGACTCAATTTGTTTCCGGCGGAAGAACGGCTGAAGACGGAAGAAGAAAGAGCGGAGGAAGTTCATGGCACACGCGGCGAGTCAAAGCCGGAGAGCTGCGCGCGTCCGTAGTCCGACTCGGCGAACTGCCGGGCGCGCTGGATGATCGCGGCGGCTTCGTCCTGAAATCCGCAGTGCTGGTAAAGCGTGGCAACTCTGCACGCAAACGCCGCATTTTGCGGAAACAGCCGGACGGCTTTGCCGAGCACGTCCAGTTCTTCGCGGGTCGGCGCCCGCGGGGCGTGCTCAAGAAGGCGGACCAGGAGTTGGTAACTCGAATGCAGCGAGGGCATCTGGGTTTGTGCGACGGTGAGCAACTGGAGGATTGCGGAGTAGTCCTTCTGGCTCAGATCGCCGAAGCCCTGTTCGGCATACGGAAGCCCCAATTCCAGGCGCAAGCGGGCAAGCTCCACATATGCCCGAGGTCGGACAACACCAGTGCCAGTTGCAGATTCCAGTGCTTTTCGCGCGGCGATTTGGTCGCCGATCTGGGCCTTGTACAAACCATAGGATGCCAGGAAAAGCGGAGTCCGACACCCATTGGCATAGGTTCGTTCGAACAACTTTGCTGCGCGGTCCATGGATTCCTGACGAAAACCGCTTTCAGCGAATCCCGCGATGCCACTGCGAGAATGCCGTGCCTCGAACCGGGCCCAATCGCCGAGGATTCTCCCGATCTCCTCGGGCCGCGCATCGCGGATATCCAGTGGAACATAAGACGTGCTTCCGACCGGCACTGCAATCGTCTCGGTCACCGCCCGGAGCAGATAAATGTCGAGTCGGTGCTCGGCCTCGGCGAACCCCATTCCGAAACATTCTCGGAACATCTGCTCTGTGGTGGGTTCGGTGGTTGTCCGACCGACAAAACGAATCAGAGCGCTCCTATGGTCGGTCCCGTCGGGCTCTTTTGCAAACAAGCCCCACCTGACAAATAGCCCGGCCTCGGACTCCCAGAGTTCCCGTTGAGAGTTCCGGCCAGAACCGTCGAACAGCGCGGACAAAGGCAGGAGGCTGCGAGGGCCTGGGTGGGACTTTTGCAGCGCAAGGGTGTCGTCATGTGAAATCCACGAAGCGTTCGGAAACCTGGCGAAGACGCGGCCATTGAAGGTCGATTGGATGATCCGGTGACTGAAAACCCCAAAGCGACCCGTTACGCCCGCTTTGAACCACGCCGGAAACGTCGGTGTTCTCAGCTGGAGGAGAATATCGGTGTCGGGATCGACCGAGAGATCCTGCACATCCCGGATCACTGACGAATAATTCCCGCAGTTGATAAACGTGTCGCCGTCATCGACGACGACCGGTGCGGCCTGCTCAATAAAGGTGGCCCCGAGCACGGCGTCCGCCAAGGGCACGAACTGAAGATCGATCGGATTGCCAGGTGCGAAGGCCGCTTCCTTCTCCGGCGGCCTGCAGTAAAGCACGATCTTGATGGGCGTCGGCAGGCGCTCGACAAAACTTGGCGGAAACAGAGCGGCGCTGGCAGCGACGTGGTCTTGCAATGCCCGTGCGTAGGTTTCAGTGAAGCCATCGGGACAGCGCGAGAGAACTTCGAATCCAGGGAGAGTGAAATACCGCCAGGGATTTCCCGACGAAGCCTCTACGATCACCGGCGCCATCCTGACGACGCGGTCGGCTCCGGCCTCAGGCGATGCGCAGAGTGTTAGAATCGACGAGATCAGCACCAAAACGCTCCGCAAAAAGCGTCGACCATATTTTTGCATGGCAAGTGATCTCGGTTTGGGTGTCTCAGAAAAGCGCGGCGAGGGCGTCGCGTCTCCAGGGAACAGGCTGAGAAACAGGCTCAATCTCATGGTCTATCAGTCGCTCCGCAGCGCTTCGGCGGGCGACACCAGTGCGGCGCGTCGCGCGGGAAGCAGACACGCCAGCACTGCAACCGCGGCGAGAACCGCTGCCGTGCCGGCAAGCACGAAAGGGTTCGCCGGGCCGATGCCGAAAAGCAGGCCCGCCATGGCCCGCCCTGCCATCGCGGCGCCGATTAACCCGAGTGGCAGGCCGATGGCGAGGAGGCGGAAACCCAGTCCGAGAAACTGCCGGAGGATCTGCTCCGGCTGGGCGCCAAGCGCCAAGCGCACGCCGATCTCGCGTCGGCGCTGTGCGACGCTGTAGGCGAGCACGCCGTAAATGCCGACCGCGGCCAGCAGCAGCGCAATGCCGGAAAAGATTCCCGCGAGCAGGAATGGTATGCGTCGACTGGATACGCTGTCGCGAATACGGGACCCCATCGTTTTGATTTCGGTGACCGGAATTCCTGGGTCGATCTGCCGGACGGCTGCGCGCAATGCCGAGGTTGCCGTCTCAGGAGGCTGCTGTGTCCGAATGGCGATCACAAGGTCTGCGGGGTCCCTAATCGGGAGATACAGCGCACCGCGCATCCCTTGATCGGCGAGGTCGTCTTTCTTCACAGAACCGACCACGCCGACGATGGTGAAGTATTCGCGTTCGGCCTCCGCATGACCGGGATCTTCGGGGAGAACTATTCGGTGCCCCAGGGCGCCGCCGCGCGGCCAGTGTCGATGGGCAAATTCCTCGTCGACCACGGACACCTTGCGCCCCAACTGGACGTCATCGTCGCCCAGGAAACGGCCTTCGATTAGCGGTACCCGCAACGTCGCAAAATAGTCGCCGGAGATCCAATAGGTGGCCATCCCCTCCTGAATGAATTCATCGGCCGCTGCGGTTGCGCCGGCGATCTCCCACGCAATCGCATAGACCCGATGGCTGAACGGTAAGCCCTGGCAGATGGTCGCCGAACCTATCCCCGGCTGAGGGCGCAGATCCGAAAGCAATCGCGTGATGAAGGCGACCCTCTGCTTCGGCTCCTTGTATTGGCTCGATGGAAGCGTAACGGCGCCTGTCAGCACATTCTCCGGTTGGAATCCCGGTTGGATCGCGAGCACACGTTCGAAGCTCAGTCCCAGGAGGCCGGCGCTTGAAAGGAGCACAAAGGCCAACGCAATCTGGGCAATGATCAACGCGTGTCGCAACCGTTGCACCGGGCGCGAGATTGTGCCGGCGCGGGATTCCGAGCTGAGGGTCACCGCAAGGTTGCCCCGCATGGTGAACCAGATGACCGGAAGCGCCAAGAACAGTCCAATAAGCACGGACCCGCCCAGCACGGCGGAACCCACCGCGCCATTGAGCCGCGGCGCCACGTCGGGCGGAAGCAGGTCGCCGGCGAATGCTGCGATCGTCCGGAGCGCCCCTGCTCCCAGGCCCATTCCGAGGAACCCGCCGGCGGCGGAGAGCAACAGCGATTCGCAGACGAGCATGCGAACGAGCTGCCACTGTCCAGCTCCGAGCACCTGACGCAATGAGAACTCCCTGGCGCGGCTGGTGGCGCGGATCATCAAGAGATTGGCGAGATTGACCGTGCCAATAAGCAAGAGGCAGAGCACGCCCGCCTGAAGAAGGAGCAGCACTGGACGCAACTCCGCGACGTGGTCGGAATGAAGGTCGCGGACCGTCGTGTGAAATCCTACCGAGAGCACCTGTTTGGCAAAAGAATCCCCCTTCAATGTGCGCTCATTCAGCGCATCGATTTGCGCCTGTGCTTCGGCCACAGTGGAACCCGGACGCAGCCGGGCAATCATCTCTATTCCGCCACCATGACGGTTTCTCCGATCGTCGTCGGAGAACGCGACCGGCGTCCAGAACTCGGTGTCGTAGGACAGAAAACGGAAGGTCGACGGCATCACGCCGATGATTGTGTAAGGCGTGTTTTCGAGTCGGAGGGTGCGGCCGAGCACGGAAGGATCGGAATTGAAATGGCGTTTCCAAAAGGCGTCGCCCAAGAGGACGACATGGCTTCCGTCGGATTCTCCTTCATCTTCCTTGAATATACGCCCAAGCGAGGCGTCCACTCCCAGCACACGGAAGAATGAAGGCGTGGCCACGGCTGCCTCGATCCGCTCTGGCGCGCCGGAGGTCTCGAGAGTGACGGCTGCTCGTCGAATCCCGCCTGCATCTGAGAAAGCGGCAATTCCACTTCTCCGTTCGAGGTAGTGGGGCACGGAGACGCCGGCGTTTGGAATCCCCGCCTTCGGATAGCTGTTGAATACCGTCACGAGCCGGTCCGGATCGCGAAAGGGCAGGGGCCGGAGTAGGACGCCGTGGACGAGCGAGAAAATCACGACATTGGCGGCGAGGCATAGCGTCAGAATCAGCAAGGCGGTGATCGTGAAGCCTTGGTCGCGAATCAAACTTCGCACGGAAAAGCGCACGTCGCGCAGGATACCTTCTAGCCATGGGATGCCGCGTTCGTCGCGATACGATTCCTTTGCCTGATCGATGCCGCCGAATTCACGCTGCGCCGCGTTGCGCGCGTCCTCGGGCGGCATGCCTGCGGCGAGGTTGCGTTCCGTGGCCATCTCAAGGTGCATGCGCATCTCCTCCGACAGCTCCGTCTCGATCTTCCGTCGGCGGAAGAACGGTTGAAGACGGAAGAGAATTTGGCGGAGAATGTTCAAGGCCATTTCGGCAATTCAATTTGACCGCGGATTGCGCGGATTACGCAGATTCAGCGGAGCGCTTGGCTTTTGGGAGTCGCCTCTTGCTCCTTGAAACTTGGTACTTGGAACTTGCGATTTGGCCTTTGGAATTTGGCGGATCGGGGGCATGGGAAAGTAGCGAGTGGTGAGTAGCGTGTAGTGGCTAGAGTTCGCGCGGGGCATGCTGGCTATTCGCTACTCGATGCTCGCTACTCGTGCTTCATGTGGCCCGGAGCATCGCGTTGATCGTGCTCGACAGGAGCTCCCACTGTGTGGTCTCGGTCTGCAGTTGCTTCCGGCCGGCGGGAGTCAGCGAATAATAGCGTGCGCGGCGGTTGTTGTCGGAGACGCCCCATTCGGCCTTCACCCAGCCGCGGGCTTCGAGCCGGCAGAGGGCGGGATAGAGCGAGCCCATTTCCACCTGAAAGAGCTCTTTCGACATCTGCTTTAGGCGGATCGACAGACCGAAGCCGTGCATCGGTTCAAGTTGGAGCGCCTTCAGGATCAGCATGTCGAGCGTGCCCTGGAGCAATTCGGATTTTTCGTTGGTCATGGTTGTCCTTCAGAGGTTCTGAACAAAGGACCATCGGGGCGCTCATTCAGAACGTCAATAGGAAACAGTTTCCGTCTGCGCCGGAAACTGTGGGGCGGGGTCGCCGTACCCCGCCGTTTGCTCGCGCCGGGTGCCGCCTACCCGTTCTTCCCGGGCCCGCGCTGATGACTTCCGGTTCTGCCGGTTAGTTATCTGCGTTCATCTGAGTGATCTGCGGTGAAAAAGAACTCTGGCTGAATTGATCTGACCTGGACCGCAGATATCGCAGAAGACGCAGATGTTTCGGACGAAGAATCCTGACTGATTCGGACCTCGGTGTCGGTGAATTGAGATCTGCGGTTATCTGAGTGATCTGCGGTCAAGATGGATTGGGATTTAACCGCAAAGAGCGCAGAAAGCATCCTGGCCACCCAACGTTTGCGCCGCTCGAAGGGCGCCTTCGGCCGGCATCGATCTGGGATTCGAAGCGCTGATCAATGGGCGATCTTCGCTTCCAGAAATGCGTTCGCGACGGCGACGTCCAGGGTGTCGCTGGTGAAGTTGAACGCCGTGCCTTCGGGATAGCGTTTTGCCGCTTTCAGCAAGGCAGGCATCTTCTTTGCGCACGGCCCTGCCTGAAGCGCGGCGATGGCTTTGTCGCCAAGAATCAGGGAAAGCCGGAAGTCTCCGAGGGCCGGAATCAGAAAGAAGATCCGGCGTTTCTTCCGACTGAAGATCAAATGCCAGCCGGAGCGCGGTGAATATTTCCATTCCGAAGGTACGTCCGGATGGACGGAGCCGAATACTTCGAGAACCTTTACAAGCGGGTCGTAGGCGCGTCCAAGCGCTCCCGGGAGATCAGATTCCTTGGGCTGCTGTTTCTCGTCGGGAAACGCGGCGTTGGGGGCCATGGCAGGGGCAGTTTTCATTGGATTCCGAGCACTAGATCTGATGGCTGGAAATCTGCGATAATGTCAGTTTTCTTTGTTTGGCTCCCCGCATCCGTGCTCCCAATCCGATTCACAGAACTGAAAGGCCGCAAAGAGGCGCAAGAGACGCAAGGAGTCAATCGACCGGCGACAACGCAAACTTCCGAATCTGCAGCCTCGGAGAGCCGAAGTTGATAAGCAAACCGTGTTCAATCCGGGAAGAGCGCAAATAGCCCAGCAATTGGGCGACATGTTCATTCCCCATAGAACTACACGCCTTAAGTTCAACGATGAGACACCCATGCACAAGCAGATCAGCATAATAATCGCGCAGGACAAATCCGTCTTCGTCCCTTACTTGAAGCGGGTGTTGTTGATGCACGGACAGACCAGATTTCCGCAATCGGTTGGCCTAGCCGTTTTCATAGACTTTCTCGAGATGACCGTGCCGCAGGAAACGGTGCAGGGCGAAGCTGGTTTCCCGGACCCGGTCGCAAAGGGAAAAGATATCGTTAGCTGTCATAGGATGCGCATTCGGTGCCCAATTGGCTCTGAATACCGCTGATTTTTCTCTTCCTTTGCGCATTCTGCGCCTTTTCGCGGCAAGGGACTCTTATTCCAGGCTTTCATTTACCGGGCGGGTCCGGATGCGGAGGTCTGTTCGCGGGATGCCGCGCCAACCCCCCTCCTCACCTTGGATCGGTGAGGTGGCCGAGGAACAGACAGGTGCCGGAGCGCACCTCCTGGATGGCGAACAAGAAGGGGCGGTCGACGCGAATCTCAATCGGCGGAGGCATCGGCCGAAAAATGCCAAGTGCCCGCATCATGACGACAGCTGTTGCGGCGGCCGCCTCCGTTCCATCCTCGTCGAGCGACAACCAGGTTTTGTGGTAGACTTCCGAAATGTAGAGGTAGTCGTCCGGCTTGCGGGGCGCCATCCGGTCGAAATCTGCGCTGCCGCGCGGCTGATCGAACGCGGAGGTCATACCGAGTCCGCGAAGCGCCGCGCCAAGCGGCAGGCTCGGCGGCTCCAGTTTGAATCTTGGCAGGTGCAGAATGACGTCGCGTTGAGGCAGGTTGGAACAGCTGGCGAGGAGTCCCGGTGTGACGGTGCGCTCGAGATCGGCGAGACCGTCGGGTAGATCCGGGAGAAGAATCAGGAATTGCAGCTGGCGCCCAGCATAAGGCAGCGAGATTGCAGCGAAACCGTTCTTCTGCTCGTAGCCGTAGTGCCTCTGCTGAAGCATTGTCGGCACATCTACCGGCGCTTTGCCACCGACCGAGAACGGTTCGCTCCTGGTCGCACTCGATTTAAACGCGTCGGCCCAAGGCGCCCTGAGGTACAATGCATTGGCAAGAACTACCCGAGTTTTCCCGTTAATCGCACCGCTGGGAACAAGATCAAGAATCTTGTCACGCGTCTCGTGCGCAACCCAGTCATTGATTGCGATGCGAGCCGGTTCCGCGGCGCGGACAAAATCAAGTTCCTCGAGCGGCGCACCGAAGCGTTCGCGCAGGGCGGTTGTGAAAGCGGGGCGAAACGCAAAGCCACTCTGTGCAAAAAGGCGGTTGGCCACGTTGATCTCTATCGGCTTTCCGGCGCTCCCGTCGGTGCGTGTTTCTTCGGAGCGTCCACGGGAAGCCGCCTGCAAATCGGAGAGCGCCTTGGCGATTCCGGCGAAGCCATCGAGCGCCGCGGCTTCGTCTGCCGGCAGGTGCAACACGCGCTGCATTTCATCGCGAGTGCGTCCGTCCGCGCCGCTGCAGGCCATCGCGAGCGCGACCTCGATGGAGTAGGGCGAAAGGAGCAGGTTGCCCTGCCCGCGTTGAGAGGCCTGCGCACGCAGCAATTCCAGGCCGAGCTGATTGATCGCCGGGGGAACGGGATCTGGCTGAGCGAGAATCGGGCTCATGAAAGAAGTTAGCGCAAGCAGGCAGGCGGAGGGTTTCAAGCTCACGACAAACCATTGTGCCCGACGTGGGGGTTGGCGTCAAACCAGGCGTCACCAGGTGTGGTTCGACCGAAGCAGGGCAGGCCATTTACATGAGGCAAAGACGAATACGAAGCGAAGGGGAAGGGTCCGCCGACGAGCGGCAACCCTACGTCGATCATATGGGCCGGCGGTCCGTCCCTACCATCAAGACGAGTTTTAGCTGCGTCGGTCCGATACGTTATGATTGGTTTGTGGTTTTTGTCGGTTCGTCAGGGCTTCCTTGGGATTTGGTCCTTGGACCTTGGAACTTGTTACTCGGTCCCTGGTGCTTGGTCCTTGGGATTTCGCAGTTTCGGATGAAAGGGTCCGCCGACGAGCGGCGACCCTGCGGGGACGGAGTATTGGCGGTTTAGAGCAACAGTTATTCTGCTCGCAGCGCCTCCACCGGATCGACGTTTGCGGCACGGCGCGCGGGCAGCCAGCAGGCGAGGGCGGCAACGCCGAACAGCGCAACGGCTGAGCCGACGTAGGCAAAGGGATCGTGCGGACTTGTTTCAAACAGGATGCTTTGCAAGAGGCGGGTAAGCCCCCACGCGGCGCACAGACCGATTGAAATCCCCACGAGTGTCACCTTCATGCCATTGCGGAGGACGAACCATTGGAGATTTTCTGGAGAGGCGCCAAGCGCCATGCGCACACCATACTCCCGTTTTCGCTGCGCGACCGCATAGGCCATGACGGCAAAGAGTCCGACCGCGGCGAGAAGGAGCGAAAGCATCGATATTGCCTGCAGCAAAAGCATGGAATCCTTTTCGAAAAGCGTACGATCTCGAACCAAGTCTTCCGCCTTTGTAATACTGCCGACGACTAGATCCGGATGTGCGTTGTAGGCGGCTCTCCGAATGACCGACTCCAGATTGCTAATCGTGGCGCCTTCCCAGTGAATCGCCAAGGTGAGGCTCTCGGAGAAATCGGCGGTCTGCCAGGTCGGATAATAGCAGCGAGGAAGAATGGCATTTTGCGGCGTCCAAGCACAAACATCCCCGGCCACACCGATGATCTCCGCTGCTTTGCCGTCGCCGTCCTCGAGGTACTTTCCGAGGGGGGATTCTCCGGCAAAGCATCGGCGGGCAAATGTCTCATTGATTACTGTTACGGGAGGATCTCCTGGTTTCATTCCGGTGAATCCGTGTCCGGCGAGGAAAGGAATTCCCCAGGTTGAGAAGTAATTCGGCGAAGCGGTACCGATATTGCATAGGATTGGCCCGAGACTCGACCGCCCAACAATCGTCAACTTGGCCATGCCTCCAATCTGGATCGGGTCGCCGCTGCCCATCGCGATCTCTTTGGGACCGGGGAGCTGTCTGATGTTCTCCGTAAAACTCGCGGCACATTGTTGATAAGTTTCAAGAGAGGTTTTTGTAGGCAGGCTCGCTGAAATGATTAACCTGTTTGATGGTTCGAATCCAACACCGGCCAGAACCAAGCGGCGGAAGGTTTGCATCATAAGGCATGCGGCAAGAAGCAGAATCACCGCAAACGCAGTCTGCACAACCGTGAGCGCATTTCGCAGCCGGCCAAGTCTCCTGGTGTCGCCAAGCCAGCCTCCACCTTCTTTCAAGGTGTCATTCACGGCTGATTGTGTCACGCGCCAGGCCGGCACGAGGGCCACCAGCACACAGGTGACTGTGGTTAAGGATGCGGCTACGATCAGAGCTGATTTGTCGAGCTGCAGGACATTGCTAAAAATGAAGACAGTCGGGGGCAACAACGGGCCAAAGACGGACCAACACCACTTTGCGATAAGCAGTCCCGCCACTCCGCCGAGCGCTGCGAGCATCAACGTTTCGACGAGCAGCAGCCGAACAATTCGGCCACGACTGCAACCCAAGGCCATTCGTACGCCCAGTTCGCGGCGTCGCAGGAGGGAACGCACGAGAATCAGGTTGGCGGCATTACAGCAGGCGATGGTGTACAA
>Ga0181516_10003599_pt1 | contig 10274 bp, 10 predicted proteins | sample PEATcosm2014_Bin_25_FD_121104 | JGI IMG/M metagenome (GOLD analysis project Ga0181516, IMG submission 121104) | Peatland microbial communities from MTU Mesocosm Facility, Houghton, MI, USA - PEATcosm2014_Bin01_10_metaG | ecosystem: Environmental > Terrestrial > Soil > Wetlands > Peat | place...
GGACCGAAATGCTCGCCCAACACCGTGCATTGGACTTACGACACCTGGATGCTCGCCCATAGCACCGCCGGCGCACTGGCGAAAACTGCGGGCGGCGATACCTGGTTCTTCCTCACGTCAGACTACGCGTTCGGACACGCGCTCGAGCGTGACGCCACCGCGGTGGTGCTGGCCAACGGCGGCAAAGTGCTCGGCAGCGTCAGTCATCCGCTGAACAACCAGGACTTCTCCTCGTTTCTGCTGCAAGCGCAGGCCTCAAAAGCGAAAATCATCGGGCTTGCCAATGCCGGCGGCGACACCATCAACTCGATCAAGCAAGGCGCCGAGTTTGGTATCGCGTCTGGCGGACAGCATTTCGCCGCGCTGTTGTTCTACATCGGCGACGTCGAGGCGCTGGGGCTCAAGATCGCGCAGGGCCTGGTTCTCACCGAAACCTTTTATTGGGATATGAACGACTCCACCCGTGCCTGGAGCAAGCGCTGGCAGGCCGAGCGGCCGGGCAAGTTTCCCAACATGAATCAAGCGGGCGATTACGCGGCGGCGCTGCACTATCTCAAGGCGGTAGCCGCGCTCAAAAGCACCGCCGACGGCAAGGCCGAAGTCGCCAAAATGAAGGAGTTGCCGACCGACGATCCGGTGTTCGGCAAGGGCATGATCCGCGCCGATGGCCGCAAGATCCATCCGGCTTATCTCTTCGAGGTGAAGGCGCCGGAAGACTCCAAATATCCGGGCGACGTTTACAAGCTGCGCGCCACTATTCCGGCGGATGAAGCATTCCGGCCGATGAAGGACGACAATTGTCCGATGGTGAGCAGCAACTAATAGGGAACAGCCCGGAAGTTTGCTATAGGCGGAGAAAGGCCCAACGGGCCCAAAAGGGAGGTAGACAATGAAAGTCGTAGCCAGTCTGGCATTTGCCGCGGCCGCGTTGCTCACGACAGGGGCGGGGGCGCAGGCGCAAGTTACCAAGGTCAAGATCGGGGTGATGAGCGATATGTCGGGCCTTTATGCCGATCTCGGCGGGCCCGGATCTGTCACTGCCGCGAAATTGGCAGTGCAGGATTTCAACCCGGCGGCACACGGCCTCGACGTCGAGCTTATCGGCGGCGACATGCAGAACAAGCCGGATATCGGCTCCAACCTCGCCCGGCAATGGTTCGACGTCGACGGCGTCGACATGATCGTCGATGTGCCGAATTCCGGCGTGGCGCTTGCCGTCAATGAGGTGGCCCGCGAAAAGAACAAAGTATTCATCGTCTCCGGCGCGGCGTCATCGGATCTGACCGGACCGAAATGCTCCCCCGACACCGTCCATTGGACCTACGACACCTGGATGCTGGCCAATGGCACCGGCAAAGCGCTGGTGAAGACCGGTGGCGATACCTGGTTCTTTTTGACCTCGGATTACGCCTTCGGGCATGCGCTCGAACGCGACACGACGGCGGTCGTGCTGGCCAACGGCGGCAAGGTGCTGGGCAGCGTGGCCCATCCGCTCAACACCAGCGATTTTTCTTCCTATCTGCTGCAGGCGCAGGCTTCTAAAGCCAAGATCATCGGCCTCGCCAACGCTGGCGGCGATACCATCAACGCGATCAAACAGGGCGCCGAGTTCGGCATCACGTCGGGCGGCCAGCAATTTGCCGGGTTGCTGGTGTTCATCAGCGACGTCAATTCGCTCGGCTTGAAAACGGCACAAGGACTTGTGCTGACCTCCACTTGGTATTGGGACATGACCGACGCCAACCGCGCCTTTACCAAGCGCTGGCAAGTCGAACATCCGGGCAAGTTTCCGACAATGGTGCAGGCCGGCGTCTACTCGGCGGTCACGCACTACCTGAAAGCGGTCGCCGCGCTAAAGAGCACCGCCGACGGCAAGGCTGTCGTCGCCAAGATGAAGGAAATGCCGACCGACGATCCGCTATTCGGCAAGGGCATGATCCGCGCCGACGGCCGCAACATCCACCCCGCCTATCTGTTCGAGGTGAAGAAACCCGAAGAGTCTAAATATGCCGGCGACGACTACAAGCTACGGGCCACCATTCCGGCCGACGAAGCGTTCCGGCCACTGAAGGACGGCAATTGCCCGCTGGTCACTAACTAAAGCGCGTCACCTCTCCCCGTTCGCGGGGAGAGGTGGACCCGGCGGTTCCAATGTTCGAGATTTTCGGCATACCGTCCCAGGCACTGTTCGGGCAGCTGTTGCTCGGACTGATCAACGGCTCGTTCTACGCGCTCTTGAGTCTCGGGCTTGCCGTCATCTTCGGCATGCTCAACATCATCAATTTCACCCACGGCGCACAATATATGATGGGCGCGTTTACCGCCTATCTGCTGCTGCAATATCTTGGCCTCAACTATTGGGTCGCGCTCGTTATCGTCCCGATCCTGATCGGCGCGACCGGCATCGTCATCGAGCGCTTGTTCCTCAAGCGGCTGCAACAACTCGATCATCTTTACGGGCTGATCCTGACGTTCGGCTTGGCGCTCATCATCGAAGGCCTGTTCCGCAATTATTACGGCTCGTCCGGGCAGCCCTACGCGGTGCCGGAGGCGCTGCAAGGCGGGCATAATCTCGGCTTCATGTTTCTGCCCAATTACCGCGCCTGGGTGATCGCGTTCTCGCTGGTCGTGTGCTTCGCCACCTGGTTCGCGATCGAGCGAACGCGGCTCGGCTCCTACCTGCGCGCCGCCACCGAAAATCCGACGCTGGTGCGCGCCTTCGGCATCAATGTGCCGCGCATGGTGACGCTGACCTATGGCTTCGGAGTGGGCCTTGCGGCGCTGGCCGGCGTCATGGCGGCGCCGATCTATAACGTCTCCCCGCAGATGGGCTCCGATCTCATCATCGTGGTGTTCGCAGTGGTCGTCATCGGCGGCATGGGCTCGATCATGGGTGCGATCGTCACCGGCTTTGCGCTCGGTATCGTCGAGGGGCTGACTAAGGTGTTCTTTCCGGAAGCCTCGAACACTGTGATCTTCGCGATCATGATCATCGTGCTGTTGATCCGGCCGGCCGGCCTGTTCGGACGGAGCGCCTGATGGCGACGACCGACGCGGCGCCGCTGATCCGCGTTTATCGCGAGACGGTCTGGAGCCTGGCCGTGGCGGCCGCGATCCTGGTCGCGTTTCTTGTGGTCGCGCCGTTCGTGCTCTATCCGATCTTCGTCATGAAGGCGCTGTGCTTCGCGCTGTTTGCCTGCGCCTTCAATCTTCTGATTGGATATGTCGGCTTGGTTTCGTTCGGCCACGCTCTCTATTTCGGCTGGGCAAGCTATCTTTGCGCCTATGCCGCCAAGTCGTGGGGTTTGCCGCCGGAGCTAGCGTTGCTGACCGGCACGGCGACTGCGGCCGTGCTCGGCCTCATCGCCGGCGGCCTCGCCATTCGCCGCCAGGGCATCTACTTCGCCATGATCACGCTGGCTTTGGCGCAGATGATGTATCTGGTCGCGCTGCGGGTGAAATTGACCGGCGGCGAAGACGGCATTCAGGCGGTGCCGCGCGGGCATTTGTTCGGCGTGTTCGATCTCAGCAACGAAACCATCATGTACGCGGTCGTGGTCGTGATCGTGCTCGCCGCTTTCTTCCTGATCTATCGGGTGATCAACTCGCCGTTCGGTGAAGTGCTCAAGGCCATTCGCGAGAACGAGCAGCGCGCCATCTCGCTCGGCTACAAGACCGAGCGCTACAAGCTCGTCGCCTTCGTGCTGTCGGCGACGCTCGCGGGCCTCGCCGGATCGTTGAAGGCATTGGTCTTTCAACTCGCTTCGCTCACCGACGTGCATTGGAACATGTCGGGCGAGGTCGTCCTGATCACGCTGGTGGGCGGGCTCGGCACGATATTCGGGCCGGTCGTCGGCGCCTTTTTTATCATCGCGCTGGAAAACTATTTGGCGCCGTTCGGCCAATGGGTGCTGGTGATCCAGGGCGCGATTTTCGTAGTCTGCGTTCTGGTGTTCCGGCGCGGCATCGTCGGCGAATTAGCCAACCGGCTGCGCGTGCAGCTATGAGCCATGCGGCGCTGAATTCGATCCAAGACGAGAGGACATCATGAGTGCGGAAGCGCGATTGAAGGAACTCGGAATAGTGCTGCCGGAGGTGCCGAAACCGGTCGCCAATTATCTGCCCTACCGCTTAGCCGGAAACGTGCTCTACCTGTCCGGCCAAGGTCCGCGTGAGAACGGCCGGCATCTGACCGGCAAGCTCGGCGCCGAGATCGGCATCGAGGAAGGCTACCGGCGCGCCAGGATCGTGGGTCTTGGTCTGCTTGCCGCCATGCGCGACGCGCTCGGCTCGCTCGACCGCGTCGACTTCGTCGTCAAGCTCTTAGGCATGGTCAATGCGGTGCCGAACTTCAACGACTCGCCGAAAGTCATCAATGGCTGTTCCGATCTGTTCGTCGAAGTATTTGGCGACGCCGGCCGGCACGCCCGCTCGGCCGTCGGCAATGTCATGTTGCCCAACCAGATCTCGGTCGAGATCGAGGGCATCGTTGCCGTGAAGACGTAACTGCGCGCATTCAAACAAAGCGGCCGCCGAATCATTTTTGCACGTTGTTATCCACAAACAAAAAGTCAAGAATCGCGTCAGCTTGGCGCCACATTCATTTTGATTGCCGAATCAACAAATACGCGTGTTTATCCAGAAGCACCGATTTCACCGGCACTTTTGGCTATTCTCCATGTCGGAACGGGAAGCAGGTCCGTACGACAGCATCGCGCGCAGATGGCTCGCACTGATTGAGCGTCGGCAGGAGAATTTCATCGATCTCTGCAATACCGGCCGCTGGCGGCATTATTACACGCGCGCCGAATTCCTCGACGAAATGCGCAAGGTGCTACGGCTTCGGGATCAGTGGGCGATCAATGCCGGATTGCCGCCGAGCGGTGAGGACGAGCCGATGCCCGACGCGGTCTTATCGCTCGACGAGATCCATGACGAGCCGCGGTTGATGGAGCTGTCGGCCGGCATATCTGCCGCGTCGTGGCCGGACTAGACTTAGCTCCTCCTGAACGTTATCCACAGTCGTGAACCGTACGCAACGGGCCTGCCGATTGCGCGGCTTCCCTGGCCTATTCCTGCCCTCAAACACCATGTGACCATCGATGCCGAGCGCGTTGTTCTCGCCCATAAAACTTGCCGATCTCACGCTGCCAAATCGCATCGTGGTGGCGCCAATGTGCCAATACAGCGCCGATGACGGCGCCGGTAATGACTGGCACATGACGCATCTTGGCATGCTGGCCAATTCCGGCGCTGCACTGCTGGTCGTCGAGGCCACCCATGTCGAGCGGCGCGGCCGCATCACCCATGGCTGTCTTGGGCTTTATTCCGATGCCTGCGAGGCGGCGCTCGAGCGGATCGTTTATCACTGTCATCACATCGGCAAAGCCAAGCTCGGTATTCAACTCGCGCATGCCGGGCGCAAAGCGTCTTCGCAGCGCCCCTGGGAAGGCGCCAAGGCGCTCTCTGACGCCGAAGACGCTTGGCCGACCATCGCGCCTTCGGCGCTGCCGTTCGGCCCGGGCTGGCACACCCCGCGCGCCATGAACGAGGACGACATGGCGCATGTCACTGCGTGCTTCACCGAGGCCGCCAAGCGCGCGCTACGGGTCGGCTTCGACGCCGTCGAATTGCACTTCGCCCACGGTTATCTGCTGCACAGTTTCGTGTCGCCGCTGTCGAATAAGCGCAATGACGCCTACGGCGGCTCGTTCGACGGCCGCATGAAGTTTCCGCTCGAAGTGGTGCGGTCGGTACGTGCCGCGGTGCCGCGCGGCATTCCGCTCGGCGCACGCATTACCGGAACCGACTGGGTGGAGGGCGGCCTGACCGTTGATGATGCGGTGGCGATGGGCAAAGCGCTCAAAGCGGCCGGACTCGATTACATCGACGTGTCGTCCGCGAACATCACGCCCGATAGCCGCTGGCCGAGCGAGCCCGGCTTCAATGTGCCGGCCGCGGAACGGGTACGCCGCGAATGCGATATCCCGGTGCGCGCGGTCGGGATGATCACCAGCGCCCGGCAGGCGGAAGAGATTGTCGCCAGCGGCAAGGCGGACATGATTGCCATGGCGCGCGCTTTCCTCGACGACCCGCATTGGGGCTGGCATGCCGCGCAGACGCTCGATGCCGAGGTGGCTCGACCGGTCCAATATGCGCGCACCGCGCCGAAGCTATGGCCCGGCGCGGCCTTGCGTGGCTGACGTCGGAACGTGGCCGTAGCGCAGCGCGAGGCGCGCCGGCTCTGCGCCAAGGTAATAAGCAAGCCGCAACCGCCACATCAGCACGATGGTGCGCAGCACGCCGTGGTGCTCCCAACGCCGGCCCGAAGTAATCGCGGGCGTCGAGATACAGAACGGCCGGCATCGCCGTTTTAGCTTTCGCGACAGCGCGATGTCCTCCATCAACGGCAGATCGGGAAAGCCGCCGACCGCGAGAAACGCTTCGCGGCTGACAAAGATCGCCTGATCGCCGGTCGCAACGCCGGTCAGGCGCGACCGCCAATTGATCAGGCGCGCGACGACGGCGAGGAGCGGATGCCGTCCGGCGATACGCAGGTCGAAGCGGCCCCAGGCGCGGCGCGCGAGCGCCGCGGCGATCAAGCGGTCGGCGTCGTCCGGCAGTATCGTATCGGCATGCAGGAAGAGGAGCGCGTCGCCGGCGGCGAGGGCCGCGCCGGCATTCATGGTCGCGCCGCGTCCGTGAGGTGCGGCGATGACGCGGTCGGCGAGCGGTTGCGCCAATTGCGGCGTGCCGTCGCCGGAGCCGCCGTCGGCCACAATCACTTCGGTGCCGCGAGCCCGCAGCGGCGCCAGCGCGCGCAACGCGGCGACGATGATCGCTGCCTCGTCGAGCACCGGAAGGACGATGGTGAGCGACCGCATGGCGCGGGTCCTGAATGGTAGACTCCAAATTATTACAGTCTAGAAACGCGCAGCGGAACCCTAAATCCGGACCGATACCGGCCAAGGCCCCATGACGAACCCGATTCTTGTCGAAGTGACGCGCGGTCCGCTGATCGAGAGCCGGCACCGCGGCGCCGTCGCGGTGGCCGACGCCGATGGCGCCACGGTGCTGGCCATCGGTGATGTGACGATGCCGGTGTTCCCGCGTTCGGCGATCAAGGCGCTGCAGGCCCTGGCGCTGGTGGAAGAGGGCGCTGCCGACCGTTACGGCTTCGGCGATGAGGAGCTTGCACTCGCCTGCGCCTCGCATAGCGGCGAGCCGGAGCACGTCGCGGGCGTCGAGCGTATGTTGACGCGCGCGGGTCTCGATTCGTCGGCGTTGCGTTGTGGCGCGCATTACCCGATCTCGCAAGCCGCGGCGGCCGCGCTGGCGCGTGCCGGTGCGCCGTCGGCGCTCCACAACAATTGCTCCGGCAAGCACGCGGGCTTCCTGTGTCTTGCTTGCGCGACGGGCGTCGGCCACGCCGGCTATTTCCGGCCGGAGCATCCGGTGCAACGCGAGGTGCGCGCCATCCTCGAAGACTTTACCGGTGCCGTCTTGGGCGAGGAATGTTGCGCCATCGACGGTTGTTCGGTGCCGACTTGGGCGATGCCGCTTGAAAACCTCGCCCGCGGCTTTGCCAGGTTCGGCACCGGCCGGGGCCTTTCGCCCGCGCGCGCCAAGGCCGCCGCCCGGCTGCGCCAGGCTTGCGCGAACAAACCGTGGCACGTCGCCGGCACCGGACGGTTCTGTACCGAAATCATGGAGCTGTTCGGCGCGCGCGTTTTCGTGAAAACCGGCGCCGAGGGTGTCTATTGCGGCGCGCTGCCGCAGCAGGGGCTCGGCATCGCCATCAAATGCGACGACGGCGCTGGCCGCGCGGCGCAGGCGATCATGGCGGGCCTGATCGCGCGCTTCTTACCGATTGATGCGGCCGAGCACGTGGCGTTGAAGCCGTTCACGCGGCCGGTGCTGCGCAATTGGAACGGCACCGAAGTCGGCGCGGTGCGGGTGACGGAAGCACTCTAGGCGCCGTCGTCGAGGGCGCGCGCATGGAAACGGCGGCTCGCGCGAAACGGGTCAGCCGCCGAGCAATTCCGCAATCTTTTCGACCGCAGTGGCCGGCGCCAGATGGCCGGCCGCGACATCGGCCTCGATGCGGGGTAAGGCCGCTTTCAACGTGCGATCGGTTCGCAACGGCGCGAACAAGCGTTCTTCGAGCATGGTCCACATCCATTTGACCTGCTGCTGCCCGCGGCGGGCGGCAAGCTCGCCCGATGCCGTGAGCCGCTGGCGGTGGTCGAGGATGTGCGCCCACAGCGCCGCCATGCCGTCGCCTTTGAGCGCGGAGCAGGTGACGACCGGCGGCGACCAATTCGGCGACTGCGGCGACAGGATATGCAGAGCCGCGCCATATTCTGCCGCCGCAAGCTTGGCCCGCTGCAGGTTGTCGCCATCGGCCTTGTTGACCGCGATCATGTCGGCGAGTTCGACGACCCCTTTCTTGAGCGCCTGGAGTTCATCGCCCGCGCCGGGCAGCGCCAGCACCAGGAAAAAATCGGTCATGTCGGAAACCGCGATCTCCGACTGGCCGACGCCCACGGTCTCGACCAGCACCACGTCGTAGCCGGCGGCCTCGCACAGCAGCATGGTCTCGCGGGTCCTGGCCGCCACCCCGCCAAGTGTGCCCGAGGACGGCGAAGGGCGGATAAAGGCATTGTCGTCGTTGGCGAGGTTCGCCATGCGCGTCTTGTCGGCCAAGATCGAGCCGCCGGTGCGGCGCGACGACGGATCGACCGCCAGCACCGCGACTTTGCGGCCTTGCCGGGTGAGCATGCTGCCGAGTGCGTCGATCATGGTCGATTTGCCGACGCCCGGCGCGCCGGTGATGCCGACGCGAACCGCCTTGCCGGTGTCGGGCAACAGCGCCTGAGTCAGCGCAGCCGCGGTACGGCGGTGGTCGGCGCGCTTGCTTTCGATCAGCGTAATGGCACGCGACAGCACGGTGCGCTCGCCGGCGCGGATGTCGTGGGCGAGGCGTTCGACATCAAAAGGCTGGGAAGGCGAGGGCATGCGGTGTCATCGGCAAGAGGACTCGATCCGTCAATCTAGAGCATGATCCCGCGCGCCGAAGTAGGCGTGCCCGATCATGACGCTTGTATTTCGTTTTGGTAATTTAGCGAATTGCAACCACGCCGGCGGGAAGAATTCCGCGCAAGCCGGAATATTGGCTTTACGAATTGACAATCCGCATCGGCCAGACCACCGCCAAGATTGATCCCGGAAAGACCCTGCTACCGTCGCATTGAGGCCGCATCCCGCCGCTGTCATCAGCGCGTGCCAGAATGACGCGGCAGATAGCACAGTCTGTAGCGTCGTTTGTCCATCCTCGGGTCAGGAGACAATCGATGAACTGGGATCAGATTCAAGTCAATTGGGTGGTGTTCAAGGGCAAGGTCCACAACAATTGGGTCAAGCTCACCGATGAGGATCTGACGCGGATCGGCGGCCGCCGCAAGGAGTTGATCGGGCGCTTGCAGGCGCGTTACGGTTTTGCGAGGGCCGAAGCCGAGCGCGAGATCGAAGCCTGGATGAAGTCGCAGCGCCGCGCGGCGTGAGGGGGAAGCACGAGTCCCGGACGCGTGTTTGCGCGCGTCCGGGAAACGGCGTTACGGCAACACCGCGAAAGCGCGGGCCGGAAAGCCGAGGCCGTTTTCCACTTTCGGCCAGGTCACCACGATCAGCGCGCCGGTCGCGGGGACCTTGTCGAGATTGGCCATCACCTCGATCTGATAATGGCCGTGCTGCAGAATGTAGGTCTCCGAATCCATTTTGTCGGTCGTGTCGGTGTCCATCGCTTCATGGCCGGTCGCCGTTACGCCGCGCTTCTCGTAGAGATATTTGATCGTCTCGAACGCCCAGGCCGGAAACGGCTGGCGCTTGAACCGCTCTGGATTTGAATCCCAATCTTTGTACATGTCGGTGCGCAATGCGGCGAAGGCGCCCCGCGGCACGCGGCCGTGCCGGCTTTCCCAGGCTTTGAGATCGGCGATCGAGAAGGCGTGGTTCGGATCCTTGGCGAGATAGGGCGTATCGTCGAGCACGACGAGCCGCAAAATCATCTCCTTGAGCGGGATTTTGTCCATGGTGATGCCGTCTTGCGCAAAATGAGCCGGCGGATCGACATGGGTGCCGTATTGTCCGACCATCTGGTAGAAGGTGGCGCGGAACTCGTCCTTCGGGATCGTGTAAGCTTCGCCGGTTTTCGGATCGGCGGCGGGCGAGAATTTCGCCTGGCCAAAGCCCGCCCAGACCGGCGTCTCGGGACC
>Ga0181516_10003600_pt1 | contig 10272 bp, 6 predicted proteins | sample PEATcosm2014_Bin_25_FD_121104 | JGI IMG/M metagenome (GOLD analysis project Ga0181516, IMG submission 121104) | Peatland microbial communities from MTU Mesocosm Facility, Houghton, MI, USA - PEATcosm2014_Bin01_10_metaG | ecosystem: Environmental > Terrestrial > Soil > Wetlands > Peat | place...
GATGAAACTGAGCTGATACGAGGGTGTTGCAGTCAAGAAGTAGCCGGCGATTCCGGTTTCGGCGTTTGGTCCCGTGCCTTCGCCCTGGTTGGCAACATAAACGAATCTGCCCTTGGACTCCAACATGATTTGAACGGGATTCGAGAGCGCTGAATCGTCGGGAATGATGCCGCTGGGCTCAGCTTGCAGCGTTCCGCCGCTGGCCACAGTGAAGGGCAGAATCTGGCTGAGAGAAGTGGTGGAAGCGCCATTGAATGTTACGGTGATGGGCTCGTTGTCGAGCACGTAAACGACGCCGCCTGCGCTGGCGATCACATTACCCTGATGGATGCCCAATTGCTGCGCGCTGTCTTGGCTCGAGGTCAACTGTCCGTTTGTCGTCGCGTAGCTATACGGCCAGACGGCCGTTCCGCCGGTGTAAGGGAACGAAGTGGGCGTGAGTGCGCCCGTCAAAGTAAGAATGAAGCCGCCGGAAAGAACGAAGTCTACGGGATTGGCTGGAACCGGGAAGTAGTTCAAATTTCCCCCACTGCCCGAAGAAACCTGGGCATTCGCTACCAGCGACAGGTTTCCCGTTGTCGAATCGATATGAAAGACGGTAATGTCGCCGCAGGTTTGCACTCCAGATCCGAGCGCCAGAGTGCAGGCGTTGGTGCTGGGATTGTAGGTGGTGTCGTAATTGTCAGGGGCATCGTGGTCGAGCACCAGAAGGTAGTTGCCAGTGGTGTCGGCAATGATGCGGAAGGGGTTGTTGCCCTGAGAAGAGTAAGCCTTTTGCAAAGTAACAGTCCCGTTTCCGCTCACTGCGAATTCGGTGATGTTAGCGCTCTGGCACGGGTCGGCGGTGGTGCAATTCGCGTTACCTTCGGCGTTTGCGCCGCGGTTGAGGACGTAAATGAACCGGCTGCTGGAGGTAAGCACGGCGCGAACCGGGTTGGCCCCGCCGGAGAAGGCTGGCAGGCCGCTGATCGAAGTCAACGCGCCGGTGTTTTGATCGATCTGGTAGCCAGCTATAAAGCCGTTACCGGAAGATTGGGACGCAGCAGTGCCTATGACATACAAATAGCCAGTGGTCTTGCTTTCAACGCAAGACGCAAAGCCAAAGATCACACCAACCGAAAGACCGCCAATCAGAAATACTTTGCCGAATTTTCCGAACTTCATGCCATTCCTCCTCAGGTTACCCATCTACCCATAAAGAGTCTTCGCCGGGGAGAATCTGCCCTGCATTCGGATCGGTTTTCTGCCAATCGGCGGAATTCCTGGATGGCGAAGAGGTTGATTGCTTAGTCAGCGACATAAAACCAATAAAGTTTGTAGAGTAGAAGGTAGATTCGGCAGGCAAACGTCTCTTTAGAGGTGAATAGACCCGTGAATTCGTTCACGAGAGGCGGCTCGTTAATTCTGATGGAGACGTTGAAAAGCAAATGGCGGATTTCTCCGCGGGCGCTCGATGCAGAGCAAGTACTCGAGGAGTACTACGACAAGCTCCAGCACTGGGGAGTCGTATTGAGCCGAGGCGACCGCGCTATGGCTCAGGAGATTGTTCACGATCTCTGCCTTCACTTTATCGTCGCCCGGCCCGATCTCAGCCAGGTTGCAAATCTCGACGGCTATCTCTACACCTGTCTCCGCCACCTTTATCTTTCGGCCATCGCCAGGTCTTCGCGCGAAGCGCTTCAGACCGTAAGTATTGCCGATTTTGACTCCGTTCAGTTCGCTCTGGATGCGCACATCTCCGACAGTCTTCTCGATCGGCAGAACCAGCTCCGCCGCATCTGCAATTACGCGGTGTGGCGCAAAGATTCTTCCAAGAGCGCCAGCTATTTCCTCCTTCTTTTCTTTCATGGCTATGCCCGCCGCGAGGTGGCTGAGATCGCGCAAACCCCGCTCGCTGCCATTTACAACAAATTGAAAGTCGCGCGCCTGGAATTGACAGCTCATCTGAAAGCATCTGCAAAGTTGCAGATTGCGACCCGAGATCTGCCGCGCCGCCCTCAACTTCGCGCGAGCGTCATCGCGTCGACAGAGCTGTTTCAGGAGCTGCGAGAAGCTATCTTCGCGGCGAAGCCATCCGAGTGTCTCACCGAAGAGAGCCTATTGGCGCGTTATCGCACAACCAATCCCAAGCCGATCCCTTGCGGCTTGCTATCGCATATCGTCAGCTGTGAACCATGCCTCTGTCTGCTCGACCGGCACTTCCAGCGGCCAGCATCCGAGGACGGCGAACCACCGGAGAATTCCTGGAAGGCCGAGGATGGCGAAGGATCTGTAGCGGTAACGCGAGGCGCCAGCGGGTATCAAGCCATGATGTCGGAAGTACGACGGTATAGGGACAGAATCTACGAGCATCGGCCTCAGGCGCTCTCGATTGCGATGAACGGGAAGATTGTGGCATTTCACGATGTGCAGAGCGAACGGAGCACGCTTGCCTCGCGCGCCGAGCATCCGGAGACGGTTCAGTTCGTTGAGGTCTTCACCGATCAGCAGATCCGACTCGCGTTGTTACCGATCGAGGAGCTTCCGCCGGGAGGGATGCAAGTCCGCACGCAGACAGTCGCGTTAAGCGATGGCCGCCAGCTTCAGTTGACGGTGAGCCTTGACGGTCAGGGCTTGCATAGCGAGGTGACCTATCTGGATCCATCGCTTGCGACGGAGATTCTGGAGGAGGCCGAGGCAGACGAGCCTTTTGAAGTCCAATCTGTCCAGCCTTTGGCCTCCCTCTCGGCCATGCATGGCCAGAAGGGATTCGGATACATAGGAAGCTTGATTGCGCGGGCCTTACATACGATGAGGCCGCGGTTCACGCTCGCCTGGGCAACCCTGCTTGTTGCCGTCCTGGGAGGCGCCGGCTATCTCGTTTACCGCTTCGGGCATGCACCATTCGATGCGCGCACAATATTGAACAATTCCGTAAGCATTGAAGCGGCCAATGAAAAGGGACAGGTCGAGCACAAGCTTTTGAAGCTCGACGTGCTCGATGCCAGCGGACGGACGGTGTGGCAGGGAACCGTGGATGATTGGGATGACCAAGCCAAAGGCAGAACTATGCGGCGCCTCTACAATGCGCAGCACCACCTGCTTGCTGCTGTGTTGCACGGGCAAAACGGCGAAGACAAATCATTTGAAGAGCCTGTTGGCGGCGCGGTGAGTCAAACCGATCGCGAAGTTGAGAACGCCGAATTTTGGAAGCTGGATGTTTCGGCACGCGCCTTCAAGCTGATCGCTTCACAGCACATCGAGATGCGCACGATGGGAAGCGACTATGAGCTCACGGGCTCCGGCCCTTCGAGTGAGCCCTTCCATTTCGTTTCCGCCACTCTGGTACTTAGTCGCCGGCTGCACATTGTGGGAGAAACGCTGCACATGAGAACCGGATACGAGTTTACCGAGGCCCGTTTTGTCGAGGCGAGCGACGATCATTTGCCTGCGGATTCGGTTCCCAGCTCGACCTTTGATCCTTCAGATCTGGAATCCCACATGAAAAGCAATCCCTTCGCACCATCTGCTCGGGATCGAAGTATGAGTCCACTCGCTGACGCAGATCCAAGACTCGTGCAAACCCAAATCGACGTCCTTTATCGACTCAGCGAATTGGGCGCGGATGTCGGCATCCCCATTGACATTGTCAGAACCCCAACGGGCCGTATCCGCGTGGCAGGTACAATCACGAGCGAAGACCTCAAGAGGCGAATCATCGCCATGCTGGAAAATGAGGCGAATCACCAGTTCGTCGAGATCGACCTTCTGCCGGAAGAGAATCTCCGTATACCGGTCCCAGCCACTCGCCTATCAGCGCCGCCAACTGATGTGTACAACTTGGCGCGCACGGTGCCGCCCGCGGCGCCTAATCTTCGTGCATACTTCGCAGCGAAGGGAATGAGTCAGGAACAGATCGATTTGGCTGTTGCGCAGTTCTCCAGCGATGCTCTTGATCATGCGCAGCGTGCATTGCAGGATGCTTATGCGCTGGACCGACTGGGCTCTTCCTTCAGCGCGAAAGAATTTATGATCATGGGTCCCGTCGCACAACAACAGTGGTCGGCCATGGTAGCTCGGCATTCGTCTGAGCTTGCAAACGAGCTTGATGGGTTGCGAAAGCAGCTTGCTTCACTGGATCTCGCGGGCCGCCCTGGCCGTTGGCGGGGTCGGTTCTCAAAAATCGACAGTCCCACGGATTTTGCGACTAGCGCTCGGAGGCTTCTGCTTCAAACGCAGGAATTGAATCGTACCGCGCAAAATGCATTCTCCTCGGGTGTGAGTGGCGCATCGGCTCCCGACGGCAATACCGCCATTGAAGCTGTTTGGGAGTCGATCCCGCTTAGTGATGCAGAAGAAGTTACTGAATTCGCTTCTCACCTGACGAATGCAAGAGACTCGGCAAATTCCTCGGCTGGGCGGTACCCTAGACAGTGAGGGCTAGTCAAACAGAGCATATGTTTTGCAACAGTTCGAGACCCCGTTTGCGGTGGGTCGTGTGCCTGTTCCTCTGGCCCGTGATGCAGTCCTTCTCTCAGGTGAGCACCGCGAACGTTACTGGCATCGTGGAAGACTCGACCGGCGCGCGCATTCCCGGCGCGGCCCTCAGACTCGTCAATAGCCAAACGGGGACGGTGAATGACGCAACCACCAATCAGAACGGGATCTTTCTATTGCCCGGCGTGATTCCGGGAGCTTATACGCTCGAGATCGCGAGGGATGGTTTTGCGACTGCACAGATTGCTGGACTCATCCTGAACGTGGGCGAAACAAGGAGCCTTCTGATTCGCATGGAGATTGGTCCGGTAAAACACACGATAGAAATCGACGCCTCCGATCTTAGTTCCGTCTCTGCCGGTGCTGCAGTGAGCACCGTCATCAACCGCAAGTTTGTCGCCAACATTCCGCTGAATGGCCGAAGCTTTCAAGACCTGATCTCGATGACGCCGGGAGTGAATACACATAGCCCCCAGGCAATGGGAGAAGGCTTCGGCGCGCATGGAGACCTCAGCGTCAACGGTCAGCTGCCCGACGACAACTCTTACACGGTGGATGGAGTCTCGGCCGATATCGGGGCAGGTCTGCTGATTGGCCATCAGAAGCTAGCAAGCAGCGGTAGCGCCGCAGGAACTACTGCGCTGGGAACAACACAGAGCCTGGTCTCGATCGACGATCTTCAGGAGTTCCGGGTCCTCACGTCGACGTATTCCACGGAGTACGGCCGCACCACTGGCGGGCAGTTCTCGCTTCTCACGCGTTCCGGCACTGATTCGCTTCACGGCAGTGGCTACGACTACGTCCGCAACTACAGTGCCAATGCGGCCGATTGGTTTACGACATTCAATGCGGCACCCCCTCCTGTTGCATATGAGCAAAATGACTTCGGTGGCACTCTCGGCGGCCCATTCAAGCTTCACCGCCTCTACGACGGCCAAGGCAGGACGTTCTTTTTCGGCTGCTACGAGGGACTCCACGTGACCGAGCCAACTGCTCCACTTGTCGAGTACGAGCCTTCTGCTACGACAATCCAGGAGACGCCAAAACCGCTGCAGGCCTTGCTGGAGAGTTTCTTGTTAGCAAGCGGATTCCAAAGCGGGTCCGGACTGGGAAATACCGGCCTCACTCCGGTCGTTTCCTCATCCATCTCCGAGCCGGGCTCGATTAACGCCGGAAGCGTCCGCTTCGACCATACATTTACTCCAAGGCTGTCGGCATTTTTTCGCTACGGCGATACGCGCAGCCAGAGTGAAAGTTACGATTTCTCCTCAGTACCTTTCAATCAGCTCGGTACGCACACTTTGACTTTGGGAGCCACATTCCAGATCTCGTCGACGAAAGCGAATGAACTCAGGCTTGGTTACGGAGCGAGTACATCTCTTCTAAGCACCATATTGAGCGGCAGCGACCATATTGGGGCTTCAATCACCGTACCTTTCAACCTGAACACGCTGCTTGGCATACCGGCATCCTTTCCATCCGCATCGGCGGGCGTTTTCATCCACTCGGCTGGAGCAGGCGATGCGGAGGTGAGGACAGATGCCGCGCTCGCCACTGTTCACCAGTGGAATTTGCGCGACACTGTTGCTGTTCAGGCCGGTCATCACCTTCTGCAATTTGGAATTGACGAGCGCCATCTTGTCTCCTCCATTCATCCGCCACCATTAACCGTTGAGGCAGATTTCTTTAATCTGCAGTCGATCCTGAGTAACAGCGCTTCCGATATCGCAATTACGATGAGCCAGCCGGCAGCGCCGGAGTTAAACGAGTTCTCCGCATTTCTCCAGGATGAATGGCAATTATCGAAGTCGCTGACGCTTTCGCAGGGGTTGCGCTGGGACGTCAATCCGGCGCCGCATGCTGAGCGCGGCGGTGACGCTTACACTGCGCTGGGAAATATCGCCTCTCCGGCAAGCCTCACGCTGGCTCCGCGTGGCACACCACTTTGGCGAACGGGCTGGCTCAACTTTGCGCCCCGTTTGGGTGCTGCGTGGGTTCCGGACCGTCATGCAGGGCGTGAACTGGTTGTGCGCGCAGGGGGCGGCGTCTTCTTCGATACAGACAATCGCGCTGCCGCACCTGCCTTTAGCGCGCTTGGCTTCTCCGTAACCATGCACCCCGACAACGTGCCTGTTCCTGTGACAGCGGCGCAGCTCGATTTCTCGACGGCTGTCTCGCCTCCATACACTAACGCTCCGGTCTTCGCGTTTCCCCGGCATCTTCAGTTGCCCTATGCGCTGGAATGGAATGTAGCCGTCGAAAAATCTCTCGGCAGGAACCAGGCTTTCACGGCTTCTTACGTAGGAACAAGCGGGCGCCGTCTCCAAAAGGAACGACGTACGGATGTAAATGCGCAGGCTCCAGAGTTCGGTGAGGTTGTCTGGCTTCCGTCCGGCGTCACGTCCAGCTACGAGGGATTGCAATTGAAATTCCAGCGCTCCATTGCGCCGGGCGTGCAGGTGCTCGCTTCGTATGTTTGGTCGCATACGCTGGATTTCGACTCACCCGATCCAGCCTGGTCTCTTACGCGCGGCAACTCCGACCTGGATCTCAGACACAACCTTGAAGCAGGACTTTCTTGGGACGAACCGGTCGTCTCCGGTAGCGGGCTTCGCCGATCTTTCCTTGAAAACTGGGGCGCGGATGGACGAATCACCGCGCGGACAGGCTTCCCTGTGACCCCGCTGGGAAACCTGTTCTCCGATCCTGCTACAGGAAATCGCTATTTCAGCGGCGTGGATTGGATTCCGAATCGGCCGCTCTACCTTTATGGAACGCAATATCCAGGCGGCCGTATGCTGAATGGTGGACCATACGCTTCGAATCCAGCGTTTGTTCTCCCAGCTATCGGCTCGACCGGCAATGCTCCTCGCAATATGGTGAGAGGATTTGGCGATAGCCAGGTCAATATCGCCATTCGCCGCGATCTTCACTTGTACGACCGCTTCAGCGTGCAGATCCGAGCAGAGGCATATAACCTCTTCAACCATCCTGATTTCGGATATATTGACCCATCGCTCACAGACGCGCTCTTTGGAAACGCCATGCTGATGCTGAACCAAAGCTTCGGACCTTCGGGTTCACTTTATGAGCCCGGCGGGCCACGCTCTCTTCAGATCTCGTTCAGGCTGCATTTCTAAAGTCATCCCGTCATGAAAGCGATCCGGCGAAGTGCTGGGGAGTGCGCATCATCAGAGATACAGCGTCTCTGGATAGTTAACCGGCAATGCTGACCGAATGTGATCTTTATCACGATCACTCGGACGTCTGTGGCAAACGACCCTACTATTGAGCAAACTCGCGTTCATGGGCAAAGCCGGCCAGTCTCACATTCTGTGCGGCCTTCCATCTGTCGGGTAGCCAGTCTGGCAAGTCGCTCATCCGCAGCGACCGCAAGTTGACCAGCAGTTGGGTGAGATAGATCTGCGGGTCTACATCGTGGCGGCGGCAGCTTGAACTGAGGCTAGCCAGGATGGCAGCGGTACGGCCGCCGCGCGCATTGCCCACAAATAGGCTGTTTTTCCGATTCAGAACAATGCGCTTCATTTCCCTTTCGGAGACATTGTTGTCGATTGCAACAGCGCCGTCGGCGAGGAACACGTTGAGTTCCTCCCAGTGTCCCAAAGCGTAGTTGAAGGCTTCGGCCATGGGATGCTTGGGCAGCAACTGCTCCTTCCAGTCGAAAAACTTCTCGCCCAACTCTGCCAGCACCGACGCCGATTGCTCCTGGCGCAACCGCAGACGATCTTCAACCGGGGCGTTGGAGCCTTGCCTCTCGACGGCGTAAAGTGCACGCACGAGCGCGATGGCTTCCTTTGCGATCTCGGGAACCGCCTTTTCCGCCTCGATCACCTTGCGACGCAGATGCGCCCAGCACCCAGCGCGCACGATGGCGTTGCCGGCTACCACGCCGTCGTGTCCGCCATAGGCATCCGCCAGAAGCACCTGGTTGTAATCCTGGAGGAAATACTTCGGTCCGTCGCGCCCGCGGCTGAGCGTGAAGTCGAACACGTTGTAAGGATGCGCCGCGTCGCCCACGTAGACCCACATGCGCGCCTTGGCGCAGTGACCAGTTTTCAGCATAGGCATGATGGTGTCATCGATGGCCACCACGTGCGAAGCGCGCACTAAGTTGCCCATCAGTTCATAGAGCGGCTCGGCCAGATCGCCTACATCGCCGCATCAGACAGACTGCGTAGCCCGTGAGATCTCGAACCCTTGCCGCGCGAAGATGTCTTCCAACCGATAACAAGGCAGGTAGTCGTTGAATTTGCTGGTGACGATGTAGCTCAGCAGACCGGACCGGCGAGGCCCTTGTCGATCGCTGTCTCCGGCTTGGCCGCGCTCTCAATGCGCGGGTTGTCGCCGTTGCTCTCGCATGCCGTGCAGACATACTTCTTGCGCACATGATGGATGCGCTCGAAGTGGCCCGGGAAATACTCGATCTGCCAGCCCCCCTCCTGTCCGATCTCCTTGCGCTCGATGCCGCAGCATGGACACGCGCGTTCCTCTGCCCTCAGTTCGTGCATGTGCGTGGTGACAGGAAGATGCTCGAAGTCCGCGATGCGGCGACGCCCTTTGCGCCGCTTTACACGGCGCAACTCCTCTTTTGCCTCAGCATGAGGCGGAAGATCGGCGGGATTGATCGCCTTGCGGTCCATCGCTTCGGCGAAATCAAGAAGCAACTGTGCAAGGTCACCCTCGGACTGGAGACGATCCGCGCGCGGGCCGTAATACCACTTCTTCAAGCGGCCGAGTTCCACCTGCAGACGCAGATTCTCCAGGTACAGCTCGTCGGCGCGGTGTTGTCGCTCACGGGCTTGCTGCGCCTGCGGTTCAGCTCGCTGTTTCTCCCGATCATGCTCGGCGAGCAAAGCGCGCACCAGTGCTTTCAGCGCGTCGCTGTCGTCGGGTAACTCGACTAAGTTGCCGGTGGCGGGAGTCACATAAATAGAGGCGCGTAATAAGCAAGCGAAGTTACTTAGACAGCGACATTTTCTTCGTTATCTTGCTTCATTTGTACGCTGCGCTCGTAGCGCGGCACACGCCTCAGCTTCGTCATGTGGATCCCGTCCAGGATCATCGCCAGTTCGTTCGCCCTAAACTCCACCGAGCGCGCTCCATCTTTGACGCGCGGCAGTTTGAAAACTCCACTCTCAAGCCGCTTGTACCATAGCACGAACCCGTCGCGGTCCCAGAGCAGGATCTTCAAGCGGTCGCCCGGGCGCGATCGAAAGATGAAGAGGCTGTCGCTCATTGGGTCTTGGCCGATCACCGCGCGCACCCGCTCGGCCAAACGATCAAATCCGCAGCGCATGTCGGTCACCTCATCCGCCAGCCAGATGCGCGGACCCAGCGTGCGGTCCAGCGCGCGCAAACTCGGCAGGCCGATCATTCTTCCGCTGACAATACGGATAGCAATGCGCGCAGATGTCCCGCATCGAAGCCGAGCTCTATCACCAAGCTTCGGCCCCGCTGCAGCCGCACCTCAATTGCCCTGTCGGCCGCCGCGGGCGCCTGTTTCGCGACAGCGGCAACTTCCACCGCCAAGAACTTCGCCGCTTCCGCTCCGCGAACACGCTTCTTCCAGTCGTAAAACTGCCAATCGCGAATACCTCGATCACGACAGAACGCCGCAACAGTCTGGCCGTTCGCAATCTGTTCGGAAACCAACCTTCGCCACTTCGCCCACTCTTCCGTTCGCCCACGCTTCATCCCTCTACACTGCGACACGACGAGGCGATCTACAAGATGGGGTCTCCATAGCGCTCACATTAACTTTAATAAATTCATGAC
>Ga0181516_10003601_pt1 | contig 10272 bp, 7 predicted proteins | sample PEATcosm2014_Bin_25_FD_121104 | JGI IMG/M metagenome (GOLD analysis project Ga0181516, IMG submission 121104) | Peatland microbial communities from MTU Mesocosm Facility, Houghton, MI, USA - PEATcosm2014_Bin01_10_metaG | ecosystem: Environmental > Terrestrial > Soil > Wetlands > Peat | place...
ATAAAAACTGGCTTGAGGATTTTATCCTTCCACAGAAATACTTCTCTCGATCCTTCGCGAAGGCCAGGAAGTCGCTGAAGAAGGATGAGAAGATTCCCGTTTTGTTGCGCAATGATGGCAATCGCTTCCTACTCAGCATTCTCGGCAGTGAGCCGATGGATGTGACTGAATTACGCGGCAACTATGAACCGCTGAAGTAAGGGAAGTGACTGGTTAGAGCCCGCTAGGAACGCAAATGATCGAGAAGCCAGTCTCGTGGTGGCGAAAGGCCCTGAACTACGCGCTAAGCGGACTTCGCTCGGGATTCGGGCTTTTCCCCAAGGAGGCGAAACCGGCCTCAATGGAAACAACATCGCTTGAAGAGGACAGATTTCTGAACACCCCCGAACCATCACTTGGGCGCGAACCAAATTTGAAAGTTGAAGAGGCAGTGACCAACCATCCCGCCAATCCGGAAGGATTCCTCTCAGCCGCCGACAGCGTGATTGACCCCGCGCCCGCAGCCCCTGCCGCCGAGCAAATCCTCGACGAGGAACCTATGCCAGCCACCGATCCCGTAGTCGAGCAGGAGTCATTTGCGGAAGCCGCGCAGCCTGTTGCGGAAGAGGTAATCGCAGTTGAACAGGTCATCGCCCCCGAGCTCAATGCCATCGACGAGTCGATTCAAATCGAAGCCCCCTCAACATCTGCCAATGAAGCTCCGGCTTCACCGATGCAGGAAGTAGAGCCCGAGACCGCACCCCCCGTCGAAGCTGAATCAGAGCCCGAGCCGGACAGGGTGCTCGAACCGCTGTCCGAACCAATAAACTCGTCCGCTGGAGAGACTGCCTCCATTCCTGAACAAACAACCGCCGAACCGCCCGCCCAGCCCGCACCGGACCTGATCGCCGACGAAAAAGCCGCCGCCAAGCTCGCCGCCCGGCAAAAGAAGCTTGACGATGCCGCTGAGCTTTCGCCGTTCTCGGTTATAGTGGGCCAGGTCTATACCGGGCCCCTCGACCTGCTTCTCGACCTGATCCGCCAGCAGGATATAGACATCTACGACATCCCCATCGCCAAAATCACTGCGCAGTTCCTCGCCTACGTCAACCACCTCAAGGCCACCGACGTGGATGTGGCCGGCGAGTTCATCTACACCGCGTCTCTGCTCATCCATATCAAGAGCAAGATGCTTCTTCCGCGCTCGCCCGCCGGCCCCGACGACACTCCCGAAGACCCTCGCCGCGAACTGGTCGAGCGCCTGCTCGAGCATGAGCGCTTCAAAAACGCGGCCCAGATGCTACAGCAGAAGCAGATGCTCGAGGCTGCCACCTGGACCAATCCCGGCTTCCGCGAGTTCCAGGACGACGACGCTGCCGAGCCCGAAATCGCCGCCGACACCGTCGACCTGGTCCGCATCTTCCGCGACATTCTCGAGCGCGCCCGCAACCGCCCCGTCATCGACGTTCAAGAGGATTCGGTCACCGTCGGCCAGATGATTCAGTTCCTTGCCCGCCGCCTCACCCTTGAGGACAAGCCCATCGCCCTGCGCCGCCTGCTCAGCCACACCCGCTCCGAGCGCGCACTGGTCGCCATGTTCCTGGCCCTGCTGGAGCTGGTGCGCCTCCAGGCTGTTCTGCTCCGTCAGGACCGCGCCTTCTCCGACATTTTCATCAAGAAGCACACCGGCTTCGACGCAGTAATGAACCAAGGCCTAGCCAACGCCTTAGACGACTGGCGTTAGGCGTTATTACATTAGTTATTACATCTGCTACAATGATTGCTGGAGGCATTCCCATGCCCACAACCGCAAAGATCATCGCAATCGGCAACTCCGCCGGGATCATCCTTCCCAAGGAGACGCTGGCTCGCCTGAAAGTTGGGAAGGGCGACGCGCTTTACATCACCGATGCGCCTCAGGGTATTCACTTGGTTCCCCTTGATCGGGAATTTGTTACACAGATGGAAGCAGCGCGTGAAGTGATGCGCGAAAACCGGGACGTGCTCCAAAGTCTTGCAGAGTGAACGAGCCGATTTGGATCAGGCCGGACGTCGTGCTCGACATGCACGCAGAGGCCTTGATGCTGCATGGCGGCGCGGATGGCGTGCGCGATATGGGGCTGCTTGAATCTGCCCTCGCGCGTCCTGAGAATCTCCTCGCCTATTCAGAACAGGCTCCTTCGCTGGCCCAGCTTGCGGCCGCCTATGCCAGAAAAATCGTTTCAAATCATCCTTTCGTGGACGGCAACAAGCGCACGGCCTTCATTGTTTCCGTCACGTTTCTTCGCTTGAATGGTCTCCAACTGACCGCACCGAAGGAGGACCGCGTCCTCACGTTTTGGAGTCTCGCGGCCGGTGAAATCACCGAAGACCAACTCGCCCAGTGGTTCCAGATCAACACAGCTCCGCGCTGAATTAGGAAACTTGACCGGCAGCGCAACATTCGTGCGCCGCTCATCGCGAACAGCATTCGCAATCCCCTCAAGTCCCCCCATGTCCGCGCCGATGAACAACGCGGGGGACAAGTCCGCATGGCAACGCAAGCCGCACCCGCAATATGCATCGAGCCCGCTCTACAAAGGTCTACAGGCGAAGTTCGCTATGTCGCGCGCCAGCCAATTCTCAATCTGCTGGGGCGCGTGCACGGATACGAATTGCTTTTCCGCAACGCCCCCGAGACTGTATTCAATCGCGACACCGACACTGCCGCGAGAACCATGCTGGACAATGCCGTACTTTTCGGTTTGGAGATGTTTACCAATGGCCTGCCGGCTTTTGTGAGCTGCACCATGGAAGCGGTGACGGAGCAATTGGTTCATGTGCTGTCGCCAAAAATGGCGGTGCTCGCGATTCCGGCAAGCCTTGAGCAGACAGCCAAGCTCGTCGAAGCCTGCCGCGATTTGAAGGGCCAGGGTTTCCGCATCGCGCTCGATGGTTTTCCCGCCAAAGCAAATCTCAGGGCACTGCTCAATCTGGTTGATTACATTCGCGTCGACCTTACCCAACTCGACGCCGAGGCGCGCCAGCATTTGCGGCGAATCAATCGCGCTTCAATTGTGCGTGTGGCCATGAAAGTAGATACGCCGGAGGACTACCAGCAGGCCTGCGCGGAGGGTTTCACGCTCTTCCAGGGGAACTACTTCTGCCATCCGGTGCTGCTCAAGAAACACAAGATTCCCGCCAGCCGCCTCTTTCACTTCGAGATTGTGAAGCTCCTTCATCATGATCCCATCGACGTGCACAAGGTGAGCCAGTTGGTGATGCGCGACGCGTCTCTTACATTCCGATTGCTGCGGCTCGTAAACTCGCCCATCTGCGCCATTCAGCAAGAGGTGCGGTCCATCGAGTCGGCCATCCTGGTTATCGGCGAGGATACTTTTCGCCGCATCGTTTCTTTGGCCGTGCTCAGCGAACTCAACTCCGATCGTCCCCCGGAGATTCTGCAAATGGCGCTGTTGCGGGCTCGATTCTGCGAACTGGCCGCGCCCGTATTCGGCCTCGACGCGGCCGAGCAGTATTTGCTCGGATTGTTAAGCCTTGTGCCCGCAATGCTCTGCCTTCCCATGGAAGATCTAATTCCGTCGCTGCCGTTGCGCGATCGAGTCTGCGAGGCTCTACAGGGCGATATGAACCCTGAGCGCAGCCTGCTTTCGTGGATGGAGCTTCACGAACGCGGCGATTGGGAAGCCTGCGACGCCATCGTTCACGCAAATCTACCTGCCGAGCAACGCTCAACACCAGAGCAATTGCCCAAATTCTATGCCGACGCGGTGGTCTGGGCTGAAGCCGCGGTGCGTTCCGCCGTCTGAAGATCTTGAATCTGCCCTAGCCCTCGGAATCAAGTCCCCAGTCTAAAGTCGATTCAGCATTTTCGCTTAACCTGAGAGCTTAAAACAGGCGGTCATCCTGAGCGAAGTCCGCCGCGGCGGAGAGCCGAAAGCCTGCCCGCCGTGGCGAGGACCTGCATTTCCGTCGCGCCCTCCTGTAACAAATTTCGGACTTAACGATCTAGTCCAGGTCTTCCCAAAAAACCGCCCGGTTTGTAACAATTCATTTTCCTTTCACACAACTCATATATCCATTGCAGAGTCCAGCTTTTGCCTCCCCAGCAAGACTGGAATGAATCCCATCCCAGAGTTTGGAGCGTCTCCATGTCCGATTTGGCGACAACTATACCCAGCCGGCCACCCGCCGCTGAATTGCTTAACAAAAAGATGAAGAAATCCCACGCCATGATCAGCACCGGCGTGGTCTTGATTGCGCTGGTCGTTGGCCTCGGCTTCATCGGCTTCCACCTGATTGCAGACCTTACCAGCGCGGCCACCGGCAGCACGTGGGCGTATGTCCTGCTGGCGATAGCCCTCCTCATCGCTCTGGGCTTCGAGTTCGTCAACGGATTCCACGACACCGCCAACGCCGTGGCAACGGTCATCTACACGCATTCCCTTGAGCCAAACCTCGCCGTGGTCTGGTCGGGGATGTGGAACCTAGCCGGTGTGCTTGTCTCGAACGGCGCGGTGGCATTCACCGTCATTACCCTGCTGCCTGTCGAGCTCATCCTCCAGGTCAGCTCCGGCGCGGGATTCGCCATGGTCTTCGCCCTGCTCATTGCCGCCATCCTGTGGAACCTCGGCACCTGGTGGTTCGGTCTGCCCGCTTCAAGCTCGCACACCATGGTCGGCTCCATCATCGGTGTGGGATTTGCCAACCAGCTCATGCATGGGCACGACGGCACCTCCGGCATCGACGTCGATCAGGTCACCAAGGTCTTCAAGGTGCTGCTCATCTCCCCGCTTGTCGGCTTCGGTGCGGCCTTCCTGTTGTTTCTTCTTTCAAAATGGCTGATTAAGTATCCGGCACTTTACGAGTCTCCCAAAGACAGCTCGCCCCCACCGTGGCCCATTCGCGCTCTGCTCATCCTCACCTGCACCGGCGTCAGCTTTTTCCACGGCTCCAACGACGGACAGAAAGGCATGGGCCTGATCATGCTCATCCTCATCGGCACCGTCCCCACCGCTTATGCGCTCAACCACGCCGTCACCGGAGACGCTGTGCAGCAGTTTATCGCGGCCTCTGAAGCGGCTGGAAAAATACTCGATGCGCATGTAGACAAGACCGGGCTTCTCGGCGCCGACGCACGCACTGAAGTCACTGACTACATCCGCACCAAGCAGTTGCAGCCGGACACGATTCTGGCGCTTCGCGAATTGGTTGAGGACACCAGCCACGAAGTCGCCCTTTACAAGGAGCTGAAGGCTGTTCCCGCGGACCAACAGACCAACGTGCGCAATGACATGTACGTGACCAGCGAAGCCATTCGCATCATGCAGAAGACCGGAAAGCCCGCCTTCACGCCCGCGGAAGCGGCCAGTCTCAAGACCTACAAGACCGCAGTTGACAAGGCCACCAAGTTCATACCTACGTGGGTGAAGGTCGCTGTGGCTTTAGCGCTGGGCATGGGTACCATGATCGGATGGAAGCGCATCGTCGTCACCGTCGGCGAAAAGATAGGCAAAGAGCATCTGACCTACGCGCAGGGCGCCAGCGCCGAATTGGTGGCCATGTTCACCATCTTCGCCGCCGATAATTTTGGACTGCCGGTGAGTACCACCCACGTCCTGAGCTCCGGAATTGCCGGTACCATGGCTGCCAATCACAGCGGATTGCAGTGGTCCACGATTCGCAATATTGCCGCGGCTTGGGTCTTCACCCTGCCCGCCGCCGCGCTGCTCTCAGGAAGCCTCTTCTGGGCCTTCAGCCAGATGGCATAACGCACGAAGCTGCCTTCAAATGACCTCCAAGGGCGTCCGCAATTGCGGGCGCCCTTTTTCCGCGCCGTGTGTCGTTGGCAATAGAGGAGGGTGCCCCATCCATTCCGTCCGCCGCGGCGGACGGAATGGGTGGGAAACCACACACCCGCCCGCCCGGAAGGACCTTTTCCAATCTTCCACCGCATCCAGCCCCCGATCCATGCGCATGCCGCTGCCGCATCCGGTACCATACTTGAGGTACCTATTGCCAAATGAGCCTGAAAGCCAAGCTGGAAGCAGTCATCTACGCCGCGGAGGAGCCGGTAACGCTGGCCCAGCTCTCCTCCCTCTTTGCCGCCGACGTCCTAGAATGGAAGGCGGAGCAAGAAGCCGCGTCTGCCGATCAAGCCTCCGAAACCCAGACCGGGCCGGTCACTGATCCGTTCCCGCTGCTCGGCGACAGGGCCGATTACCTCGATCAATCGCTCGCCGACGAGCCCGTCATTTCCGCGCCACCAGTAAGTCCCGATACTGACACCGATGCGGTAACGTCTCGGGATCTGGAATCCGCTCGGGATCGGCAACCTGCCGAAGACGCACAGCCCGCTCCAGAAGCCACCGAAGCCCCGGCCGACTCCGAACACGAAGCCAAGCGCCTGGCCCGCCTCCGCGATCGCGAGGCCCGCGCCATCATTCGCACACTGCTGGACGAACTCATCGCCGACTACGCCTCCGATGCCCGCGGCGTGGAGATTCGCGAGATCGCCGGCGGCTTCCGTATGGCCACCAAGCCCGAGTGCCACGACGCCGTCCGCTCCTTCGTCAAAAGCCTCAAGCCGGCGCTCAAGCTCTCACTGCCAGCGCTTGAAACCCTGGCCGTGATCGCCTACAAGCAGCCCGTTACCGCGCCTGAGGTCAACGAAATTCGCGGCGTCGATTCGTCGGGCGTCTTTGGTTCGCTGCTCGCCCGCAAGCTCATCGCCACGGCCGGCCGCAAGCAGGTCATTGGCCGTCCCATCCTTTACAAAACCACCCGCGAGTTTCTGCTTCGTTTCGGCCTCAAAGACGTCGCGGAGCTCCCCTCGATGGAGGAGTTCGAGAAGATGGCTAGCCTCGAGCTTGACGAACCGGAGCCCTCGCCCGGCGCGGAACCGGCTGCTTCAACAACAATGGATTTGGAATTCGAACTGGACGAAACCAGCGACAATGAGATCCCGGTCGAACCCGTGAACGAACCGCAGCCAGCAACCACCCAGACCGCCGAGACGGCGGACAGCATCGAACCTTCATCCACCCCGGAGGCCGCGCCTGCTGCGCCTCCGGCCACAGAGCAGGCAGAAACCGAGAATTCCCCCCATGGCGAAGAAGTCCACGAAGAAAGCTGAAGCCGAGAGCGTCGAGCCCCAGTTAGCCGAACCGGAGGCAGCCGCCAAGCCAAAGAAAAAAAGAGCGGCAAAGAAGGCCAAAATAGCGGACCCCATCGGCGATGTCTCCGACGGCGAGGCCCAGGTTGCGCTTGAACCTGCGCCTGGCCCTGAAGCGGAAGCAACGATCGCAGCCGCTGAAGACAATGCCGAAACCAGATCGGAAGCCGAAGGCGCTGGCTACGTTGAGCCCAGTCCCGAAGCCGCGACCAGTCCCGCGACAAATGAAAATCCTGAAGTCGATTCTGAGGTTGCGCCTGAGCGCGGCGAGGAAGACGAGCCGGAACTCAAGCCCAGGCCCCCTGCAAAGCTCGACCGCCTGCAAAAGATTCTCGCCCAGGCCGGCGTCGCCAGCCGCCGCAAAGCCGAAGAGATGATCGAGCAGGGCCGCGTTCAGGTCAACGGCAAGGTAATCACCGAGCTAGGCACCAAGGCTGACGCAGCCCGCGACCACATCCGCGTCGACGGCAAGCTGCTACAGGGCGCGGAGCGGCTGCGGTACTTCGTCCTCAACAAGCCCAGAGGCTTCGTGACCACCGTCAAGGACCCCGAAGGCCGGCCCACGGTGATGCAGTTCTTCGACAAGATGCGGGAGCGCCTCTACCCCGTCGGCCGCCTGGACTACATGAGCGAGGGGCTGCTGCTGGTCACCAACGACGGTGAGCTCGCCAACCGCCTCACCCGCGCCGCCGCGGGAGTGGAGAAGACCTATCTCGTCAAGGTCGCCGGCATTCCCACCGAGGCCGAGCTTGACCAGCTCCGCGCTGGCGTCGCCATCGAGCGCGGCAAGCCGGGTTCGGACAAAGTCCGCACCTCTCCGGCCCGCATCCGCCAGGTTCGCCAAGGCGACAATCCCTGGTACGAAGTCGTCCTTATCGAGGGCCGCAACCGAGAGCTGCGCAAAATGTTTGAGGAGGTCGGCCACTTCGTCGAGAAGATTCGCCGCGTCGGCTACGGCCCCCTCATTTTGGATCAGGAACCGGGCAACCTCCGCGAACTCGACGCGCAAGAGTTAGCTCTTCTGCGCCAAGCCGCCGACGGCACCCTCCGGACCCCAAAATCGAAAGACGTCCGCCGCCGCAACCTGGTCGACGCCGGCCAGTTGCCAACCGTCTCTCCGCGATTCAGCAGCCCCCGTCCCAGTTCGCCCAAGCCCTTTGCGGCCAAGTCGTTTGACGAGCGCCCAGCGGCCGGCCCCAAAGATTACACGCCGAAGAAATCGTTCGGCCAGACTGCGCATCCTGGGCGGCCTGCACGTCCAGTCGGCAAGGATTCGCGGGCGGGCGGGAAGGACTTCAGACCGAGCCGGGCTTCTGGCGAACCGTACCGCCCCAACGCGCGCCCATCCGCCCGCTCCGCCTGGCAAAAGGACGACCGGCCTGATCGTCCGCAAGCCCGTTTTGACAGGGGCGGTGAGAGCCGCCCACCCGCCGGCATAACCTCTGGCGCGAAGCCATTCGGCGCAAAACCGTTCGGAAGCAAGCCATATCCTGCAAAGCCTTTCGGGACCAGGCCCGTCGAAGCGAAGCCGTTTGAAGCAAGGCCAGCCGCCGGACGCGCTTTTGGCAGCAGTCCACACTCAAACCGTCCCTTCGCCGCCAAGCCTGGTGGCAGACCTGGCGTGAGACCTTACGGAGACAGACCAGCAGCGCATGGCAAGCCCTTCGGCGGCAAACCCGGTTTCAGCAAGCCAGCCTGGAACAAGTCAGGCCCCTCGGGCTCTAAGAATCGCCCGCCCTTCAAGCAACCTCCCGCGCCGCGCCGTGAATCGACAGTACGCGATGACGACTTCGAACCAGTGAGACCGCCAAACCTCCACATTGAGGAAATCCAGGGCCATGATCGTTCAGGCCCAGCGCGGCCCGCACCCAGGCGTCCCAGCAGTTCACCTCCCGGCGGTCCGCGTCCAGCCGCGCCTTATGCTCGACCCGGCCGCCCGTCGCCGGACCGTCCCAGACCAGATCGGCCCAGATCGGATCATCCAAGGTCCGACCGTCCCGGCCAGGCCCGTCCCAGTTCTGGCCGTTCAAGCTCCGCGCGCCCCTTCCGCGGTGAAGGCGGTCCGGCGCGTCCCTTCACCACCAGCAGCGGCAAGCCACGCGTGGGCGGCGCGCGCCCCAGCAGCAAGCCCAAGCCTGGCGGCTTCTCAAGTTCCGGTTATAAAGGCAAACCCTCCGGCCCCAAGCGCTCCGGCAAACCTGGCGGAAAGAAGCGCGGATAATCGAGCTGGTCTAGCAAATCCAAATGTGCCGCTGGTCTCCATTTAAAACTGCCGGCATCGCATGGAAGCCGGTTGCACACTCCGCCCCATTCCGATACCCTCAATTCGCTATGATTTCAATCGATGAGTCGATCCATAATCGCCGCAAACTCGCATTGTGCGGCCTGGCTTTTGCCTTCAGCGTCCTCACAGTTTTTCCCGCGCCCGCGCAGCAGATGCCCAAGCCCGAGCCGTTTCCGGATGTGATCCCCACCCAGCCGCCCGATTCTCTCACCATGCAGGATCCGGCCGCGTTCGCCGAAGTCAAAATGAGCTTCCCCATCGCCGCGGGCCCGTTTGAGCCCACCTGGGACTCCATCGCTAAGAACTATCCCGGCGAACCAGCCTGGCTGCGCGAGGCAAAGTTCGGCATATGGGTGCACTTCGGCCCGCAGTCCGCCGGCCAAAGCGGCGACTGGTACGCGCGCAAGATCTATCAACCCGGAACGCCCGCCTACGACAATCACATTCGCGACTTCGGACATCCCTCCGAGACCGGATACAAAGACGTGCTGCATACCTGGAACCCGGCCAAGCTCGATCCCGCAAAACTGGTCCAGCTTTATCACGACGCCGGAGCGCGCTTCCTGCTAGTGCAGGGCGTGCACCACGATAACTTCGACAACTGGAACTCGACCTATCAGCCGTGGAATTCGGTGAACATGGGCCCCAAGCGCGACCTGCTCGGCGAATGGTCAAAGGCAGCGCACGCAGCCGGAATGCGCTACGGCGTAGCCTTCCATCACGAGTACACCTGGTGGTGGTACCAGCCTGCCTTTGGCAGCGACACAACCGGACCCAAAGCCGGCGTGCCCTACGATGCGGCGACGATCACGCTGGCCGACGGCAAGGGCAAATG
>Ga0181516_10003603_pt1 | contig 10270 bp, 4 predicted proteins | sample PEATcosm2014_Bin_25_FD_121104 | JGI IMG/M metagenome (GOLD analysis project Ga0181516, IMG submission 121104) | Peatland microbial communities from MTU Mesocosm Facility, Houghton, MI, USA - PEATcosm2014_Bin01_10_metaG | ecosystem: Environmental > Terrestrial > Soil > Wetlands > Peat | place...
TCGCGCACGGTGATGGTTAGCGGTTTGACGGCGGAAGGGTAACCGACACAACCGCGCAGCTGGCCCGACCGCGTGAGCGTGGTGAATGCGCCGTATTCGGAGTTGAGCTTCTCGCTGGCACTGGGGGACGGGTCATAAGCCTTGTTGTTTTCGACCGCATATTCCGCGGATTTGCGGGCGAGAGCAAGCAGTTCGCTCTTTTCCTGCTCGGTAAGCGAGAAGGGCGGTTCGACCGCGGCAGACGGGGCTTTCACAAACAGGTCGGCGCTGTAACCGACGACGCGGGAGCGATCGCCCGATGTGTCGCCTGAATTTTCATACTTGAGCGTGATGGCCTGGTTTGCGCCCATGCGCTCGGCGGCGATCATGGCGGCCACAATGGGCGCGCCGCCGCATGCCTCCCAGGTGCGGGTTGGGAAGTTACGGGACATGCTGAGATAGTCCCACGCCTGAAGAGCATGGAGCGTCTTGCGGTCGATGGCTTCGGCCTGGTCGTAGGTGTGATAGTGGGAGAGATCGGAGCTGGCCAGGATCAATGTGTTGCTGTTCCCATGAATCAAATCTGCAAGAGCTACTCCCAGAGCGCGGCTGCTCTCATAGCTCTGATCGCCCATGACGATGGGCACAAGTTCGAAGTGACCCAGGACCCGCTGCAGCCAGGGCAGCTCAACTTCGATGGCGTGTTCCGCGCCGGCGGTGGTGGGATCGTGTCCCCGGCCGGAGAAGCGAATGGACGAGTTCAGCTTCACAAGTCGCGCGGCGAATTCCTTGTCTATGGGAACGGCTCCGAGCGGTGTTTCATAAGCATCGCCGTCATAGACCGAGGAGAAGTCAAAAGATTCATAATGCGACGGCGCAATGATAACGACACGCGCATACGCGCGGCCCTTGAGCGCAGCAAAGGTCCAGGCGGCAACGGGTCCAGAGTAGATGTAGCCCGCGTGCGGAGCAACGGCGGCGAGGATGGGCCCGGCTGCCGGCGGCGGAACTGCCTGGGCCAGCATGCCGTCGATCATGGCCGACAATTCCTTCGGATCGGCAGGATAGAAGGCGCCTGCAACGCCAGCCTGCCGGATCTTCTTGAGGCTAATGGCTTGGGCGTGCGCCAGTTCGAAAGGCGCGACGACTGCGAGCGCGGCGAGTTGAACGATGAGCCAGGCCATAACCAACTTCCTCTTCACTTCATCGGCCTCCAGGAGTCATTTTCCAATACGCTTTTATGCCTGCCAGATCCCGGGGATGGGGTGCAGGCAGAACGGGCAATTGTTGTCCGCGCGGATCACGCTGCGGACGTTGCCGAATCCGGAGCGGTTTACGAGCAATTCCCGGCAATGCGGGCACCAGGTGTTTTGTGCGGGATGTCCAGGCACGTTGCCGATGTAGACGTATTGGAGCCCCTCGGCGACAGCAATAGCACGGGCGCGCTCCAACGTGGCGACCGGCGTAACAGGAAGATGCTTCAGCCGGTATGCCGGATGGTATTGCGTAAAGTGCAGAGGCACCTCTTCGCCGAGATTGTTCTTGATCCATTCCGCGAGACCGCGCAGCTCCGCGTCGCTATCGTTGAGCGTAGGCAAGACCAGGTACACAATCTCGGTCCACTTGCCCATGGACCGCAGGGTCACCAGCGAATCGAGCACGGGCCGAAGCTGACCGCCGACCACGCGGCTATAAAACGAGTTAGAGAACGACTTGAGATCGATCTTCACCGCATCCACCGGACGCCAGGCGGTTCTCAGCGCGCGCTGCTGCATATAGCCATTGGAGACGACGATGGTGCGGATGCCTGCCACGTGCGCGGCTTCGGCTGTGTCCATGAGAAACTCGGTGAAGACCACGGGTTCGCTGTAGGTGAACGCGATGGTGGGGCAGCCGTAGTGCATTGCCATGCGTGCGACGTGTTGCGGTGGAGCGTAGGTGTTGGGAATCTGCTCGGGCAGCGATTGCGAGATCTCCCAGTTCTGGCAGAATTTGCAACTCACATTGCAGCCGGCAGTAGCTATCGAAAAGGCGGTTGTGCCGGGCAGGTAATGAAACAGCGGCTTCTTTTCAACGGGGTCAACGTGAGCGGCGCATACCCGCGAATGAACAAGGGAATAGAAGACGCCGTTGCGATTCTCGCGAACGCCGCAGTGTCCGCGGTCCCCTTCGCGCACCAGGCACTTGCGCGGGCAAAGCTGGCACCTGACCCTGCGATTTTTGAGCTTCGCGAAGAAGCGCGCTTCAACGACGAATTGCGTGTCGTGTCGTTCTTGCGGGGCGGCGATGTGAAGGTCTTTCATTCACGGGCCAGGAACGCGGGATGGGGATAAACCGGGGAAAGAGCGATCTCGGAGATGGGGCCAACCGATTCAATAAAGGCCGCTTATACGCAGAACAAGTGGCGGCAAGTTCAGGTTTTTCCGCCTGAATAACTCTAAGAGCGGAAGCGAGACTTGTCGGTGATGGCTGGCACGGAATGGCTGGTGGGCCAGGAAAGACGGAATTGACGATTTTTTCGCCATCTTCCGAAACATTTGCCAGGAATCAAGGTCTATGATGTTATAGTTCCCGGACGGTCATGTTCCCCTGCTTCACTCCTTATTCTTGCCTTGGCATCGCCAAAATGAAAACAACCCTTTTCCGTTGAACAGATTGATACGTCTTTCGTGTCATTGTCACGCTATGTTATTCCCGTGCGCCAATGAATATGCGAGCATATATCACTGCCGTCGAAATGGGGTCCAGAAATCTGGCTCGGCGTGACGGCGCTTTGAGCAGCGAAATCGGCAGCGCCCCCGGCTGGCCGGTCGTGTGCGCACAAGTGTGCGGCCGATTTGCCAGGAAAGAGAAACAGGCAGTCCAGCAAATCGAACACGGAGTTGCACATGAGCCGCTTATCAGTCAAAGCTGACCGTCAAGTATTCCTATTCCCACAAGGACAACAGTCAGGGCGCGCCGATGCTCGCGCAGGACAGGCAGGTACGGCGGGTGGGCGAGCCGTGGTGCTCGCGCCGCTTCATCGCTCCCGAGCCGGGCTCATAGCCCTGGCGGTTCTGCTGACGGCCGCCACAGGAGCCTACGGGCAGTTCGGGAAACAAGCGGTCGGCTCGACCACGGGAGCGCAGAGCGTCACCGTCACGGCGCAGGCCGCCGGCAAAGTGCAGACGGTGGAGATTTTGACTGCAGGCGCGAGCGCAAGCACAACCAAGAACGCGCTGGACTTTGCCGCGGGCGGGGGCGCGAACACGTGCTCAAATGCGACGCTGATCCCGGGCGGCACCTGCGTTGCGTCTGTGACATTCGCTCCCACGGCGCCCGGTGTTCGCATCGGTGCGGTGGTCCTGGTGAGCACAACAGGAAGTGTTCTGGGCACCACATATCTTTCCGGCACGGGGTTGGGCGGGTTGGGCGTCTTCAGCGCCGGCAACGTGATTCCAGTAGCCGGCATACTCAATGAGTTTCAACAGGCGAATGACGGCGGACTGGCGCTTAACGGAGAGTTGGATGAACCGTCGGGGGTAGCGCTGGATGGCGCCGGCAACATTTATATCGCGGACACCGCCCACAACCGGATTCGCATGGTCTGCGTTACTCCTACCAGTCCCACAATCGCAGGCAGCAGTTGCGCCGGCAATGCATTTATCTCGACTGTTGCCGGCAACGGCAGCCCCGGCTTTTCAGGGGATTTAGGGCCGGCATCGCAGGCCACGGTCAACTCTCCCAGCGACGTGGCAGTGGACGGCGCGGGCAATCTGTACATTGCCGATACCGCCAACGATGTGATCCGCAAGATTACGGCCGCAACCGGTATCATCACGACCGTGGCGGGAACCGCCCCCGGAGGCGTGAGCGGCTGCGCCGCGTCTTCAGTAGCGCCCTTCGATGGATGCCCGGCCACCTCCGCAACTTTGAGTGGCCCGCTGGGTATCACCCTCGACAGCAGCGACAACCTGTACATCGCCGACACATTTGACCATCGCATCCGCGAGGTGAGCGCCGCGACCGGGATCATTACCACCATCGCCGGCAACGGATTTACGAATCCCGCAAACGGCGACGGCGGTTATAACGGCGACAACATTCCAGCGATCACCGCAGAGTTGAACTACCCGCATAAGGTTGGGTTCGATTCCCTTGGCAACATGTACATTCCCGATTCGCTGAACGAGAGGGTTCGCGAGGTTGGGGCTATCGGGGGCGCGATTACCGCTGCGAGCCAGATCACTACGATCGCCGGCACCGGGGTTGCGGGATACGGCGGAGATCAGGGGCCGGCGACCGCGGCTTTGCTGGCTGCGCCATTCAGTGTCGCTGTCGATCCCGCGAATAATGTCTATATTGCCGACGCGCAGAACAAAGTGATACGGAAAGTGAACGCGTCGTCGGGAAACATTACCAGCTCGGTGTCGACGGTCCTTGGGGATCTGGTCCGGCCGGTCGGGCTTTACCTGGACGGCGAAGCAAACCTGTTCATCGCAGACTTCACGACCGAAGAAATCTGGGAAGTGCAAAGCAACGTCGATCTTATTGACCTGACGGTGAACCCGCAACGTCAGGGCACCATGTCCGAGGTGCAGATCGTCCCAGTTGAAAACGACGGCAACGCCGCGTTGAATCTGACCAGCATTGCCGCAGTGCCCGATCCGCTTACTCCCGCCGATCCTGACGTAAATGCGCAAGTGGATGCTGCGGCGGTCTCCGTCCCATGCGCCACTGCCAGTCCGATGGTAATCGACGACGTCTGCAACATCGGGGCGGTGTTTGCGCCGATCGAGCCCGGCAATCCGTTGTTCGGGTACATTCAGATTGATGCCGACACGCAGCCAAGTGTCGTGGAGGAGAGTTCGCCACTCTATATCGAGCTGAAGGGCAATGCCACGGCCTTGAACTCGGTGGACGTCGTGCTCACCACGAATCCCAATCCATCCGGGTTTGGACAGCCGGTAACCCTCACGGCGACGGTTTCAACCGGTCCGACAACCGGAAATCTGACCGGCGCGGTCACTTTTTACGACACATATAACGGAGTCAAGTCGACGCTGGCGATGGATGTATCTCTGAATCCGCCGTCGGGAACCACCGCGACGGCAACTTTTACGACCTCGTTGCTCGGCGTGGGGGTGCATACGATCACGGCGTATTACGACAACACCAACGATCCGGCCCATGGAAACTTCACCTCGAAGGCGGTTACGCAGACGGTTCTGGAGAGCACATCCACAAACCTCACATCAAGCCTGAATCCATCGAATGTGGGGCAGAATGTCACATTCACCGCGACGGTGACAGTGAGCGACGGCGGAACGCTGGTCCCGGACGGTACGGTGACCTTTTTCGATGGGGCCAACGCCCTGTCGACGGTCAACCTTCCAGCAAACGGGATAGTGACTTACGCCACCGCGGCACTCACACAAGGGGCACACTCGATCACCGCGGTTTACAACGGAGACACGACCAAAGATATCCAGACCAGCACATCACAGGCGGTGAACCAGGACGTCCAGTCGACCTCAACCGTTTCGCTGACCGCGGCCCCCGCATCTCCATCGCAATACGGAGCAACGGTGGTGTTTACGGCGAAGGTGCCGGACAATGGGGCAAATCCCGCAACCGGCGTGGTGAACTTCATCGATGGCGGCGTCCAAATTGGGACCGGCAACCTGAGCGGCAATCCCGGCACAGTCACCTTCTCCACAGCGCTCCTGAACGTGGGCACGCACACCATCACCGCTCAGTACCAGGGCGACTCTAACTACGGCGCCAGCACCTCAAGCCCGCTGAGTTTTGTAGTGAACCAGACAATGACAACTACTACGGTGTCCGCCGCTCCCAGCCCCGGCGTGGTCGGGACGCCTGAGGTGATTACAGCGACCGTGGCGGCGACCGTCGGAACGCCAACCATTACCGGTACGATCACATTCATGAACGGGACGGCGGTCCTGGGTACGGGCACACTGGGAGCGAACAATCAAGCCACCCTCACGCAGAAGCTGCCGGCGGGCATGTATTCGATTACCGCCGTTTACGGCGGCGACGCAAACGATGAGGGAAGCACTTCAGGCGCTGTGGCGCTGACGGTGAACACCGCAACGACAATGACCACTGTTGCCACCAGCGGCACGCCGGCGCTGGTTCTTGCGCCCATCACATTTACGGCGACGGTCACGAGTAACGGCGGAGTTCCCACCGGCACGGTGACCTTCTTCTCCGGCACAACATCGCTCGGCACCGGCACGCTGAACGCCGGCGGAGTAGCTACATTCACCACATCCGCGCTCACCGCCGGCACATATTCGATCACAGCGAGCTATGGCGGGGACGCGAACGACGGAGTCAGTGTGTCGACGGCAATCTCTCAGGTGGTGGGGCTGCTGGGCAGTGCGACCAACCTGGGCAGTTCCACGACCGGCGGCACGAGCCCGCAGGTGATCCTTGTAGCAACTGTGGTTGGAACTTCCGCGGGGCCAACGCCTACGGGAACGGTCACATTCAATACTCCGTCCGCGACCCTTGGCACAGCAACGCTGGACTCCAGCGGTGTGGCGACTCTGACGCCGAATCTTCCCGCCGGCACTTACACGGTCACCGCAGTGTATAGCGGAGACACGGCGCACTCGCCGTCTACTTCGGCGCCGTTCACATTCACCAGCACACCGGCGGGATTCAGTTTGACGGCGACGCCGGCTACCGTGTCCTTGAAAACGACTGACAACACAATCCTGACGGTTACGCTCACATCGGTGAACGGCTTCAGCGACACGATTGGCCTCGGGTGCGGATCGCTTCCGGCGGGCGTGACGTGCCAGTTCTCCGAGGTCTCGGTTCCACTGGCGAGCGCCAGCGTTGCCACCTCGATGTTGACGATCGACACCAACTATCCGCTGACCGGCGGCGCTTCAGCCATGAACACGCACGGTGAGACTCGTGGCATCTCGCTGGCAGGTGTGCTTGCGCCGCTCAGTCTCTTCTTCGGCTGGATCTTGTGGCGATTCCGCAAGGGGCACATGAAGGCGCTGACCGTGGTGCTGGTACTGGCTCTCTCCGCGGCGGCAATGCTGGCAACGGGATGCAGCGGATTCACTTCGAGCAGCGCGTCGCCCGGAACGTACGTGATCCAGGTCGTCGGCACCGCTTCAAAGAGCGGCATCATCCAGTATCAGAACGTGAATCTGACGATTACTCAATAATCGCGGTCCATTCGCCGCACTTTGCGACAACAGACAGGCGCGGATGAATGGCATTGCAGAGCGGGCAGGAGAGATCGAGAGAAATGAAGACCTCAATTGAATTCGGCAAGAGGCGGAATGGCTGGCCTGACGGCATTGCGGTCTGCGCCATCCTGGTTCTGGCTGCCTGCTTCGCGCCGGCCCGCTCGGCATCGGCACAGACGGTACCGGACGCCGATCAGGGTGGAACTTTGATCACGGCCGGCGGCACGGCGAGCGGGGCCTACATCCAATATGGCGAGCGCAAGATGATTGGGGCCACGGCATTCGTCGATGTCGATACCCGGCGCAAGATCGGAGTGGAGGGGGAAGCGCGGTTTATCGACTGGAACCAGACCGCCGACTTCCACGCCGAGACCTATTCGATCGGCGGTCGATATCATGTCAACCTGCACCGTTTCCAGCCGTATGCCAAGGGACTTATCGGGTTTGGCTACGTCAATTTTCCCTATAACGGCGGGACGGGAAACTTCCTGGTGATCACGGCGGGCGGCGGCATGGATTACCGGCTTAAGGGGAGAATCTATTTGCGGATTGCGGATGCCGAATACCAGGCGTGGCCGCAGTTCAGCTATGGGCTTGGAACCATGAACATGACCACGGCGACCGTAAGCTCGGGGATTCGCGTTCGGATCTTCTAGAGCGCAACTTCCGATTCCGGCAAATGCATTCATGCCACAATTCTGGCGCAACAGCGCGAATGCAGAATCACCGCAAGGTTACAGGAGTATTGAGATTGGCGGTTGCCCCGTAATGAGGTAGTTTCCCCAGCGCTGGGAAAAACGGCATCGGGCGTGATTCGGGTCACGGTGTCCGATTGAGCGGTTCGGTAGCCTCGAAATGGATATTCGATCGCGAGAGCGAGCACCAGAAACCAATCGAGGATAGTTCATTATGGCTTATGTTGTAACCGATGCGTGTACGAAGGATTTTGTCTGTGTAGCGGAGTGTTCCACAGCGGCGATTGCGCCGCAAGCGAGCGATGCGGCGGCGGGAAGCGTGTCACAGGTTTTCATCAATCCCGATGAATGTATCGACTGCGGCAACTGCGCCTCGATCTGCGCACAGAGCGCGATCTTCGCGCTCGACGAGCTGCCGGCCGACAAGGCGCACTTTGCCGAGCTGAACAAGGCGTTCTTCAATTAGGCCTCTGACCGTACGATCTCGTATGTTTGGGTTCGTGCTTTCCCACCCATTCGACGACCACCCCAAGGACGAAGACCTGTCCTTGGGGACCCGGGTTCGTCGAATGGATGGGGCACCCAGACCGAACTGAACAAGGTGTTCTTTAACTAGGCTGCATCCCGGGACTAATCGCTGAACTCGCACAACCCGGAGACGAATGCGGCTGAGCCATCGCGGAGCCAGCCGTCCAGTTGCGCGGGTTCTTTGAGTTGCTGGCCGCGCATGCGGGGGACTACGACGTACTCGCAATGCATCTCGGGCAGCGCGGTCATATCGACCCACAGCTTCTCGAATTGCGCCACAGGATAGATGTCCTCCTGGCCTTTTCCCCAACGCTTCTTCACATCCTTCAAAGTGATGTAGGTGGGCATGCGCGCTGCGACAGCGCGAACCGCAACTGCGACCTTTTCTGCATTAGCGAGCGAAGCGCGGTCGAGACCAAAGACTCGCAGCAGCGCGTCGATATCGATCCAGAAAGTGTTGGAGTTGTAGTAGGAGAGCTGGAACCCGGTCTCTTCTGTGGGCAGGGCCATGCCTTCGACGAGCCGCATGTGGCCGTCGACGCAGGCGAGTCCGCCGCCGTGGTCTTCAATGCGGCGGGTGATCATCTCCACAGTCATGGTTGCGCCGCTGGCGATGTGACGGCCGAGAATTGCGGGGTCAAGATCTGCACCCATGGTGTCGACGTTATGAATCATGAGATAACGCAACTGAGGCTGCGCCTCAAGCATCGTCTGCAGCACGCCATTGCGGAAGAGATTGGGCACTTCGTACCAGTGGCCGACGGGATGAAGACATTGCAGGGGAAGATTGTCGGTGTAGTTGCTGCCCTCACCCGCCTGATGTGCCCAGCCGGCCAGAGCCGTGCGCGTGCTCTCGCGCACTTTCTGCGCCTGGGCGTCGAGCATCTGCTGCGCCGTCTCCTCCCAGGCGAAATGCAGATCGCGCATCATGGGAACCAGGCGCAGGCCCACGGCACGGCCGCGCGAGAGGTGAAGCGGGCCTTCGTATCCGTAGTTGTGTTCGAGGGCAAGATGCTGCTCGGTAGGATCGTGGGTCAGATAGCTGGTGGTGATGACATGCGGCACGGGCGCGCCGTAGCGGCGGCTGGCGCGGCGGCTCTTGGCTAAATGAACTTCAAGAAATGTGCGGTGCTTGCCGGCGAGGCGGCAGAAGGGGCTGAGTGCTTTGACCACGCCTGCGCCGCGAGTCCAGCGGCTACCCGCGCCGCCGGCAAGCGTTACCACCGCAACAGAACCGGACGCGAGCTCATCCTCACCAAGTTTGCGGGCGCGATGATCGTTGCCCTGACGCGCATCGAAGACTTTCTCAGGCGGAACATCTTCAATGCGAATGGTGACGGGGAGACGATTTTGAGCAAGGCCGATGTGTCCGGCGCGCAACTCGGCCTGGATGCGTTCGTGCTGAATGGGATCGAAGCCGTTTTTTGCGAGCAGAGCGTCCAGGGTGTCGCCGTGGCCGTTTGCTCCGTTGCTATGGGGCAGAAGCCGGTCGAGAAAACTCTGTGTTCGTCCAAGGGCCCCGGGTGCGCCGTGGCAGGATTGGCTGAATCGTTCGAGATCGGAGCGTTCACTGGCGGAGAGCGAGCGCTGATCTTTTCTGAGAACCGAGGGAAGAATCAGATTGTAGTAGCCATCGGGGAGAATGGCGGCGTCGCCGGTGAGGAGTGCTGCGAAAGTGCCACGCTCATTGATGGCGAAGTCGTAGACCACCGGTTCGATGGCGAAGGGAACGCCGCCGGAGAGACGCCGGCTTACATCGTGCATGATGATGCCGAGACGCTGCTGCGCCAGGGGCTTCTGCGCGGGATCGAAGATGAATCCCATGCCGCCGCCGGACATGCCGCCCAGCATCCA
>Ga0181516_10003604_pt1 | contig 10269 bp, 9 predicted proteins | sample PEATcosm2014_Bin_25_FD_121104 | JGI IMG/M metagenome (GOLD analysis project Ga0181516, IMG submission 121104) | Peatland microbial communities from MTU Mesocosm Facility, Houghton, MI, USA - PEATcosm2014_Bin01_10_metaG | ecosystem: Environmental > Terrestrial > Soil > Wetlands > Peat | place...
GCAGTCGAAATGCCGGTAGCCAACCGCGGCCGCACCGCGGACCGCTTCCGCAACCTGGTCCGGGGTAACATGATCGGAGCCGAATGTGCCCAGGCCGATAGCGGGCATTTTGGCGCCGGTATATAACCTGCGTTGAGGGATGGATGCCGGGTCAACCCAGCCAGACATACCTTGAAATGCAGTGCTCATTCTTGCTTCTCAGATGGCTTACGTTATCGATAACTCGATTCCAAGAGAATATGCCATTGGCTCCATCATGTCAAATGCAGCCTGCCACCGGCGTTGTTACGTTAACGATGCAGTGCACTACGCCTTGTTAAACCGGAGCATTCCGCTTCATACTTCATTCACGGGTCATAATTGGTGAGTGGGCATGAAGCCTCCAGGCAAAAGCAGAGAAGATGAGCGAAAGGCTCGCAAGAGTACGCCAGTGCGCTTGAAGGACATCGCACGCGATATGGGCCTCTCGACCGTGACCATATCCAAGGTGCTCCGTGGCCACTCCGACATCGGTGAACAGACTCGCAAGCGCGTTCTGAAGCGAATGAAGGAGATGCACTATCAGCCGAACTTCGCCGCGCGGGCTCTGATTACGGGGAGAACCTGGACCATCGGCCTGGTGGTGCCTGACCTGCTTCATCCATTCTTTGCGCAAGTGGCCAAAGCGATTTCTGCCGAAATCCGCAGGCAAGGCTACAGTCTGATGATCACTTCGTCAGAAGAGGATGCGGAACTGGAGCAGCAGGAGATTGAGCAGCTACTCGCACGCCGAGTGGACGCAATCCTGATCGCTTCGGCCCAATGGTCGGTGGAAAGTTTTCGCGCTATTGAAGAGCGAAGCACTCCGTACGTTCTCATCGATAGGCGCTTTATGGGACTTCCCGCAAATTTCGTCGGAGTCGATGATGAACTCGTTGGCGAGCTAGCAACAAATCATCTCCTCGAGCAGGGTTGCCGGCGCATCGCTCATATCCGCGGGCCTGAAACGAGCACCGCGCTCGGACGGCTCGAGGGATATAAACGAGCACTTGTGTCCCATCGGCTGCCGCCACTGCCGGAACACATAATTCTTATCGGATCTTCGGGCGACGATCGTGGCGAGGCTGGAGGATTCAAGGCGACCAGAAAACTGCTTGCCTTGAAGGCGCGTCCGGATGGAATCTTCTGTTTCAACGACCCGGTTGCCATGGGCGCTATGCGGGCCATTCTCGATGCCGGCCTGCGCATTCCTGAAGACATAGCAGTCGTGGGATGCGGCAATGTACTCTACTCCGACTTTCTTCGTGTTCCACTCACGTCCATCGATCAGGACAGCTCTGCAATTGGCAAACACGCCGCGCAACGCGCGCTCTCGCTGGTGGACGCCAAAGGGGTCGTTCGTCCGCGAACTGAGCTTGTTACTCCGCGCCTGATCGTCCGCGCCTCCACGCTGCGCAAGAGGACATAACAGCAGTCCGGCTAATGCAAAACAAAACAGCAGGTAATATAAGACATACTGGATGGCAATGGCGTACGGACATTCTCAGCAGAGCCGCACATCGCCAGACGATCCAGGAGATTCACTGTCCTGAGGTGCCGCAGCTATGAAGCGCAGGGGATTCATCGGAGCCTCCATATTTGCTGCCGCCGAGACTTTTCTGGCACAACTGCCCAGCATCGCGAAGGCTCTCCCAGATCAGTTTTCCCTCCACAGCCAACTACCCAATCCACGCGGGTTGAAAGTAAGCACAAATGGCCGCTTTCTCTCCGATGCCGAGACGGGGCACCCGTTTTTTCTTCTCGCCGACACCGTGTGGAATCTGAACGCGCTCACTTATCAGGAAATCGACCTTTACCTGCGCGACCGCAGCAGCCATGGCTTTAGCGCCTTCATGTTTTGCCTGAACTTCTTTCCCCAAGCCGCTTCCGCAAATGCATACGGACAGCGCGCCTACATTGGGCCAGATAACACCGCGCTCAATCCGTTGTATTTTGAGTATTGCGATTACATCCTTCGCGCCGCGGCCAGATACGGCCTGTATGGCATGGTTTATGCAATGTGGGCTGGTAAAACTGCTGGAACCATGAACACATATACCGCCGCACAGCTGCACAGCATCGGCCTGAGAGTGGGAGCAAGACTCAGGGACCACGACAATGTCATCCTGATTGCAGGCGGAGAATCCAGTCCGCCCCATATCGATGCCGGGCTCGTCGATTCGATTGGCTCAGGGTTAAAGGCGGGCTGCGGCGGCAAACATCTTGTAACGGTGCACCCCTGCGGAAATCACTCTTGCTCGCAATACTATTCCCGCTCACCATGGCTGGACTTCTATATGGTCCAGGGCTCATCCAGCCGCCACGGATCCGACTACGACATGACCGCGCTGATCACACATGATTACAACAACAACATTGTCAGACCCACCATGATCGCTGAAAACTACTATGAATCGGGCACAACGCAGCCTCCGACGGACCAACGAAGGGGCTTATACCTCTCCGTTTTTGCCGGAGCGTTCGGATGCGGCTATGGCCATGATGCCTTGTGGCAGATGTCGCCCCATACCGCCCAAAAGTGGATGCTTGACGGTTGGCCTCCGGGCGTCTCCACCTGGAAGGATGCACTGGACACTCAGGCGGCGAAACAACTCCACTACATAACGGACTTGCTGTATTCAAGGCCATTCTTTACGCGGATTCCGGATCAGTCGCTGATTGTTTCTGGTCAGGGGCAGAGCATCGCCGATCGCATTCAGGCCACACGCGACGGTTTGTACGGCAATGACGATGCAACATACATCATGGCGTATCTCGCCGCCCCTGCCTCTGTCACGCTGAATACAGCGGCGATAGCCTGCGACCAGCTCAATGCATGGTGGTTTACTCCGGCTACGGGACGTAGTACACCTATCAAAATGAACTTCGCCAATTCGGGGAAATTGTCGCTGGAGGAACAGCCAGGCGAACCCGACGCTGTTGTCGTAGTAGATTCAGTTGCAAACCACTATCCTCCGCCAGCACGCGCAATCGGGTGGAAAATCCAATCGACTGCAGGAGGACGAGACAATCGGATTGACCCGCAGCACTAGATTGCTTTGTTTCGACTGGCCTTCTCAGCGAGGAGGACCGCGCTTAATCCCCAAAAAGTGCATCATCACGCAGGTCCTTGTCCGATCAGTTGAAAACGTGTTGGAATTTGGGACGCTCTTCCATATGAATTGGCTCCACTGACAGGATTTCTGCCCTTGTCAACTGTACGTCTCCCTCGCTGCCCGTGGACCCGACCTTCCTTGATGCAACGGCCGGGGCGTGACAACTTCGATGAAACGCCAGTCGATGTTTGCCGCAAATCTAAGCGAGATACCTCCTTGTCTTCGATGGACTTTCGATAGATCAGCTTTGGGTTTAATCGGCATTGCGGAATTCACGTTTTAGGGCTTTGATCTGGTCATCATTCAAAGGGGAGGCTTGCTTTCCGTGAAGCAAAAGAAAGATCTTTGCAGTCTCCTCCAATTCCTCGATCACATCAACTGCTGCTTCGAGGGAAATGCCTGAGACAATAGGCCCGTGGTTTGCAAGCAACAGAGCATGATGAGTCGCTGCGAGTGTCCGAATGGCTGAGGCGAGTTCCAAATCACCCGGGCGATAATAGGGTATAAGGGGTAAGGGCGCTACTTTCATAACGAAATAGGCCGTAAGAGGGAGAAGGCAGTTCAGAGGCGGAAGCCCGGCCATGCAAGAAACAGCGGCCGAATAAGTTGAATGCAAATGTACGACGCCATTGCTTTTCGGTCGTTGCTCATACATCGCCAGATGCAGAAACGATTCCTTCGACGGTGGATCTCCGGATAGCAAATGCCCCTTGCTGTCGATCTTCGAGATTCGGGCTGGATCCAAGGCGCCCAGGCAAGAGTTCGTCGGCGTAATGAGCCAGTCATCATCGAGCCGGACACTAAGATTTCCACTGCTACCGGCGGTTAAGCCTCTGTTAAAAAGCGACTTACCGATCGCTACTATCTGCTCACGCCCATTTGACTCATTCATGACAGCAAGCTCCATGCCTTTGAGAAAAAATCGGTACTGCCAAAGTTCCCTGATTTGAGCGCCAACGCCAAGCGCACTTTGCCTTCACTAATTGCCCAATGGACACCAGGGTCAATCTGAGGACCGACACGAAGATCTTGAACTCCGAGCCTCTTCAGAACAGCGCCAGATGTTTCACCGCCGGCAACGATCAATCTGCGGACCCCGCGCTCCACAAGTTCGTGAGCGATTTCCGCCAAGAGTTTCTCAGCCAGGCGTCCAGCGCCTTCGGTCCCGAGCTTTTTTTGAGAAGCCTTAACCGACATGGCATTGGCCGTAGTGGTAATCAGTACAGGCCCCTCAATCATCCGCGAGCAAGCCCATTGAGCAGCCTTGGAGCTCATCTCGGAATCTACTGCTGCAGAGAGTAGATCAAGTTTGAGAGTCGGTGCTCGATGCTCAATCCAGGCGACCTGCTGCTGCGTCGCCTCGGAGCAACTACCAGAGATGATTGCAGAGAGACCTGGAATAGAGGGAAGGAGCTCCGCGTCCAGACCCGACTCCAGCAATCCACGGCGCCTGAATGTATCTGGAATCCCGATGGCGAGACCGGACGCCCCAGTCCATAGAGTAAGATCTTGGGACGCGAAGGCTACGTCACGCAGATTGGTTTCCGAGATTGCATCGACAATTGCAAGGGCGGCTCCTCCGGCGCGCGCTTCGGCCAAAGCTTGCGTAATCGATGTAACTCCGCCTTCAACAGTGGAATATCCGATTAGAGTCACTTTGCCTGTGCTTTGCGCCTGCAAAAGACGCACCAAGTTCGAATCTGTCATCGGGTTTAGCGGATGGAATTGCATACCGCTTTCCTCGAGCAGACATTCGTTCACGAAGAGATAGCCGTTGTAGACCGTGCGTCTATTCGCTGGAAATGCTGGACAGGCGATCGTAAAATCAATGTTTAATTCGTCCATCAGTGCCTCGGCCACTGGCCCTATATTTCCTTTAGGCGTCGAGTCGAATGTCGAGCAATACTTCAAGAAGAACTGACGGCAGCCTGCATTGCGCAACCATCGAAGAGCTGCGAGAGACATCTTCACAGCATCTTGTTGAGTTGCGCTCCGGCTTCTGAGCGCGATAACGACCGCGTCAACATTTGATACTTTCTTGGATTTCGGTATGGCGAGTGTAACCATAGTCCGCATTCCATTTACGACAAGGATTCCCGCTAAATCGGTCGCGCCAGTGAAATCGTCCGCGATACACCCGAGGAGAGGCGGCCTGCTGGCACCACTATGTGTCTTGTCTTGCCGGTTCATAGAGATCACAAATGGAAAGTCATATTCGAAAAATTCGCTAACTCAATCTAATCCAACGTTACGACCCTTGATGTTGCCGCTGAGTTATAGGCGGCCTGCACGACTTCGACCGTCTTCAGGTAGTCTTCTCCATTGGATTCAAACTCTATCCCATTCAACATACAATCAACAAAATGCCGTTGCAGGAAGTAAACGCAGTCACCAGCGAAGTTTTTGTTGCGCCTTTCATAGTCGATATCTCGGCCAGGTTCGCCAAGCACTTTTAGACGAATATTCGATTCTGTGTCCATTGACAAGTGGCCTCGGGTCCCGTCGATCCTAAGCTGGCCAAAGGTGAATCGGGGCGACTCTGCCTCCACTTCGTTATAGCGGTTCGCATCCCAGAGCGCGGTTGCACCTTCCTTGAAGTTCAATAGCAAGAGACCTGCGTCTTCTCCTTGGATGAGAGGGTTGAGCCGACGCAACCTGGCAAACACGCTGCTGACCTCTCCAAAGAGGAAGCGAAACGTATCGATGAAATGAACGCCGGTCTCGTATACCAACAGGTGAGGGTAATCGCGAAAGTATGCCTGACGGGGGCTGTATGGGTGTTCACCCCATCCGTCCCCCATGCGCATGAGAAAGCTAGCATGCGTAAAGTTGCCGATGATGCCGGTATTGGATATCTCCTTGATCTTTCGATACCAGGGTTGCCACCTCCAGTTTTCGTGGACCATGAATCGCACACCAGCAGCTCTGGCGTTCTCAACAAGTCGTCGGCTGGTCTCGAGGGTTGAGGCGAGCGGCTTTTGGCAAATGATATTAATCCCGCGCTCCGCGGCGTAACCGCAGATCTCTTCGTGCGTCTCTGGAGGCGTAATTATGTCGACGAAATCGGGCTTCTCAACATCGATCATGTGCTTCCAATCGCCGTAGTGATGGGGAAAGGCGTATTTGGCGGCCATATCCTCTGCCTTTTCCTTCGACCGGTTGCAGACTGCAGTGATCTTTACCTCTGGGATCCTGGTCCATGCTTCATATTGAAATGGAGCAAAATAGCCAGCCCCAATCCCCACTCCTCGTAGCTGCACTCCTGAATTCATAGCGTCACTTTCTGGGGCTCAACAAGCCCAGGCCGCGGGCCTTCGGATTGGACGGAAGACATACGAATCCAACAAATCAGACCGAGAATATCCAAAGCTGCGGCAAGCAAGAAGTAGGCAGATGAGTTCCTCGTGCTCTTATTCAAGAATGGAAATGCATTCGCACTCACAAACGCTCCTACACTCCCGAACATGTTCATTGCGCCCGATATCCTTCCAGTATGTTTCCCTGCAATATCCGCACAGAAGACCCAACTGGGACTGATAGTCATATCTGCTCCGAAAACAGCTACGGCAAACCCCAGGACCGCAAACGCTACGGAGTGCGCATGCGCCAACCCTATTAGTCCTGCAGCAGATAGAGAGAAACCAATCATTGCAGGGATGCGGCGCGACCACTTTCGCAAAGGAGAAGAATACAATCGGTCAATCAACCAGCCAGTGAGCCCCTGAGAGGTTGCTCCCAACAAGAGAGGGATCATAGAGTCGAGTGCGGCGTCAGCACTTGTCAAGTGGTACTGCCCTTTGAGGAAAGGCAACATCCACGACAATCCAATGAAATTGGTAAAGTTGCTGGCGAAGTACTGAGCCATTGCAGGGGCGAGCCGAAGAAGTGTCAAATCCGCTGACGCAACGGCCTCACTTTGGAGTTGAACCTGCTCTACGCGATACGATCGATCGATAGCTGGAAAATCACTGAAGCACAGCACCCACACGGTGGCCCACGCGAGACCGACAATGGCTAGAATCAGAAATGCAATTCTCCAGTTCCAGATCGCAAGTATCCAAACGAGGAGTGGATAGGAAAGGGCTGCGCCGACTCTTGAACCGGCAAAGAGGGCACCATTCGCACGCCCTCTTTGCCCGGGCACAACCCAGTTACGGATTGCCCGGGCACTCCCTGGGAAGACTGCAGCCTCCCCAGCACCAAACAAGAATAGGAAAGTAAGCAATGAGGAAAAGCTCCAAGCCGCCCCGGCCAACATCGTCAGCAGACTCCAGATCCCTACAGCCCCACCGAGAATCAAACGCGGGCCGAATTTGTCCGCCAAGAATCCAGCCGGAATCTGCGCAAACGCATAGCCCAAGGCAAAGGCGCTAAACACAAGCCCCATTGCGCTGTCAGAAAGGAGCAATTCCCCTGCGATAGCGTCCTTGGCCGTGGAAATTGCTGTCCGATCCGCATAGGTGATCATCGACAGGAGTACAAGTGCAAGAACAACGCCGATGCTCTTGTAACTCATTGAACAAACCGGGGACCCAGCTGGCTCATTCATGGAAAATGCTCATTGCAGTTCCACTGAGGATATTGCGCTTATCCCGATCCTCAATCTCAAGTCCTAGAATCTTGCCTATCTCGGTACCGACATTCTCAGGCAGATCCGAACCGATCATCAGGCGGTGACTGGGCACGTGGTTCAGAACCTCGAGAACCTGATGTGGCATCAGACTCGAAAGTTCGAGGAAGATATTTGAGCAGAAGAGTGCGGCTACAATCGCTTCCTGCACAAAAATGCCGCCTCCGCTGTGCCCGAGCACAATCTTTACTTCCGGGAACTTTCGCGCCGCAAGCATATACAGTGATGGCGCGGAAAGCGGAAGTCCCGAGCCTGTATGACAAACAACTACCAGATCGTTTGCAATGGCCGTTTCAAAAAAGAAGTCGCTTGCGCTGCTCACTGGATTCAGCCCATGAAACTGCGGCTGCAATTTGAGCGCACGAAATCCATAGCTTTCCCTGCATCGACGCACCTCATTACGGAACTCTGTCAACGGCAAAAAGGGAGAAAGGCAGGCAGCCCCGACGAATCGGTCAGGCCTGTTCTTTACGGCTTTCCCGATAATGTCATGTTGACGGCGATGATCATCGACGACGGGAAAAGGTATCACAAGCGATTGCTCGATTCCGTAGCAATCCATTTCGCGCAGAAGTGCCTCCGCCGAGTAGCTTCGTCCGCTATGTCTGGCTTCCCCCACGTGCGTGTGCGCGTCGAAGATACTAAATCCATCTCTCAACTAAATGCTCCTGCGTTATGAAGGCTATCTATCGCACTAAGAACTTCCTGAGCCATCTCTTCTGTAGACAACTCTCCGCCCATATCACGAGTGCGCGCCCGCGGGTTGTCGAATATCGCCTGAACTCCGGCTCTTATCAAGCTAGCGCCCCTCCGGCAATCCTCATGACCGAACCAATCTAACATCATTCCAACCGAAAGAATCATGGCTATCGGATTTGCGATGCCTTGACCGGCAATATCAGGAGCAGACCCGTGCGAGGGTTGAAACACTGCATACCTATCACCCAGATCGGCCGAAGGAGCCATTCCCATGCCGCCGACGAGGCCAGCCGCCAAATCAGAAAGAATGTCTCCGAACATATTTTCCGCCAAGAGGACATCGAACACCTGGGGCTTTTGAAGAAGATAAAGTGCGGCCGCGTCAACGTAGATCGCGTCGGTTTCTACATCGGGAAACTCGGACGATATGTCGTTGAATATCTTACGGAAATATGCCATTGATTGCAATACATTTGCCTTATCGATAAGGGTAAGGTGCTTACGACGGCTCATAGCCTGTCGAAATGCAGCACGGATGATTCTTTCAGAGCCCCTCCGTGTTATACGCATGTGATCTTCGACAAGATCTGAGTTCATGTCCTGCAGATTCTTGCGGGAGGAGAACAATCCTTCCGTACTCTCGCGCACCAACAATAAATCGATGCTTGCTGCCGGCATGCCATGTAGGGGCGAGTCCTGAGAATGAAAGAGGAAAATAGGTCGGAGGCCGCAGTAGAGGTCGAGGCGTTCGCGCAGGTCTAACTGAGGAGTCATCTCAACTCCACTCGGCCAACAGACACCCGGGAGTCCCATTGCACCTAGAAGAATTGCATGGAATTCAGAGAATCTATTGAACGCCGAAACCGGAAGAGGATCTCCAGAGGCGAGAAACTCCTTCGCACCAACTGAGAACGCTTCGTATTGGAAGCGAACTGTTGTCAGGCAATCTTGGATCCCTTCAAGCACGATAAGGGCAGCATCGAGCACCTCTGGCCCGATTCCGTCACCAGGAAGAAGAGCGATTTTGAACTCATTCACATCTTTGTGGTTCATTGATCCTCTGGATATTTCTTCTCGAATTGCAAGAATGGCGTTCAAGAGGCGCAAGGGCATCAGGAGCCGCCCCAGTTACGCTGCTGCAACTTTCCAAATTAGTTGAATCGAACAGCGGAATCTTGATCATTATTCAAACGGTTCCAGACTAGCTGTGTGCCTCGTGAGAAATCAATTGTTGTGGTCAAGAGCATGGCATGGCCGCTGAAGTCGGCACGACCGGGCATGTTGGCCTCCTGTGTTTGTAACCTTGGCGACTCGCTGCTCCTTTCATCTCTTCACAGCAAACGGAACCTCTAATATGGAGCACGTTTCTGCAAAGGCCGGCCCACGCCGAAAGTAGGCTACGATGCGAAGAATGTGGTCTCCGGCTGAGATCTTGTTGGAGTGCCATAACTTCTGACTGTCGAGAATGTATGGCGTGCTGAGACTATAGCTAAAGGGCCTTCGGTCGATGAAGAACTCGACCCTCTTAATGGGCCAGCGTTGATCAAGGGCGACAATCTTGGCCTCGATCACTGAAGGTCCATCGATCGTTTGGCCTGGTGTAAGGCCTTCAACGTGGATGCGCGGTAGATTTGCATCTCTATCATCTGGGCGCGGTGGGCTTGTAGAGCCAGTGAGGCGTGCAACCTGATCGAAGAAGATCCACTTGGCAGTGGTATTGATCCTCCAATCTACCGGAGGTGACTGAAATCCGTCCTGATAATCGTTCAAACCCTGATCGTAATAGCCCCATCCAGCATGCTCGGC
>Ga0181516_10003605_pt1 | contig 10264 bp, 5 predicted proteins | sample PEATcosm2014_Bin_25_FD_121104 | JGI IMG/M metagenome (GOLD analysis project Ga0181516, IMG submission 121104) | Peatland microbial communities from MTU Mesocosm Facility, Houghton, MI, USA - PEATcosm2014_Bin01_10_metaG | ecosystem: Environmental > Terrestrial > Soil > Wetlands > Peat | place...
CAGCTTGGCCCAGTGGGAAACGGTTAGCAAGACAAATCATACTGCCGACAGACTACGGGCGAATGCCACGAACGGGTACCGGAGGGTTATACGGGCCGGTGAGCTCATTTTACAGTGGAAGGGGAGCAAATTATAACTCTTTTAATCTGTTGGTAATACATATGCGTCCAAGACTAGGAACTGGCGGATGTGAGGGTCGTCGGACTCAAGAAAGGCACTAAGGGGACCGAAGAATAGCGCCCGCCCTTGGTGCAAAAAGAGAACAGTGTCGGCGAGTTCCTGGGCAAAGCGCGTGTCGTGCGTGACCACGATACTGGTGAATCCCAGCTGGTGCTTGAGGCGCTGAATAAGGCCGCCAATGCGACGGGCGGTGATCGGATCGACCATGGTGGTGGGCTCGTCGTAAAGGACGATCTCAGGTTGAGCGGCCAACGCGCGAGCCATCGCCACGGCGCGTTTGCGCCCCGTTGAAAGGCTGGCCGGTAAAGAGTCAACGACATCCTCCGCGCCGACGAGGCCAATGAGCCGGTCGACGATCAGATTTACTTGGTCTTCGGCGAGGCCGCCTTTCTCACGCAGGGGGAAGGCGACGTTTTCTCGCACACTCATCGAATCGAATAATGCACCGTTCTGAAAGACCATGGTGATGCGCTTGCGGACGGCTCGCAGACCCTCCTCGCTGAGGCCGGTGATCTCCTGCCCTTCGACTCGGATCGATCCAGAGTCGGGTTTCAGAAAGCCCATCAGCATGCGCAACGAGACGGACTTGCCGACGCCGCTGCGACCAAGGATGCACAGGGTCTGGCCGCGGCCCACGAAATAACTGACATTCTCAAGCACTGACCGGCCGTCGAAGGAGATAGAGACGTTGTCAAAGACGATGATGGGCTGGCCGGAGTCAGCTGCTGTGGCCGGGACCGGTTGGGGTGCAATTTCGCCGGGCTTGGCGAGCGCATTGAACCCCGCTTCGAGCGGCTGGAACGGGTCGGGTTCGGCGTGGGATTCGAACAGCGCCATGCATCAAGCTTACGCGACGGTGCGACCAAAGCGCCTCGGTGCGGCGAAGATCCTCAGGGGTGTTCACGTTGAGGAACCAGCAAGCGGACTCGCGTGGCGCGTCCTTCATTCTCAGCGGCCCACTTCCTCCAGGAAGCGGATTAGCGATTCAATACCCAGGACGAAGTTCTTCAGATTGAACTTCTCGTTGGGAGCGTGGAGATTGTCGTCGGGCAGGCCAAAGCCCATCATGACGCTGGGCAGTCCGAGGTGACGGTCGAGGTCGCCGACGATGGGGATGGAGCCGCCGGAGCGAATGAAGACCGTGTCCTTGCCCCAGACCTCATGAAGCGCACGAGTCGCAGCCCGAATGTAGGGGTTGTCGACCGGGATCAGGCATGCGTCACCGGAGTGGACGAGGCGGACATCGACGTCAACGCTGGTGGGAGCGATCTTTTCCACGTAGCTTTTGTAGAGCGCGAATGCTTTGGCGGGCGTCTGGTTGGGAACCAGGCGCATGGAGATCTTGGCCTGCGCCTTGGCCGGGATGACGGTCTTGGCGCCAGTGCCGATGAAGCCGCCGGGGATTCCGTGGACATCGAGCGAGGGCCGCGCCCAGGTGCGCTCGAGAACGCTGTAACCGGGCTCGCCCACCAACTGCTTTGAGCCGACTTCAGTCTTGCGGTACTCCTCTTCGTTGAAGGGCAGTTTGCGCCAGGCAGCGAGTTCTTCCGCGCTGGGCGAGACCACATCGTCGAAAAAGCCGGGGATGAGGATGCGGTCGTTCTCGTCCTTGAGTTTGGCGATGATGTGCGCCAGCGAGAAAAAGGGATTGGGAGCCGCACCGCCGTATACACCGGAGTGAAGATCGGTTTTGGCGCCGCGGACTTCGATCTCGGTGTAGATCATGCCGCGCACACCCACACAGAGAGTGGGTAGGCCGGGTGCGAAGAGTTCCGTGTCGGAAACCAGCGCGAAGTCGGCTTTGAGATCTGCAGGTTTGGAGGCAACGTAGGCAGCAATTCCCTCCCCTCCAACTTCTTCGTCACCCTCAAAGAGGATGCGGACGTTGAGCGGCAGTGCGTGGTTGGCGGCGAACAGCGACTCGAGCGCTTTAACCTGCGCGACCAGCTGGCCTTTGTCGTCAACTGCGCCGCGGGCGTAAAGGTTGCCGTTTCGCTCCGTGGGCTCAAAGGGCGGAGTGAGCCACTCGTCAAGCGGGTCAGGCGGCTGCACGTCGTAGTGGGCGTAGACGAGTACGGTAGGCTTACCGGCGGCGTGCAGCCAGTCAGCATAAATCAGCGGGTGGCCCTCGGTTTCGATCAGGCGCGTGTGCTCCATGCCGATGCGCTTGAGTTCGCCGAGCAGCGTCTCGGCGGCCTTGCGGCAGTCGTCCTTGTGTTCGGGCAGCGTGGAAATCGAGGGAATGCGCAGCAGAGCCTTCAGATCATCGAGAAAGCGGGGTTGGTTTTGGTGCGCAAATGCAACGGCAGAAGAAGACATTCAATCACTCCAGTTTGAAAAACAGACAGAAGAAAGTATAGACCGCTGAAGGGCGGGAAGCGGTGATGAATGGCGTTCATGATGGATGTTGAATACGCCTCAAATCGCAGGCCAACGCACCATTCCCTAACACAGGGTAGGACACACAGTTGACGCCTTCGGCGGTGAAACTGCCCCGTCGCTCACGGCCCAGTATCCGGAAACAGGCGGTTGAACTCCGGGTCGTCGTGGAGCTTCAGGAGGTCCGGATCGCGGCGCGCCCACCCCGAGTCGCGATATCCCACTTCCCAGGCCTTGCGGAGCGTGTCCAGGGCCTCCGCCTTTCTATTCAGAGTGCAGTACAGGCAGGCCGCGTTGTACAGAATTAACGCCTCGTTGGCGCGCAGGGTCACGGCCATGTTCAGTTCGCGCAGTGCGTCGTCCGTCCGGCCCAGGTGGGCGTATTCCCCGCCCAGCAGAATGCGGGCCCGTGCGTCTTCCGGCACCTGCTTCAGGTGGTTTTCAAGAGCCGCGATGAGGCGGTGGGTCATGTTGCGCGCGCCTTCTGTCTTGCCCAGTGCGCCCAGGGAGTTTGTGATGGGCACGTAAACGTTGTAGTCCTCGCCGCTGGCTTCGATTGCGGCTTCAGCCAAGTCCAGCACCTCCTGGTAGCGGCCCGCCGCGAACAGGGCGCGGCACAGCAGGTAATACGCTCCTTCGCAGTCGCGCTTGCGTTCGATGGCCTTCTTCACCATGCGCACGGCTTCGTCGTAAAGTGCCGCCGCATAGAGCACCCACGCCTGGCTCACCTGCACTTCGGGCAGGTCCCAGCGCAGGGCCACGGCCTTGCCGGAAGCTTCGCGTGCGCGCTCCAGCCACCTCTGATCGCGGCTGTAGTAGTAAAGCATCGCGCAGGCATTGGCAGATGCGGCATAGGCCAGCGCGAAACTGGGGTCGATGCTGACTCCGTTTTCGAACATTTGCAGCGCGAACTCCAGGTCCTGCCGCGTCTGCCGCCGCGCGTAGCTCTTGCCGCGCAGATAGAGGTCGTAGGCCTGCAGATTCTCCGTGGGCTTTACTGCCATGGCTTCCAGCTCTTCCGGCGAAAGCGTCACCCGCAGCGCTTCGGCGATCTTGCGCGCCATCTCGTCCTGCACTTCGAAAACGTCTTTCATTTCGCGGTCAAAGCGTTCCGACCATAACGGAAAATCGGTGCGCGCATCCACAAGTTGCGCACTGATGCGCAGCCGCGCGCCCGAGCGGCGCAGCGTGCCGGTCAGCACGCACGCGGCGCCCAGTTTCTGCCCCACCTGCAGCGGGGTCAAGGGCTGGTCGCGGAAAGCCAGGACCGTGGGGCGTGAAAAGACATTCAGTCCGCGAATCTTGGATAGCTCCGTAATCACGTCTTCCGTGATTCCATCGCGCAAGTATTCGTCTTCCTTCGAGCCGCTCAGGTTCTCGAAGTAGAGCACTGCGACCGATTTCCTCTGCTTTTGCACGCCGGAATCCGAATCGACCTTCGCTTTCACGCGGTTCCTGTCCGACTCGAGGTTGCGTTTCATGCGGTTCAGGTCGGTTTTCAGATCCGTCGCCGTCTGGCAGCGCAGTGTCCGGTCCTTTTCCAGGCACTTCTCCAGGATGCGTATAAACTCCAGAGGCAAGGCCGGATTCACCTCCGCGGCCGGCTGCGGATCGTGGTTGAGTATGGCGTCGAAGATCACCGCCGACGTGTCTCCCGGGAACGGCAGGCTGCCGGTCGCCATCTGGTAGAGGACCGTGCCCGTCGAAAAGAGATCGGTGCGCGCATCCACCAGTTGCCCGCGAGCCTGCTCTGGCGACATATAAGAGATGGTGCCCACCGCCGAACCTGGAGAGGTCAGCTCGTCCCCCGCGGCCTGCGTTCTGCCGTCCGCCACTTGCGTTGTCTGGCCTTGTGTGATCTTGGCCAGCCCGAAGTCCAGGATCTTGAGCGGACCGCGCTCCGTCAGAAACAGATTCGCCGGCTTGATGTCCCGGTGCACGATGCCCTTGGCGTGAGCCGACTCCAGCGCATCGGCTATCTGGATTGCCAGCGGCAGAATCGTTTCCACATCCATCGGCTGCCCCCTCAACCTTTCCGCCAGCGTCTGCCCTACCAGCAGTTCCATCACAATGAAATGCTGCAACTCGTGCTGCTCAATGGTATGGATGGTGCAGATATTCGGGTGATTGAGCGATGACGCTGCCCGCGCCTCGCGCTGAAAGCGCTCCAGCAACTGGCTGTCCCTGGCCATCTCCGGCGGCAGGAACTTGAGCGCCACGTGACGGTCCAACTGCGCGTCCTGGGCTTCGTACACTACGCCCATGCCGCCCGAACCAAGTTGGCGAAGAATGGTGTAGTGCAGGATTGACTTGCCGATCAGCGGATCTGGATTCATCTTGTGCCGGATAGTATAGAACGTCGCAGGGGTCGTCAATGTGGAGAAGGCCGAACTGCGGCCTGCTGCTGTGGGGCGTCGTTGGTCTGCAGGCGGCGGAGACAATCGAAAGGCGGCAGCGTGCTCCGAGCTTCAGCGCTCGAAGCTGCCCCGATCCCTTACGCTGCAGTCTCCGGATACAGGCGGTTGAACTCCGGGTCATCGTGGAGCATCTGCAGGTCCGGGTCGCGGCGCGCCCACGCTGCGTCGCGAAATCCCGCTTCCCAGGCCTTGTGCAGCGTGTCCAAAGCCTCCGCCTTTCTATTCAGTCCGCAGTACAGGCAGGCCGCATTGTAAAGAATGGATGCCTCGTTGGCGCGCAGGGTTACGGCCAGGTTCAGCTCGCGCAGGGCATCGTCGGTCCGCCCCATGCGGGAGTACTCCGCGCCCAGCAGAATCCGCGCCCGCGCGTCTTCCGGCACCTGCTTCAAGTGGTTTTCAAGAGCCGCGATCAGGCGATGGGTCATGTTGCGCGCGCCTTCCATCTTGCCCAGCGCGTTCATGGAGTTCCCGATCGGCACGTAGACGTTGTAGTCTTCGCCGCTGGCTTCGATGGCTGTTTCCGCCACGTCCAGCACTTCCTGGTAGCGTCCCGCGGCAAACAAGGCGCGGCACAGCAGGTAATACGCACCCTCGCAGTCGCGCTTGCGTTCGATAGCCTTCTTCACCATGCGCACGGCTTCGTCGTGCAGTTCGGCCGCATAGAGCACCCACGCCTGGCTCACCTGCACTTCGGGCAGGTCCCAGCGCAGGGCCACGGCCTTGCCTGAAGCTTCGCGCGCGCGCTCCACCCACACCTGATCGCGACTGTAGTTGCAATAAAACATCGCGCAGGCGTTGGCGCAGGCGGCGTAGGCCAGCGCGAAGTTGGGGTCGATCGCAACTCCGTTTTCAAACATCTGCAGCGCGAATTCCAGGTCCTGCCGCGTTTGCCGCCGCGCGTATCGCTTGCCGCGCAGGTAAAGGTCGTAGGCCTGCAGATTCTCCGTCGGCTTCACCGCCAGGGCTTCCAGCTCCTCCGGCGAAAGCGTCACCCGCAGCGCTTCGGCAATTTTGCGGGCCATCTCGTCCTGCACTTCGAAAACGTCCTTCATCTCGCGGTCGAAGCGCTCCGACCACAAGGGAAAATCCGTGCGCGCGTCGACCAGTTGCGCGTTGATGCGCAGCCGCGCTCCGGAGCGGCGCAACGTACCCGTCAGCACGTACGCAGCGCCCAGTTTCTGCCCCACCTGCTGCGGGGTCACGGCCTGGTCTCGGAAGGCAAGCACAGTGGGGCGCGAAAAAATATTCAGTCCGCGAATCTTCGACAGCTCCGTTATCACGTCTTCAGTGATCCCGTCTCGCAGGTACTCGTCTTCCTTCGCGCCGCTCAGGTTCTCGAAGAAGAGGACGGCGACCGATTTCCCCTGCTTGTGGCCGCCGGAATCTGAATCGACTTTCGCCTTTGTGCGATTCTTGCTGGTCTCAAGATTCCGCTTCATCCGGTTCAGGTCGGTTTTCAGCTCCGCCGCCGTCTGGCAGCGCAGTGTCCGGTCCTTTTCCAGGCACTTCTCCAGGATGCGCACAAACTCCACTGGCAATGCGGGATTCACTTCCGCAGCCGGCTGCGGTTCGCGGTTGAGTATGGCGTCGAAGATCACCGCCGTCGTATCTCCCTGGAAGGGCAAACTGCCTGTGGCCATCTGGTAGAGGACCGTGCCTGTCGAAAAGAGGTCGGTCCGCGCATCCACCAGTTGCCCGCGAGCCTGCTCCGGCGACATATAGGAGATGGTGCCCACAGCTGAGCCGGGTGACGTCAGTTCGTCCCCTGCGGTCTGCGTCCTCTCCCCGTCAGCCGCCTGCGTCGTCTGGCCCTGTGTGATCTTCACCAGCCCGAAGTCCAGGATCTTCAGTTGCCCGCGCTCGGTCAAAAACAGATTCGCCGGCTTGATGTCCCGGTGCACGATGCCCTTGGCGTGAGCCGACTCCAGCGCATCGGCTATCTGGATTGCCAGCGGCAGGATCGTCTCCACGTCCATTGGCCGCCCCGTCATCCGATCCGCAAGCGTCTGACCCTCCAACAGCTCCATCACGATGAAATACCGCAGTTCGTGCCGCTCAATGGCGTGAATGGTGCAGATATTCGGGTGATTGAGCGACGAAGCCGCACGCGCCTCGCGCTGAAAGCGCTCCAGCAACTGGCTATCCCTGGCCATCTCCGGCGGCAGGAACTTGAGCGCCACGTGACGGTCAAGCTGCGCGTCCTGGGCTTCGTACACCACGCCCATGCCGCCGGAGCCCAGCTTGCGAAGAATGGTGTAGTGCAGGAGTGACTGGCCGATAAGAGGGTCTGGATTCATATCGTGCCGGTTGATAGTACCGAACGGCGGGAGGCGGCGTCAATGTGGAGCATGCTGAACTGCGGCCTGCTGGAGGGCTGTTCTTTCTTTGCGCGATGCTGGCCGCAATAGTAATCTTTTCGACGGGTTACCGCCTCGGAATTGGGGACGGCGAAAAAAGGATTCTGCTCATCCAACCCGCAATCAAGAAGGGCCACTTCCATCGCACAGGCGCCCGCCTAAAGGAAATCACTCCATGCACAGTGGCGTTCGAGTCCGGCTCGCAATCATGATGTTTCTCGAATTCTTCATCTGGGGAGGCTGGTTTGTGACCATGGGCAGCTTTCTCGCGGCGAACCTCGCCGCCAGCGGATCCCAGAGCGCGATGGCCTACTCGACGCAGTCCTGGGGCGCCATCATCGCGCCGTTCATCATCGGACTGATCGCCGACAAATACTTCAATGCCGAGCGCCTTCTCGGCATCATCCACCTTATCGGCGCCGTGCTCCTGTTTCTGCTCGCGCGTGCGCCTTCCTTCGGCGCGTTTTATCCCTGCCTGCTCGGCTACATGATCCTCTACATGCCCACTCTGGCGCTGGTCAACGCCATCTCCTTCCGGCAAATGGACGATCCCTTGCGGGACTTCTCGAAGATTCGCGTCTGGGGAACCCTTGGCTGGATCGTGGCGGGTTTGGCGATCAGCTATGTCTTCTCCTGGGACTCTCCGGCGGCCCTGGCGAGCGGCATGCTGAAGCACACCTTCTCGATGTGCGCCGCGGCCTCGCTCCTGCTCGGCCTCTACAGCTTTACGCTTCCCGCGGCCCCTCCGCGCCGGAAGCGCGGCGAGCGCGTCACCCTGCGCGACATCCTGGGCATCGACGCGCTGTCGCTGCTCAAAGACCGCAACTTTCTCGTCTTCTTTCTTGCCTCGGTCCTGATTTGTATACCCCTGGCTTTTTATTACCAGTATGCTAATCAATTTCTTACCGAAATCCACGTGGCCAACGCCACCGGCAAGCAGACCCTCGGGCAGATGTCTGAAGTGCTCTTCATGTTGCTCATCCCCATCTTCCTGCTGCGCCTTGGCATGAAGTCCACGCTTCTCGCCGGCATGCTGGCCTGGGCAGTGCGCTACGTGCTATTCGCCTACGGGAACGCGCATCAGCTTGTATGGATGCTGCTCATCGGCATCGCTCTGCACGGTGTTTGCTACGACTTCTTCTTCGTCTCGGGCCAGATCTTTACCGACTCCAAAGCGGGCGAGCAGTCGAAAGGCGCGGCCCAGGGAATGATTACGCTGGCAACCTACGGCGTCGGCATGATGGTTGGGTTCTGGGCAGCCGGTCTCATCGCCGATCATTACGTCTCGAACGGGCTGCACAATTGGCATGCCATCTGGCTCTGTCCCGCGGTGTTCGCGGCCGCTGTCTTCGTCCTCTTCGCCGCCACGTTCCGTAACGAGAAGTCCGCCTACGCCGCGCGCTGACCACGCGACCACTCACCACGAGCCCGCGACGCAGGCCGTGAATTGTTCCATTCTGCAGCCTACTTGCCTGTGAACTGCTGCGCGATCTCGCTGAGTGCGTCCCAGTTGTCGGTGCGAAACGGCGCAGCGGGAAGGCCGGCGGCATTGTAAAGATTGCAGCCGAACGGATAGTTATCCCAGGCGTAGCGCACTGCGACGGGCGCGGACACGGCCGGACTTTTGACGACAACTGAGTTGCCGTCAATGACTGCGTCAGCAGGGACGAATTGTTGATCGGCGCCCGCGATCTGGAACCACTCCAGCGGACCACTCTTGGCCACAAGACCGCCGTCGGCGTGCGTGAACCGAATGCGAATGGAGCCGCCCTCGATCTGAATGGAGTTGTAACGTGGGCCGGAGTACTCCAGCTTCTGTTTGTAAGTGTTAGCCAGGGCGATGAGCGCAAGACGCTCGCCAACGGGCTCCTTGTCCTTGGGATGCACGTTGTTCGGATCGCCGACGTCAATGGTGACGGCGAGGCCAGTGTCGGGGAGCGTCAGGATCTGCGCCTGAGCTTCGCGCACCATGGGATTGTTGCTTACGTTTTTGAGCGCCGGCAGTTGCACGGCGTTGAAGGGGAAGTTTCCTTCACTCCACAGCTGACGCCACTCAGTAACCAATGTCTCCATGATGTGGGGATAGAGGGCAACTCCGGCTTTTCCGCCCACGATGGACTCGCCTTGATACCAAATGGCGCCGCGAATGGCGAAAGGAATGACGGGATGCAACATGCCGTTGAAGAGCACAGTGGGCTCGTGTTGATCCTGGACGGGATCGCGTAGCGGGCCGGGCTTGCCGGGCCGCGAATTAATGGTCTGCGGGGCGGGTGGCGCGTCGGTCGAGGTCGCGCCGGGATGGGACTTGTAAAAGCTCTCCAGAGCATCGAAGCGATCCAGCAGTGGCTTCAGCTCCGGCTCTGCCGCCAGAGCCTCGCGCGGCAGCCAGGATTCGGCAGTACTGGCGCCGTAGGCGACAGTGAGAATACCGACCGGGACGTGAAGGCGCTGCTGAAGATCGCGCGCGAAAAGGTAGCCCACGGCGGAGAATCCAGGAACTGTATCGGGGCTGCAGACCTGCCACTCGCCGGCGGGATCGTCCTCCGGCTCCAGCGCCTTGGCGGCCTTTACCGTGAACATTCGGATCTGCGGGTAGTTGGCCGCAGCGATTTCCTTTTCTTCGTCGAGCATTCCAGCCCAGGGATTGACTTTTTTGGAAACTGTAAACACCATGTTCGACTGGCCCGAAGCAAGCCACACCTCGCCAACAAGAACATCGTGAATGGTGATCGAGTTGGTGCCGTCGATGCGCAGGTCATAGGGTCCGCCGGCCTTGAGTTTGCGCAAGCGCACCATCCACTTGCCGTCCCCAGCGGCGCGAGTCGAGCGGGTTTGACCGCCTATGGTCACCCGCACGGTTTCCCCGGGGCTCGCGGTACCCCAGACAGGAACCGGCATGCCACGCTGCAAGACCATGTGATCGCTGAAAAG
>Ga0181516_10003608_pt1 | contig 10259 bp, 13 predicted proteins | sample PEATcosm2014_Bin_25_FD_121104 | JGI IMG/M metagenome (GOLD analysis project Ga0181516, IMG submission 121104) | Peatland microbial communities from MTU Mesocosm Facility, Houghton, MI, USA - PEATcosm2014_Bin01_10_metaG | ecosystem: Environmental > Terrestrial > Soil > Wetlands > Peat | place...
ACCTGCCAAGGGGAGGTGAGTCCAAGGATTCGCTGGTAGAGTTGAGTACTGTCCACCCAAGAAAACTGCCTCCTGAAAATCCCAGGATAAACGGCTTGTTCCACTCATTCCGCACTAGACCCAGAAAGGACAACGGACATGCCGCCCCCACCTGAGACTAACCAAGATCTGGCGTGCTTTAGCCTCTGTTACTACGCGAAGTTCCTCGTAGCTCATGGTCTCCAGATTCCGAAATCTGTACGGATTTTGGCCGAGGTTCTGCATCAGTTTGAGAAGATGCAAAGGTTTTTTCGTTTGCCAAGTGCCTATAGTGCTTGTGGGGAGCACAACCAATGATCACCCCCTTGTAAGCCATCCATTGTAGGCCATGTATCTAGGATGGAAATATCGTCGAGCCCGGTATTTATCAGGGTTTCCTTCGATGACAAGTCCGTGAGCGCAAAACGGCAAGCCCCCAAACGCTCTTGGATAAGGGTGATTTAAGGTAAAATTTACCTAAATAGGACCATATATGAATCCCCTTGAAACGAAAGTAATATCCCGCTAATGTTTGAACGAGAAGAACACTAGAGTAGAGGGAAAGCAACGCAAGAATGGAAGGCCGGGACAAATACACGGCTGAGACATCAAGCCCGAGTGATCGCGTTCCTGACATGGCACACTACGAATTACGGATTTGTGCAAGCGAATGAAGTGTAAAAATCAAAATGCAGAAGCGACACCTCCCATTCATTAACCAGACGCGTTCATCGAAAACGCGCACTCTAGTTTGATTCCCAGGACAAGCCACTACTAAAGAGTACGAGGAGTACCACAATGTCAACAGCAACCGCCCCTGTAGTTTCACCGACGCGGATCCTCCGGCGCAGGGAGATCGAAGCCCGATACGGCCTGCCTAGATCGACTATTTATGATGGTGTTCGCGCCGGAACTTTCCCTTCACCAATTCGATTGAGCGCTCGATCGACTGGCTGGATTGAGTCCGAGGTCGAGAGCTGGATTGCCCATCGTATTGCAGTTTCTAGATCGGCAGCAGCATAAGCATTTAGCTAGGGTCGCTTTCACAAAGGTCTGTAGCAGTGTTCGAACCTGCTGCGCATCAAAGGTTGACCCAACTGGCCGATTGGGTTGAAGTAATTCGGTTCGCCGATTTCTGATAGGTAAATCCGATAACTTGAAAGTCCAGTCTTCTCTTGCCCCATCTATGGCATTGAAACCGCCATGCGCTGAACGGCATTCCGTATTCTGTAGTTCACTACTTACACAAATGCTGTAGAAGCTGAATGAAACAGTATTTGATCACTTGTTATTCGCACAGTTGCTTAATCACAGAATCTTCAGAAATAAGCTGGAGATAGAGAAAGGTGTTTCATATGCCATCGCTCAAGTCTATTATCGCCGCCGTCCTTGCCAGGACTGGTGGCGTCGGAAAGACCAGTACCGCGGTTTCTGTTGCTTCGGTTGCAGCCGCCGCGGGACAGGATGTTGTCGTTGTTGACTTGGATCCCCAATCTTCTGCCTCCGCAGCTCTCGGCGTAGATCCAGTTGCCGTAGGTTCCGCTGAATGGCTCCAAGGCGGCGAACCTGCATTTCAGTGTCCCCAACCAGGACTTCGTGTATTGGCGGGTGGGCCCAACCTCGAAATACTGCAACGGATCGATCCCACGACTCTTCTGCAACGTAGTCACACCTTGGGTGCTGATTTGGTGGTCCTCGATACGGCGCCCGGGGCAAGTGCACTGTCCAGGGCCGCAATGTCAGTGGCGGATATCGCCCTTGTGATGTCCATCCCACATCCATTGGCCCTGACAGGAGCAACGTCCATTCTTGCGGGCCTGCGCCCCGATCAACGTAGGGTCCTCGTACTTTCACGTGTGGATCATCGGCGGCGGCTCCATCGGGATATCTGCGCTGGCGCCGCAAGTGTACTTGGGGTAGATGTGTTGACCGTCCGAATGGACGTCCTGTACGAACGTGCATTGGCCGAAGGACGTCCGATTGCGGTCGGGTTCCCCTGCAGGCGCGCATACTCTGACATCGCGGCCATCTACTCGTGGATGTTCCCTGATACTGCCATGAGCGAAGAATTGGCCGGAGGTGAAGAATGAGTAGGCCAATACCAGACCACTTCTCCAAGGCAGTCCAAGCCGGAAATGCACTACGCGCAGGTGAAACTGTTGTTTCGGCATTGCTCGAAGGCGCTCAAAAATCTGCCTTGGCATTCGGCGAAATCTTGCCGCGATACAATGCTCCAACACGTCCTGTGGATCCCGCGAATGTGATTGGCCTCGCGGAGTCAATTGCGGAACTAGGGCTGATTGGGCCCATAACGGTGGATACTCAACACCGTCTTCTGGCAGGAGGGCATCGGTTGTCGGCGTTCCAGTTGCTAACAGCGGTGCCGGAGCAACGGGAGTGGCAATGGGCAGAGATGTTCCCCGAAGTTGGTGTAAAAGGTGGGATCGAGCGACTGCAAGCTCTACCCGTATGGCGGGACCCAATTCCGGTCCACATCCTAGACTTCGATTCGGCGGCTGATCCTGCAACTGCAATTGCAGTAGAGATCGCCGAGAACGAAAAAAGGAGGAATTATACCGCTGAGGAGGTGCAAAGTCTTGCCTCGTCGCTTCGGGGAGCTGGGTACAGAGCCTCAAGTGGAAAGCCGAAGCCAGGGGAACGCTTGCTGATGCCGACGCTAACTGCCATGCTGGGCAAATCCGAGCGAACGGTGTATCGGATGCTGTCAGACACAACTGATCCTCCTCCGCCAAATGGCAGGATTCCGGCGGCTTCACCCACGGGCGAGGGTGGACAGGATGGGCGGCTGCTCAAGGCGGCGAAGAAGTGGTTGGAGACCCGTGGTCCAAATATGATTGACCACCCTGTGCGAGCTGCGGTGGAAGTCATCCTTCGCGAGTTTGGAAGTGAGCGGAACTCCTGACTAGGTGTGAATTGCGAATTGCAAGGGGAAGTCCAAATTTGGGCTTCCCCTGTTAATTTCATCCACAACTACAAGTCTAAAGAGCCCACAAGTCAATTGCAAGTATTTGGTGTACTTAACAAGCTGAAGACGCCAGCACATGTTACCCAAATATTTTCTTCAAATAAAAAATCGCTGAAGGAATCTCCGTAAATAACCCAACGACACAAGGCAGTCAACCTCGTGTCATGGAGGTTATTTATGTTAGTAGTTAATCCTTGCTTCGGTCCAACCCGGGGACAACAAGCTCTTCCTACCCAGATTAAAGAACAGTCTTTACTGCAGATCAAGATCAGGGGAGCCCAGGAAACATCGGATTCTTCGTCAGCTTCTAATGAGCGTATCCTTGACATACTCCTTTTATCCTGTTCCTACCGTCTTCAAGCCTCACTGTCCAAGGTCTGGATGGTGTCGCCATGAAGATGGGTATCGACTCCGTTAATGTTATGACTAGGGTAAAGAGACAGTCTGATGGCTTTACGTTGTTCTCTCTGCCTACTCATGTTGTTGACCCCATAGTAGCCAACAAACTACGGAACGGACGTTGGGATTATATTCATAGCCCACGTCATCCTAAAAAGGTAACCAGAGTAAAATTGAAGGGCAGCTCTTTACTGATTGTTGGATCGCCCTGTAACTGGTTCCATGGTCAGAACAACGCTTGTGGTGATGAATGGACATCGCTGATTGACAGATGGGTCCAGGAAGTTGTTGACTACCTGTTTGGCGCTGGCTGCTGTGAACCTTTCGCAGTTAGGCTCACACAGTTAGATATCTTTTCAATGATCGACTGTGGTAGTCCAGAAGGTGTTCAAGCAACTATCTACTTCTTGGCAATCTGCTGCTACACTATCCAGAGGCCACTACGGCTTTTTGAAGGTAGAACATGTGTTAGTGCTTATCTTGGACGGAAGACAACTAGGAATGTACTTGTGAGGGCGTATTCCAAGTACATGGAGAATGTTGATAAGCGCACTACAGGCTGGCGGACATTGGAACGCAGGTCGCCTACCCTTAGCCACTGCATGCGACTGGAGATTTCTTTTCGCTTGTTCCACACCAGAAAGGGTACTGGATTTAGTGCAGATCGTTGGAGGCAACTGGATCTGCAGGCTCACTATTACAAATACCTGCGCCAGCTCAAGGTTGCAAATCCCTATGACCAGCAAGCACGTAATGGTGTATTAAGCGAAGTAGATGAACAACGACTACAGCGATGGAAAGAGGGTGCTGTCGATAGGTCAAACAGGAGAGACGCTCGTAATGCCCGAAACCATATTCGTTCGGTAAAGCAATTTGATCTTCGGCGAAAGTTTACAGACTACAGCAAGTTTGATCCTGCCTGCGATCATCTGACCTTGGAACAGATCCTTGATCCCAGCAGGGACCGTAACGAGCAGATTTGGCGTGAGCTACGCCGAAGTCGGTAAGTGGTGTTCCTGGAAGCGAGGCAATGGACAGCTCAGGCAAAAAGTAAACTCTGCCAAATGGCAGGGTTTAGCTGTATCTGTCCTTTCCCGCGGACGGCAAAGGTTATCCTTTGATCGAAAGCGAGACCCAATGAACATCTTCGAAGTCTTAAACCGAGGCAACTCCCGACTCAAAGAACCGAGTATCTCGGCGATGCTCGGCTACCTACTGGACACCAGGGAAGATCATGGCTTCGGAAGTTTGTTCCTGGATGCTCTCCTTGCAACTGCTCAGCAAGAGTTTCCGGAATACAGCGACATCTCTCGACGGACACTGCACACCGAAGTCCGGTTGGAATCTCCGTACAGTTACCGTGGTGCACAAAGAAAGATTGATGTCGAGATTAGCTTGTTAGATCTCGATAAGAATGAACTAGCGAGAATCCTGATTGAGAACAAGGTTCGAGAAGGCGCAGCCAACGAAGACCAGCTTTCCCAGTACTACGAAGCCTTCCAACAAGAGAACCCAGAGATTCGGAATCTCCTTGTTCTATTCATCACGCCTTCTACTAATTCCTCTCGTTTGAACTCGGAATTCGACAACCTGAAATTAGTTGATCCTGGACATCGAAAGCTGTGGCTTACCTGGTCCGGAGATGGAACAACCATCGCCTCCATTCTTCGGGACATATTGGACAAGGAAGCTAATGCTAGAGTCCGGCCAATGAACGACTACTTGAAGCACACGTTAAAGGCGTTCATTCTTTTCGTCGAGGGACAAACAAAAGGGACTAGCCGATCTGGTGGTGTTCCCGAACTTGGGGGAATCATCGACCAATGCTCTGTCACTATTGATGGCGTGGTTTACCGGCTGGAGAAGTACGAGAGCAAGACTATCCTTGGCTATCGTGGTGACGAGAAAATCATTGCGAAGGATGCCATCCGCATTATCAACACAGCACTCGGCTTGGGATTCACGGAAGAACAAATTCGTGTTCAGTTGAATACCCGAATCTTAGGAGACCGCGTGCTCAAGATGCTGAAGGATAAGGGAATCGGATGAAACGGACTGAAGCGGTGCCTCTCACCCCCAGTCACACACACACACAATATCGAGACTTCATGTCACTTTAGATGACCAGGAAACCCCGCCAAATGGCGAAATTTGAAGATGTACGGGATTTCCATAATTAGAAATATTTTGGAATTATATACTTGACTCCCAACCTCTAGACTTCCCTATAAAGCCTGCTGTCTGTGTAAATAACAGGAAAGATCTCGGAATCTCGCAGGTAGCAAGATGTCCGAGTATCGCTAGGAGTTAGTCATGTCAACTGCACGAGAACAGCAACGGCAACTAGAATTTGAACAGGGCGCGAAACTTATTAAGACTCTCGCGGAAGCGGTGGAATCTTACCCCGCACGCATAGCCATAAATGCGCTGGATTCTGTATCCAGGTTAGTCGCAGCCTGCGCACAAGGTACACCAGTTGTTTCTTCCGATGTCCTTGAATGCGCACGCGCATCTAACATGATTGATTGTGACTAGGTGATATCCCGACTTAGGTGTAGGTGCGTAATTTTACGATGTGGAGTTCCTTGCTTTACTTCGTGTACGATCTTTACGATAGGGAAGGTACCACTATGCGATCCAGTAACAGTCACTAATTCCCCAACGTGAAATGAACCGAACGGTGTTGATGCCGTGTACTCCTTATGCCCAGTATCGGGAGCATGGATCACAAGATCTTAGATTAGGGGGACTGCTAGCGGTGGTGCAGATGATGGCATCGGTTCTCATTTGGTTGTCTGTGGTGCAGTGAGGCTAGTGATAAAACTACACAGGCATCTTGAAAACCACGTAAATCTAGTGGTATGAAGATTCTCTCTCTATTCGTTTTAGGTGGATTCGTTACCCTCGGTATGTGCAGCAATATTCGGTTCGAGCGGATTGTCTGTACGAGTAACGGACTGTTGGAACAGGGTGTGGTGTCTCGTGCCAAAAACATCAAGGTAACAGATCGCGCCAAAGATATAGTATGGGGTAGGCTTTTCAGCGGGAATAGTGCTAACATCGCCACAGAGATAATCATTTGGCCAAATTATAGCGTGCCTCTCGTCCGTGGGATCCTTGATGCGCAATCGTATCTCTTCGATGGTAAGTGGCTCTGCGGTATAGCCAGTAACACCTGGAAGCATGGTAGCTGGTGTTTGTCCAAAATTCTTGATCTTGAATACAATAACACCCGCGCCAACTTTGAACTTGACAGCACCAACGTAAGCTCTAAGCTGCCGTTGATTAGATTGGGCGCTATCTCTGACCAGAATTCGATTAACCCACCAGAGCAGAAATGTGAAGAGAGCGGTCAGGCCAAAAAATACAGTCTCGATCCACGTACCAACGCTCCAGCTTTCTTCATGTTTTCCGTGTGCTGTATCTTGATTGCTGATAGGTTTTTCACTGCTGGATACAAAACTGTTGACCGAGGGCGTAGAACTTACGGTAATTTTCTTACCGCCTGTAGTGTCGTGCTTGCGTTTACTGGAATCAGTCTTCCTGTGGTCTTTTGCGTAGTGCGCGTCAATGTTGTTTCCGAGTGCCTGAACTTGTTTTGTGCTATCTGGTACCGCATAGCTTGCTGATGCTACTAGCAAGGCCAGTATAACCGTTCTTTGTGCGGAGATTTTCATGAGATTGGACTCCATTGTTGAAGGCTAACGAAGCAGCACCAAAGGTTAATAATCGTTCACGCAGCGAACACTAAAGCCGCTTATTTTGCTACACTCCATGCGAACCATCCCCGCGCCGCGACCAAGGATTCTGGCCCACGCGACACCAAAATCAGTAGGAGTTGCTGACCAGAAAACTGCGTAGTTTCCGCCTTGCTGAAATGTACCGTTATCGAATCTATAGCCGCCCGGTAATATGGAAAAGTCATAACTATTTGTTCCTTGCATTTTTTTAGACAGCAATCCGAGCGTATCACTACTAGTTGTCCTGGATAATGCCGTCCATTCTTCGTCTGAAGGTAGGTGCCATTTTTCTGGACAGGCACCTTTAGCTGTAGCCCAGTCGTATAATCGACCGTAATATTCACACATTCTCGGGTTGTCATCGTAGCACCATGACTTGCCTATCTCATACTTTAGATTTTCAGCCATCCATATTTGATGCCCAATCTTAATTACCTTGTAGGTAGTTCCATCTCTAGGGTCCATCATTATTCCTTGCAGCATCGCTGAAAATGCTCTCAATGATAATAGCGTTGTAATTATTAAGATTTTCATTTTTTGCCTTTCTGTGAATGTACTGTTTTAGCTTTGTTAGTTAGTGATCTGCAACACATCTGACGCTCATACCACTTCTCGTATCTTCTTGATTACTGGTGATCTGAGCACACCCAGTGCACAAGAACCGACTCACGGCACTCATGTCACCAGCGTTTGTTGCTGACCAGAACATAGCAGCAATACCAACTCCATCAAATGTGCCAGTACTTGGGTAACGGTCACCAGCGGGAATAGCCTTGAAGCCAAAATTGTTTGTTCCGAGCATGACAGAGTCCATTAACTTAAACGCGTTATTGCCTGTCGCATTTTCCAACGTCGTCCACTCTGCGTCCGAAGGCAAATGCCAGCCATCAGGACATGCCCTAACGGCTGTATTCCAGTCATAAAGGCGTCCGTAGATCTGGCAATTTTTTGGATTGTCTCCGGAACACCACGATGTCCCTATCTCGTAGTTTAAGTTTTCAGCCATCCAACGTTGTTCGCCAATGGTAACCGTTCGATAGGTGATGCCGTTGCGCGGGTCTGACATTGTATTGTCGGGCTTGCTGAACTTATTGTGCAGGAAATAAGCCGCTGCGGAGCCAAGCGCAATAACCCAGATTGCCACGGCGAACTTGTCTCTGCTGGTCATGGTGTTGCCTTTTTGCGGTCTTGTTCTGTGTCTAGGCTGACGAGGTGACACTCACAGTAGTAACTCTATTTGAGAAACGGCAACCCATAGTATCTGGCACCCACGGTAGCAGGCTTCGACCTTGGGCACATGCCCAAAAGCGAGCGCGCTGGAGTAGATGCCGAGATCGGGAAGCTCATCGCAGAGGCAAGAAAAAGACAGAAAGTGTCCAGAGACAAGGCCGCTGAAATGCTCGGTTTGAGTACTCAGATGTTGCAGAAGCACGAACGCGGGATCACGCCAATAACTGTCAACAGGTTGCTTCAACTCACGGAGGCGCTCGGCATACCGCTGTCGGACTGCTTGCCTGGTGCAAAAAGTCGGGCCAAGAAGGAACTCATAGTGGTAAATACAGAGGAACAACTTCTTGTGAGAGCGTACCGAGAGATCCCAGGAGGCGGCATGAAGAGCAAGGCCGTGGAACTGTTCCAGGAGATGGCCAAGAGCGGAAAGACTGGTCGAGGCCGACTGGCGTCGCCAAGGGTTTTTGTACGTTAGTCGTAGTTTGACGAAAGTTCTGGTCAATTCTAGGCTTCAACTTCAAGATTGGGAATAACGCAACATGACGAACCTAATAATCCCACCCAAACATATCGAAGTTCTCAGAAAGCTACTGACTAAAGATGATTCCACTATTGATCTCTTAGTGCACAAATTAGCTGAAATTAATGGCAATATGACAAAGTCATTTCTAAAAGAGTGCTTCAGTTCAGTTAAACAGTTAGCGGATATCGAATCAAACTTACTAGCTTCAGTCATTACAGGGTTGTATATAACAAAAGACGGAATAGGTATATCTTTAGATGAGTATATCGACTCTATCGTAAGTTCAGTTACAAATACCGATGAAACTCCCTCAGAGCATTCAAAAGATGTTCTGCGAAAGCTGTTGACAGTTGATGGCGATCTACAGCTCATTGGGAAGGCTATGCGTCTATTCAGAGCACGAGATAATGTACTTGGTTCATCGCAAATAGTAACCGACGTAAGGCCAATATTTAGCGACGCACCTGGCTGTGAAATTACTGCATCTACAATTATTCACACATTAAGATTAGAGTACAAAGATGTCGATGGTAACAATACGACATTCTCTATAGGTATTGACTCGGTTGACATTAAAGAACTACGAGACGCTCTTGATAGAGCTTCTGCAAAGGAACTTGTTTTGAAGTCTCAATTAGCAACGACCACCCTTAAAATGGTTGATCTAGTATGATTCAAGACTCGGAAAGCATAACAGTAGAACATTATTCTTCGTCAAAATGGGATAGTCCCTTTTCATTTGCTGTTCAATTAAATAGACAGGATCAAGATCGCAGTTGGTTGTCTCTATCTGGATATAGAAGTCATTGGCCCGCTATTATTTATGGTACATCGGCTATATCAAGGTTGCCGAGTTCGATTTTTGCTGATGTGCTCATAAATTCACGCTCGTTGTTGAATGCGCTTGATGAGGATACGCCTGCGATTTCTACAGCCGTCTGGTCACGCTCTATTGCGATGGTTCAGAAAATACATTTGTCCGCATTCGATCAAGCAGATGATGTAATTCCTAATCTATTCTATGGTAACCACGGCGGGATTGACATTACTTGGGAAAACGGTGACGGAAAGCTTATCTTGGCGACTGCCGAATCTGATAAAGATTTTGAATGGCTTTACAAGAAAGGAACAGCAACACTTGAAAGTGGTATCGGATTTATACCTGAATGGGAAGAAACTCTAATAACATTCTTGAGGCGCCTGCGTGTTCGCAGTTGAAGAAATCCCTGACCAACATGACATTTATTGTTTCTGTCCAAGGTTAAAACCCCCGTCTTTAGACGGGCAGCTTTCAGCCAGCGGGCTTGACGTTAGATTCCACAGATGGAGTACCGTCACGGCGATCACACGAAGACCTCGATCC
>Ga0181516_10003609_pt1 | contig 10258 bp, 7 predicted proteins | sample PEATcosm2014_Bin_25_FD_121104 | JGI IMG/M metagenome (GOLD analysis project Ga0181516, IMG submission 121104) | Peatland microbial communities from MTU Mesocosm Facility, Houghton, MI, USA - PEATcosm2014_Bin01_10_metaG | ecosystem: Environmental > Terrestrial > Soil > Wetlands > Peat | place...
AATCGAACCGGAGCTCTGGTCCTCAACCTCTCTGGCGAAATCAGCGGTGCTCACGCACCGCACAGGATTTGTACGGCCAAAACTGTGCTTGACAAAGCCTTCGACCTTATCGAGGGGCACCCAGCGGCGGTGGTCATACCCGGGGGAGAACACTAGAGGGTAAATGATTGGGGGTATGGACGCCAGTGACGGAAGAACAGCGAGGCAGCGAGTCAGCGGGTGAGCGAGTTAGCGAAAAACGGCGGATTGGGGTTTGTGGGTTCCCACCCATTTCGCAAAGAGGCGCGAAATGGATGGGGCACGCGGTCTGTCAGCGGGTTAGCAGGTTAGCGAAAAACGGGGGATTGTGGTTCGTGGGTTCCCACCCATTTCGCAAAGAGGCGCGAAATGGATGGGGCATCCAGCATAGATTTGGATAAGGTGTGCGGAGGCTGGGACGTCACTCCTCGCGGAGGAGGATCATTGGGTCGACGGACAGGGCGCGCTGCGCGGGCAACCAGGTTGCAACCATACCGAGGACGGCCATGATGAGGACGACTCCAGCCAGGACCAGAGGGTCGCGCGGGGTGGCCTGATAGACGATGGATGCGAGTACACGGCTGGCCAGGATTCCGAGGAGCAATCCGGCTGCCGATCCAAATGCCAGCAATTTGAACGCGCCTCCCAGGGCCGTCTGCAGCACTTCTTTCCGCTTTGCGCCCAGCGCGACCCGAATGCCAAGTTCGCGGAGCCGTTTGTTTACGGAATAGGCGGCCATGCCGAAGATACCGGTGATGGACAACATTGCGCCCATCACGCCGAGTACACCGAGCGAGAGCGTGGCCATGCGCGAGGCAAACAGCGCGCCGTTCATCTCTTCGTTCCACGTCTGCACAAAGACCGGTAACCCAGGATCGAGATCGCGGAGTTTGGCGCGAATTGCGCCGGCGAGCTGCGCGCCACCGTTCGAGCGCACTACCAGCCAGGTGTCAGTTCGGGGATTCTGCAGAATGGGCACGAAGATGGCGTTCTGCGGGTCTTCGGCAATATTCGCGGTATATTTTCCGTCCTCGACGATTCCCACCACCTGGAGGCGTCCTTCATTTCTGGTCTTGAAATGACGGCCAATCGCGTTGGTTGCGGAACCGAAGAGGTTGCGGGCAAGTTGCTGGTTGATCACTGCGACGCGAGGCGCATCCCCGTCGTCCTGCAAAGTGAAGAGCCTTCCCGACAAGAACGCGGTTCCAGCAGCTTGAAAGTATTCTGGAGAGACCGCGAAGAAGACGGCGTCGCCAGCGGAACTTGACGGCCGCAGGTCCGGCGTTCGATCCGAAAAAATGTCAACGTCTTCCCATCCCATCTTCAGCGGCGGGCTGCTTACTAAGCCCACTTGCGCGACTCCGGGAAGCGCCTGGAGCTCGCCGATCATGCGCTTCTGCATGGCGGGAACCCGATCGCCCTTATACCCGGACATATTCAGGTTAGTCTCGGCGAGCAGGGTGTCGCGCGGATCAACGCCGAGCTTGGTGCTCATGGAACGGGCCAAACCGCGAACGGCGACGATGGAGGATGTGACCAGCACTGCGCAAACGGCAATTTGAATCACAAGCAACACGTCGCGCAGCCGGAACCTTCGCCCCCGGCCGGCGATCATGGGCCCGGCCGCCGCGGATTTGACGATCTGATAGGGATCGGTGCGCAGGACTTGACGAATGGGAACAATGCCGAAGAGGAATCCGCTGACCAGGGCGAGCAACAGGGCAACCGCGTAAACCGTGGCATCGGGATTCAGGGGCAGGTTCAACGGAAACTGGGGGAACGGCCGCCAGGCGCCGATGGCGCGCAGCAGGACCACGCTGCCGCACAATCCTACAGCGCCGCCGGCGAGCGAGATGAGCATGGCTTCGATAAGGAGCTGGCGCATGATGTGGATGGGTCGTGCTCCCAGCGCAAGCCGCAATGCAACTTCGCGTGCGCGGTCGGCGGCGCGCGCGGAGAACAGGCTGCCCAGATTGGCGCACGCCGCGAGCAGAATCAATCCGGCCAGCAACATCAATCCGGCCATGAAGGCCGTTATCGCGCCGCCGAAGGCGCTGGCCAGGCCAGGCCGCTGTAGTTTGTATGTGAGCAGTTGCTGGTCCACATCGTTGGGATAATTCTTTCCCAGATAAGAACCAATTGAAGTCAGGTCGGCTGCCGCCTGCGCCTGAGTTACCCCCGGCTTGAGGCGTCCGAACACCTCGCTGATCCACCGGCTTCCGCGCTTACTCAACATATTGTCGCCATGTTCCTGATTCACGAGCGGCACAAAGAAGTTGGGTGCGAATGCGATAAACGTACCGACAAATCCGGGCGGCGAAACGCCGATGATGGTATAGGGATGGCGGTTGAGAAGAACCGAGCGGCCGACCACGCCGCGGTCGCCCTGAAAACGATCCTGCCAGTATGCGTAGGTCAGTACGACGTACGGCGCGCTATTCGGCCCATGTTCATCGGCGGCATGAAAGAAGCGGCCGAGATACGGCTGCAGGCCCAGAACGTCGAAATAGTTGCCGGTGGTTTCATAGAGCCAGGCCAGCGAAGGATCGTTGCCGGTGTCGAGAGCCGCCTGGGTGATGTTGTCCGCGGCCACTCCGTCAAAGCTGCGGTTGCGATCGCTCAGGTCACGAATGTTGGGGTAAGACTCGTAGCCCCAAATGCTATTCGCGTGTCCGATGACATAAATGTGCTCCGCGGCCGGGGCGTCCAAGGGGCGCAGGATCAGCGCGTTCATTACGGCAAAGACCACCGTATTTGCGCTGATCGCCAACGCCAGCGTGCATACTGCCGCGATGGTGAATCCTTTAGAACGGCGCAGCTGGCGCAGCGCGAGCCTTACGTCGGCCCAGATAGAACGCAGCAAATTCCACTGCCAGACTTCACGGCTGCGCTCCTCTAGAAGCGCCTTGTTTCCAAAAGAGAGGCGCGCTGCGCGCTCGGCCTCCGCGAGGCTAAGCCCCCCGACTATCAACTGCTCGGTGCGCTCTTCAATATGGAGACGCATCTCCTCGGCAAGATCGTCGCAGGTACGCCGATGGGAGAAGAGGCCGGAGAACCAATTCATATGGACCTCAGTTAGCTCGCTGGGGATTTACCCGGATCGAGCACCAGCGCAATGCCTGCGAACATGCGCTCGAAGCTGGAAATCTGCTGCTCAAGGCGGCGCTGACCGGCGGCAGTGATCTGATAAGTGCGGACGCGGCGGTTGGTGGAAGATACTTCCCACTCAGCCTTCACCAGCTTGGCTTTCAAAAGCCTCTGAAGCGCCGGGTAGAGCGAACCCTCTTCCACCTGCAGCAGGTTGTTCGACCTTTGCTGGATGTGCTGCACCAGCGCATAACCGTGCGCAGGCTGGCGGCGAAGCGATTCGAGGATCATCATCTCGAGTGCGCCGGGAAACAGATCGCGAGAAGGGTTGTTTGGCATAGGCCTTGTTACTACAGGCCTAGAGTAAACAGGTATTGGATTTTCTGTCAAGGGATTTCTTGCTGCGTTCGTGCGGGGCGCCGGGCGGCGGTTCCCGCCCTAACAAAGTTAAGACGGGGCACCCAGGCCATTGGTGGGATGAGCATCTGCCGATCTGGTTTGTTGAGGTTCGTGCTTTCCCACCCATTCGCCAAAAAACGTCGAATGGATGGGGCACGGGGCTTCGTCGGCGATCGAGAGAGACTATTGCTTCGGAAAGGCGAGGGTTTCCGGCAAACTTGCGGATATACTGGGCGCGGCGGCCTGATGGTGCGGAGTGATGGGGCTGCCGGAATGGAGTTCGACTGTATGTCCCCCACACGAACCGATCCTTATCTGGCTGGGAATTTCCTGGTCAGCATTGACAACGTAACGGCGAGCGCATTCAGCGAAGTTCTTGGGCTGGAGGCGGCCATCGAGGTGGTCGATTACCGCGCGGGAAATTCACCTGAGCAGTTGGCCCAGAAGCTGCCGGGATTGAACCGGACGCCGAACATCACCCTGAAGCGAGGGATCACCAAAGATCTCTCGCTGTGGACCTGGTTCTCCGGTGGATTGACCGGCAACGTGCTACGGACCAGCATGACCATCACGCTCAAAGATCAGGCTGAGAATCCGGTGTATATATGGAAGCTTACGAACGCATGGCCGTGCCGATACTCCGGACCGGCGCTGATTGCGAACTCGAGCGATGTCGCAATTGAGACGCTGGAGATTTGTTACGAAGGGCTTGAAGTGATGCTTCCAGCTTGAGTGCTTCCCGCTCTAACAAAGTTAGGACGGGGCACCCAAGCTGTCAGCGAGTTAGCGGGTTAGCAAGTCAGCGAAGAACGGCAGATTGAGGTTCGTGCTTTCCCACCCATTTCGCAAGCAGCCGCGAAATGGATGGGGCGCACAGGATTATTTGTGGTCGAGCATCCCGATTCAGGGATCTGCTTACATGCCGTTGTCCTGGGTTGGGGCGGGGTGAACTACGCGGTAGCTTGCGCCGCCGTGGGACCAGACCAGGAGCAAAATGTCTTTACCGGCGGGGACGGAGTGGACCTCGCTGGCAAATTTGTCTGCGCTCTCGACGGGATGACGGTTGACTTCGATGATTACGTCGCCGGGCGCAAGACCGGCTTCCTCTGCAGGGCTGGCGGGGCGGACTTGCTCGATGGCCGCGCCGTTCACCTGCGGAGGAATATTCATCTGCTCGCGGAGCTCGGGTGTGAGGTTGTCGACGGCGAGGCCGAGACGGCCGCCGGTGTGCTCGCCGGGCCCGCCGTTCTCAGCAACTTCCTTGTCGCCGTGGAACTCGCCGACTTTGATGTTGATGGTTTCGGGCTTGCCGTCGCGAAGGATGCCGAGGGCGATGGAGTTGCCGGGGGCGATCTGGCTGACTGCGACCTGGATGGCGGAGCCGTTGACGATCTTTCTGCCATTTAATTCACGAAGAACATCGCCGCTCTTGAGGCCTGCTGAGGCCGCGGGCGAGCCGGGGGTGACCTGGCTGACGATTGCGCCGGTGGCGTCGGGCAGGTTGAAGAATGTGGCGTTGTCGGGCGTGACGTCGTTCATGCTTATGCCGAGGTAGCCGTGGTGGACGGTGCCGCTCTTGATGATGGAGTCGGCGCTGGAGTGGACGATCTGCGAGGGAATGGCGAAGCCTGCGCCGGCGAAGCTGCCGCTGCCGGAGATGATGAACGTGTTGATGCCGACGAGTTCGCCGCGCGCGTCTACGAGCGGACCGCCGGAGTTGCCGGGGTTGATGGCGGCGTCAGTCTGGATGAAGTCGCCGGGCTTTCTTGGATCGTCGGAGTAGGGGTTGGGGCGATCAAGCGCGCTGATAATGCCGCGGGTGACGGAGAACTGGAAGTAGCCGAAGGGGCTGCCGAAGGCGAGCACGGTTTGGCCGGGATGGAGCTTGGTGGAGTCGCCCCAGGCGATGCAGGGCAGGTCGTGCGCGTCGATCTTGATGACGGCGATGTCGTTGAGCTTGTCGACGCCGATGAGTTTGGCGGGGAAGACGCGGCGGTCGTTCATGGTGACGCGAATCTGCATGGCGCCATCGACGACGTGATCGTTGGTGACGATGTAGCCGTCAGGCGTGATGATGATGCCGCTGCCGATGCCGTGCTCGACGCCTCCGCCGGGCATCATGCCGTGGCCGTGGCCTTGCCCTCCGGGTCCATCTGGGTTGCCGAAGAAGCGGCGGAACTCGGGCGGGATGGCGTCTTCAGGGATGCCGTTGCCCTCCTGGTTTTGGCCGACTTCTTCTGCGGAGGGGTGAGATGTGACGGAGACATTGACGACGGCGGGCGTGACGCGGGCGGCGACGGCTTCAACGGCGTTGTCGAGCGAGACCAGCGAGGAGACGCTGGAGTCGTCGAGCGGGATAGCACCGTTGCTGGCGGCGTGGGCCGCGTTGCGGCCGAGGAAGAGAGTGCAGGCAAGGACAAGGGTTGCAGCGACGCCTGCGGGAAGGGCGAACTTGCGTGCTCTTACTACTAATGAATTAGTTGATGCGGTCATGGGTTCCTCTCGTTTGGGTTGAAGTTGATGGTTAGAGTTGGATCACGAACCAGCTGCCCGGCCAGCTACCAGGGATGGTGGCCGGGGCAGGCTGTTGGGAAGTGGAGCTTGGCTTCGTCGAACTGGGACTTGCGGGTACGACGCGGAAGATCAGACGGGTTACGGTGATTTGAGTGGTTGCCTGGGCGGTCGATTTGCCCGATTGGGTTGCGGCGGTGGATTCGTCGAAGTCCGCGGAAGTTGGATTTTGAGCCGGGGTTTGGATTTGCTCCCAGGCGGTGAGGACGATCCATTGCTGGTCGTTTACTTCCGGTTGAGGTGCTTTCGATTCGGCATTGAGAAGGCGTTCCTCAGGGGCTAAAGCCCGCACGCTTTTTGACGGGTTTATCGGCACGGCTGAAGCCGTGCCCTGATACAAATCCCCAACCGGTTGAGTCTTTCCATGGTCTGAAATACGTGCCTGCCTGGCGCTGAGGTCCGTACCCGTCGCCGAACCCATGCCTGTCGCCGAAATTGAGCGGTTTGTTGCCTGTATTCCGGAGTTGTCTTTGACAATGAAGGCAGTATTGATGAGCCTTGCGCCTTGGAGTTGCGGGCGGGTTGATGCATATATCTGTGTTGACGGGCTTGGTTGGTGGGTTGGGGCGAAGGCTACCAGTTGCGGGCACTCAGAGAGCTTGACCGAGCCGAGGACCAGGGCGCCGGCGAGCAGGCAGAGTGCGGCGCGGGAGGCCGCGGGGCTGAGGGCTCGCTGACTGAGGAGGATGCGGTGAACGCGGCGGACCAACTCGGGGCGGCGTTGCCATGCGCCGAGCGAGAGGGCTTCGGCTCCCCTTAATGATTGCTGGCGTTGGAGGCCGCGTTCGGCCAGACCGGCTAGGCATGCTGCATAGGCGCGAGGCGACTGGGTGCGGCGGACAACGGCGTCGTCGCAGGCCATTTCGCGCTCAAGGCAGAGACGGCGCTCAATCCACCAGAGGGCGGGGTTGAGCGGGAAGAGAACGAGGCAGAGTTTCTGGAAGAGGTTGGTCCAGTCGTCGAGGCGGCGGAGATGTTCGGACTCGTGAAGGACGATCTGGTCCAGCTCCGGTTGCGTGAGCTTGGAAAGAAGCCAGGCGGGGATGAGGATGCGCGGGGCTGGGAAGCCGATGACTGCGGGGCGCTGGAGTGCTTCTGTGGTGCAGATCTGGAGCCGCTGCCTGCGGGCTAGCAATCCGCGCCCTGACTGCTTTCTTGCTTTCCCACCCATTCGCCAAAGGGACGGCGAATGAATGGGGCACGGAGTTTCGGTGGCCGGGACGCTTGGGGCTTGCGCGATTGGGATCGCGGTTTGCCAGAGTCTGCGCATACGCAGGGCGTGGATGGCTAGATTGGCGGCGCGATAGAGCGATGCGGCCAGCCAGAGGACGGCGATGGCGAGCGCCCAGCGGGGGTCGAGGTTGCGGAGCGCGGGATGAATGAGAGCGGGTTCAATGGGCGCGGTTTGCGCAGCGGCGGATGAGATGTGTGCGGTGACGAGATGCGTGAAGAGCTGAAGAAATGGAAGACAGATGATGGCTAAGAAGGCGGCTAACCATGCGACGAAGCGGTGCGCGGCGGAGATGCGGGGGACGAATTGAAGGCAGATGGCCACGGCGCAGGCGACGGCTATCCCCTGCCAGAGAGAAGTGAGGGCAACGATTGCGACAGGGGCAGAAAGCGCGGGAACGCCGCCGGCGACTTGGTGGGCGGCGCAGCGAAAGATTTGGAAAAGGAAGAAAAGGAGACCCGGTTGCATGTCTATTGTTTTCCCTCCGCGTCGGGAACTGCGTTCTGGATTGCGTCCTTCAGAAGCTGGAGCTCCTGGGGCGTGAGCTCCTCATCGCCTAGTAGTGATAACAACAATTGCTCGCGGGAGTTGCCAAAAAAGCGATTTAAAACATGTCGGACCTCGGAGCGGCCGGCTTCGTCCTCTTGAACGCAGTGGCTGTAAAGGAAGGCTCGGCCCTCCTGGCGGTGACGGACGTAGCCTTTTTGCTCGAGGATGCGGATGGTGGTGAGGACGGAGTTGTAGGCCAGAGCTTCGCTGTCGGGGATGGCGGTGACCAGGTCGTTGACGGCCGATTCTCCGCGACGCCAGAGAATCTTCATGAGCCTCAACTCAGCTTCGGTCAGCGTAATGGACTTTTTGGGCGGCATTCGGAAGCCTGTCTGAGGAGATAGACGTGGCAACTAAAGAATTAGTTAGCAGGGTTGTTGGATTTTTTTGGGGACGCGGTACGATGTGGGATTTAAGTCTAGCGATTTATTGGTCGATTGAGATCTGCGGTTTCCTGTCCTTGCGCCAGCCGCTCGGGCCTAAAGGCCCGTCTTCGATTCGGGCTTTTGAGGGGCCTAAATGCCCCTGCTCCTTCCAGATTTGGCGTTCTGGCCGAAGCGGCCGAACGGATCGATCTCTTATCCTGAAGTGTGACTGACAGTTCAGATATTGTTCCCGAAGATGCTTTGCCCGAGGCTGCCCTGCCTGAAAAGGCTGCGGAAAAGGGGCTGTCTACAGGACAGAAATCCGAAAAAGATCCCTCCGCGGCTGAAGCCGCCGTTGAATCTGAGGGTTTGCCGCGGGGGTTAAAACCCCCGCCTCCTTCCGACGCTTATGGCCCGGCTGAAGCCGTGCCCTTGTTACAGAGCTCTCTTCGACAGGGTTTTTCCACCGCAGGTGATGTCGCTCTGCCTGCGGCTGCTCCGCCGGAAGAGACTTCGCTTAAGGTTGCTCCGCCCGAAGCCCCTCTGCCTGAAGCGGCTCCGCCTGTGGCGATTCCGCCTGTGGCCGCTCTGCCTAAGGCGCGGCGCAGGAGGAGATTTCACCTCACCTTCCGATCCGTCGTTCGATGGGTTTTCTTTGGTGTGGTGGCTGGCTGGTTGCTTGCCGCGCTCACGCTGGTGGCTTTGCGGTGGATCGATCCGCCGACGACTGCGGTGCATTTCGAGCGGCGGCTGGAGGCCGGGATTCATGGCAAGCCGTATCACGAGCGGTGGAATTTTGTTCCGCTCAGGGAGATCTCGCCCGATTTCCAGCACGCCGTGATCGCGGCCGAGGACGCGCGGTTTTATCAGCATCATGGGTTCGATTGGCACGCGATGGAAGTGGATGCGGAAGGCGACCTGGAAGGCCAACGCATTCGCGGCGGCTCCACGATTACGCAACAACTGGTGAAGAACCTGTTCTTCGGTACCGGGCGGTCGATTCTGCGCAAGGGCGCGGAAGCAACGCTGGTACCGGTGGCTGAGTTTGTGCTTGGCAAGGAGCGGATTCTGGAGCTCTACCTCAACGTGGTGGAATGGGGTCCGGGAATTTATGGCGCGGATGCGGCGGCTCACGCCTACTACGGAACTTCGGCGCGGAGCATTGGGCGAGAACAGGGGGCGCGGCTGGCCGCGATATTGCCGCTGCCGCTGAAGCGGCGGCCGGAGCGGATGAATCGCTACAGCGAGCTGGTTCTGAAGCGGATGAGCCAGATGGGGTATTAGGGGCGGGGTGGGATTCCAGAAGGTACGGGGAGCAGTAAATCCCGCGAAAGGCCTTCCCGAGGTTCCTAACCGGTTGCGGAGAAAGTCGCGCCGGGACGAAGGCCGTCCCTCGGCGGCTAAAGCCGGACTCATTCTGCGGTCCTTGCGGCACGAATGAATTCGTGCCCTTTCAAAACGTCAGCTTCTTCTCTGCCTATAAAGCCCTTAAATTCAGTAGCTTCATATGCGCGGGTTAGGACGCGCCATTTTCAGCAGGGGCGACACGAACGACCGAAGTGCCCTCCGTCCAAGCAGCGAACCGATTTCTTAGGCCTTATTGAGATGCCATCAAATAAATTTGACACTAAGTGACTCAATGATGCATCTTATGAGAGTCAGAATTCTATTCAAACAGGCAGGGACCAAACCATGGCAAAGATTATTGGCATTGACCTCGGCACCACCAATTCTTGTGTGGCCGTGATGGAGGGTGGAGAGCCCAAAGTGATTCCGAATGAAGAGGGTGCGCGGACTACGCCCTCGATCGTCGCATTCTCAAAGAGCGGCGAGCGGCTGGTGGGGCAGGTGGCCAAGCGCCAGGCGATTACCAATCCGGAGAACACCATTTTCTCGATCAAGCGGTTTATGGGCCGCCGGTACAACGAAGTGAACGACGAGATGAAGATGGTGCCGTTCAAAGTCCAGCAGCAGGGCGACCACGTGGCCGTGCTGGCGCAGGGCAAGGAGTACACGCCGCCGGAGATTTCGGCCATGA
>Ga0181516_10003610_pt1 | contig 10257 bp, 8 predicted proteins | sample PEATcosm2014_Bin_25_FD_121104 | JGI IMG/M metagenome (GOLD analysis project Ga0181516, IMG submission 121104) | Peatland microbial communities from MTU Mesocosm Facility, Houghton, MI, USA - PEATcosm2014_Bin01_10_metaG | ecosystem: Environmental > Terrestrial > Soil > Wetlands > Peat | place...
AGGAAGGGCGCTTCGCGCCCGGCGGTCATGTTACCAGTGGCGGTTTTTTCGGGACAGTTATTAGCGTATTAAACAAGGTTAAGGGCGGCAGCGGGGCCGGGCTGCGCCCGGCTCCCGCCCCCGCCCCCAACCCGATGCTTTTAGGGTGGACGACTGGCTGGGCGACATTGCCGGGCAACTTGGACGTGCTGCTGGCTGGCCTTGGTTGCCGCCTTACTTTTAGTCGCTCTGGCTGCCGCGACGGGCAGCAACTAAAAATCAAGCATCGGCGTCGGCGTGCTGTTTGACGAACGCGCCAACGAACTCGGCGACTTTTTCCTGTTGGCGGCGGGGCAGCTTGGACGCGGCTTCAAAAACTGATTGCAACCGGCCTTTGGCAGCCTGGCGTTTTGGCTTGGGCGGCGTGACGCCGAGCAATGCGTCCACGCTGACACCCAGGGCGTTCGCCATCTTGGGCAACACTTCACCACGCGGCGGCGTGCCGCTCAGTTCCCAAAAGCCGATGTTGGACGGATGGACGCCGAGCTTGTCGGCCAACTGGATCTGTGTCAGTCCCGCCGCCTGCCGCAGTTCGGTCAGGCGCAGTCCCAACGGAGGGCGATCTTTTTTGCGCATGGCCGCATCATAATCCGCCGCCGGGAAATCCCCGGACTGCTGAAAAGAAAAAGCTTGCATGAAAACTAGAATACTAGAAATATGCGGACGTGTCACCTACTATAACGAAAAGGCTGATTTTGAACTTGACGCTTTTTTCCAACCCCGGAGGTCTTCATGCCCTGGCGCATTCCTGAAGCCGATCTCGACCAGGTGAAGCGGCAGACCGACCTGCTGGCGCTGGTGCGGAGCCGGGGCATTGAACTCGCCAAGCACGGCACGAAGGACTTCATCGGGCGGTGTCCATTCCACGACGACCAGAACAAACCCAACTTCATCGTGTCCCCGGCCAAGGGGTTGTGGCATTGCATGGCGTGCGGGAAGGCGGGCAACGTGATCCAGTTCGTGCAGCAGCACGACGGCGTTTCGTTCCGGCACGCCTTTGATTTATTGCAGCATGGCAGTCCGGCGGTGTTCAGCGCGCAGCCGATGCAAAAACAATCCACCGTGCCCAAGCTGCCGTGTCCGCTCGATGCCGAGGCTGACGACGCGACTTTGTTTAGCCAGGTCGTGAGCTACTACCACGAACGGCTAAAACAAACGCCGACGGCACGCGCCTATCTGGCGAGCCGTGGCCTCGATGACGACCAACTCATTGACCATTTTCAAATCGGTTTTGCCGACCGTTCGCTGGGGTTGCGGTTGCCGGAAAAAAATCGCATGGAGGGCGAGCGGTTGCGTTCGCGGCTGACGCAGCTTGGCTTGTGGCGCGAGAGCGGCCACGAACATTTTAACGGCTGCATCGTCGTGCCTTTGCGTAGTGAGACGGCGTGCAGCGTGAGCCTGTATGGACGGCGGGCGCAAAAGGGCGAAATGAAACATCTGTATCCGCCCGGCCCGCATCGCGGACTATTTAACCGGGAATGTTTGCAGCAGCCGGAAATTATTTTGTGCGAAGCCGTCCTCGATGCGCTGACGTTTTGGGTGAACGGGTTCAGGAACGTGACGTGCCTGTTTGGGACGGAAGGCTTCACCGATGAATTATGGGAGGCGTTGAAACACGTCCAGCGCGTGCGTATCGCCTATGATGCCGACGACGCCGGCGAGCGGGCGGCACAGCGGGACACGGAGCGTTTTCAAAAGCACGGCATTGAAGTTTTTCGGGTGAAGTTCCCGCACGGCATGGACGCGAACGAATACGCGCAGAAAGTAAAACCGGCGGACAAATCGCTGGCCTTGCTGATGAATGCGGCGCAGTGGGCGGACGCACGACCACCGGCAGCACCGCCGCCAGAGCCACGGAAGCATGTGGCAATGGTGGTGGACGAGTTGACCGGCGACCCGTTGCCCATCGTGGACAAGGAGTCGCTGGAAACCGGCGTGGGTTGGGCGCCGGAGCCGTTTGTTCCCGCCCCTTACGCGGAGGTGCAGGCGCAGTCTCTTTTATTAGCTGCTTCTGTTAGCAGCCCAACACCGGACGCAGCTAAAAAGGAAAAAGCCATCAGCTTGGAACAGCGGGGCGATGCGTGGTTCATGGACATTGAAGGCCGCGAGTATCGCGTGGCCGGTTTGGAAAAAACCGTCGGCACGGACGCGCTGAAAATCGCATTGCGTTTGCGTCACGGTGAACGGTTCCACCTCGACCAGGTTGATCTGTGCCGGGACATGGAACGCCGCCGGTTCGTGGAGCGCGCCGCCGAGGAAACCGGACTCACCGCCGAGCTGTTGAAACGCGATTTGGGGAAATTATTGCTGGCGGTCGAGCAGGCGCAAGCGGAGTTATTGAAACCACAGGAGCAGACCGGCCACGTCGTCACGCTGACGCCGGAGGAACGCGAAGCGGCATTGACCTGGTTGCGCGAGCCGAACCTGATTGGCCGGTTGCGCGAGGCGTTCCATCAGGCGGGCATCATCGGCGAGGAAAGCAACACGCTGGTTGCGTATCTGGCGGGCGTGTCGCGCAAGCTGGAACGGCCGCTGGCCATCATCATCCAGAGCGCGAGCGCAGCGGGCAAGACGACGCTCATGGACGCGGTGCTGTCGTTCTTCCCGGAGGAGGAGCGCGTCAAATACTCGGCGATGACCGGCCAGAGCCTTTACTACCTGGGCGAAACGAATCTCAAACACAAAATCCTTGCCGTCGTGGAGGAGGCCGGAGCGGAGAAAGCCAGCTATGCGTTGAAGTTGTTGCAGAGCGAAGGCGAGCTAACGATAGCCAGCACCGGCAAAGACCCGGCGACGGGCAAAATGGTGACGCAGGAATATCACGTCGAAGGCCCGGTGATGATTTTTTTGACGACCACGGCCATTGACCTGGACGAGGAACTTCAAAACCGTTGCCTGACGCTGGCGGTGGACGAGAGTGCCGAGCAGACCGGGCGCATCCATCGGTTGCAACGGGAACGGCGCACGCTGGCCGGACTCCTCGCCAAAGTGGAACGGCAGGACGTTTTGAAAAAACTTCGCAACGCGCAACGGCTGTTGCAGACGGTGGACGTGCTCAATCCGTATGCGCCGAGCCTGACCTTTGCCACGGCGCGCACGCGGAACCGGCGCGACCACGAAAAATATCTGACGCTCATTGACGCCATCGCGTTGCTCCATCAGCACCAGCGGGAGACGCGAACACTTCCAAATGGACAACGCTTCATTGAAGTGACGCTCGATGACATCGCCTTGGCGAACGAACTCGCCCCGGAAATTTTGGGCCGTTCGCTCGACGAGTTGCCGCCGCAGACGCGCCGCCTGCTCAATTACATTCGCGAACTCGTGAAGCAGCAGCGCAAGAGCAATGGTGCAAAAGCCGCTTCCACTTTTAGCCGCAAGGAAATCCGCGACCTCTGCGGGTGGAGCCTGACGCAAGTGAGCGTGCATCTCGAAAGGCTCGTGGCGCTCGAATACCTGGCGTTGCGGCACGGACGTTTGGGCAGTGCGTTCGTTTATGAAATCCTTTTTGACTTGGACACGCCGGAGGCCGTCGCCCACATCGGCCTGATTGAAATCGCCAAGTTACGCCACGACTACAAAACCAACCTCACGGTTTTTTGCCGGGGGGTGCCGGGGCAAAACGGGCAGGTGTCGGGGGGGGTCGAAACCGCCCCGTTACCCCTTGCGCCATTGGCCGTCAACGGCTTGGCGCGAACCTGACGGGGTGACGGAAATGCACATCAGGGTGCTTGCGCACGGCCACCAGAAAAACATCCATCGTAATCGTAAAAACTCATCGTAATCATGGCTGCACCCAAAGGCATCAAGGCGGTTGAATGGCTCTCACGCCGCACGAAAACACAACGTGGCGGCAACGACCGGCGACCGGACAACTTTGATCGCAGCGCGCCCGACGCGCTCGCCCTGTGGCGTGACGGCTACCTTGAATCGCTCGCGTCCCGCAACTACGCCGAAGGCACGTTGGAAGGCCGGGGCGATGCCCTTAAAGTGTTCCTGGCCTGGGCTGCCGAGCGTGACCTGACACGCGCCGGGCAAATCACCCGGCCCATCCTCGAAAGTTACCAGCGCTGGCTCTGGCGTTGCACCAAGGCCAACGGGCAGCGGCTGGGCTGGAGCACGCAGCGCAACCGCTTGAGCATCCTCAAGGACTTCTGCCGCTGGCTCACCCGCCAGAACGTCATCCTGCACAACCCGGCCAGCGAACTGGAATTGCCCCGGATGGAAAAGCGGCTGCCCAAGGAAGTGTTCTCCCTGACGGAAATCGAAAAACTGCTGGCCGTGCCCAATGTGGCCGACCCGCTCGGCATCCGTGACCGGGCGATGCTGGAACTGTTTTACTCGACGGGCATCCGGCGCACCGAGCTTTGCCGCCTGGAACTGTCCGACCTGAACACCGAACGCAAAACCATCCACGTCCGTTTGGGCAAAGGGAAAAAAGATCGCGTCGTGCCCGTTGGCGAGCGCGCGGTTCACTGGCTCGAAAACTACTTGCAGGCCGTGCGTCCGCGTCTGTCCCTGGACACGCGCACGCAGGCGTTGTTTTTGACCGGCTACGGCGGCGCGTTCAATCCCGATGTCGTGTCCCGCATGGTGGCCGCGTGGATCAGGCAGGTGACGGGGCGCGTGGCGTCGTGCCACCTGCTGCGGCACACCTGCGCGACGCACATGCTGGAAAACGGGGCGGACATCCGGTTTATCCAGCAGTTGCTTGGGCATGAAAAACTCGACACGACCGCGATTTACACCGAGGTCAGCATCAAACAGCTTCAGGAGGTTCACGCCCGCTGCCATCCATCCGCGAAACTTGAAAAACCGCTTCCACCACCGCCGCAAAAGGTGTAGGCTTTTGGCGTGGTTCCAAGCTGTCAAAGTCGCTTCACTTTTTTAGCTGCTGGCCGGGTGTCAGCCGCCGCCGACTTGCCGACCCGCTCCCCAAAAACTCGCGTCGGGGTTTTTCGCCGTCACGCATCGGGTCGCCTTTCACGGCGAGGCCGGAGCCGCTCAATGTTCACGCCCGGTTCGCGGGCGTGTGCCTACAAAAGCGCATCGGGTCTGGGTAAATGGTTAAGTAAGGATCCAATACAAGAGCGTGGCGGAAAAAACCTGTATGAATTCGCCAACAACAACGCTATAAATGCTCTTGATCCGGATGGTAAAATAACCATACAGTCTGGGAAATTAAAGGTAACAGAGTGTGGAGGATATTATGTCGAGTTCTATTCTTATTTAGACAATCCTAATCCGCCTGATGGATATTGGGTTCAAGAAGTAACTGTTACAAAAGACGTTGGAGCTTGTAAGCAAAATACAAAGCAACAAGTCGAGCATTTTTGGGAATATGGTAAATTGGGCGGCAGCAAGACTTCGCTGACAGATGTTTCTTCAAGCGGCACGTGGCATAATTTTCATGGAACCGTAACTGCAACGGGAGTAGTAAAATATTTTTCAGCAAAAACGACCGGAGATTTAGAGAGTGACCCTAATTGGAAGAAAGGTGGAAATGGAAGAGGCCCAAACACAGAAACTAAACCACCGTGGTGGGATAATCCTTCTGATAATGGCGAATCCACTGGCAATAGAAGTGTTACCGATACATTTGATTGCTGCTGTTCGTCATCAAAAACCGATGTAAGAGTATCACCATGAAAACGACCATTATCACAGTCATATGCTGTGTATTTTGCTTCGGATGCTCTGTTAATAAAGGTAATCAGTCAAAGTCAACGTCTAATTTTAATAACGGCCAAACGAGCAAGCATTATTGGACAACAAAGGAACTTGAGCGACTGATTCTGACGGTTCAACCATGGACAGATTCAGAAGCCTATCAAAGTTATGACTGGAGATCACTAATTAGAGTCGCAGATGTCTTTCAAACTGCCGATAATGCCCAAGTTATTCAAGCGTTTGTTCAATTTGATTCCGATAACGAAACAAACTACTGCGGAAACTATCTTAATAATTCGAGGGCATATTTGTTACTTCGAGTGATTTTTAATATTCCAGAAAATGGTGCCCGTTCTGAGCGGTCATTGGATGGCTGGATCAGATTTGACACAGATTTGAATCAAGATGGAACCGCAAACTTGGATTGGCCAATTAGTTGGAAAAGTGGAGAACCAGTGCTAATCACACGTTGGATTGGATATAATGGAATTCCATACAGAACAAAGGACGATTACATTCGACTAAAAAACATATACAAGAATCGTGATTTGCATAAATATAAAAATGATTAGTGCAATCTCAATTTGGCACTCTGTAGCAAGACGGTTGCCTCTTTGATGGTGTAAGCACCCATGTGCCACAAACTTAAAGCGCTTAAATAAATCGTTATTGATGAATCCGCTACGTTACCAGACCGAGAACAATGCGAGCGTTAAGAATTTTTCCCAAAAACGATTCGCTCTGTCCGGCTCGATGCAGGGCGCGGGTGGCGTGGCGGGTTGCTGGAAGTGAGCTGTTACGGTTCCGCGACGACGAACTATTTCCCGGCGTTTGACCGCACCGGCAATGTGGCGGCGCTCATCCATGCCGCTGACGGGACGGTGGCGGCCAATTATGAATACGCGGCGTTTGGCGAGCCGGTGCGCGTGACGGGGGTCATGGCCAGGAACAATCCGTTCCGGTTCTCGACCAAATACGTTGACGATGAATCCGATCTGCTTTACCACGCCTACCGCTATTACAAGCCGTCATTGCGCTGGCAAGTTTCAATCTTGCATACAAGCTCGTGTCGGCGTGAAGAGGCAATCAGCCCGAATCCGCTTCAACCAGCCCCGCGAAACCCGTTTCAAACATCATGAAAACTGCAAAATCAATCATCGTTGTTCTGTTTGTGTTGCTCACGGCACAAATCGCTTCTGCTTACTACTGTCCGTCAACTGGGCGCTGGCTTTCGCGTGATCCGATTGGTGAGCCTGGGTTTCGAGCCTTGCAAATGGCTAGCGTTGCGCCGAGTCGTTGGATAAACAGGGACCCGATTAAAAAAGGAGGGCCGAGTTTATATCAATTTGTCGGAGATGATTCAATCAATCGAATAGATGCACTTGGATTGATGACAATACAAGATGTTCACAGAATGATTGCACTCATGGATCAGGCGGTTCGTGGAATAAAGTGTTGTTGCAGTGATACATTCTTGGCAAATGCAACAATTTCCGGTAAGGCCAATGGAACAGCCGTATCACTTACAGCAGGTCTTCAAATATTAAGCGAGAAATGTCCTAGTGGAATTGTGACTTACTTTTGGTGGGATTGTTTTACTGCACAACAAGAAGGAGGCTATTCATTATTTCATGGGAATAAAGACGCATGGAAAGATTACGGATGGCGCACAGGTGGGGATACCGCTTCAGGGACTCATGTAGGCGGCACTGGTTCATGGTTTGGCTTTGATCCTGCTGATTCTATGGATTGGGATTGGAGTGCAATTGTTGTTTATGTTCGGTGTAACAATGGACATATGCACGTTGAGGGAAAAGGAACTGGCCAGTTACAGTTTAGTTGGATTACTGATGCAAATGCTTGGGGAAACTATCCCTACAGACCATAATTGACACACATGAAAATCTTTAAATCAAAGCTGGTCATTACTACTTTTACAATTAGTGTTTTAGCAATTAGCGGTCTTTTTTTGATAAAAAGCCGCCAAACGAGTGCCGCAATAGCGCCCTGCATTTATAATCTAATGCTCATTGATTTGTGCAAACATAATTGGGCAAACGTAAATAATAAAACAGCCGCTGATGTTCCGACTTGGAATGACCTTAAAAGCGAACTCTCTGGCTATGCTATCCAGTATAAATGGACAAATGATATTCCTGTTTGTCCAGATGGAGGGATTTATACCATAGGTCGCGTTGGAGAGCCACCGACTTGCTCAATTGGTGGGCCGAAGCATTCGTTGACGCATTGATTCAACGAAAACATTAAATTGGCAGTCAAAGTTAGCTACATAATTAAAATGATGTGCCTGACATTAAGTAAGATCTAAATTATGAATTGCGACGCTCAAACTAAAAAGCGCGCGAACAAATCCGAAATGGATGCAAGGAAGTTTTTACCTCAACACCAGATCGCAATCGGCGCTTTCATCATTCTCTTAATCGGAATTGCATCTTCACTGGTTTGGATTCAGGCTCATCAAAATCTGCCAATACCAAGCGCAGTTGTCGCCGTTGAACCGCCGGCATTTAAGCAGCCGGAAACGCTCAATGGACTTTTAGTTTTGTCGCCCGCCGAACTTGAACACTGCGACATTGCCCGGATGAATCTGCTCTGCGCCGAAGCTTTGCCCGGCGCGGAAAATCTAAACGTGGCAGAATGCCTGGCCACGCTCGACCAGTGGGCGCAGCATATCAAGGCGGAGACCGACCGGAACTATCACCATTTCAAGGAAGACCCGGCTTACTACTCCAACTCCGAAGCCTTCTACAAGATGCTGATGATGTCCGTGGTGTTGTATGAGGATTATGGCGTCCGTTACAACCCCAAACTGATCACGTCGCCGGAAGCGACCGCAGCCGACGACCATTTCTTCGCCGATTCGCGCGACATTTTGATTCACGGACTGGTCGGGCCGCAACATCTGGGGACATGCAGTTCAATGCCGATTCTCTACATCGCCTTGGGACGGCGGCTGGATTATCCGTTGAAGCTGGTAAAAGCCAAAAGTCATCTTTTCATGCGCTGGGACAGCCCGGCCGAAAAGTTCGACATGGATGCGACTGGCAAAGGCTTGGACATGGAGAGTGACGAGTTCTACAAAAAGTGGCCGTTTCCGTTGAGCGAAGCGGACATCCAGGCGGAAGATTATCTCAAATCGCTTTCGGCCAAAGAGGAGTTGTCCGTTTTCTTGTCCATTCGCGGACAGTGTCAAACGGACAACGAGCAGCTTGGTGAGGCGCTGGCAAGCTCCAGCCTCGCCTACCAGCTTGCGCCGACATGGAGAGGGAATCAAGTGATGTTGGCACAAGCTCGACAAAGGCTGACGCGTCCTGTCATATTGGCCCAACAGCAACCGCCAATGAATCTGAACATCCCAACAGACCCGAATCCCGTTCAACAAGCTCCACGAAATACGTTCCAGACACCATGAAAACCACAAGATTAATCATCGTTGTTTTGTTTGTGCTGATGACAACACAAATTGCCTCTGCCTACTACTGCCCATCCACTGGCCGCTGGTTAAGCCGTGATCCGCATGAGGAACAGAGTTTTGCTCTACTTAGAAATACGCAAAATGACCACGAAAAGACACAAAGGGAAGAAATTCAAAGATTAATTTTAAGGACCAAATTTTCTTGGTTAACAAAACTGCGATTAGCTGAGATTTGGCAGGTAAACTTGAACATACCTATTGAAGTGGATCAGAATGGCAAAAATCTGTATTTATTTAATTTTAATGCTCCAGTTCAATCATTTGATGCACTGGGGTTGTCTGGATGTGATTATGGGTGCTTTCGCTTGACGGGAGGCCCAATGTTTAATTGTTCTTTATATAACGATGACTGTGATGGTAATTGTCCGGGGGCTCTCGTTATGCTCTTTCCTAATATCGATGGGAATGGAGTCGTATGGTTTTTTCACTATAAAACGTCTTGCCCCGGATGCATTCACAGATGGATCCCGCGAGGCCCGGACGCTTAGACTGGCAACTAATTATGGAAAATCCAAGAACCGCTGTCTGTTTTTTTTTGATCATGATTATAGCCATGATTGTGGGGGTTGTTGCTGGCTATGTCTATTTTGAAATAATTGCGCCACGTTAATAAATAGCTAGTAATCCAATACAACAAACTCAACCGCACACTGTTTTTAAGATGCCATGAAAACCACAAAATCACTCAGCGTTGTTTTGTTAGTTTTATTGACGGCACAAGTAGCTTCTGCTTACTATTGCACGTCAACCGGGCGCTGGTTAAGCCGAGACCCAATTGAAGAGCGAGGTGGCAGAAATCTTTATGGATTTGTCAAAAACAATCCTGAAAACAAGACCGATCGGTTTGGGCTTGTTGGTGATCCTGGGCCAGACCCTAAAGGAGAGTTGGCATTATGTCCACTTTGCAAATGCAAGTTTGTGACAATAACCGGCAACCCCGTCAATCCGCCGGATGTTGGATACTATAAAGTGAATGGAGCTTCAATATATGGGAATTCTATGACGGTCAATTGGACGGTTGACGGATTTCCAAGTATGTGTAACTACGAACA
>Ga0181516_10003611_pt1 | contig 10252 bp, 13 predicted proteins | sample PEATcosm2014_Bin_25_FD_121104 | JGI IMG/M metagenome (GOLD analysis project Ga0181516, IMG submission 121104) | Peatland microbial communities from MTU Mesocosm Facility, Houghton, MI, USA - PEATcosm2014_Bin01_10_metaG | ecosystem: Environmental > Terrestrial > Soil > Wetlands > Peat | place...
CTCACAAACGCATTTCATGTCATTCAATTCCCTTGGACTCATCCCACACAAACGCCTCTTTTTGTTTGTCAGCTGGCGTATCGAAGAGAGGAAGTGCAGCGTGGTCCGCTGCTGGAGTCATGGGTTGCTCTGTGTGAATTACCGGCGTGGGCAGTGACGGCCTGGGCGCACTCTCCTGCAACTTGCGCTCAATGAACTCCGGTTGTCTATCGTGCTTCTTTGCGAACTGAAAGTGAACCGGAACAACCTTGTTCTCTAGCTTGATGAAGCCGTGCAGAGGCTCCAGGCCGGATATTTCCGAAGCCATGACAAGCGGCTTGGTCGCAATCTCCATAGCATATGATTTCCTGCTGCCTAGCAGCCTCATGCTGCGCGATTCCTTCAACCGTTCGACCTCGATCTCTCCGATAGCGTCCGAAATCCACTTCGCGGCGCGCGGTTCGGTGGTCTTGAAAAACAGTTTGGTTGCGGGCTGTGAAAGCATGGCCTCGGCGTCCTGGCCGTAGCGTTTTTCAAGCTGGCTGCGCCCCTGAAAACCCACTACAACAGGGTTCCCATACTTGCGGTTTTCCGTGACGGCGGTGTGGAGCTGCGGCAGTTTGTTGAGGCTTGCCAGTTCGTCCAACACAAACCATACCGGCTTCGCTGTGTGGTCTTCGCAGTAGCCCATCATGCGAAGGATGAATAAATCGAGCCACACAGAATGGAGCGGCAAAATCTTCGCGCGGTAGGCAGGAGTGGATGTGAGAAACACCCAACGCTTACGCGCGGTGTACCACTCTGCCGTCGCAAAGGTCGGCCTCGTGTGCTCCCACTCCGGCAACAGCTCCAAGCTGTCGGCCACCATGTTTAAGCTCGCCAGCACACCCGCCCGCTGTGCAGGTGCTCCTGAATCGAGCAAGGCGGCCAGCGGCGTTCCTTTCACTGCCGCCTCGATCCGCGACGGGTCGGACATCATCCTCAGAATGTCCCTCGGCTGCGGCCTCCGCTTGAGCAGATGGGCCAGTATCCGACGCGGCCCATCGGTGAAAAACTCTTTCTCGTACTCCTTCTCCGGCAGGAACGCGGCGGCGATGGTCGCCGCTGTTTCGTCGCGGTCGATCTCATCGCCTAGCCCCCAATACGGGCAACGCTGGTCCAGCGGATTGAGAATCAAATCCCCGCGCGCGGGCGAGTAGAACTCGCTCACAAAATCCATCGCCGGGTCGTAGACGATGGCGCTTTCTCCGCGCACTCGCACTTGGCGAAGTAGTTGCCGGATGGCGTTCGACTTTCCGCTGCCGGTGTCGCCCATCATTAAAATGTGGCTGGCTTCAAGACGCTTCGGGATGCAATAGCTTGGGCCAAAGGGAAACCACCGCAAAAGGCGATTCTCGAAGCGCAGACGGAAACGGATGCCATCCGTCTTTGCGCTGCGCCACCGGAAAACCGATGCCAGCTCCGGGCCTTTGGTCCTGCGTCCGTGGCGTTCTTCCTGCTGCTGTCTCCGGCCAAGACCCTGCTTCATCTGGAGCCAGAGCACATAGAGCAGCATTAGCACCGCGAGGCTGTTGAGCATGGGACGGCCAAACAACCACCAGACACTCACCCCGTCATAAACGTAGTCCCGCAATCCCTTGGCAAGACTGTCTGCGGGTACTTTCTCCGGGGCGCTATAAGCCACTCCGCTCCAGCCGTCCGCGATGGCTTTGGGCGAGAGGCTGACGGGCAATTTGGGGTCTGGGCCTGCGGCTACATCCTCGGCTGAGGCGGGCAAAGGTTTCCGTCGGGGAGCGGTCTTCATCACCCATCGGATCGTCATCTCGCTGTGCGGAATCCCAACCCCTACAGAGCTGGCGGCATAGGTCGTGAGGTAGACTTTTTGGAGCGGCTGGAGCGTCCAGGCAAGCCAAGCCGACGCCGGAAAGATGAGGACAAGCGGGCCAACCGCAAGCCAGAATAGAAGCCAGAGCAGCCGTCCAGTCCGACTTGGGAAACGCATGGGGCGGATCACGGCTTGCCTCCGTCCGGTCCCTCCTGGGACAGAAACTCTGCGAGCAATTTGCGGGCGTCCGCCAGCTTCCGCACATTGGCCTGGTCACGGATTTTGACCACGGAATCGGGCAACAGATGCTTGCCTTCCGCGTTCGCCTGGGCCGTCGCGTGAAAGAGATTAAGGAGCATATAGCGGAGGGCCGAGACCTCGGTCAGTACCAGCTCGGTAGGGTCTGCCGGACGCTCCCGCGCGGCTTTCAGGGCCAGCTCGCGCAGCCATTCGGCCAAGGTTTTCCCTGCACCTTCGGCAGCGGCTTCTACCTCGGTCAGTTCTTCCGGCGTGACCCTGGTTGCGATGGTTTTGGCACGGAGAACCGGACGCGCTTCGGCACTCGGCGAGGCCGGAGACTGCAACGGAGCCGGGATGCGGGGAGTGCTCATGGGAAACCCGCCTCAAAATCAGCTTGCACCTTGCGATTTTTGTCGTCAAGCGCCCGATTGCTGGAAGCCCTTGTCTATCAGTGCGTTTACATGCCGCGCGCTTTGGATTACTCGCGCGTTTACGCGCGTAAACGCATAGTCGCCGCGCGGGAGTTGCAGAATGTCAAACTGCTGATTCAAAGTACGTTAACGTTGGCTAACCGAAACAAAGGGTCGGTTTACTAGCAGCATCCCAATTGGGGGTGACGTGTCAGACTTCCACCCGATGCCGTAGGCAGCGCCGCTCTTGGAACTTTGGTCCTGACACGGAACTCAGGCATGGCCGATCTGCCCAGTGACAGCTTAGAGGTACAGATTGCGAAACAGCCGGTCACGCTATCGGCGTGGGCATCGAAGGGAGGAGAGGTCGAGGGAATGAGAATCGATTCGGCGGGAACCCGAGGGCATCGCCGAATGGGAAGAGGGCAGGCGGGAGAGCTTTGGCTGGGCAAACGGGAAGGGAGTCGGGGAATGGCTGAAATCTGCTTTCAAATGGTAGTCTGAGCGAACCGTGAAATGGATTTATAAGATCACATACCCGAACGGGAAGATTTACGTTGGCATCGATCTAACCGGGACGTTCCGGTATTTCGGTTCCCCGGATAGTAAGAGGCTGGAGGCGGACTTCACGCCTGAGCAACGGCGCGACTTCACTATTAGACGTGAAATCCTATGGGAATCCAAGGATGCGGAAGACGCAGCGGCGAAGCGGATGGAAGCGGAATTTATAAGGAACCTACGGTCGAACGATCCGTCCATCGGCTACAATCGATGGCCGAAGTTCATACCTTAGCCCACCAACTCGGATCAAGGCATATTTCAGAAACTACCGAGAATCAGTCGGAGAGAAACGGTATGGGCTCTGGATGGGCAAACTGTAGACTGGGAACGTATGACCGCCGCTAAACGTCTGAAGCCTGAGCCAACTCAGCCCGGCAATCCTCACTGCCTGACAATCAATCAACACGTCCTGCCAAAGGCAAGCATTGAGCGGTTCAGCGGTTCGGGTCGCCTGGTGGACATTCGCCTGTTACGACCGACGAAGCGCATCCGCAAGCCCCCCTCCGACGCGATCTTCTGTGCCCAACGTGCATGGGACCAACGGGCGGAGCAGGGGTATATGCGGGAAATAGAGGATGCATTTCAGGAGGTCGCGGACAGGATTGTTACCACGGGCGTGTTGGCGGAGGGAGATCATCGAAAGCTGACCCAGTTTTGGTTTCTGTGGCAGTTTCGCGCCGGACTAAAGGAAAACCCTGTGGAGGATGTGAAGGTGCCCGGTGTTCCTGCTTTGGTGCAAACGAAGGACGCGCAGGAGAGATTCGAGAGCAGGTGGGTGTTGACGGTGGGACTAAACGGTATGTTTTCCGGTCGGTCGATGGCGGGGATTCAGATGCAAGCATGGATCGCAGCGGCATCTCGCGAAAAGTTTCGGTGGGGAGTGGTTCGCGCCTCGGGAGGTGAGTTTGCGGTGCCGGATACGTTTCAGAATCTCATGGTTCTGCCGGTGACGCCTGAAATTTGCGCAATTGTGAACCGTCCTGATTGTACGATTCCTCAAGCGGAGGTGGGCGTGGTGAACGAGATGGCAGTTGGGCTTGCATCGCGCTACGTGTTTGCACGCAATCTCGATTGCTGCCCCGGCGTTTGGGCCGAGGTCACATCGCGTCTTTCGTCGCAAACCAATTTTGTAGTTCCCATTCACCCAGCAGTGCTCTAACAGCGTCCGTCCGGGAAGACCAACAAACGCAGCACCAGCGATCACTCATCTCTTTTTGACGGCGCTGACCTCCTGCTCGGGTTAGTCACGCTGATGCGCTCGAAATCACTCGCTCTTGCACCGAAGGGCCGCCGCCTGCAATACTCTCTGCGTCAACCAAAAAGCTCATGCAAGAACACCACTACCATCCAACATCTTCGCCAACAGCTCTGCTCCTCGCCTTTGCTCTAGGTGCCACCTCAGCAGCATTCGCACAAGCGAAGAAACCAGCTATGCCCATGAAACCCGTCACCGAGTCAGCACAGCCGAGCGAGACACTCGTAAAAGTTTTTCCAAATTGTGAGTTTGGGCCTCAGCGTATTCCACTCGGAGGAATATTAGGGGAATTGTGCAAACCTGTTTGGAAGAGGATTGAGGCGGATAATGGCGAAGTTACCTGGATCGACATGCGTTCGATCTCGCAGACTCTCCCCCGTGAGGTCTATGTATATACCAGTGTTCCAAATACCGCGATAGACCCGGATGCTCTCACAATGTTGTTTTTTGATTGTCAGGGACATTTTGAGCGTTGGAGTGACGACGGACCCTCGGCGCTAATGGATGCTCCGCCACGGTCTGTCGCGGGTGAAATCGCTGAAACCGTTTGCGTCAATCAAAGCGCACCGGGGCCAGCGCAATCCAACACAATGCAGCCGTTCACCTCCGCCAACGGGCGTTTCAGCGTCCTGTTCCACGCCATCCCGCAGCAGTTCCCACAGCCGATTCACTTGAAGAACGGAAAAACGGGTTCGGTCTACGTGTTTTATGCCCGTACTGACAACAATAAAACTGGCGACTACGTGACGTACACCGATTACTCGCCGGATGTCATCGCATCTGCTTCGCCGCAAGTCCTCCTGCAAAGGGCTGAGAAAGGCTTCGTCGCGGGCAAAACCCTGCTCAGTGAGCAGGTCATCGATCTCGACGGCATCCCGGGCCGTGCCTACACCGCCACCGATTCCGATGGAAACTTCTACACTGCGCACGAATTCCTGGCCGGAACTCGCATCTACCAGGTGCTTGTGCTTACCACGAAGAGCAATTTCCCAAGCGGCCAGGACAATGGCCAGTTCCTGAACTCGTTCATAATCTTGGGTAATCCGCCCCGGCCCTGAAACGTTACTGGAATCGATCTTGAGACGACAGCAGAGCAATATGACGCGGATTGCCTTGTCTCCCGAGTCATCCCTTGCAAAGCGCCGCGACTTCATTGCCTGCGGCGGCGAACACCACATGCACTAGCACGCCGCGCTCTCGAAATTGACAAAGAATGTACCGTGCTTCGTCCCGGTGCGTCATCAAGTGCGACTCCATCAACCGAAAAAGCTGGTTGGCATAATTGATGATCGTTTGTCGATCCGCCGCAAGGCGCTCCGGCGTTGGACTGAAAGCATATTTCTCGGGAGACCCTCGGTGGAGCTTATCGCCACAGATACCGTTCAATCTCTGTAGGTTGGCTTTTGTGAGATACTCGGCATTGATCTCGTCTAATTGGACTCTGCCCTTCGTAACGGTCATGATCCTTGGCTTTGGATAGAAGTCTTGATGCAGCTCACCGAGTTGTTTCATCAACGCATCCGCAGACCACTCCTTTTGAAAATTTCGGGTCTGCAGTTCCTTGATGTATGCGTGCGCGATAACGCACGAATAGGATATACATTCACAGATGATGCGAAGCTGCAGAAAGCAAAACTCATGTGCCAGCGGTCCGTGGAACTGGGTCCGACCGCTCAAGACGTCTTCAATCGCATACAGACGCTCCTTGATCTCCTGCATCAGATCCGTATACCGTGAGTCTTGATTCATCGAAACTCTCTCCCGTGCAACACCTATAGTGCTTCAAGCTCCACTTTTGGGGGGCGGCCACCGTCGTGGTTGCTATTCTTCCAGCCCTGGTAAGATAGACCGCGATATACATTTACAGCATTCTTCAACTCCCGGCCATGTCCACTTGCCATCTATAAACAATCCCTTACTGATTTCATATCGCTTCCCGTTGGCCGCCTGATGCGCAGCATCTTGTCTGGCCTCGGCATCCGTAGGGTTGGATGGGTTCTTCATACAGGGCGCGTTCGCATACCTCCATATTGCGTAAGTAATACCAAGAGACGCTTGACGCTCTCTGTCGATTACAGCCCCGGCTTTATTGGCTAGAGACCTTCCGATTTCAGCGGCCTTCGATGTGGTCATTCCTTCGATGTGCAAGTTCATCAACTCTGTGCAGAACGAATAGAAGTCCCGGCGGCCCACGATAAAACGCAAAGCAAGCTCGTAAATCTGCTTGACGTGTTTCTTTTCCACGCCGACAAGCAACTCGACATTTCTTCGTAGGTCTGCTTTGACACTCTTCGTCACCACTGAGGGATCGAACTTGATGGTGGACATAGCTTCCATGGCATAGCGCACAGACGGAGAATAGTCTTTCCTATCTTCTGTAGGCTTGGCAGATGGCTGCAATAAGCGTCGAAACCAAGACATACTGTGCTCCCGTAAAGCGATCCATATTCACGAACCAGTCCCAAAGTATGGGCGTAAAACACGTCAAATTACGACTTCGGTAGATTTTATTTGCCGATCAGCTGCTCGTTAGCAATGGTTCATTGCGGTCGTCGGCGGTGAATCGTGAGCCGGGCTTTCCGCCCATATCGCGCCTGGGGGCAAACGAGTATATTGCGCTTCAGGCAAACTTTAGTGTGGCTGGCGCTTCAACCGCACGCCCGGTTGTCCGTCGTTCAGGAATTCTACTCCAGCCTTCTCCAATGCCTTCTGTACTTGAGAGAGTGTGGACGTGCGCGCGCCCACTTCCCCATCAAAAGATTCCATCCTTCGGATGGTTCCTATCGCCACGCGCGAGCGCTTTGCCAGCTCAATCTGCTCCATGCCAAGCAGAGCGCGTGCAGCCCGTAATTGTCTTCCCGTGATAATCAAAACAAGGGAAAGCTAACACGCGCGGCGGCATAAGCCCAAGTATATGACTATTATATATAAGTAATTGATTATTATAATCAACTATGAGATTATTCTGGCCATGCGAGGCTCTCAACATTTTCCGCGCATCCGAGGCGATTTCAGCGTTCATCTGCTCACGCAGATTGAAATCTTGCGTGGCGATATTTCTCACGAACAGCTAAGCAAGAGGCTGGGAGATGTAACGGAACGCTATCTCGCTCGATATGTTGCTGGCAACGTTCATTTGCTGGAACGCGACTTCTATCAGCTTGCCAAAGCCCTCAGCATTTGGCCGCGAGTTCTGGCCGAACAATGGGCTGTTGCGTGTGGCCTGCGAATGCCGCCACGCCTGTCCGACAAAGACGCGGTGGAGTGGATCAGGCAACGAGCGTATCACCACTGGCGGCAACATTCTCGGATTGCGCGACTTCCAGCCAATCGAGTTCCCCCTGACCCCTCTCCTATGACCATCATCCGTGAGAAGTATGCAGACATACTTCCTCGTAAAGCACCGCGCCTCAGTTTTGGTTCTCACAGCGGCTCGAAGTCTACGCCGGAGGGAAGACAGCAATTCGCGCGGGCTTACAGGATGCTGGTGCAGTTCGTTCATGACGGCGAATCGCAAAGAACCATCGGAGCCATGCACGGCATCAGTGGGGAGCGCGCGAGGCAGTTGATGGTATCGGCGGCCTACACCTGGGCTAGAAGAGCAGGTATTGAGCTGGTTGGTGACAGGTCTGTCCCATTCAAGAATGACGCCAAGCTGGTGAAGAACCTCTACGCTGGCCTGAAGTTTTATGCGGAACGACAGTTCGCCGAGCTGGAAACCGAGGGAATATGAGAATCAGCCGTGAGGAGTTCAACCAAGCCATAGGGGCAGCTCTGAGTGCTTTGCGGGTGGAACGTGGTTTCTCGCAAGCAGAGGTCGCGGAGGGCATCAACGCGATTCCCGAAGTTGACAGGCAAGAGCGGAGCATACGCGCTGTTGCTGCTTATGCCGCTCTCTCTATCATTTTGCGGAACGAGCATGGTGTGACGCAGGAAGAACTAGCAAAGCGTAGCCAGGTGCCGGTTGAATTCGTGTGCGGTCTCGAAGCTGGAAAAGACCCCAATCCCGACTTCTATTTTCTCTACTGCCTCAGCATCGGTTTCAATCTCTCTTTTGCGGAATTTGCGCACCGGGCTGAAGAGCTATCGGATATTCCCGATGAAGCGCTTTTGGAGAACGAAGCCAACGAAGAGGGGGAACAATCATGAGCAGAGCACGGGTGAAGACGATTCGCCTAGAGCATAAGCACGGCGCTCTCTTCGATTACAACGTGAAGAGGAAGAAGGTCGATTACATAAGGTTTTCTCAAGCGGAGCGCAGCATAGTCTATGTGACCGTGGTGTTTGTTGATCGCACCGAGTGGTCCATCTCTATCGAGTCTTTTTCCCTGCCGACAGCAAGGGTTTCGCACTTTGCCTCCATCGAAGACGACCCCATTGCCGAAAGCGGACAGATGTTCTTACCGGATCATCCAGACTGCTATCCCCAATACGACCAGATTCAGCAACCGCCGAAACAGCGAAAGCCTGGGAAGAGGTCTAAGAAATGAAGTCACGGCACGATCCCGCGATGCAACGGTACACGGAGGAATACCACCGTTGTTGTGGTGATCTGGTTCGCCAGCTTCGCACCGAAAAGGGCTGGAGTCTTGCAGACTTTTCCAGGGAGACAGGAATTTCCGTTTCCTGGCTCCGGAAGTTTGAGGAGAACCAGCTAACAACGAACTACTCCATGCGCCTTCAAATGCAAATGGTTCAGGCTTTGGGTTTCGGCGTCATGGAGATTCATCAGTTCTACAAATGCGTGGACAAGATGACCGAGGCAAGCGTCGGACCGCCGCCTTGGCTCATAGAGAGGGAAAAAGGGGGAACCTCATGATGCGAAAATCAGGTCCACGGCTCTCTGCGCGTTGGCAGCCGCATGAACGATCAGGCGGTTAGTGGCAGAGGACGAAAGGAACGCGCTCATCCTCGCCCGTGCCATTTGCCCCAGGGCGCGCCCGGGGCCACCCGCCGATTCCCAGTCCCAGGTCTCAAAAGCGAGACCTGGGCGCACGGCGATCGGAAGGTAGAATTTCAAGAGAACCGGCGCCAGCGAGGCGGTTGGCTGAATGCTATCCCCGAATCGGAGAATCAAAATGGAAGCACCCGGCGCATCAGATGTCAACGCCTGCCCTACCCTCACCATAAGGCTCCAAGATGGTCAGCTTCACTTTGTCGATCCGCTGGATGTCCTGAAAGAGTGTGTCATTTTCATTATTTTCCCAAATAGCAGATCTGCGAACCTACCGATTGCAATCAGCCTAGCTCAGTCGACAACCGTTTACGGCGAACAGAAGGTCGGCGGACGAACAATGCACTGGGCCGGAGTTACTTCTGCACTAGAGGATTTAAAAAGAGGAGCTGAATTGCTTCGCCTTGCGGGGAGCTGGAAAGGCACAATGACGCAGATCAATGGCGAATTCGTAAGCGACCCATTTAACGCATATCTGACGATTTCTTGTTACCTACAAGGACGACAATGCGCCAGCCAGGCGGCACACTGCCATAGGGTTATAGACGATCCGTTCCACCAGAACTTTGACACGTTTACCCAGACTGTGAAGATCGACCCCACGTATCGGCCAAACTTGGGTGACGCTGTCGTAGTTGCTACGGATCACATCAAACAATATGCATTTCCTTGCAAACGTATGCTGGAACAATCACTGTTTCATTCGCAATTCAAATTCGAGCAAGCGCACCGCGCAGCCCCTCAAGATCATATCCAGGCGGCGGCGGTAGAGTATGGAATTAACATCTGCCCGTTCTTTGATTCCTCTAAATTCCGAGAGGTAGGCGCTCGGGAGGTGGAGGTTGTCTTGCCGATGAAAATGGCGGGTGGTCCAGGTCTCGAAACCGCGCAAAGGGCCAAGAAGAAATTGTGACTTCTTTGCCTGAGAGCAAGATAAGCATTCCGGCCACTGCTCAGAGATGCGCATGGCGGTAGGTCGTCGGAGCGATATTTATCGCAACGGCTGCGGGGATGCCGCTGACAGCGGC
>Ga0181516_10003612_pt1 | contig 10252 bp, 2 predicted proteins | sample PEATcosm2014_Bin_25_FD_121104 | JGI IMG/M metagenome (GOLD analysis project Ga0181516, IMG submission 121104) | Peatland microbial communities from MTU Mesocosm Facility, Houghton, MI, USA - PEATcosm2014_Bin01_10_metaG | ecosystem: Environmental > Terrestrial > Soil > Wetlands > Peat | place...
AGGGCGGCGGGGTCGGAGGCCATCTTCTTCGGCATGAAGCTGAGTTCAACGTAGGGGCGAACATGAGCTTCGAGGAGGCCGTCGTAGATCTGGTCGACGTAAGAGAAGTTGTAGACGGAGGCGTCGTTGGCGGCCTGGGCGGCGAGGCCGGGGTTCCTGGTTTTGCGGTCGGGATCGTAGAGGCCGACCTCGTCGTGGAAGATGGCGTGGAAACGGATGGACTGGAAATCAGTGGCCTGCTTCACGGTGCGCAGATCTTCGCGATAGCTCTCGCGGAGCGAGAGAATAGCGCGGCCGGAGCCGAAGGTCTGCTCCCAGAAGTGCGGAAAGGGAGTTGTGGCCGCCCTTTCATCGACAACAATGAGCTCCGGCGGCTGCGCTGGTGTCCTATGCAACGGCGACAGGGCCAGCATGCAACATATAAGAGCGCGCCAGTTTGCGTTCCATGGTCTCAGCATGAGTGGTTGACCCCGAGGACGAGCAAGGTAAGCAGTAAAGACGGAGTTCTGTCAGAGATTTGGGGAAGTAGAGGGTGCTCCGAAGGAGCACCCTCAACTGAACTATGAGTTTAGAAGCTGAAACGCGCCTGGAAGCTCACGGTTCTGGACCCCAGAGCAGATGAATCCTGGCCGAAACCAGCCTGCGTAACATTATTGTTCACCTGCGTTGGGTTCAGGTTCAGCAGGTTGAATAGATTGAAAATGTCTGCGCGAATCTCGAACCTCGCATCCTCGCCCAGCACCGGCATCTTAGGAAGACCAAAGGCCTTGGTCAGACTTGCGTCGACATCTCTATAGCCCGGGCCTGTGAATGAGTTGCGCCCTGTCCCCGGAGGCGGCGGCAAACCAGGAGATGCCCCCGGGAATGAACCGCCCGCCAACCCCGCAGCGTAGTTCGGTTCGTAGAAGTAGGCACTGCCGTTCCATGAGGTTGCTCCCCCAGCCGGACCAACTACGCTGGCTTGGCTTGGGAAGTTCTTATTGGCGGTAAAGCCTGGGACGCCTGGGCCGGACTTGAATGCAGTATTGCTGTGATCCCCTCCCCCGCCGCCTTTATAGTAGGGTCGCTGATTGAAGTATGTTGGCCCGGAACAGTTGCAGTAGAATTCCTGACCATTGTTGTAGTTTGGCGTCCATCCGAACCCGGTGTGAAGGTTCATGATTCCGCTAAGGGACCAGCCGCCCGCAACTTTTTCCATCCATCCATAATTGCCATGGAAGAGAACGGGCTGCCAGAGACCATATAGTTTGAACGATTTGCCGATATCGAAATCGGAACGCCCACGATCGTAGGCAGTCCTGAAGGGATAGGGGTTTGTCGTGTAAGGACCCGATCCATCATCCATGCTCCTTGACCACTGGAATTGTGCGTCCGCAGAGAAATGGTGGGAGAACTGATGCTTCAGCTCAGCCAGCAAGGCATTGTTATTCGATGAGCCATCGTTCCCATACATGTCCACGTCGGGAACCAGCGGATTCAGGGGAATTCCGCTTACTGCAGCCACGGCATTCTGGTTGTATTGCCTGAGATTATGGCGGGATGAAGAACCCTCATAGCCCAGTGAGGCAACCAATTGATACGGCAACTCGTAAGAAGTGTCGAGCGAGTAGTGGTAGGCATACTGGGTGGGAAGGGTTCCACCTGTGTTGCCAAAAGCGAATACGGATGCGTTGCCAGCGGTCGGGAGATTGCTGGTGTTGTAGGACGTCACTGCATGAGGATTCGCAGCGTAGCCATAGAGCGCGGTGGGGCTGCTGGAAATGCCGTAGCTGATGTTGGAATTGATGGTGGTTGGACTGCTGCTATTGAAATCGTAGAAGTTGGCGATCTTTGGATTGTTGCCCGCGTTGGATGAGATGGCGATTTCTTCCTGGTTGAAGCTCAATCCAAACCCGCCGCGGAGGACGAATTTTCCATTGAGCGAAGTCGGACTCCAGTTGAATCCGAGTTGAGGCCCAAGATTTCCCTTCTGGGCCATCCAGAGATTACCTCCCTGCCTGACGCTAAGTCCCGTGAGCAGGCCCGATCCAGAGCCAAAGACAACAGCATTCAAGTTATTCTCGTTGCTGTGCAGGGGGCCAAAGTAGGAATAACGAATGCCTGCGTTGAGGGTCAGGTTCGGGAGAACCCTCCACTCATCCTGAACGAAGAATCCCAGCAAGTTTTCGCGATCGTCCTGGCGAAGACCTCCGGGAACTCCGGTGACCGAATTGAAGTTGCCAAACTCTTCCTTCGGCGCGTCGTTCAGAAAGTCCCAGATGTTGAAAAAGTTATAGCCTGGAATTCCGGCCGGATTATTGAGGTAGTGCAACGTGGTAATCTCGGCGCCGAACTTGATGGTGTGGGTCTGGATCACGCGTGTTGCCACATCCTTGTAAGTGTAAGTCCATTGATTCAGGTCGCTTCCCAGACTCGCGCCGAAGTTGCCCACGCCAATGTTGCCGATCCCGTTGATATTCGATTGGGGCAGTCCAACTGGCTGCTGCGGGTTGTCTGCAATCTCGTTCCAGCGCCAACTGGCGGCGTTGGCGCGAAGCTCATTCAACAGGTTAGGGGTGAAGGTGTGCCCCCAGATAGCTGACAGAGCTTCGTTGGTCTGATCGTGGTGGAAGAAGTTATACGTCCGCTGGCCGTTGTAGAAAGTTGATGTTACGGGTACCCAGTAGATGGCGAACGCGACATGGTCGCTTTTGGTTGCATCTGCATCCAGCCGGCCGTTGTATTGAGTGTACGAATAGGTAGAAGGGCTTGAAGTCGCATAGTCGGCAATGTCGGCTACGTTGGACAGACCGCCCCCGACTCCTGGAGTTGTATTGCTGACGTAGCCCAGGTCCTGGGTTCCCAAGGCCGTCGTAAGCGGCGACCCGATGTTGAGTCCGCCCGTGACAGTCCGGCAGTTCACACCCTCAACCAGGTTAATGTTCGCGCACGTTTGCGCGATAATGCCCGTATTGGCAGGAGGGTTCCCAGGAAAGGTGAGGTACTTTGCCGCGATGCTGTTGGCCGGCGCCAGAGCATCGAAGGCAGTAGTTTCGAACCAACTCGACCCGGTGTTGGTGGAGTTGTTGCGAATGGCCTCGTAAGCAAAAAAAGCAAATGCATGGTCTTTCCAGATGGGACCTCCAACGCTGCCTCCGTATTGATTGAATCGCTGCGTGTCCCTTTGCAGTCCGCGCTGGTTTGGCGTGAGCGGCGGCTGGCCGGGAGCGGCCGTGTTGTAAAAGGCCGGGCCATTATAGCGCTGATAGGCGTTCAACCCGGGCCGGTGAAGCGCGAAGAATAGGCTTCCATGAATCTGGTTGGTGCCGCTCTTCGAGGTGACCAGAGTCTGCGCGCCACTGAAACGTCCGCTCTCCGCGTCATAGTCATTGGTCACGATTCTTACGTTGTCGACGGACTCCTCGGTCGGGGTGATGATGGTAGTCCCTCCCCATACTGCGCTGACGGTGCTGATTCCATCGATCGATATACTGTTGGTTTCATACTGCCCGCCGTTTGCGTTGCCTTGAGGTCCATTTTCGGTTGGGACATTGTTCGCGCTTGACCCTCCGGGACCTTGATTGCCCGGAAGTTCGTAGACCCCGCCGCCGGATCCCTGCGATCCGTCACTGACCGTGCCCGGCGCCAACTGGGTTAGCGTGAAGACGTCGCGGTTGAACGAGGGCATGTGCTGGATATCGTTGGAATTGACCGTCCCGCCTATGTTCGAGGTTTCCGTGTCCACGGCCGGCTGGGTGTCACCGGAGACGGTGACGGTCGTCGATGTTTCACCCAGGGCAAGCTGTACGTTGACGGAGTTCGGCTGCTCGGGGATGATCTGCAGGTGGTCAATCTCCTTTTGCTGGAAGCCTTTGGCTGTCGCCGTCAAGGTGAAGTCGTCCGCGGGCAGAGCGCCGAAGTTGTAGACGCCGCTGCCGTCGGAAACGGCGGTGAGGACCTTGTTGGTCCCGTTGTCCTTCAGGCTGAGTTGAGCGCCGGGAACGACGGCGCCATCCGGATCAGTCACGGTGCCCTGAATGGATGCGCGAAACTGTGCTTTTGCCGAGAGGCCCGTCAGCAGGAGCAGTGCGACGCATGCGAATTTCATTGGTGCCAGGAATTGAATCTTCATAGTGCCTCCAAGAGCGGTACTGCGTTGGTCAACGGCCGCCATAAACCCCTTCAGACAACCGTTTGTCTTGATCGCACGGGTTGCACCCAAACCAATGAATGGGTGTCAGTCGCGCTTTTTCGTGGGGTGGTTGGGTCAGGTTGAATGCAAGCTGCCTATAAGCAACTTCGCACAGCCGAAACGACCGAATCGCCTCGTGAAGTCCGAATTGTAGGAGCCCTACGTTGAATATTCTGTGCTGTATTGACCGGAAAATGGCCCGCAGGGTTGCCTGCGGGCCAACAATCCGTTTATTTTGTGTTCCGGGGACTTACCGCATCCCGCCTACCCTTTGCTACCCGCGGGCGGGTCGCCCGCCGGCGCGATGTTCTTATCCACCGCCGGCAGCGTCACCGCACGCAGCACGATCGGAAGCTTGCCCAGCGGCTTCTCGCCGACCGGCAGCGTGATTGCCTGGTATGTGGCCAGGCCTGTTGTGGGCGCAAACGCCGTCTTGCTGGTGTAGATTGGATCGCCGCTGGCGCTGGCCACCTGCAGATATAGGGTCGGCGCCGGCGCAGTTTGTCCCGCCGGCGGTCCAGCGTACACAAACTGGTAGCTGCCGTCGGCCTGGGTGTACGCGATGCCGTACGCGTTCTGGTAGGTGTTCGTCGAGTCGACGAAGTACACGCTGTACCCTTGCACCGGCGCGCTGCTGGAGTTGTACACCGATCCGTAGATGGCCCAACCGGTTGCCGGCACCGCCGGAGCCGGCGCTGTCACTCGCTGCTTCAGCATGGCCACCCGCGCCACCGTCGCCTGCGACGAAGTCACCACCGCCCGCGCCGCAGTCGCCTGCGCCGAACTCGCTCCCGATTGCCTGGTGATCGTTGCCGCGATACGCGTCACCTGCGCCAGCCGCGCCTGATGCGTTTGCGAGAGCGCTTGCAGGCCGCTCGCGCTGGTGCTGTCGGCCTGCACCATCGCCTTCGGAACGGTCTTCAAGGTGTCTGTCGCGGTCGAGGAGGATGAGGCCGCTGCTGGCTGAGCCGCTGCGGGTGCCGTGGCCGGCGTCGGATTCTTCTCAGCCTCCGCCTCCACGGAAACGGCCGCTTCCGCGGGCGGCGGCGCTGGCTGCGCCGGCGCACTCGGTGGCTCAACTCCGAGTGAGGCTTCTGTCGTTCCCGGCACGGACTGCGCCGGAGTCTGTGTGGGTGCAGTCGACGCTGCAGGCGTTACCGACTGAGCCGCTGCCGCAGCCAGTTGCACCGGCAGCGTCGCTCCGGAAAGAAGCGTGCCGTACAAAATCACCAATAGCAGATCGTTGCCATAGTCCTTGCAAAGCCGTCCGGGGAAATAACTGATGTTATTCGCCGCGGCGGTTTGCCAACCCCGCGCGAAGAGGCACATGGTTGAAATATTGTCCGCGGTCACATTCAGCAACCCCGCGGTGACGCCCGACGCCAGCACACACCCTCCCGGCTCCTGGAACCGGTTCCCAGTCACCTGCACCGACAGACCGAACAGCAGAGCATCCGACAATGCCGCCAGCGAGAGGCCGGCCTGACCCGGAACGACGGCGGGAAAAGTAAAGCCCGCGCCGTCCATCCATGAGAGGTTGTTCGAGTAGTTCAGGTGGTCCAGGGTTGCAATGAAGCTCGAGAAGGGCGCGCCCGCGCCGCTGCCGCGCGTCTCCACCTGGCAAAGGTTGTGGGCAAACAGAATTGTCCCGCAGGTCGAGTTCGCAAGCGCCGCATCGACAACCGGAAGCGTAGGCGCACTGATGTCCCCGTTAGCGATGGTCCACAGGCTGCTGAACGACGTCACCTTGTCAAACTCCACCGTCAGTCCCAGGTTCAGCACAAAGACATTCAGCGCGATCGGCGGCGCCTCTCCCGCCCACGGCACCGTTCCGCCGGTGGTAAAGTGATTCCCGGTAATGCTGAACGGCCCGTACCCCAACACCGTCAGCGAGTAGCCCAGCGGAATCCGCACCACGTTCTGCTCTACCCGCAGCGCCGGCATCCCCGGCTGATAGATCGGCGGACTGCCCGCCGTCGTCACTCCCTGGGTGCTGGTCCCCGTCCAAGTCGGCGATGTGGCCTGGTTCAGAGCCGGCGGCGATACCATCGCAATCGCGATCCCCGCCTGCTGGCCTCCGTTCGCCGGCGGAGCTTGGCTGTTCAGCGCGACCCAGTCCCGCGTCTCCACAATCTGGTTGCGCGAAATACCCAGCTGCTCCCCGTTGAGCACAAAGATCCCGCACACCTGCGCTCCTGGCGACGAGCCGAAGTCTGTTATCGCGTTGTCGCGTATGGTCGTGTTCTGCAGGTCCGGCAGGCAAATGGCGCCATACCCCACTGCGCCGGCCAACGAGCTCGGCAGCGGCGCGGGCACCGCCTGCATCGTGCTGGACAACGTGTTGCCCACAATGGACAGGTTGGCAATGCTCACCGTCTCCGGCATCTGCGTCGACGCAAAATACCCGACCGGCCCGATCCCGCACAGTCCGCAGTTGCTGATGCGGTTCTTCTCGATGCGGATGTTCTGCAGCGGTCCATCCGCCGCAAGCTCCGAGTTGCCCGTGATCGCCGGCAGCGCCAGCGTAGTCTGTCCGCTGGCTGTCACCGGCGAAACTGGAAACAACCCCTGCAAGCCCGTCGCCTGGGCCCCCTCGTTCATCAACACGTAGCCGCCAAGTGTAATCGCGTTGTATGCGCCGCCTTCAATCTGGTTCTCGACAATCGCCACAGTGTTCGAGAAGCCACCCACCTGGATGCCGCCGTTGCCTGTCGCCGCCGCCGGCGGCGAAGTGAAGCTCGCGCTCAGGTCGCTCTGCACTGCTTCGCTGGCATAGTTGCCCGCGTCCGCCACGTCCTCCAACCCGATCCAGTTCCGCTCAATAGAAGTCTCCGACCCGCTGACGTAAATCGCCGGCCACAGGCCCGCCGTGTCCTGCATAAAGATGCGGTTGTCGCAGATCTCCACCACCTGCGCCATGACCGACGCGATCGCTGGAAAGTTCACCGCCGTCACAGTCAGGTCGGTCATGGTCACGTCCGTGCTCGACGCCGTGAACGCCGGATACTGCCAGGAGCGGCCTTGTCCATTCACATTCCAATCAATCCCGCTGCCGGCATACTCCTGACCGAACAGACCGGCAGGATTCTGCTCCTGCACTGGAATCTGCCGGTCCGTCGTTTCCGAACCCATTTGATCAGTCACACCCGAAAACTTCGTCTGCACATCCATCTGCTGCACCGTAACTGGCGCAAAGCTGAGTTTCGCCTTCTTCGCCAGCAGTTCCGCGCGCTGTTGAATGCTGGTCCGCTTCGCCAGCTCGAACTGTGCCAGCGAGTCCTCCACCAGCGTGTCCAGCAAAATGCCGGTGAACCCCGTCGGCGCCTCGACCGTGAATCCCGTCAACTCAATGTGCTGCGAGCCTCCAACCGTTACCACGGCGTTCAATCCGCTCTGCGTCGTCGGCGCCACGGTGTTGCCGCCCTGGTCCGCCGTGCCCGGCGGTCGCGCCGACGGTGGATACAGAATCGTCTCCGGCCCACATCCCTTCAGCTTTACATCCGACAACCCCGACAGCACCACCAACTCGTAATACTTGCCCGGAAGAATGCACACCTCACCTCCGGTGGTCGGCAGGTTGTAGATCGCGGTCTGAATCGAGGTGTATGTCCCGAAGCTGGTTACGTTGTCGCCCACCGTCACGGCGCAGCATCCGCAGCCGCTCTCGCATCCGCAGCCCCACTGCGTGCGGCAGTCCGGCGTGTTGGTCGCATTGCCGCTGCCGTCGAATGTCACCACCGACAGCTTGGTGTAATGGTGCTGAATCCCACGCGGCGGCGCGCTCTTCAACGGCAGGTCCAGCGAGCCGTCCGTCCGCGCCGCAAAGGTCCAGTAGTCTCCCGCGAGAAAGTTCCCGCCCGCCGCCGACACGTTGAAGGTCGCCACAATTCCGTTCTCCAGCACCAGCATCGTCGTGCCATCGCTCGGAGTCAGAATGTCGCCCGTGCTCTGCGCATACGTCGTCACCGTCTGGTTCCCGTTCTTGTCGCTTGAGTACACCGTGCCCGACTGGTCCCAGCGCACAATGCGCGTGTGCACGCTCGCGACCGGTGTGCCGTTCGGGAATCGTGGGTCCGCAATCGGCGGCGTCACGAGGTAAACCTCGCTCGTGGTCGGATCGACGTAATCGATCTGGCACAGCAGCCCGGGATTGCCATAGGTGTACGGACTTCCCGCCGGATAATTCGGATCGGGCATCCCATCGAGTTCCACATTGTCGTCGAGCAGCTCGATCCAGTTTCCGTTGGTGAAGTTGAGCACCTGGTCCCGGCCGAGCGAGGTCACCTTCAGTACCGTAGCCTGTTTGCCTGCCGCATTCCCCTTGGTCGCAATCCCCGTCACACTGGTCGCAACCGACGCGTTCTCTCGCGACCACTTGAACGTCGCCGTCCCCAGCGGGCCGCCCTTGTGGATCTGCACTCGGTAGAACTGGTTCTCCAATCCTGTGTAGCCCGTACCCGCAGTCAGGCAGCATGGCCCGCTGGTCGGATTCGGGAGTACCCGCGTGCTCAGTTGCCCCAGTGACTCCACCGGGTACAGGATCTCCGAGTCCGGAATCGAGCAGCCGGTCACTCCGCCTGTCGGCTTCGCCGTGGTCCACCGCACCTGCCATACCGTCTGGATTCGCCCCGATGTATCGATCCCCACGGCTGAGTCGATGATCTCCGGGTCCTGCAACCAAGTCACCGCACGCTTCCACACATCCAGGTAGTACACATACGATCCCGCTTTACTCGGCAAATACTGCGCTGCCCCGGCGAGACTCGCTCCCGCAGCCGGCAAGTAAGGTTGCTGCGTAAACAGAATCGCCGGGCTTGTGGTCACCGTCGGCGCCTGCGGCTGCGGCACCCCCGACAGCTCCGCCAGCGCGGGGTCCCAGGTCCCGGGAGGTAAGCCGTGGTTCTCCGCGAGCAGTCCATCCACATACATGCGTCCCAGGCCAATGTTGACCACCCACGGCGTGACCGGGCTCGTTTGTGAAATGTAAAACGCATCGGGCGTCGTCAGCGGATATGCGGCCCGCCCCATCGTGTCCAGTGTCCCCGCCTGGATGCGCCGCGCCATCTCGGCCAGAAACTCGTTCCAGTCCGCGTCCAACTGCACGCGTCCCTGCGGCATAACCACCGACGAATAATCCTTGAACGGATTGAAAGTGTAACGGCTGTTATCGAAGCTCACGGCTTACTCCTTTTTCTCTTGCGGATCATTGCTCCGGGTCGCATCGCCTGCTGGTCCGGTAGTTCCTCGTCACGTTCTCGCCATCTCACGTCTGGTACACAATGCCGAACTCCATCCCCACCGGCACATACTCCTGCAGACGAATCTGTAAATCGCTCTCACGCTGCGGGGCCATCACAAAGTGGTAAGCGCCCATCTCGCTGCCGTCGTCTGCTCCACGCCGGATCGAATCGTCGGTGCACGCCATCAACTTCAGATATCCGGGCTGCCCATACCGCGTCGTCACAAACGCCGGGAACACGCCAGCGACCGTCTGCTGCACACACTGGTACTGCGCCGGAACCACCGCCCGGAAAGGCAGGAAGCTGAAGCGCACGCACCCCTGCTGCCTGCGGTCAGCCACCAGCGCCGAAGTTCCTCTCCTGTCGTCGTTCGCCCAGAAGACACAATCGCTGACATACTGGAGCACGCTCGCATGCACGCGTCCCACAACGGTGCATCCGTTCATCGTCAGCGCCGCACCGCCGCCGCTGGTCGCGTCCGTCGTCGCATCGTACGCCGAGTTGCCGGGATCGGTCGCATCCACGATGCAGTTGGTCAGCGATACCGTCGCGAGCGGGTTCGACCGTATCCCTCCGAGGATCGAGTTCGTCGCTGCCAGCGCAACCGCATTCGCTCCGAGTTGCAGCACCGGGGTGTTCGGCTCCGCGGCCTGCTGCGGCTTGCCATCCGCCGACGCCGCTTCGAACCTCCAACCCGGAACCAGCGTGCAATCCGTCAATGTCAGTTCGGCCAACAGATTTTCCGCGCTGCCGCCGAGGCGTGTCAGAGGAATATTCAACAGTGCGGGCTCCTTGGCGGGCGGCTTGAACTTGTCCTGCGCCGCCATCACAATCCCGTTCA
>Ga0181516_10003613_pt1 | contig 10250 bp, 9 predicted proteins | sample PEATcosm2014_Bin_25_FD_121104 | JGI IMG/M metagenome (GOLD analysis project Ga0181516, IMG submission 121104) | Peatland microbial communities from MTU Mesocosm Facility, Houghton, MI, USA - PEATcosm2014_Bin01_10_metaG | ecosystem: Environmental > Terrestrial > Soil > Wetlands > Peat | place...
ATTCGGCGACGACTTCCGCTTCGTCTCGTCGGGCTGCGTGCGCGTGCAAGACGTGCGCGACTATGTCGCGTGGCTGCTCGAGGACAATCCCGGCTGGGGCCGCGATCAGATCGACGAGGTGATCCGCTCCGGCGACCGCGTCGACGTCAAGCTGACGACGCCGGTGCCGGTCTACTGGGTCTACATCACCGCCTGGGCGACGCCGGACGGGGTTGTGCAATTCCGACCCGACATCTATCAGCGCGACGGCGCCGGGCCCGGCCCGCTCGCCTCCGCGGTTCCCGCTCAGCCGCTCGCCCTGCCGCAGGACTGAGCCGCCCTATCCGAACAGGCCGGTCGCCTTCGCGTAATAGATGAGGGCGATCGTCTTGGCGTCGCGGATGGCGCCGGCGGCGATCATCGTCTCGGCCTGCTCATATCCGATCTCGACGACTTCGATATGCTCGTCGGCGTCGACGCCGCCGCCGGCGCCGATGCGGTCGGCGGCGCCATAGGGAGCGACGAAACAGCCGATCTTCTCGGTGAGCGCGCCGGGGCTGGCAAAGGCGTCGAAGGCGTGGCGCGCCGCCGCGATCCGCACGCCGGTCTCTTCCGACGCTTCGCGCCGCGCGCAGGTCTCGGGGTCGTCGCCGTCGAGCATGCCGGCGCAGGCCTCGAGCGTCTCCGTCGTTCCGTCGGCCAGATAGGCGGCGAGGCGGAACTGCCTGACCAACGTCACGACGCGGCGCGCCGGGTCGTAGAGCAGCACCGCCGCGGCGGGGCCGTGATGGTAGATTTCGTGATCGAGGACACGTCGCGCGCCGTCGGCCTCCTCGACTTCGGCGCGGGTGCGAGTGAGGCGGAAGCGCTCATTCGCCAGCGTCCGCTCGGCAATCACGCGCACGCTCTTGGCCATCGCCTTCGGCTCCCGTTTGCGGCCCGTCGCGTCGCTCAGACGCCGAACTGTTCGCGCAACGTCCGTTCGTCGAACGAATGGCCGGGGTCGTGCAGCAGGATCAGCGAGGTCGCGTGGTCGGTCTCGACGGCGACGCGCACGACCTCGCGGATCTCGGTGTGGTCGGCGGCCGCCGCGACCGGCCGCTTGTCCGCTTCCATGATCTCGAACGCGACCTGGGCCCGGTCGGGCAGCAGCGCCCCGCGCCAACGACGCGGCCGGAAGACGGAAATCGGCGTCAGCGCCATCAGCCGCGATCCGCGCGGCACGATCGGACCGCTGGCGGAGAGGTTGTAGGCTGTCGAACCGGTCGGGGTCGCCACCAGCACGCCGTCGGCGATCAGCTCCGACAGCCGCACCTTGCCGTCGACCAGAATCGCGACCTTGGCCGCCTGATACTTTTGCCGCCAAAGCGACACTTCGTTGATCGCCCGCGCGGTCGTCTCCTTGCCGCGCACGTCGCGCGCGCGCATCAGCAGCGGGTGGATGATCGAAGGGACCGCCGCCGCAAGCCGGGCGTGCAAGCCGCGCTCGGCGTAGTCGTTCATCAGGAAGCCGACCGAGCCGCGGTTCATGCCGTAGACCGGCTTCGGCGCCATCATCGTGCGATGCAGCGTCTGCAGCATCAGGCCGTCGCCGCCCAAGGCGACGATCACCTGCGCCTGCTCGATCGGAACATCGCCGTAGCGGGCGACCAGCTTCTGACGCGCCGCCTCGGATTCCGGCGCGCCGGAAGAGACGAAGCTGATCGCCTGATACTTGTCCGCGTCGGACGGTTTTTCTTCCATGCCGGCCCCTTTTCGCCGCAGCGAGGAATAGAGGAACGGCGCGCCTGCGTAAACTCCACGCCTGCCGCGGCGATCAATCGCCGCGGCCTCGACATTTACGCGGACGATCCGGGAAGCCCCGGCGCGCGCCCGCGCCGCCCGAGCGTATCGGGCGTGGGCAGGGTGATGAGGAAACGCGCCCCGCAATAGAAATCGTCGCTCTTGGCTTCGGCGAAGCTGATCGAGCCGCCGTTGCGCGCAACGAGGTCGGCGGCGATGGCGAGGCCGAGGCCCGCCCCGCCCTCACGGGTGGTCAGATGGAACGGTTCGAAAATGTGCGCCGTCTGTTCCGACGCAAACCCCGGTCCGGTGTCGCTGATCTCGATCAGCGCGACTTTGTCGGTGCGGATCGCCGCGAGCCGGATCGCCGTCGGCCGCCCGTTCTGCGCGCCGCGGGTGGCCAGGACCTGGGCGGCGTTGCGGCAGAGGTTCTCGATCACCCGCTGGATGTGGTCGGGGTCGGCGAGCAGCTCGAACTTCGGCGGAATGTCGATCGCGTATACGATCGCCCCGGCGCGCTCGGCCTCGGCGGTCTCGACCACCTGACGCACCAGCTCGCGCAGATCGAAACGCCGCGGCGTCGGCGCCTGCTCGCGTCCGCCGCCGTAAGTGAGGGTCGACTGGCAGAACAGGATCGCGCGATCGAGCGTCGCCACCAGCCGCGGCGCAAGGCGCTGGGCGAGCGGGTCGGGGATGGCGCTCAGACGGTCGGAAATGAGCTGCGCCGCCGACAGCATGTTGCGCAGATCGTGGTTGATGCGCGCCACCGCCATGCCGAGTTCGGCAAGCCGTTTGCGCTGCCTGAGTTCGTGGGCGAGCGAGCTCTGCATCGTCGCCAGCGCCGCCTCGGCGCGGCCGATCTCGTCGTTGCGGCCGCTCGGCGCGATGACGCGCGCGCCTTCCTGCGGCCGTTCGCCGAAGGCGATGATGTTCGAGGTCAGGCGGCGCACCGGTCGGATCACCAACGACCACAGCGCCGCCCATGAGACGCAGGTCACCACCGCGGAGATGATCAACGACAGAACAAGGAAATTACGCGAAATGCGCCACATCGCCTCGATCAGCGGCGTTTCGTCGAGCGTGACGTCGATCGTCGCGCCGTCGCTCTGCGACCGCCCGATCGCCCGCACCAGCGATCCGGGCTGGGCGAACAGCGTGCGGAACGCCGCCTGGCTGAGCATGGGCGCCGACGAGGAGGAATCGCCGATCTCGTCGGTCTCGGCGACGGCGCCGGGCGGTCTGTCGGGAGCGGCGACCAGCCGTCGGCCGTCGGGCAGGGCGACGACGATCGACTTGGCGTTGACCGTGTCGAGGATCTTGTCGGCGAGTTCGGGCGGCACCTGCTCCTCGCCCGTCTCGCCGAACAACATCATCGCCGTATGAGCGACCATCAATCGGTCGCGCAGCCAGTTCTCGCGATAGGCGGTCAGACGCGAGGCGTAGAAGAGGCCCATCGCCAGCAGCACGAAGCCGATCGTCAACAGCAGCAGTCGGCCTGCAATGCCGATCGAGCGGCGTCGCGAGGCGGCGGCGCCAGCGCCAAGCGCGACGTCGGACGCGTCGGCCAGCGCCGGCGTCGAAGGTCTGGCGGCCGCCTGATCAGGCGACAGCAGGGACATGGTCGTCCTCCAGATAGATGCGAACGATCTCGTCGAAACTCGACTCGGCGACGAAACCGAGCGCCTGAGCGCGCCGGGCCTCGCAACGGCCCGGCCAGCCAAAAACGATGCGCCTGACCGACTCGTCGGGCTGGCGACGGATCAGGCGGACCACGGCGTCGCCGCCGACACGGCGCAACGCCTCGATCTGCTCGCCAACCGTCGTCGAAAAGCCGGGCATCGTCAAGCTGCGCCGCGGACCCAGCCGCTCGAGGTCGAGCGCCGCGGCGTGGAGGAAGAAGCCGACCGCCGCTCGCGGCGAGGCGCACCACAGCCGCGTCGTCTCGGGCGTCGGCAAGATCGCTTCGCGCCCGCAGAGCGGTTCGCGGATGATCGAAGAAAAGAATCCGGAGGCGGCGCGGTTGGCCGGTCCCGGCCTGACGACGACCGTCGGCAGGCGCAACGCGGCGCCCTCGAAGAATCCGCGGCGCGAATAGTCGGCGATCAGCAATTCGACGATCGCCTTCTGTGCGCCGTAGCTGGTCAGCGGGGCGGCGAGGAAATCGTCGTCGATCGTCTCGGGGAAGGGCGCGCCGAACACGGCGATCGACGAGGCGTAGATGAGACGCGGGCGATAGGCGCCGCCGGATCGCTCGCGTTCGTGGCGGATCGCTTCGAACAGCGCCCGCGTCGCGTCGAGGTTGACTGCATAGCCTTTGTCGAAGTCGCTTTCCGCTTCGCCCGACACCACCGCCGCGAGGTGAAAGACGACATCGGGGCGCGCCGCGATCGCCTTCGCCACGGTCGACGGCGCGGCGACGTCGATCGCCTCGCAGAGCGTTGCGAAGCGGGCGCCGGCGGGCGGCGTGGGGGCGACGACGTCGATTAAGTGAACCGTTTCGATCGGCTGGCCGGCGATCGCGGCGTCGGCGGCCAATCGGGCGCTTAGCTTCCGCCCGATCATGCCCGCCGCGCCGGTGACGAGAATGCGCATGGATTTTCGCCCTTTCGTCCGCTGCGGTCCCGGTGCGGACCCCCGCAGCGCCGACCAACACATAGTTTCACCAAGATAATAATTCAAAAATGCGTCGGTCACGAATTAGACAAAGTCTAAAGCAAAGAAGCCGCCGTAGCGAAGTCTGGGGAGGCTAACGCTGAGCAGAACGAGGGATCCGTGATCAAACATATTCTCGCCGCTTCCGTAGCGCTCACCGGCGCCGCCGCCGCCAAAGCCAAAGCCGACGAATACGGACTCGCGACTTACTATCGCAATCCGTCGCATGGCGGCCTGATTGCCGCCCATCCCACGCTGCCCTTCGGCGCGCACGTGCGCGTCACCAATCTCGACAACGGCCGCAACGCGGTCGTCACCATCGTCGACCGCGGCCCCTTCGCTCGCGGCCGCATCATCGACGTCTCCACCGTCGCCGCCGACGTGCTCGGCATGCGCCAAGCCGGCGTCGCGCATGTGCGGCTGGAGAGACTGTAGGCGACTTGCGCGCGGCGGCCCCTAGATTCCGCCATCCAGCAACCTTCGCGCGATCACCTGCGCCTGGATTTCCGCCGCGCCCTCGAAAATGTTGAGGATGCGCGCGTCGCACAGGACGCGCGAGATCGCATATTCGAGCGCGAAGCCGTTGCCGCCGTGGATTTGCAGGGCGTTGTCGGCCGCCGCCCAGGCGACGCGGGCGGCGAGCAGCTTGGCCATGCCCGCTTCGAGGTCGCATCTCCGCCCGGCGTCCTTGGCGCGGCCGGCGAAATAGGTAAGCTGGCGGGCGATGTGGATCTCGACCGCCATCATCGCCAGTTTGTCGGCGACGCGCGGGAAGGCGATGATCGCTTTGCCGAACTGCACGCGCTCCTTAGCGTATCGGAGGCCGAGTTCGAACGCGCATTGAGCGACGCCGACGGCGCGCGCCGCCGTCTGGATGCGCGCCGACTCGAAGGTCGCCATCAGCTGCTTGAAGCCCTGGCCCTCGACGCCGCCGAGCAGGCCTTCGGCCGGCACGCGGAAATTGTCGAAGGCGATCTCGTATTCCTTCATGCCACGGTAGCCAAGCACCTCGATCTCGCCGCCCGACATGCCTTGGACCGGAAACGGATTGGCGTCGTCGCCGCGCGGCTTTTCGGCCAGCAGCATCGACAAGCCCCTGTAGCCGGGCGCGTCGGGATTGGTGCGCGCCAGCAGCGTCATCAGGTCGGCGCGCACCGGGTGCGTGATCCACGTCTTGGCGCCGTTGACGACATAGGCGTCGCCGTCGCGGGCCGCGCGCGTGCGCAGGCTCGCGAGGTCGGAGCCGGTGTTGGGCTCGGTGAAGACCGCGGTCGGCAGGACCTCGCCGCTGGCAATTCTCGGCAGGAAGCTGCGCTTCTGCGCTTCCGTGCCGCCCACCAGGATCAGCTCGGCGGCGATCTCCGAGCGCGTGCCGAGCGAACCGACGCCGATGTAGCCGCGCGACAGCTCCTCGGAGACGACGCACATCGCCACCTTGCCGAGCCCGAGGCCGCCGTATTGCTCGGGGATGGTGAGGCCGAAGACGCCGAGCTCGGCGAGGCCGGCGATGACGTCGAGCGGGATATAGGCGTTGGCGCGGTGCCAGTCCTGTGCGTAGGGGACGACTTCGGCGTCGGCGAAGCGCCGCATCTCGACGCGGATCGCTTCGAAGGTTTCGTCGAGGCCCGGGTCGCCGATCGTCCCCTCATGCGCCGCGGCGATCAGCGCCGCCAGCCGCGCCCGCGTTTCGACCGCGGTTCCCTTGGCGATCAGCGTTTCGACGGCTTCCGTGCGCGCCGCGGCGATCTCCGCGGCGGAGAGGCCGAAGTCTGCCAGTCGGACGATCTCGCCCTGGTTCATGGCGAGGCCGCCGAAAATCTGAGCGAGATATTCGCCGAGCCCGATCTGCGTCAGCAGCGCCTCGGTCTCGCCGTAGCGCCCCTCGGCCTGCATGCGGCTGGCGTAGCCCGCCATTTCGCGGATCGCCTCGACATAAGTCGCCAGCCAGGCGAGCCCGTGGGCGGCGTGTTGCTCGCGCTCGAGCTTTTCCGCGCTAAGGGCGCCGTCGGCGCCGACGCGCGGGCGCAGCCGCTCAACCGCGCGTGCGAGCAGATCTTCAACGGCGCGCAGGGCTTGAGCAGCGGTTTCGTCAGGCGACACAGTTTGCTCCCGCAGGCGGAATGTTGCATTGCACAATGCGTCGGCGGATGACCCGAGGCAATGCCCCTTTTGGCGGAGGAACCGGGCTCCGGGGCGGCGCGTTGCCGGCGCCTGGCGTCGCGTTGATAGGAGGAGGGCGCCGTGCGTTCATCCGTCGCCGCCAGTAGACTGGCGCAGGCGAGCGTCGAACGGGACAGACGGGCAAGGATCGAGATGGTGCGCAGAGTTTGGTCGATTGCGTTCGACGCCACCAATCATTTTCTCGCCGAGGACGGCTGGGCGATCGCCAGCCACATCGCCTTGTCGGCGCTGATGTCGCTGTTTCCTTTCCTCATCTTCGTCACGGCGCTCGCCGGCTTCTTCGGCTCGCAGGACCTCGCCGACGAGGTCGCGAAGCTGATCTTCTCCGCTTGGCCGGCGGCGGTCGCCGGACCGATCGCCGCCGAGGTGCGCGACGTGTTGACCGCGCCGCGCGGCGGCCTGCTCACCGTCGGCGCCGCGCTGGCGCTCTATTTCTCCTCCAACGCCATCGAGGCGCTGCGGGTCGGGCTCGACCGCGCCTACGCCTGCCCCGAGACCCGGCCATGGTGGTTGCTGCGGCTGCAGTCGCTCGCCTTCATGATCGTCGGCGCCGCGGCGCTGCTTGGCCTGGCGTTCCTGGTCGTGCTCGGGCCGCTGATCTGGGCGACGGTGGTCGGCTTCGTCCCGGCGCTGGCGCCGATGCAGGAGACGGTGACGTTCGCTCGGCTTGGCGTCGCCACGCTGCTGCTGGCGGCGACAATGTTCATCGCCCATCGTTGGCTGCCGGCGCGCCGGCTGCGCCTGGTCGACATTGCGCCGGGCGTCGTCGCGAGCTTCGTCAGCAGCATCGTCTTTGGCGAAATCTTCGGCCTCTACTTGAGCCAGTTCGCGCGCAATTACGTCTCGACTTACGCCGGCCTCGCCTCGGTGATGATCGCGCTGGCGTTTCTCTATACGCTCGCCGCCATCTTCGTCTTCGGCGGCGCGCTCAACGCGGCGATCATGCGCGCGCGCGAAGGGCGGCGTCTCAGCCGGGCCGCGCCCAAGCCCTGACGACCGGGGCGCAAGCGCAGGGCGGCGGCGATCAGCGCGCGTAGACCGCGGTCAGACCCAGCGCGTCCGCTCCCTTTTCCCGCCGCGCCGCCGACGCTTCGACGAAGCGCGGGCTCAAGGCCGCCGCCGCGGCGCAGGCCTCGACATAGGCAGGCGCGTGGACGAACCGCATCGTCTCGCCGAGGCGATAGCCTTCGCCGGCGAACGTCTCGACAGTGAACGCGAACAGACCGCCGGGAGCGAGCGCGGTCGCCGTCGCGGCGAAGACCGGCAGCAGGTCGCCCAAATAAGCGAGCGCATCGGCGGCGACGATCAGATCGAACGCCGCGCCGAAACGCCGCAAATGGTCGACGATGTCGGCGGCTTCGAGCGCGTCATGGAGACCGCGCTCGCGCGCTTTGGCCAGCATCGCCGGAGAGAGATCGACTCCCTCCAGCCGCGCGACCCGCCCTCGCAGCGGCGCGCCGGCAAGGCCGGTGCCGCAACCGAGATCGAGCGCGCGGACGAACCGGCGGCCCGGCGCGACGGCGTCGATCGCGGCGGCGATCAACGCCGGACCGCGATAGGCGAGCTCTTCGACGAGGTGGCGATCGAAGCGCGGAGCGTAGTCGTCGAACAGCCGAGCGACATAGGCGCGCGGCAGGTCATGGGGCGGGTCGCCTTGGCCGAGCAACGCCAATCGGCCCGCCGCGCCCAGCGCGTCGGCGGGATCGGCGGCGAGCGAGGCGCGGAACGCTTTGGCCGCGCCGTTGGCGTCGCCGAGCCTCGCGCGCGCCTCGCCGAGCGCGAACAACGCCGGCGGCCAGTCCGGCGCCCGTTCCAGCGCCTGCTCGACCATCTCGGCGGCGACGCGCCAGTCGCCCTCCGCCGCCGCCGCTTGCGCGTAGGCGTAGCGGCGCTGGGCGAGCACGTCGCGGCAGGCGAGGGCGTCGGTCAGGTCGGATCGCTCAACGCTTGCGCGTGCGCAGCGTGTCGAAATAGACGACGAGGATGATCAACAGGCCGGTGATGATGCGCTGCCAGAACGGGTTGAGGTTGAGCAGGTTCGCGCCGTTGTTGATCGTCGTCAGGATGAACGAGCCGATCAGCGGGCCGTGCACCGAGCCGACCGCGCCGAACAGGCTGGTGCCGCCGATGACCGACGAGGCGATCGCCTGCAGTTCCCAACCGTCGCCCTGGGTCGGGTTGCCGATGCCGATGCGCATCGCGAGCAGGATGCCGACGAAGGCCGCGCAGAAGGCCGAGACGATATAGGCCATGTAGGTCACGGCCTTGACGTTGACGCCGGAGAGCCGCGCCGCTTCCTTGTTGGAGCCGATGGCGAACAGGTAGCGGCCCCACCGGCTCTGGTTGAGCAGCAGGTAAGCAGGCACGGCGACCACGATCACCATCCAGAACAACATCGGCACCGCGAACCACGTGCCGTCGGTCCAGGGAAAACCGAGGAAGCTCGCGCGCGAAAAGCCGGTGAAGTCGTCGTTGGTGATCGAGATCGTCGCGCCGTTGGTGATCAGCAGGCCGATGCCGCGCAAGGCGTACATCGTCGCCAGAGTCATGATGAAGGGCGGCAGTCCCATCTGGACCACGCCGAAGGCGTGGAAGAGGCCGATGAAGACGCCTATCGCCAGCGAAATCGAGATCGCTCCGGCGATCGAGGAGGCGAAGCCGAGGTCGTGGGTCAGCAGCCAGGCCACCGCCATCGATATGACGCCGGCGACCGCGCCGACCGAAAGGTCGATGCCGCCGGTGATGATGACGAAGGTCTCGCCGATGGCGAGAACGGCGATCATGGCGCCCTGCCGCAGCAGGTTGGCCATATTGTTGGATGTCCAGAACGTCGTCGTTTCGATCGACAGCGCAAACCACATCGCCATCAACAGCAGCAGCAGCGTCAGCCCCAACAGCAAATTGAGCCCGGCCCCGCTGCGACGGGCGTTCGAAACGGTCTGATCGCTCATCCCCCAACCATCCTCAATTCGAGTTCAAACGCCGATCGCTTCGGTCAGGATCGCTTCGTGCGACGCACTCTTTAAGCCGTGCGTCGCGACGATCGTGCCGCCCCGGAAGACATGCAGCGTATCGGCGAGTTCGTAGACCTCCGGCAGGTACGAGGACACCATGATGACGCCGGCGCCTTGCTGCAGCAGCGAGCCGAGCAGGCGATAGATTTCCGCCTTGGTGCCGACGTCGACGCCGACCGTCGGTTCGTCGAAGATGAAGAGCTTGGCCCCGTGATTGAGCCACTTGCCGATTACGACCTTCTGTTGGTTGCCGCCCGAAAGGCTGGTGACCGGCGCGCTGCGCGCGGCGGTCTTGATTTGGACGTTGCGAATCTGGCGATCGGCGGCGCTGGCTTCGCGCTTGAGGTTGATGAACGGGCCGATGCTCAAACTCTTGAAGATCGGCAGGTTGATGTTGAGGTCGACGCCGAGATGCAGGCACAGGCCCTGGTCGCGGCGGCTCTCCGGCGACAGGGCGATGCCGAGGTCCATCGCCTGCCGTTCGTTGCGAATTTTGACGTCCTTGCCGCGCCAGACGATGCGACCGCTGGCGGCGGGTTGCCGGCCGAAGACGCTCTGCACGAACTCGCTGCGGCCGGCGCCGATCAGGCCGTAGAGACCGACGATTTCGCCCTCGCGCACCGTGATCGAGACGTCGTGGAA
>Ga0181516_10003614_pt1 | contig 10248 bp, 7 predicted proteins | sample PEATcosm2014_Bin_25_FD_121104 | JGI IMG/M metagenome (GOLD analysis project Ga0181516, IMG submission 121104) | Peatland microbial communities from MTU Mesocosm Facility, Houghton, MI, USA - PEATcosm2014_Bin01_10_metaG | ecosystem: Environmental > Terrestrial > Soil > Wetlands > Peat | place...
GGTGCGGCGCGCGGCATAGGCGGCGGGTGCCTTGGCGTCGGGCTGGAGATTTTTTCGGAGCAAGGCGATTTCCTGCGCGGCCTGGGAATATTGTTCGCCGCCGGGCGTGGGCGTGACGCCGTCGGTGCCGACGAGGCCGGAATGATATTGCTCCGGGCCGAACAGCGGTTCGCGATAGCGGTAGGTGCAGACGATTTTCGCATCGGCGGCGAACGCGCGCATGATCCAGAGATGCATCGCGCCGGGATACGGCTGCGGATTCACGTCGCCCCAGTTGACCTGGCCGGGCTGCAATTCCATCAGGCCTTCAAAGCCGTTGATGCTCCGGTGAAAATCATGCGAGAAGGACATCTCCGCCGCGCCGCCCAGCCGGAAACCGAGCGGACCTTCATTGAGATTGCCGTGCGCCGGATAATGCGTCCAGGTGACGATCTCAAAATCATTTTCCATCAGCGCCGGATTCACCGCGCCGAACATGTGCATGAAATTGCTCGTGATCCATTGGCGATGGCCGCAATACTTTCGCAGGATGCCGGTTTGAAAACGCAGGTAGTCGGCGGTCTCGTCGGCGAACCAGCGCTGGGAATCGAGCAGCGCGTGCTCGTTGATCTGTGCGACGAGCTCCTTGGAATTCGGCAGGCGAATCTGGTCAAAATTTTGATAGACCTGCGACCAGAAAGCCGTGCCCCAGGCCTCGTTCAATTTGTCAATCGTGCCATATTTATTTTTCAACCAGACGCGGAACTTCGCTTGGCTGGCGTCATCGTAGGATGGCTCCTTGCCGTAATGACTCAGCTCATTATCGAGCTGCCAGCCCCAGACACGCGGGTCGTTGCCGTAGCGTTTGCCGAGTTCATTGACGATTTTGCCGACGTATTTGCGATACACTTCCGAACTCCAATTCCCCTGCTGCCGCGTGCCGTGCAGCATTCTTCGGCCATTGGCATCAACCATCAAAATCTCCGGGTGCTTTTCCGACAACCAAACCGGCGGCGTGGGACTCGGCGTGCAAAGCACCACCTTCAAGCCTTGATCGGCGCAAAGCTGGATGTTGCGATCGAGCCAGGCGAAATCAAATTTGCCTTCCTGCGGCTCCATGAACGCCCACGCGAATTCGCCCATGTGGACAAATTCCAGATCGAGCTTCTTGATGTTGGCGATGTCGCGTGCCCACTGGTTCGACGGCCACGCTTCGGGATAATAATAAACGCCGATGCGCATGAGGTCGGATTCGGGAAACGCCGGCGCGTTGGTGGCCGCGTGGCTGGTGCAAATCAACATTCCCAAGGCGGTGAACAGGATTCTGAGTTTCATAAGTTTTAAGCGGTGAATTTATTTACATCAAGGTTTTAGCCAGCGCACGAACCAATCAATCGCCGCGCGCTCGGATTCAGGCTTCACCTGATGGCCGGTGTTTTTCTGGATAATCACGGCCAAATGATCTTCCGCGTTGTCGCCGGCATAAGCTTTCTGCGCCGTGGCAACGCATTCATTCACGCCGGGCAGCGGCGTGTGATTGTCCGAATCGCTGTTGATGACGAGCAGCGGACGCGGCGCGATGAGCTTCAACATTTCCGGCCCGTCGAATTCGGAATAAACTCCCGGCACGACGCGGTCGTAAAATTTTTGGACGAACGCGGTATCCGGCTTGGCCACGCCAGCGTCTTTCGCAATCTCATCGAAGGCAATTTGAATCGTGCCGATGCGGCCCTGCCAGTCGTTGTGATCCAGCGCCCAGCGAAAACTTTGCACACCGATGCACGGCACGGCGACGGCGATGCGCTGGTCTGCCGCCGCCGCGAAATAAGTTTCGATGCCGCCCTTGGAAATGCCAATGAGACCGATGCGCGCTGGGTCAACGTCGGCACGCGTCTGGAGATAATCCACCAACCGCATCACGTCCCAGACGGTGTCATAGTAAAAAGGATGTTCGCCGCTGCCGTGCCATGCGCGGACAATGGCGTCGTTGTAATCGTTCTGACCTTTGCCGGTTTTTCGCTCGCCGTGATAACGCCCGTCAATCGCGACGGCGATAAAACCTGCGTCCGCGAGTTTCCTGCAGAGCGCGAGCATATTGTTTTTGCTCCCGCCTGTGCCGTGCAGCGCGATGACGACGGGCCGGCGACCGTGAAAGTTTTCTGATTGCAGCAAAATTCCCGGCACGCGGTCGTTGGCATCGGAGGCATAGGAAAAATGAAACTCGGCAATGCCATTCGTGGCCGATAATTCTTGAACCTGCGGCGCCACCGCGACGCGCGGACGGTCAACGAGCTTGAGAAAATCGGCGCGCGGATTTTGAACGTGCGCGCAGCCCGTCGCCAAAACGCAGAAAACAATCGCCGTGAAAAATTGCCAGCGCTTCATGGCTTCATTTCGCGCCGCCGCCGCAAAAATTACAAGCAACTTTTTACGCCGCGTGATAAAGTCGCGCGGTTAATTTATGAAACAGCATGAAATTCCCGGACGGGTGGCCGTCGTCGCCGGCAACGGCGGCCTGAAGAAAATTGTCGTCACGACCAAAAACAGCACGGCGGAAATTTACCAGCACGGCGCGCATGTCACGCACTTTCAAAAAACTGGCGAGCTGCCGCTGATTTTTGTGAGTCGCAAAAGCTGGTTCGCGCCGGGCAAGCCGATCCGCGGCGGCGTGCCGATCTGTTTTCCGTGGTTCGGCAACCGCGACGGCGAACCGTCGCATGGCTTCGCCCGCATCACGGAATGGCAGTTGGTGAAAACGTCCGCGACGCCCGATGGCAAAGTGACTTTGCAGTTTGCGCTGCCGCAAATTCCAGGTCGCGCGGCATGGAAAAATCTGCGCACCGAATTTATCGTCACCATCGCTGACACGCTGACGATGGAACTCATCGCCACCAATGATGGCTGCGATGCGGCACTGGAAATTGAAAACTGCCTGCACACTTATTTTCAAGTCGGCGACATCGGCGCGGTCAGCGTTCACGGACTCGAGGGCGCGGCATATCTAAATTTTGCCGAGGGCGACAACGGCGTGCCCCGGCCGGCGGAAAATTATCCAATCCGAATCAACCGGGAGACGAACCGCACTTACGCCGACACCACGTCCACCGTGGAAATTCTCGATGAAAACCTGAAGCGCACCATCCGCGTGGAAAAATTCAATTCGCAATCCACCGTCGTCTGGAATCCGTGGACAACCCAGAAGCTGCCGGACGATTTTGACCCGGCCGAACACCAGCACATGGTCTGCGTGGAATCCGGCAACGTGAAGCAGAACAGGCTTTCGCTCGCGCCGGGAAAAACTTCGGCGCTGAAAGTGATTTTGAGCAGCGGGCCGCTGAAATGATTTCGCTTTCCGAAATACAACCAGCCGGAGTGGATTTGGTTTCCCAAGTCGAAGCCATCTTTTCGCCGACCGGCATTTTGTCGCGCGCGAAAAATTTCGAGTTCCGCCCGCAGCAGCAGGAAATGGCCGTGGCCGTGGCGCGGGCGTTGCAGAACCGCGAACATCTGGCGGTCGAGGCCGGCACGGGCGTCGGCAAATCGCTGGCGTATTTGGTTCCGGCGATTTTATTTGCCGTCGCGCAGAAGAAAAAAGCCATCGTCTCCACGCACACGATCAATCTTCAGGAGCAGCTCACGGAAAAAGATTTGCCCATGCTGACGGGCGTTTTGGCCGCGCTGCCAGAACCGGTAAAATTCAGCTACGCGATGTTGAAAGGCCGCGCCAATTATCTTTGCACGCGCCGGCTGCAAAAGGCGATGCAACAATCGGGAAATTTATTCACCTCGTCCGAAGCCGAGGAATTGCAGCGCATTTATGAATGGTCCAAGGAAACCAAGGACGGCAGCCTGTCGGATTTTTCCATCGAGCCGGATCCAAAAGTCTGGGCGCAGGTTTGTTCCGAGCGCGGGCTGTGCTCGCCGAAAACCTGCGGGCATCAGTCCGATTTTGCGCGCGACCACGATGTCTGTTTTTTCCAGCGCGTGCGCAATCGGATTTTGTCGGCCGATGTGGTGATTTTGAATCACACGCTGTTTTTCACACTGCTCAGCGGCGTGGACGAGGAGATGGAAGGCGGAATTCTTTTCAAAAACGATTTTGTGATTTTCGACGAGGCGCACACGATGGAAAGCGTGGCGTCGCGTCACATCGGTCTGAGTGTGTCGAGCGGGCAGGTGCGCTACTCGCTGAACCGGCTGTGGAATCCGCGCACGGAAAAAGGCCTGCTGGCCACGCTGCGCCAAGGCAACGCGGTGAAGCTCGTCGCGGAAATTTTGAGCGAGACGGATAAATTTTTTGAGAACGTCGAATCCGCGTGCGAAGAAATCCAGACGACCGCGAAACCGAAATTTTCCGGTGGAGAAAATTCGTCAGCCCGCCGGCGCGAATGGAAAGAGCTGCGCATCCGCCGCGCGGAACTTGTGAAGGACAATGTCACGCTGCCCATCCAGCGATTACGTGAAGCGGTGAGCGAACTGGTCAAAACCAGCGACGACAAAGATATGGGGCAGGAGCTGGTCGAGTGCAACCGGCGGCTCGGCGAATTGAAGGCGGAAGTCGCGGAATTTTTGAGCCAGCAGGCGGACGACCATGTTTACTGGGTCGAGCGGGGCGGCAAGTCGCAGCGGAATTTGACGCTCAACGCCGCGCCGGTGGACGTGGCGGAATTTTTACGCCGCCGCCTGTTCGAGACCGACACGAGCGTGATTATGACCAGTGCGACGCTGGCAACGAGCGCCGGCGCGGGGCACGAGGCGCGAGGCGCGAGGTTGCAATCCCAAGCCTCCAGCCCACAGCCGCTCGCCTACTTTTCAAAACGCGTTGGCTGCGAAGCGGCGACGCAGTTGCAGGTCGGCACGCCGTTTGACTATGAGCGCCAGATGAAATTATTCACCGTCAAAAAAATGCCGGATCCGCGCGAGCACGGCTACGCGGAGGCGCTGGAGCATTGGATCGAACATTTCGTGAAGCAGACGCACGGCAAGGCGTTCGTGCTCTTCACCAGCTACAAGCTGATGCAGGAAGTCGCCGACAGGATGCGGCCGTTTTTTGACAAGCTGAAGCTGGAGCTGTTCGTGCAGGGCACCGGCACGCCGCGCTCGACGATGCTGGAAAAATTCAAGGACGACGTGGACTCGGTGCTGTTCGGCACGGACAGTTTCTGGCAGGGCGTGGACGTGCCCGGCGAGGCGCTCTCCAACGTGATCATCACGCGGCTGCCGTTCGCTGTGCCGGATCATCCGCTGATCGAGGCGCGCATCGAGGCGATTGAGGCGCGCGGCGGCAATTCTTTCGGCGAATTTTCCTTGCCGGAAGCGATTTTAAAATTTCGCCAGGGCGTGGGCCGCTTGATCCGCACGAAGACAGACACCGGCATCGTGGTGGTTTTGGACAACCGCATTCTGACGAAGCAATACGGCCAGGCCTTTCTCGACGCGCTGCCGAAATGTCCGGTGGAAATTGTCTGACGAAAGAAAATGCAAAGCGGCGCTGACAGGATTTGCAACAGCCGCGCTCCGGGTTCAATAAGATTTACCGCTGGTCATCATCACGGCGGCGATTAAAAAATGCCGGGCGAAATGCCGGTCAAAATCTGGCGCGTTTGTCGGCGGCGGATTATACTTCGTCCATGTTTATCATCGGCCTCGGCACCGCCACACCGCCGCACCGCTACAGCCAGCAGGAATGCTGGACCACACTGAAAAGCTCCGACCGTTTTGGAGCGATGACCCCGCGCGCGAAGGCCATCATGAAAAAAGTGCTGACCGGCGACAACGGCATCGCCACGCGCCACCTCGCGCTCGATCAATTGAATCAGGCGTTCGAGACCACGCCGGATGCGTTGCATGCGCGGTTTGCGGCCAACGCGCCGGCACTCGCCACGCAGGCGGCGGCGCGCGCACTGGCCGATTCAAAAACCAATCCGCTGGAAATTGATGCGCTGCTCATCAGCACCTGCACCGGTTATTTGTGTCCCGGACTGACGAGTTACACCAGCGAACGGCTGGGCCTGCGCCCGGACGTGCTGGCGCTCGATCTGGTGGGCCAAGGCTGCGGCGCGGCGTTGCCGAATCTGCAAACGGCCCACGCGCTGGTGACTTCCGGCAATTACGCGCGCGTCCTCTCCATCTGCGTGGAAGTATGCAGCGCGGCATTTTATCTGGATGACGACGCGGGCGTGTTAATCAGCGCCTGCCTGTTTGGCGATGGCGCGGGCGCGGCGGTGCTGTCGTCGGCCGCCGGCAACGGCCGCCGCGTAAAATGGAAAAGAGGCGGCACGCTGCTGAAACCCGCCGACCGCGATTTGCTGCGCTTCGAGCAGAAAAATGGCATGCTGCGCAACATCCTCACGCCGGAAGTGCCGGCGCTAGCCGCGCGCCATTGCGAAACTGTTTTTGCCGAAACGCTCAGCCGCACGAACACCCAGCGCTCGCAAATCAGCGGTTGGATTTTTCATCCCGGCGGACGCGACGTCTTGCTGGCGTTGCGTGAAAAATTTCAATTGTCCGCCGCGGACGTGCAGCGGAGCGAAACGGTGTTGCGAGAGCATGGCAACATGAGCAGCCCGTGCGTTTTGTTCGTCCTGCAGGCGGCGCTCGCCGACCACGCGCCCGGCGGACTCTGGTGGATGTCGTCCTTCGGCGCCGGTTTCAGTTGCCACGGCGCGCTGCTCGAAGTGGAATAAAATCATCCGCGACATGGAACGCATTGTCCTGCCCGAACTCCTCGACGTGCTGCCGCCGCAGGATCAAGCCGCCTTGCGCTCGCGCCGCGATCTCCGCCGGCTCAACGCCATCATGGGTCATTCGCGGGTCATGGCCCGCGTGCTGCAAAAATATCTGCCGGCGTCAGACGCGCCGCACATTGTCGAGCTGGGCGCGGGCGACGGACATTTTATTTTAGGTGTCGCCCGGCGTTTGGACGGCCACTGGCCGGATGCGAAGGCGACGCTCGTTGATCAGTTGGCTGCGCTGGATCCAGAAATCCAGCGACAATTCAAAAACCTTGGCTGGCAAATCCGGCTGGAAATTGCCGAAGCCGCCGCCTGGCTCCGGCACTCCGCGCCTTCTGAAAAGATTGTTGTCAGCAATTTATTCTTCCATCAATTTGACACGGAGCCGCTCGCGGAAATGCTCCGGCTGGCGGCGCTTTCATCGCGCCTGGTCGTCGCATTGGAACCGCGCCGGGCGTGGCTGCCGCGGATTTGCGGACGCCTGTTGTGGGTGATCGGCTGCGGCCCGGTCACCTGCCACGACGGCCACATCAGCGTCTGCGCCGGTTTTTCCGGGGACGAATTGTCGGCGCTCTGGCCGGACAAAAAAAACTGGGAGCTGGTCGAGCGTCCCGTCGGCCTGTTCAGCCACCTGTTCATCGCCCGGCGGAAGGATTGAAAATGTCGCCACTGAAACCCATCACGATCATTGGCGGCGGACTGGCGGGATTGACCTTGGGCATCGGCCTCCGCCAGCGCGGCGTGCCGGTCAAAATTTTTGAAGCAGGCAGCTATCCGCGGCAGCGCGTCTGCGGCGAATTTATCAGCGGCAACGGGCAGGCGGTGCTCGAACGGCTCGGCCTGCGCGCGCGCTTTGAGCAGGCGGGCGCGATTCCGGCCCGCACGGTTTTGTTTGTTTGCGGCGCAAACCGTTCGCCGGTCCGCAAGCTCGCCGCGCCGGCGCTGTGCCTGTCGCGTCACGCGATGGATGCTTTGCTGGCCGAAGCGTTTCAACAGCTCGGCGGCGAACTGCTCGTCAACACGCGCTGGACTTCCGGAGAAAATCTGGAAGGAGTTGTTTTGGCCGCCGGCCGGCGCACGGCGGCGGCGGGAAGAAATCCGCGCTGGTTTGGCGTGAAAGCGCACGTCGTCAATTCCGCCTCCGTGCCGCTCGAAGCGGATTTGGAAATGCACCTTTCACCGCACGGCTATATCGGCGTCAACCGCGTCAACGGCGGCGAAATCAATGTTTGCGGACTTTTTCGCCCACGCAAAAATCATTGTCCACCGGAATCAAAACCGGATTGGCTGCGCGGTGAAACCGGCTCGCTGTTGCACGCGCGGCTGGGCGCGTCGGAATTTGCGCCGGATTCTTTTTGCTCCGTAGCCGGGCTGCAGCTCAAGCCGCAGCGCGCGGCGGCCCAAAAAGATTGCTGCATCGGTGACGCCCTGACGATGACGCCGCCCGTCACCGGCAATGGCATGTCCATGGCTTTCGAATCGGCGGAACAAGGCATCGAACCGCTGGAAGGCTACAGCCGCGGCAAATTGAACTGGCTGGAGGCGCAGCAACAAATTGCCCGTGGCTGCGACGCCATTTTTGCGCGGCGGCTGGCATGGGCGCGGCGGTTGCAATGGATGGTCACTTCGCCCGTGTTGCACGGCCCGCTGGGGACCATGCTGCTGCGTTCCGACCGGCTGTGGCGATGGCTGTTCGCGCAGACACGGTAGTAGTTGTTCAAGGCCGCGTTCCGTCAGAATCTTCAAAACCGGCATTTTCACTTTGAGATCGGGCTTGCAACTGAAACAAATGATGGCTTATTACCACTAAAACAGATGCTTTACGAACGTTGGCAGCAAGTTGTCCAAACACGACGAAATGAAATTGCCTTGCGCGATTTGGCGTCCGGACGCTGCAGGACGTTTGCGCAACTGAACGACGAGGCCGAAAAACTGCCGCCGGAAAATCCGGTGATGATCCATCCGCAGGGCAACTCGCCTGAATTCATCATCGCCGTTTTGCGCGCATGGCGCGAACGCATCGTGGTTTGTCCGCTCGAGGCGCATCATCAACCGCTGGCGGTTTCGCCGCCGCGACATCCGTGCTGCCATCTCAAAACCACGCCGGCCAGCACCGGCGTGCCACGCGCTGTTGCCTTCACCCAGGAACAACTCATCGCCGACGCGGAAAACATTGTCACCACGATGGGCCTGCGGCCTGACTGGCCAAACCTCGGCGTGATTTCGCCGGCCTATTCCTACGGATTTTCCAGCCTCGTGCTGCCGCTGCTGCTGCATGGCATTCCGCTCTTCCTCGTGCCGTCGCCGCTGCCGGTAGCCTTGCGCTGCGCGGCACACGCCCATTGGAATCTCACCGTCGCCGCCGTGCCCGCGCTCTGGCACGTGTGGCACAAGGCCGGCGCGATCTTGAGCAACGTGAAGCTCGCGATTTCCGCCGGCGCACCGCTGCCGCTCACGCTGGAGCGCGCCGTCTTCGCGGAACACGGCGTGAAGATTCACAATTTTTACGGCTCCACCGAATGCGGCGGCATCGCCTACGACGCGACCCTCACGCCGCGCGAAAATGAATCGTCCGTGGGCCAGCCCATGAAAAATGTGAACGTGGAGATCGGCGAAAACGGCGCGCTGCTGGTGCGCAGCCGCGCCGTGGGCGAAACGTATTGGCCCAAGCCGGAGCCGGCGCTCGGCGGCGGCATTTTCCGCACCTGCGATCTGGCCGAAATCAAGGATGGCGAAATTTTTCTGCATGGACGCACGGACGACCACATCAACGTCGCCGGCCGCAAGGTGTCGCCGACCATCATCGAGCAGGCATTGCGCGAACATGCCGCCGTCGCCGAATGCGTCGTCTTCGGCGTTCCCAGCGGCAGCGTGGACCGGATGGATCTTATCGTCGCGTGCGTCGCGACCGACCGCCAGATTGCCCGGGACGAGCTGAAACAATTTTTGCTGAACAAACTGCCGGGCTGGCAGGTGCCGCGCGAATGGTGGTTTGTGGAATCCATCAGCAGCAACGGCGCCGGCAAGCCGTCCCGCGCGCAGTGGCGTCGGGATTTTCTCGAAAACCGCACCAAAAAAGCGGTTGCAGTTTAACCGCGCTGCATAAAAATGTTGCTCGAAGGAAGCGGAGTGGGCGTAGAAAAATCCCTTCGTAGCCTGCGCGTGACACTAATTCACCCGTGCCGCACTTTGCCGCTGGTGGTGGTTTTTATTTCCGCAACGATTTCCAGCGTGGCCGGAATTTTTTGCGACGACAACCGTTTGCGGCAAAACGCGATAATGTCCTCGCTCGTGGCCGACTGGCCGGGACGCAGTTGCACTTCGGCGTGAATCGCCTCGCCCATTTGCGGATGCGCCTTCGCCGAAACGCGCGAGCGCAACACCGCCGGATGATGATCCAGCACGGCGGCGACTTCCTCGGGAAAAACCTTGTGGCCGGCGACGTGAATCACCGACGACGTGCGCCCGTCCAGCACGATGCGCCCGCCGCTGTCGCGGTGTCCGAGGTCGCCGGTGAGAAACCAGCCGTCGTGCA
>Ga0181516_10003616_pt1 | contig 10246 bp, 10 predicted proteins | sample PEATcosm2014_Bin_25_FD_121104 | JGI IMG/M metagenome (GOLD analysis project Ga0181516, IMG submission 121104) | Peatland microbial communities from MTU Mesocosm Facility, Houghton, MI, USA - PEATcosm2014_Bin01_10_metaG | ecosystem: Environmental > Terrestrial > Soil > Wetlands > Peat | place...
CGGCATTCGGTGGCGTGAAGCCACCCTGGGCCGCCCCTAAAATGACCCGTGGCGGGCGCCATGGTATCGGTTAAAATGATACTGAGCCGCAAGCGAGGCCCTCATGAACCCCGGCACCACCTTCCTGAGGAACTGGGCTGAGGCTTGGATTGCCCCTCAGGACCTGAATCCGGATTGGCCCCGACATGTCCGGGCCACGCTCCAGGACTTGGCGCGGAGACTCGGCCATGGGGTTTAAACGAGAGATCCAGCCCAAAACGCTTCTGGGCGGTGCCGACCTGACCAGGGCCTTGGTCGGAATCGGGATCCTGTTCACCGGTGCGGCCGCGTCCGACCCCAATATCGAGGACACGCTGCTCGCCGCCTCAGTCGACGGCTTGGAGCGGCACGACCTCCGGCTCCTGGCGGTCCTGGTCACTTGGCTGGAAGTCCACCACCCGTGGCTCAACGCGGACCGGTTGGTAGGGCTGGTTGAGGCCTACCCGGGGGACCGGGTCCGAGCGTTCTGGTGCACGATAGGGCGATTTCTGGCCAAGGATCGCCGACTGAACAAGCTTACCAAGGTCTACCAAGGTCCCCAACTCGACCTCCTGACTACCGGTACGGATTTCCATCTCAGCCGCTCGGGTGAGGATTCTCGCTTCCAGGACGGCCCTCTGCGGGTGCCTGCCGGAATTCTTCGCGACCGAAAAGCCGATGTGCTCGATCCGCGCGAACTGGCGAAGCGCCATCGGGGTTACCGTCGCCGGGTGCTCCTGGGCCCGAGCTACCGGGCTGACGTCTGGGCAGAACTGGACCGTAATCCGGATTCCAGCGTCGCGGAACTGGCGCGCCGGGCCTACGCCTCGTTCTCCACCGCCTGGCAGGTCAAGCGTGACTGGGAATTACTTGGGGCTGGCGCCGCCGGCCCCTGAACTCGGATCTGTTTTCGCGGCCCGACTCTGGTGCCATGGGCCGGGCAGGCGGGAAACAACCAAACGGCTCCGCGACGGGAGCCCAGCCCATCCGGGTCATTGATCGCGCAGGCGTTACCGGGTAACCATGTCCGTGTCCTCTGAATTTCGGGCAGAAGCTGGAATTTTCAAGCCGCAGAAACCTGCATTTCATGCAGGTCCGACTGCTCGGGATTCAGCAGCCCGGTTTCTCCTCGGCCCGTTTGGGTCTGCCGGAGGTTCCCGGCCAATACCAGCCCGGAATGGCTTCCAGGGTCGCGATCCGGGCCGGGGACAGCGTGCCCGCCTTGTAGGCCATCCTCTGGTTATTGGCCCACATGCCCAGCTTGACCCCGGCGCCCCTCACGGTTGATTTTTGGTTGGGAATGCCGTGCTCGCGGGCATGCTCCGCCAGGGCTGCGGCGATCAGATCCCATGGGGCGGAGGCTCTCCACACCCAATACCAGCCCGGAATGGCTTCCAGGATCGCGATCTGGGCCGGGGGCAAGGTGCCCTCCTTGTAGGCCGCCCTTTGATAGCCCGCCCAAGGTCCCAGGGTAACCCCCGCGACCTGTACGATCGAAGTCGGGCCCGGGATTCCGTGTTCCCGGGCATGCTCCGCCAAGGCTGCGGCCGCGCGGTTCCAGCCCTCCTGGTCCAGCACTGGCGCCGGGTTGGGGAGTTTGGGCTTTTTGGCCAGGCCTTCGGCAGGTTCCTCGGCTTTGCGTTTCCGCCCCTGGCCGGAAACGGCCCATGGGGCGGCGGCCGGGGTGGCCTTACCGTCCGCCACCGCCAGCTTGCGCCGCAGGGAGACCTTCAACGCCACCCGGGGTGCGAAGGAATCCGCGTGGATAGCCTTGGGCTCGGGGCTGGAAACAAAGTCGAACACCTCCTCCAGGTGGTCGCGAATCGGGTGCTGCCTGTCCTGGGCGTCGAGGAAGCGGATCCGGAACCCGGCGTCGGTGCGGTAGGCGTCGAACACGATCTCATGCATGGCGTCGTCCGCATGCTCGTTGACCTTGACCCGGCTGGCCGTGAGGGTTCCGGCCACCTGATCCACCCTCTCCAGTTCCCTGGCGATCCACACCGGGACCATCGTCCAATCCACTTGGATGGGCTTGGTGAGGTCGGAAGCAAGGTCCAGGTGTTCCGCCCACCGGTCTTTGCCGGTTTGCCGGAACCCGGCCGTGGGGGTATCGTACTTCCCGTCCTCGTTGCCCTCCTGCGTATAGCGGGCGACGCGCAGTTCAATGGTTTTCATACTGCCGTCCTCCTGTTTGAGCTGGACCTGCTCGGTGCGGTACTCCCACTCGGAGGACGGCGGGTCTTCCACCGGTTCGGTGGACACGGGGCCGCCGTTGGACTGCCCGGTGGCCAGGAAGTCCACCAGAGCCAGGGATAGGCGACCGCAATTGCGGAGCGGCTGGCTGAGGTCCATGCCCTGGGTGAGCACTGCGATCTCATCCAGGATGGCTTGGTCGGTGAGGACCCGGGCCCCGGGGTCGGGCTTCAGGGCTGCCGCCGTGGCAGAACTGGAGTTGGAGATGGAACTGGAATTCGAGCCGGCGGCCGAACCAGGACCGGCCATCTTGGTATCCCCGTCGAGGTCTTTCGAGACATGCGGATGCTCTACGTCTGCCCGTGAGGCCGGTTTGACGGAGCGGCTGGGAATCACCAGGGAGAAAGCGGACGCACCCTTCGCATCTTTCCCACTGCTGCCGGGAATGAATGACCTCCGGAGCGCCTGGCTGGAGTCAGAGGAAGAACGGTCGGCCGCACCGGGCTCCGCCGCCATTTCCACGTCCTCCCACGGGGGGTCCTCTGCGGGGGCCAGGGGCCCTGCCAGAAGCGCGATGAGGGCCCAGGCATATCGGGTCAACCTAAGGATGAATGGCTTGCGAGACGGGAACATGGGCTGCCTCCAGGTCGCCGGCACCGGGCACGAGGCCAGACTGGCGTCCCTGGAATGATTCGGGTGTTACCGAGGTTTCATGTACGTCCGAATAACTCAGCGAAAATTACATCTATTAAAGAAATATATAAATTGTTGAATCGCTGGAATGCTCCCTGAACGTGCGCGAAATGAACCTCCAGGCACCTATTCCCACCCCTCTCCCGAATGCAGGTCGACCCGAATGCTAGCCGAGTCCATCCGCCGCACGCTTCCTTGCCTCTGGTCTCAAGGGCATGCGCCCGGTATCGGAAACCCACCGCGACATCTTGGAGGCGTACCGGAAAGGAGCACTGCGGCGGCGCGGCCCCCAGAAAGCTCCGACCAAGATCCTCGTTCCCATCCGCTACAGCGAGGAAGTGCTGGACTACTTCCGGGCCACCGGGCCCCAATGGCAGACGAAGATGGACGAGGCCCTGAAGCAGTGGATCCAGGAACATCCTGGAACGGCCCAAAGCTCGTCCAAATAGGCGCACCCGCGCCGGAGGACGGCCCGGATCAGCAGCGCAGGTTCCGCTTCAGCGCCGCCAGCACCCGCTCGATCTCCGCCTCCCCCAGCCCGTTGTGGAACGGCAGGGCCAGGGTCCGCCGGGCGATGGCCTCGGTGCGGGGCAGACTGCCCCGCAGGTCGCCGAAGCGCTCGCGGATGTACGGCTGGGTGTGCACCGGGGCGAAGTAGCCCCGGGCCGGCACCCCTTCCCGCTCCATGCCGGCGATGGTGCGGTCCCGGTCGCAGCCCTCCTCCAGGGTCACCACGTAGACGAACCAGCTCATGCCCACCGAACGCCGCACCACCGGCGGCCGCACGCCGGGCAGGAAGGCCAGACGTTCGGTGTACAGCCCGGCCACCCGGGCCCGCCGGGCCAGGAACTGGTCCAGCCGGGACAGCTGGGACCGGCCCAGGGCCGCGGACATCTCGTCCATGCGGTAGTTGTGGCCCAGGCGCTCGTGCTGCAGCCAGGGGCCCATGGCCCCCCGGCCCTGGTTGGCGCAGCTGCGGCAGCGCTCCGCCAGCTGGGCGTCGCCGGTGACGATCATGCCGCCTTCGCCGGTGGTCATCTGCTTGTTGGGGTAGAAGGCGAAGGCGCCGGCGACGCCGAAGGAGCCGAGCCGGCGCCCGCGGTAGGTGGCCCCGATGGCTTCGCAGCAGTCGTCGATGACCACCAGCCCGTGCCGCCGGGCCACCCGCTCCAGGCCGTCCCAGTCGGCGGGATGGCCGAACACGTCCACCGCCATGATCGCCCTGGTGCGGGGCGTGATGCGCCGCTCCAGGTCGGCCACGTCCAGGTTGTAGGTGTCCGGCTCGGGCTCCACGAACACCGGGGCGGCGCCTTCGTAGAGGAAGGCGTTGACGCTGGCGGCGAAGGTGAAGGACGGCACCAGCACTTCGTCCCCGGGGCCGATGTCCAGGGCCTTGACGATCAGGTGCAGGGCGGCGGTGCCGGAGTTCACCGCCACCGCGTGCGGGACGCCCACGTAGGCGGCCAGGGCCCGCTCGAAGGCGGCGGTCTCGGGCCCCAGGGCCAGCCGGCCGCTGCGCAGGACTTCCAGGACGGCCTCCAGGTCGGAGGCGTCCAGCTCCGAGGCGGACATGGGGATGTCGGCCACGGTGGGGCCGGGCATGGGCAGGATGGCGGTGTCGCGGGTCAAGGGGACCTCCTCAGGTGACGGTGCGGATGGTGACGAAGGCCTCGGCGGCGGCCAGGCCGACGGTGGCGCCCCGGAGGGTGGCCAGGGCCCGGAGCGAGGCCAGGGAACGTTCGTGGGGCGCGGGCTGGAGCTGGGAACGGTACAGGGCCATGGCTTCCAGCTTGGTTTCCAGGGTGGCGCTCACGTCCACGAAGTGGTTGGGGCTGAACGAGGGCGTCAGGTAGGCGGCGTTCCAGTTGGTCTCGGACAGGGTCTCGTAGGCGTAGACCCGCCTGGGATAACCGGAACGGCCCGGCCGGGCCGCCACCATGGCCGACTGGAACACCAGCAGGTGGTCCCGGTGGATGTCCCCCAGGAAGGGGAGGTACAGCTCGTCCGGGGCGCAGGCGCGGACGAGCTCCCCGAACCGGCCGTTGAGCTCCCGGTGCGGGACCGTGTCCAGCTCCGCCGCCGGAAGGTCCAGGTAGTAGGTGTCGGCGATCCCCAGCCGGGCATGGGCCGCCCGGGCCTCCTGCCGGCAGAGGAGCTCGTCCGCCTCGGAATACAGCGGCGGCCGGCCGCGGGTGACCACCGCCACGTGCACGGTGTGCCCTTCCCCGGCCCACCGGGCCATGGCGCCGCCCACCCCCAGGACTTCGTCGTCGGGGTGGGGGGCGAGCACCAGCATGGTCAGCGCGTTCATGGGGCCTCCGGAGGGGTCGGCCCGGGGGCCGGCGGCTCGGCCCGGCCCTGGGCGCTGCAGTAGGCGTCGGGCACCCCGCTCTTCTGGGAGCCGTCGGCGGCATACACGGTGTCGGCCCGCACCAGCACGCCGGCGGTGAGCACCAGGATCCACAGGTCCAGCGCCAGGCTGCGGTGGTCCACGTACCACACGTCCAGGGCCACCCGCTCCGCCCAGGAGTGCCGGGCCGCCCCGCGCACCTGCTGCCAGCCGGTCATGCCCGCCGGCGCCTCCAGCCGCCGCAGGTCCCGGGCCGAGTAGTAGGGCAGGAACTCGGGCAGCAGGGGCCGGGGGCCCACCAGGCTCATGTCGCCCCGGAGCACGTTGAGCAGCTGCGGCAGCTCGTCCAGGCGCAGGTTGCGCAGGACCCGGCCGACCCGGGTGATGCGGAAGTCGTCCCGGCTGGTCTCCAGCCCGGTGCCCAGGTGGGTGCTGCCGTGGAGCATGGTGCGGAACTTGAAGATGGAGAAGACGCGGCCCCCCCGCCCCACCCGGGCCTGGCGGAACAGCACCGGCCCCGGGGTGTCCAGCCGGATGGCCGCGGCCGCCGCGGCCAGCAGCGGGCTCGCCAGGAGCAGCACCGCGCCGCCCAGCAGCAGGTCGAAGATCCGCTTGCCGGCCAGGCCGCCGGCGGCCGGGCGGCTCACGGCAGGCTCCGGACCCCGTCGGCGGCGGGCAGCAGCAGATCGGTGAGCTCCGCCACGTGGCCGATCCGCAGGTGCGGCTGCGGGTGCGGATCCGGGTCCCGCGCGGCATAGGGGCCGGTGCCCACGCCGATGGTGAGCATGCCCAGGCTCCGGGCCCCCGGCACATCGCAGGCGGGGTTGTCGCCCACGTAGATGCACCGGTCCGGGCCCAGCCCCAGGCGGTCGCAGGCCAGCATGAAGGGCAGCGGGCTGGGCTTCGCCTGGCGCCCGGGCAGCTCGCCGGTGAACACCATCGCCGCGAACCGGTCGCCCAGGCCCAGGGCCTCCAGCTTGTGCCGCTGGGCCGGGCCGTGGCCGTCGGTGACCAGGAACAGCCGGAACCCGGCGGCCCGCAGCTGGTCCAGGGTGGACCGGGCGCCGGGATAGGGTTCGGCCGGGGGGCGGTGGGCATGGTAGCGCTCCACCAGCTCGGCCACCAGCCGGGGGTCCCAGGCGCCCAGCTGGTGCAGGGCCTGGTCGAACAGGGCCGGATGGGCCAGGGTCAGCCGGTCCATGGCGCCGTGCAGGGCCCGGGCCACCGCGCCGGCGCCCCGGCCCAGGCGCCGGCCGAATTCCCCGGCGACGGCGTCGAAGAAGGACCGGGCGAAGGCGTCCTGGTCCCAGAGGGTGTAGTCCAGGTCGAAGCCCACGGCTTCCCAGAGGCAGCCCATGGCTCAATCCTCCTGGCCCAGGGCCGGGCCCGGGCGGCGGAACACCTCGTCCCAGTAGCGGAACATGGCCAGGGGCGCGCAGGGCTTCAGCCAGGGCTCGGGGTCCCGGCCCCGGGCCAGGTCCAGGATGCCCTGGAACAGCGGCACCCCGGCGGCCTGGCTGAGGATGGCGGTCCCGGCCATGCGGGCGTTGATCTCGGTGAACGCGACCCGCCCGTCCGGGCCGGCGAAGCACTGGAAGTTCAGCGGCCCGGCCATGTCCAGGGCCCGCACCAGGGTGCGCACCGGGGCCACCAGGTCGTCCCGCCAGTGGGTGACCCCCTTGGAGGAGATGCCGGACTCGGTGGCCAGCCGCTGCCGGGGGGAGAGGATGCGCAGGTCGCTGTCCAGGGTGGCCAGGACGTCGAGAGTGTACTCGGTCCCTTGCAGGCACTCCTGCACCACGGCGTTCTCCACGTAGCCGGCGAAGAAGGCCGCCTCGGCGTGGTTCCGGGCCAGGTGCACCCCGGTGCCGCCCCGGCCGGAGCGGGGCTTGATGACCAGGGGAAAGCGCGCGAACACGCCCTCCCGGTAGTCCGCCGCCGCCACCGTGCGCGGCGAGGGGATGGCGAGGTCCCGGAAGCACTCGTACATGCGCAGCTTGTCGGCGCACACCGCCAGGGCCCGGGGACCCGAGAGCATGACCCGGGTGCCCAGCTGCGCGAAGCGCGCCCGGTGCTCCCCGCACAGGGCCAGCTCCTCGTCCAGGGCCGGCAGGAACAGGTCCACCCGCTCCCGCCGGCAGATGTCCAGCATGCGCTCCAGGTAGCCGGGGGCCCCCACCCGGGGCACCACGTAGGCGGTGTCGGCGAAGTGGAACCCCACCGAGGCGGGATCGCAGTCCGCCGCCACGATCCGGCAGCCCAGGGCCTGGAAGGCCTTGTACTGGGTCACGGTGGGGGGGGATCCGGCGGCGGTGCGCAGGAGGGTCAGGGGCGGGTCCGGTGGTCGGGTCATGGTTGCTCCGGGAGGGCGGCGGGGCGCCGGTAGGCGGGGAAGAAGCCCCCGGGGGCGCCGGGGTCCTCCTCGGGCAGGCCCCGCCGCCGCACCAGGGCCTGGTAGCGGTCCGGGTCCAGGACCATGCGGAAGGTCTGGAACCGGCTGCGCAGCTTGGAGAAGCCCTGCTTGAAGAAGGCCAGGGAATCCTCCCGGCAGCCCACGCCCCCGCCCAGGTGCAGGAAGCGGGCGCCCCGGCCCCGGGCCCAGTCGCGCATGTGGATGAGCATCAGCTTGGCCGGGCCGGCCCGGCGGTGCGCGTCGCTGGTGCCGCTGAGGTGGAACTGCACCATGCCGTCCACCTGGGTGAACAGCCCGGCCGCGGCGCCGCTGCCGTCCGGGGCCAGGACCACGCTCAGGTGCAGCCGCTCGCCCAGGCACTGGCGCAGTTCCCGGTAGTAGTCCCGGCCGAAGCGGTAGTAGGCCACCGCCGACCGGTAGCTCATGGTCTCCTCGTAGATGCGGATGAACTCGTCCATCTGCTCCCAGCGGTCCACCACCACCCGGTAGCCCTCCCGCTCCAGCCGGCGGGCGTCGGCCAGGTGGTTGGCCCGGGTCTGCCGGGCCAGCTCCTCGGCGCCCAGGCCCAGGTCCAGGTAGACCGTGGAGCCGTGCTCCACCAGGGCGCCGAACTGCCGGAACGGCGCCTCGGGCAGGGGCAGCAGCGGATGCAGGCGCAGGAAGGCGGCCACGATCCCGCGGGCGGCGCCCTGGTCCCGGAAGGCGCCCAGGAAGGCCGCCACCGTCGCGTCGGGGGGATCGCCCCGCAGCAGCGGGCAGGGGTAGCCGTACGGGGCCACCGCGTCGCGCCAGGAGCCCTGCCCCAGCTCGGCGGGCAGCGGCCGCAGCACCATCGGGGCGAGCATGGCCGCGCCGCCGTCCTCGGCCCAGAAGGCCGCGGCCTCCCCGCCCTCGTGCCGGGCACAGAGCTCCACGTAGCCCGGCAGGTGGTAGAAGTCGTGGCGGCCGGCCGCCAGGAAAGCCGCCCAGCGGGGGTCGGCGGCGGACAGCAGTTCAGCGTGCATGGACGGCATGGACTCTCCTGTAGCGTTCCATCAGGGCGGAGCGGAGCGCCGCTTCGAAGCGGCCAGCCAGGACCTTCAGGTCGAAGTTGGCCGCCACGTGGGCCCGGCCCCGGGCGGCCATCTCCCGGCGCTGCCCGGGCTCCATGGCCAGGAGCCGTTCCATGCCGTCGGCCATGGCCGCGGCATCCCCCGGGCGCACGGTGATGCCGCAGCCGGCCTCGGCGATGGGGTTGTTGGGGCCGTCCAGGCCGATCACCGTGGGCCGGCCCATGGCCATGTAGTCGTAGAGCTTGTTGAAGCTGATGCCGTGGGCCCAGAGCCGGGTGGCGTGGGAGCTGACCCAGAAGGCGTCGGCCTGGGCCAGGACCCCGTAGACCTCCTGCTTGGGCACCGGGGGCAGGAACTCCAGGCTGGTGATCCCCTCGGCCCGGGCCCGGGCCTCCAGCCGGGGCTTTTCCGGGCCGGTGCCCAGCAGCACCAGCCGCAGCCGCCTGGGCAGCCGCCGGGCCCGGAGCAGGGCTGCGGCGTCCACCAGGACGTCCAGGGCGTTGGTGCGCCCGTGGGCCCCGGCGTACATGAAGGTGAAGCTGTCCCGTTCCTCCGGCTCGCGCACCTCGGGCAGCAGGCCCAGGTCGATGCCGTTGGACACCCAGGTGATGGCCGAGGCGTCCCCGCCCCGCTCCGCCACCCGCGGGCCCACCCCGGGCAGGAGGGTGACGATGTGGTCCGCCTCCCGGTACAGCTCCCGCTCGATGCGCTCCATGACCCAGACGATGGGATGCCAGCGGGACACCCCCATCACCTCCACCAGGGACTGGGGCCACACGTCCCGGATCTCCAGCACGAACGGCACCGACAGCTTGCGGGCCAGGCGCAGCGCGGCCCGGGCCCCGAACAGGTGCGGGCTGCTGCCCACGATCACGTCGGGACGCCCGTCCAGGTGGTCCGCCAGGCGCTGCTCCACCCCCCGGGCGAAGGCCAGCATGTTCCAGAGCCGGGCGGCGCCGCCGCTGCCCCGGTAGCCCGGGGTGGGCAGCCAGAGGAAGGGCACGGCGCCGTGGACTTCCCGGCGGATGGCTTCCCCCGGGCCCAGGCGGCCGGTGCGGGTGACGTGGTCGAAGCCCGCGGCGGCGATGGTGGGCCGGTGGCCCAGGGCCATGAGCGCCTTGGCCAGGGAGAAGTGCCGGGTGCCTCCGGGCTGGTCCGGGGGGATGGCGTAGTGGTTGACCAGGAGGATCTTCATGGGACGGTCTCCAGGGCTGGGCCCAGGCCGGCGCGCCGGAGGTGCCAGCGCAGATGCAGGGACTCCACCTCCCACCGGTAGCGCTCCCGGTAGGCCGCCCGGCCCGCTTCCCCCTGGAGCCGGAGCCGGGCGGGATCCGAGCACATGGCCACCAGGGCCGCCGCCACTTCGGCGGGGACCGGCGCGGCCAGGCGCCCGGAGCCGGCCGCCTCCACCAGCTGGCGCCAGAGGGGGAAGTCCGAGGCCAGCACGGGGATGCCCATGGCCATGTACTCGAAGAGCTTGGTGGGGAGCGACTCCAGGTAGTTGGGCCGGGGCAGCAGGGTCACCAG
>Ga0181516_10003617_pt1 | contig 10245 bp, 5 predicted proteins | sample PEATcosm2014_Bin_25_FD_121104 | JGI IMG/M metagenome (GOLD analysis project Ga0181516, IMG submission 121104) | Peatland microbial communities from MTU Mesocosm Facility, Houghton, MI, USA - PEATcosm2014_Bin01_10_metaG | ecosystem: Environmental > Terrestrial > Soil > Wetlands > Peat | place...
CAAGGGAGAGCGCCTTTTCGTAAAGGTGCATGGCCTTGTCAAAGACGGGCTGGTCGTCGGCAAAATGGTAGTAGTCGCGCGCATCGACGCGGTAGAGGTACACGACGGTGGCGAGGTTTTCGTAATAAACCGGCTCGCTCGGGTCCAACTCGATGGCCTTGGCGTAGAGCTCGAACATCTTGGAAACGGGACCGGTATGACTGTAGCTGTTGGCGAGATCATTCCAGGCGGAGGGAAGTTTGGGATCGAGCTGGAGCGCTTTTTCGTACTCCCCGCGCGCGGCGTCCTCATCCTTGGTGTCGTTGAGGAAACTTCCGAAGGCGACATGGGCGCGGGCGTGGTCCGGGTGGCGCTTGAGGAAATCCTCGTATTCTTTTCGCACGAGCGCCAGGCGCTCTTCGATGCGGCCGTTCAAGGTCGCGTTGGAGACACCGCCGCCCTTCGCCGCAGCCGCCTCGTTGTCGCGCATCATCTGGTCCACGGCCGTGAGGGCGTTGTCGTCGTCGTCGAGCAATTTATCGTACTCCTGTTCGACGGGATCATTCGGATTGGGGATGTTGACAACGAGGCCGGTGGTTTGCTGCAGCAGATTGCTGGTCGCGGCGGCGGGATTGGTCGCCAGCACGGCGCCGAGCAAACCTACGATGAGATTAGTCACACCTCCAAGATAACACCGGGCGGCGGCGCGTCGAGCCTTCGCGACCGGCGTTGCCGGAAAATGGACTGTATAATTATTGTGCCAGGCACCCGTGGGCCCCCGGCATTGAGACAGAAGGGCGAATTCTGCGATTTCGACTGTTTCAAAGATTATTACAGCCAAGTCAAAACCGGAAAGGTGAATCGTGAAGGGTTTTTCATGGCAACCCCGTTTTTGATGGATTTTTGGCGAAAACAGCCTGTTGCGTCCGAGCCATCCGCCGGGAGAAGCCCGGATCAGGCCAAAAACGGGCTCGTGGCAGGAATCATGCTCATTTTGGGCTGGAACCGAGCCTTTGACGGGCCGATGGGGTGCCGAAATGGCCCAGCCCGAACAGTCCGGTGTCCGGGGATGGGACAAACGGGATGCGCACGGCGGATCTGGCAGAGAAAACCGTCGCTTCCGGCGGGTCGGCGGGATAAATTGGATTCTGCGCGCAACTTTTTTATGGTTCGGTTGTTAAGCAGGATGGAAAGTCTGAAAAATTGATGGGATTTGCATCGGTCAAAGAGTTCATCGCCCAGATTGCCCTGGTGACACCCGACCAGTTCGAGGAATGGAGCAAGGCTTGGCGAGTGGCGGTGGAAAACGGCTCGCAAGAATCGTTGCTGGGATTCGTGTGCCGCGAAAAGGGCATTGCCGAAGATTTGTTTCTCCAGCAACTAGCGGCGGCCTTGGGCTGGCCTTACCTGGATCTCCCGAAGCTGACCGTTCCGCCGGAGGCCAGCCAGAGAATCCCCACCAAGGTCGCCTTTCAATATTCCGTGCTGCCCACTTCCTTTGAAGGCGGCCGGCTGCAGATTGCCATCAGCAACCCGTACGACACCGCCATGTTGAACGCGGTGCGCTTCAACGCCGGGGGGCCGGTGCAGTTTGCGCTCGCGCCCAAGGTGGAGATCGAAAAGGCCCTCAAGAGATATTACGGCGTGGGCGCGGAAACCCTGGATGAAATGGCCAAGGAGGAGCCGATTGATCTCCTGGTCAGCGAGGACAAGGAAATCACCGAAGGCGACCAGGAGGCCAGCGTCATCAAGTTCGTCAACCAGGTCATCTGGGAGGCGTACAAGGACCGCGCGACGGACATTCACTTCGAGCCGGCCGAGGATGAACTCCGAATCCGCTACCGCATTGACGGCATTCTGCACCAAACGCCCATGCCGCCAACCCTCAAGCGTTACCAGGCCGCGCTGATTTCGCGCATCAAGGTCATGTCCGGCATGAACATCGCCGAGAAACGCCTGCCGCAGGACGGCCGCATCAATGTCCGCATCAAGGGCGAGGAAATTGACATCCGCGTTTCCACGGTGCCCACGGTGTACGGCGAAAGCGTTTCCCTGCGGCTGCTGACGCGCGGCAAAATCTTTTTGAGCCTGGACAAGCTCGGGTTTTCCCAGCTCGAGGAGAACGCCATCCGCGAAATCATCATCAAACCGCACGGCATCTTCCTCGTCACCGGGCCGACCGGCTCGGGCAAGTCCACGTCGCTGTATGCGTTCTTGAGCAGCATCAACTCCGTGCAGAAGCGCATCATCACTATCGAGGAACCGGTGGAATACGAGTTGAAGGGGATCAACCAGATTGCGGTGCGCTCGGACATCGGCCTGACCTTCGCGATGGGCCTGCGCCACATCCTCCGGCAGGACCCGAACGTCATCATGGTGGGGGAAATCCGCGACCTGGAGACGGCGGAAATCGCCATCCGGGCGGCGCTGACAGGCCATTTGGTGTTCAGCACCCTGCATACGAACGACGCGCCCAGCGCTTTCACGCGATTGATCGACATGGGCATCGAGCCGTTCCTGGTCGCCTCCTCCGTTGAGGCGGTGATGGCGCAACGGCTGGTCCGCAACATCTGCCCGCATTGCAAGGTGGAACAAAAGGTGGGGCTGGATTACCTGCAGAAGATTGGATTTCCGGAGGACCGGATTGCGACGGCCAAGTTTTGGCGCGGCGCCGGTTGCGAGGAATGCCGTCAACTCGGCTACCAGGGCCGGCAGGGCATTTACGAACTGCTGATTTTGAACGAGGCCATCCGCCCGCTGATTCTCAACCGGGCGCCGGCCTCCACCATCGCCCAGAAGGCAATGGAACAGGGCATGCGCACCCTCCGCACTGACGGCTGGAACAAGGTGATGACGGGCAAAACCACCATTGAGGAAGTGCTGCGCGTCACGCAAATTGAAGAGCACATGGATGCGTTGGGAGGGGCCAACTGATGAAATCCGAGGTGAAGCGTGGCTAGCAAACCGAAAAAGACCCGTTGGGCCTCGTGCAACGTTCTGCAAATGAGCGAGACGGAATCCCGCCAGCTCTGGACCTTTGGCGCGGGCAAAAACGGCTTTTCGCTGGACCAGGACCTCATCCTGCCGGTGGACAGCCCGCCGCCGCCCAAGCTGGTGGCGCGGGATTGGAAGGACTTGATCCAGCCCAAACTGAACATCGCCCTGCTGCCCGTCGACAAGGTTTTTCTGCGGGTCGTGCATCTGCCGGTGAGCGAATTCGGGGAAATCGTGGCGATGGTGGAGTTGCAGATGGAGAAGCTCTCGCCGCTGCCGGTCACGCAGGCGGTCTGGAGCATCCAGGTGCTGCCGCACACGGTTGACAATCTTCAGACCGTCGTGGTGCTGATTGCGCCGCGCGATTTGGTGGAAAAATTCCTGGGCCAGTTGGAGACGCAGGGTTATCTGGCTGACCGGCTCGAACTTTCCATCCTCGACCAGTTGCTGGCTACCCCCATCACCGGGGACGGCGCATGGCTTTATCCCACGAACGCGGGCTTTGCGGCGCTGGTGGCCTGGTGGTACGGCGGCGTGCTGCGGGGCCTGAGCCTGCTGCATGTGCCGGCCGGCACGGACAGCGCGGGCATTTTAAAGGAACAACTGACCCAGATGGCGTGGGCGGGAGAATTGGAGGGCTGGCTGACCAACGCCCCGCAATGGCATCTCGTGGCGGATGAAGCCACCGCGGCGAACTGGCAGCCCTTGTTCCGGGCGTGGCTGGGACAGCCGGCGGAGGTGGTGGCTCCCCTGTCCGAGCCGGAACTGGCCGCGCTGACGGCAAACCGCGCGGCGCGGGCCGACGAACGCGCCAACATGCTGCCGGCGGAATACGCCGCGCGCTATCACGATCAGTTCGTCGACCGGCTCTGGATGCGCGGCCTGGGCACGATCCTGGCCCTGTACGTCGCGGCGGTGATGATTTATTTCCCGGCGCTCGCATTTCAAAGCGCCAAGGCGGACAACCTGGACCTCCAGGCCCACGCCATGAGCATCCAGTACACCAACACCTTGAAACTCAAGAAACAGTTGGAGATTCTCCAGGACCGGCAGGCCTTGAAATACGCTTCGCTGGACTGCTGGCGGATTGCGGCCGAACTGCTGCCTGACGGTTTTACCGTGGAAAGCATGGAGTTTAGAAACGGCAAGAACTTCAGCCTGCACGGCACGGCGCCCGCGGACCAGGGGCGGCAGGTGGCGGAGTTCGGCGACGCCCTGCGCAAATACAAGCTCGACGGCGAACTGGTCTTCAGCGACATGCAATCCCAAGGCACCCACCTGGTCGGCAACAACCTTGAGTGGGGGTATGTCGGCGAACTCGCGCGCGCGGAGGAGACGCGATGAAAAAGTTTTGGGAGCAACTCAGACCGCAGGAACGCCGCTGGCTGATCATCATCGGCTGCGTGGTGTTCGTCACGATGAACTACTTCTTCATCTGGCCGCAGTTCAAGGAGTGGCAGGTGAACACAAACCGCATGGAGACTGACCGGGAGAACATCGCCAAGTATTCGGCGGAGCTGGGGCACAAAAGCGAATACGAGCGGAAGATCCGGGGCATCGACCCGGAAAACCAGAACATCGCGCAGGAGGACCAGGCGGTTCATTTTGAACAGGTTTTTCGTGACAAGGCGGTCGAGAACGGCGTCCAGATCCAAAGCACCTCGCGGCCGTTGATGAGCACCGACGATTTCACGATGGAACAACGAACGACCATCCAGGTGCTGACGGGCGAAAAGAATCTGGTGGAATATTTGTACAGCCTGGGCTCGAGCGGTTCGTCCATGCGCGTTGAATCCATGAGCCTGCGGCCCCTGGACATGAATCGCTACCAGCTGCATGCCGATCTGACGATCGAGGAGAGCTATTTCAGAAACCCGACCTCTGCCACGGCGCGGACCCTGGCCGGCACGAGACCGGGAGCCCTGGCCGCCAATGCGGCGCCGCCCGCCAATTCCACGACCCCCACCAACAAACCGGGACTTATTAAACACTAAATCACCGTGAAAACGACCCTGCTGATATTGCTCTCCATGTGTCTTGGCCTCATGGCCCAGACGCCGGGCACCAACGATGGAGACGCGTCCGACACCGCCCTGCGCGATGCCATACTCCGGCGTGCCGTCAGAGGGGAACCGCTCCCCGGCGCGAGCAACGCCGGCACCGCCACGGCGCCCCAAGCCACTCCCTCCGCCGCCCCGGCCGCGCCAGCTCCGGCCGCCAGCAATCCTCCCGCCGTCCCGGCGCCTGCGGCCGCCGCGGGCAACACGGTTCCGTCCGTGGCAATTCCCGCTCCCACGGTCGCTCCGACGGTGATGGCACCCCCGGGCGCTCCGCCATTTTCAAGACGCTTCCGTCCGGGCTTTCCGCCGCCGGGCCAACTGCCCTCGATGGCCCCCAATGTGGCGCCTCCCGTTGCCACCACCGCCATGAACGCGCCGGCCCAACCCGCTCAACCGGCGGACGGCGCCACCAATGTCGTCGAGTTCCCGAACATCGACATCAACACGTTTCTGGATGTTTACGCCAGCGAAGTGAATCGAACAGTGTTGCGGTCGCCAACCATCGGCAACCCGACCATCACGTTGAAGACCCAGCAGCCTCTGACGAAGGCGGAATTGATCGAGGCGATGGACACCGTGCTGGCGATGAACGGCATCACGATGATCAACGTGGGCGACAACTTTGTGAAAGCCGTGCCGATGGGCGAGGCGGGCGCGAATGCCGCGCCGTTTTCCACCGAGAACGCCACGAACCTGGGCTCGCTCGACCAGTATGTGAGCCAGATTGTGCAGTTGAAGTATGCCAAGCCGAGCGAGGTCGTGCCGGTCATCACGCCGCTCGCCAAGATTCCCGGCAACATCTTCCCCATCGACAGCAGCCAGATTCTGATCATCCGCGACTACGCCGGTAACGTGAAACGCGTGATGGAACTGATCGCGCAAATCGACGTGATCGCCCCGATGGATTACGAGTCGGAAGTGATTCCGATCAAATATGCCAAGGCGGCGGACATCGCCGGCGCGTTGAGCAGCCTCGGCGCCGGCACCGGCACGGGCATACCCGGAAGCAGCGGCAGTTCGCTCGGCCGGCCGGCGGGCACGTCGCTGGGAGGCGCACCCGGGGCCTATTCGCCGGGGGGCGGGGTTCAAGGCACGCTTGGCCAGCAAGGCGGCGCGCTCGGAGCTGCGGGGGGCGGGGCGCGGACCGCAAGTTTTGCGGATCGTTTGCGCAGCGCTGTGAGCAGTCTTGGCGGGGGCGGAAACGGTGATATCAAAATCTTCGGCCAGACCAAGATCATTCCGGATGAACGCACGAATTCGCTGCTCGTCTTTGCCGACAAGCAGGACATGGACCGGATCAAGGAAGTCATCAACAAACTGGATGTGGTCCTCGCCCAGGTGCTCATCGACGCCATCATTATGGAAGTCAGCCTCGATAATTCGCGCAACCTGGGCGTTAGCTACAATCAGGTGACCGCCAGCCATCCCGGCAATTATTTCAGCGGCATCGGCGCCATCAACAACGGCACCTTCCTGAACCAGGGCAATTTCATCAGCAACGGGACCAACGGCATTGGCGGATTGCCGTCCGGGTTAAGTTATGCCGCGGCCTTTGGCCAGGATTTTGACGCGACGGTCACCGCCATCGCGAACGACAGCCGCATCAATGTGCTCTCGCGCCCGCGGATACAAACGTCGCACGCCGTCAAGGCCGAGCTGCAGGTTGGCGATACCGTGCCGTACGTCACGGGCACCTACTTCGGCGGCATCAACGGCCAGGCCAGTTCGCAATACCAGCAGACCTTCGTGGGCATCGACCTGCAGGTGACGCCGCTGATCAACGCGGACGGCATGGTGGTCATGGACATCAATCTTAACGTGCAGCAACTGGGAACGCCCACGACGATTGACGGCAACTCCGTGCCGACCACGACGCAGCGCTCCGCGTCGGCCACGGTTTCGGTCAAGGACCGCGAGACCATCATTCTCGGTGGCTTTATCAGCGACACCGTTTCCAAAGCCCACGGCGGGGTGCCCCTCTTGATGGACATTCCCGGGCTCGGTTATCTGTTCCGGAGTTCGAACGATTCCAAGGAGCGGGTCGAACTGGTCGTGCTCATCCGCCCGACCTACCTGCCGACGCCGGAATCCGCCTCGCTGTTTGCCGCTCAAGAGCGCAATAAATTGCCCGGCATCAAGGCCGCGGAAAAGGACTGGCGCAATGATGAAAATGCGCGCCTGAAAGAGGCCGACAAAATCAAACTGCCGGACGAGCCGCAATAATGGCATCGCCGAGAATTTGTGAGAAATCACCGTCAACCAAAGCCGGGCCCGCGTCGTTCGCCCTCCGGCGTGACCCATCACTGGCAGCCTATGTCCAACCATTTTCAATCGTGCGGAAGGCGGTCGACCACTCTGCCGGCACAAATCGCCGTCGTGCTCCTGCTCGCGGCGTCTTTGGGCTGGCGGTTGCCGGCCCAGACCAACCCCCCGATTACCAGCGCCTCCATCGTCAGCATTAGAAATGAGCTGACCGCGGGGGGACTGGTCCAGCTGCAATTCAACGGCTCCGTGACCGCCAGCACGCCATTGGTGATTTCCACGGACAACACCGTTTTGGATGCGACGGGATTTTCCGTCACTATCAGCGGGAACAACACTTCGCAGATTTTCAATGTGGCGTCGAACGTGCATTTTACGGTCATTAATCTGACCATCAGCGGTGGTAACAGCATCGGCAAAACCGGAACCGCGGGAACCGCCGGCGCAAACGGCACCAGCACCGCCGGCAACGGCACTTCGGGCGGCACGGGTGGTGCCGGCCTTGGGGGCGCACTCTTCAATCGCGGGATAACCGTCTTGAATAATTGCGTTCTGGAGAACAACAGCGCCACCGGCGGCGCGGGCGGCACTGGAGGCGCGGGCGGCAACGCCTCGAGCGGCACGGCTGGCAACGGCGGCAATGGGGGCGCGGGCGGCAATGGATACGGCGGGGCCATTTTCAATACCAACTCGGGAAATCTTCTTCTGAACAATTGCACAATCTCCGGCTGCGTTGCGAGCGGCGGCAATGGCGGGGCCGGCGGAGCGAGCGGCACCGGAACCGTGGCGGGTTTCGCCGGCAGCGGCGGCGCTTCGGCAATCGGCGCGGGCGCGGGGATTTACAATCTCGGAACATTGACTCTGGTCAATTGCACCCTGAATAATAATGCCGCCCTGGGCGGCAGCAGCCCGGCGGCGGGCGGTCCTCCGCAAGGCAATGGAAACGGTCTCACCGGCGCGAACGGGCCCAACAGCATTGGCGGTGGTATTTGTAATCTTGGCACGCAGACGATGCTTAACTGCACTTTCGAGCAGAACGCCGTCACTGGCGGCAATGGGGCCACCGGAGGTCCCGGCGCGAGCAATCGCGGATCGGGCGGGAACGGCGGGAACGGCGGGAACGGCGTGGGCGGCAGTATTTACAACGCCGGCTCGACCAGCGTGACCAATTGCACTTTTGCAAATGACGCGGCGACGGGTGGCACTGGCGGCTCGGCGGGCACCGGAATTTTCGCCGGGACCGCCGGCGCAAATGGCTCCGACTCCGGCTCGAGCATTGCCAGTGTCAGCGGCACGTTCAACTTGCACAACTCCATCCTGGCCTATCCAAGCAACGGATTCTGCGCGTCCGGCACCGTCATTGATCAGGGTAACAATCTCAGCTCGGACGGCACTCCCGCATTCAGCACCACCAACAGCTTTCACAATCTCGATCCCCAGCTTGTTCCTTTGGACGACAACGGCGGCCCCACCTTGACCATGGCACTTATACCCGGCAGCCCGGCGATCGACGCGATTTACGACAATAGCGCGCCGTCCTTTGACGAGCGCAGCTATCCGAGACCCTTCGGACCCAGAAGCGACATCGGGGCGTTCGAATACGGTTCGTCCACCAACCTTTTCCTGCTCAGCGGCGTCGTCATGGCGGGCAACATGCCCTTTCCCGGAGTGACCGTTCACGTGGGAAACTCCACCTCGTTGTCCGGCAGCAACGGCGTTTACTCGTTCACCCTGGCGGGCGGCTCCAATGCGAGTTACACCGTTTATCCGGGGCCGCTCGGCTATTTCAGCCCGCAAAGCACGAACGTCATGCTGATGAGCGACATCACGAACCTCAACTTCATGGCCACCAACGCAGCCGCCACGGTCACCAACAACCTGACCAACCACACCATGCAGTTCACCTTCTCCGTGGTGCCCACCTTCACTTATCGCATCCAGGCGGCGACCAACTTGACCTCCACCAACACGCCTTCGACCAACTGGGTGGACATCGCCACAAACACCATCGGCAACAATACGAATACGCTCGTCTTCGTCTACACCAACATCAACACCAACTTCCCGCAACGCTTCTTCCGGACAGTCACGCCATAGCGCCTTGCTGAACCGCATTCGCCCGCCTATACTTTGCCGGCACTTGTCTCCTGATTTTGCCGGGCCTTCGCAAGCGTGTCCCGGCCCCAGCGCAACATCCGCTCCGTCGCATCCCAGCCCAGGCAGGCATCGCTGATGGACACCCCGTAGCGCAACTCGGCCGGATTCTTTGGAAACGGCTGGTTGCCCTCGAACAGGTTGCTCTCCACCATCAACCCAATCACCGAGCGCGTCCCGCCGGCGCGTTGCTCCACGACATCATGCCACACGTCCTCCTGCCGCGCATGTTGCTTCGCGGAATTCGCGTGGCTGCAATCCACCATCATCACCGGCGGCAGGCCCGCCTCCGTGAGCTTCGCCTCCGCCTCGCGGATGCTCGCCGCATCGTAATTCGTCCGCAGCCGGCCGCCCCGCAGGACCACGTGCCCCGCCGGGTTGCCCGTCGTCCGTACGATGCTCGTGATGCCGTCCTGGTCAATCCCCACAAAACTGTGCGGCCGCATCGCCGCGCCCATCGCGTCAATCGCGATTTGCAGGCTGCCGTCGGTCGCGTTCTTGAAGCCCACCGGCATGGACAGGCCGCTCGCCATCTCCCGGTGCGTCTGCGATTCCGTCGTCCGCGCGCCCACCGCCGCCCACGTCACCAGGTCCGAGATGTATTGCGGGATGATGGGGTCGAGAAATTCCGTCGCCGCCGGCAGGCCCATCGCGTTGATGTCCAGCAACAGCCGCCGCGCCTTGTTCAAGCCCGCCTCGATGTCATGCGTGTTGTCCAGGTGCGGATCGTTGATCAGCCCCTTCCAGCCGATGGTGGTGCGCGGCTTCTCGAAATAAACCCGCATCACAATTTCCA
>Ga0181516_10003618_pt1 | contig 10244 bp, 9 predicted proteins | sample PEATcosm2014_Bin_25_FD_121104 | JGI IMG/M metagenome (GOLD analysis project Ga0181516, IMG submission 121104) | Peatland microbial communities from MTU Mesocosm Facility, Houghton, MI, USA - PEATcosm2014_Bin01_10_metaG | ecosystem: Environmental > Terrestrial > Soil > Wetlands > Peat | place...
CGCCAGTCTTTCACTGACCGGGGCGCTCTATTTTCCCTCTACCTCGGTCACTTATTCGGGAGGCACGAACGCGGCCGGAACTTACACCATCATCGTCGCCCAGACCGCGGCCTTCTCCGGCGGGTCGGCGATGAACTCCGATTACTCTTCTCTGCCCGGCGGGTCCCCGATCAAGGGAAGCGCGGTCCTCAGCGAGTAACTATGCCGCACAACGTTCCATCGCCGATGCCGGTGGGGCGCGGTAAAGGCTCCGGGCGGCGGGCCATCGCCACTTTGGAATTCGCGCTGGTGGCGCCCCTGCTGCTGTTGCTGTTGGCCGGCGTTCTGGACTTTGCGATGTTGCTGCGCACCGCCACCTGCGCCGCCTATGCCGCGCGGGCCGGCGTGGAATACGGCAGCACCAGCGCTACCGCGTCCTCGAATGCCACCGGAATCGAAAGCGCCGCGCTCAAAGCCGCGCCCGGCGTGACCGGGATGACGGCCATCGCTACCCAGTCCTGTCAATGCTCCGGTGGCTCCGCGGTCAGTTGCAGCGGCAGTTGCACGGGCGGGAAGATGCTGATCTACGTGCAGGTCACCACCCAGGTGACGGCGCCAACCGTGTTCAATTACTCCGGCCTGAGTTTTCCCAGCCAGGTAACCTATCAGGCCAGCATGAGGGCCCAGTAGCCATGGCGCCCGGTCGCGCGCGTTCCCACACCCGGCGAGGCAGCACCCTGGTGGAGTCCTCGGTTGTGGCGGTGGTGTTTCTGCTGCTGCTCACCGGCGCCATGGAACTCGGCCGCCTGGGGTTTGCCTATAACGAGGTCTCCTTCGCCGCGCAGTCCGCGGCGCGATATGCCTCGGTAAATGGCAGCAGCAGCGGCCATGTCGCCACCGCCGCCGGGATTCAGTCGGTGGCGGAAACCTTTACCGGAGCGCTCGACAACACGCAGGTGACGGTGACCACTACCTGGCTGCCGAATAATAACCCGGGCAGCTCGGTCCAGGTGCAGGTGTCCTACAACTTCGCCACGATCCTGGTCCCGCTGTCGCCGGCGGGCTTGCTGACGGTAAGTACCACGGCCAGCAGCATCATCACGCAGTAACGCGGGTCCCGGCTCAGGCGCGTGCCAGGGCCAGCAGATTCCAGCCCACGCACACGGCGAAGAAGAGATTGGCGCACCGCAATAGGCGGGTTCTCCGCCCTCTCCAGGCACATACCGCCAGTCCGCAGGCGGCCGCTTTGACCAGCAGCAGGGCCACGGCAGGCTGGGCGGAAACACGAATCAGAGCCGCCACCACAGGGTTGGCTTCGGCCACGCCGTGGTGCAGGAAAACCAGGGTAGTCGCCAGATCGCAGACCTGGAGGGCGAGAAAGACTAAGAGACTTGCCATGTTTATCCGACGGATTTCAGCTTAGGAGCAGCCGCACCGCCCGTCAATCCGTACTGGTTCCAGTACGCCGGGCCGAAACCCGGCAGCCCGGTCCCCGCCGGCGCGCCCGCCCCAGCCGGCTCACGCGCGCATCTCCGATCGCCCCGGCGCGATCCCCGGCCGCCGCCCCCAAAACCGCGGCATCGCGCGGTCGAAGACCTGGCAGAAGGGCGTGAACCGCCGGAGTGGGGCTCAAGAATTGCCGCGGTCAGCCGATCTGATTAGCAGAAGCCATGCCGACCATCGCTCCACCGGCGGCGCCGTGCGGCCTGCTCCGCAGGTTGCTTTCGCCGTCGCTGCTCGATGTCTTCTTTGCCGCATTGCTGCTGGGGGCCTTTGTCCATCCGCAGGGTCTCGAGTCGCTGCTTTCCGATGGCGACACCGGTTGGCACATCCGCACCGGTGAGCTGGTCCTCGAAACCGGGCGCGCGCCGGTGGCAGACCCGTTCTCTTTCAGCCGCCCGCGCCAGCAGTGGTTCGCCTGGGAATGGCTGGCCGACGTGGCGTTCGCGGCGGTCTGGCGATGGCGCGGATTGGCCGGAGCGGCTGTGCTGGCCGGCGCGGCGCTCGTCCTGGCAGCCACGGCGCTGCTGGCGCACCTGCTCCGCCGCGGCTGCGGATTGTGGATCGGGTTGGGGGCCACCATGGCGGCGGTGAGCGCTTCGAGCCTCCATTACCTGGCGCGCCCGCACGTCTTCTCGATCCTGTTCTATACGCTCGCACTGTGGGTCCTGGCGGAGGATCGCCGGCGGCGCGGGTGGCTGGTGTGGCTGCTGGTGCCTCTCACGGCGCTGTGGGCGAATCTGCATGGCGGCTTTGCGGCCTGGCTGGCCACTCTCGGCCTTCTGCTCGGGTTCTGCGTGGCGCGGCGCGACTGGTCCGGTCTCGGCCGCTATGGCGGGCTGGCGGCGCTGTGCTCGCTCGCCAGCCTGTTGAACCCATACGGCTGGCAGTTGCACCTGCACATCGCGCGTTACCTCGATTCGCCGTGGATTCTGGACAACGTGCAGGAGTTTCAGTCTCCCCGCATCCGCTCCGAAGGCATGGTCGTGTTTGCGGTGCTGCTGCTGGCGGCGGTGGCGCTGGCCCCGCGGGCGGACCGCTTTGAGGCGCTGCTGGTACTGGTTTGGGGGTTTCTGGCGCTCCGTTCGGCGCGTCACGTGCCTCTTTTTGCGATTGCCGCCGCGCCGGTACTGGCCGATGGCTGCGCGGCGTACTGGGCCCGTCTGGCGGCTCGTGGCGGCGTCCGTGCTCCGCTGCGGATCTTCTGGGATCTGGCGCAGGAACTCGGGCGGCGTCCGCGGGTCAGCTTGTGGCTGCCGGTCTCGGCCGCCGTGGCGATGGCTGCCGCGCCCGGCGCCGGCTTTCCGGGCACCCTTTTTCCCGTCCAGGCCGTGGAGCGGAATCTGGCCCAGTTCGCGCCCGCGCCTGGCATGCCGCGCGTCCTGACTTCCGACCAATGGGCCGATTACCTGATCTTCCGCCTGTATCCGCGCGAGCGCGTCTTCTTCGACGGGCGCAGCGATTTCTTCGGTCCGGCCATCGGGTCGGATTACCGCAAGCTGATGGCGGGCCAGAGCCCCTGGCGCCAGTTGCTGGACCGGTACGGGTTTGACTTGGCGCTGTTGCCGAACGACTGGGCACTGAGCACCGCGCTCGACCGCGAACCCGGCTGGCGCCGGGTGTACCAGGATTCGGTGGCGGTGCTTTACCAGCGCCAGGCGGGAGCACTGCCGTGAGGCTTAGCCGTGTCCGGGATTTCTGGCGGGACGACACGGGTGTTGTTGATTTCGCAAGGGTTACCGAGCCGGGCCCAGATGGGCCCCGGGAGCGAGCGCAAGCGTTCCCCAAAACGGTACGAGCGGTTGGCGGGAGGGCCGCCGTCAAGCCCCGCGTCGGTGGCTGCGGTGACGGCGGCGCCCTCAACTCCTGCGGGGGGCGTCAAATGACGCTGGCCATCGGGAATGCCATTGGTCTGGGGTTGGCCGCGGCGGTGGCGAGTCTGCGCCGCCCGGTGCCCAAATGCGCGGCCGGCGATGCGGGAGGGTTCGGTGATGCGGCCTGGGGTGGCGAGGCCGGAGGGCTCGGCTGCGCGGCTTGGGGCGGCGATGTCAAGCCGATGGCCGCCTGCGGCGCTTGTCCGGGGCCCTCGCGGATCCTGCTGGCGGCGCTCGCCGCGGCGGTTGGCGGCTTTTCCACGGCCGGCGCGCTCGCCCGGAATCCGCGCCCGTCCGTCATCCCGCGCCCAGCCTCCCTGGTTCTGCGAGCGTGGGGCAGTTTGCGGAGAGGAGGAGTGCGATGCGCTTCGACCGGCGGTTTCTGACGGTAGTGGCGGTGAGTCTGATCTGGGCGGGGCTGGTGGCCGGAGCTTTCTACCGGCTGGCCGGTGGAGGCGGCCGCACGCGCACCGCTCTCAAGCAGGTGGTGGTCGCCACCCGGCAGATTCCCGCGGGCGCCACGCTGGGCCGCGATTCCGTCACCCTGCGCGGCGTCCCCGAAAGCCTGTTCCCGGCGGGCGCTTTCTCGCGCCTGGACGATGTGCTCGATCGGCCCGTGATCGGCGCCATCGAGGCTGGTGAGCCGGTGGTCGAGGCGCGCCTGGCGGTGAAAGGCAGCGGCCCCGGTTTAGGTCCCCTGATTCCGCCGGGAATGCGCGCCATCGCGGTGCGTGTCAACGATGTGGTAGGGGTGGCCGGCTTCGTGCTGCCGGGAATGCGGGTGGATGTGCTGGTCACCGGCAACCCGCCCAGTCGAGTCCAGGGCGACACCCAGACCCAGACTGTGCTGCAGAACATCACCGTACTGGCCGCCGGGCAGAGTGTGCAGACCGATGGCCGAAACCAGCCGGCGGTGGTTCCGGTGGTGACTCTGCTGGTGACACCGGCGGAGGCGGAGTCCCTGACTCTGGCCAACGTCGAAGGCAAGATCCAACTGGTGCTGCGCAATTCCACGGACCGCTCGGTGATCGCTTCCGGCGGGAAGAAATTGCGCGACATCTATGGGGCTCCGCCGGCCGAAGCCGCCCCGCCGCCGCCGGTCCGCAACGTGGCGGTGGCGCCGAAAGCTCCCGCCGCGGCGCCGCCTGCCGCCCCACCCGCCCCCGCGGCTACGGTCGCGGCCCGGCTGGATCAGATGGTGGTGATTCAGGGAAGCGTGAAAAAAGTGGAAGTTTTCCCGCGGCGGGAGGTAGCGCAATGACCTCCGCCAGTCCGCCGGCCGCCGCCGAATCGAGCTGGGAACAGCGCCTGCTGCGCAACGCGGCCAGCCCCACCGCGGTCAACCCGGAATACCAGGAGCTGAAGTTCACGCTGCACCGCAAGCTGCTCGAACGAATCAACCTGGAGGCGCTCTCGGGCATTGACGACGACCAGATCCGCGCCGAAGTGCGGCACGCCGTGCTGGCCATGGTGGAGGAGGAGCCCAACCTCCTCACGGCCAACGACAAGCAGCGCATCAGCCACGAGGTGCTGCACGAAGTTTTCGGCCTGGGGCCGCTCGAACCCCTGCTGCAGGACCCCGGCATTTCCGACATCCTGGTGAACGGCCACCGGCAGGTCTATGTGGAGCGCAAGGGGCTCCTGGAACTGACCAACGTGCGTTTTCACGACGAGGGGCACCTGTTGCGCATCATCGACAAGATCGTCTCCCAGGTGGGCCGTCGCGTGGACGAATCCAATCCCATGGTGGACGCGCGGTTGAGCGACGGCTCGCGCGTCAACGTCATCATCCCGCCGCTGGCCGTGGATGGAGCGCTGCTGTCGATCCGCCGTTTCGGCACCGACAAGCTGATGCCGGAGGACCTGGTGGCCAAGGGCGCTCTGACCCGCGGCATGATGCGTCTTCTCGAATCCGCCGTGAAAGCCAAGCTCAACATCATCGTCTCCGGCGGAACCGGCGCCGGAAAAACCACCCTGCTGAACGCGCTCTCCTGGTTCATTTCTCCCAAGGAGCGGATTCTGACCATCGAGGACGCCGCCGAGCTGCAATTGAAGCAACCCCACGTGGTGCGCCTGGAAACGCGGCCCGACAACCTCGAAGGCCACGGCGCGGTGCGCCAGCGCCAGCTCCTGATCAACAGCCTGCGCATGCGGCCGGACCGGATCATCGTGGGCGAGGTGCGCGGCGAGGAGGCTCTCGACATGCTGCAGGCCATGAATACCGGTCACGACGGCTCGCTGACCACGGTGCATGCCAATACCCCGCGCGACGCCATTTCGCGTCTGGAAGTGATGGTGACCATGGCCAATTCCAACATCCACCTGATGGCCATCCGCCAGCAAATCGCCTCGGCGGTGCAGATTCTGGTGCAGTGCTCGCGGTTAAGCGACGGCTCGCGCCGCGTGACCAGCATCACGGAAGTGATGGGCATGGAAGGGGAGGTCGTGACCCTACAGGATATTTTCGTGTTCGAGAAACGCGGCCTGACGGCGGATGGCACGGTGCGCGGCCGTTTTTGCGCCACCGGGATCCTGCCGAAGTTCCACGAGAAGCTGCTCGCCGCGGGCATACGCCTTCCGGCGGACATTTTCGACGAAATGATCGACTGCGGAGGCCTGTGATGCTCCTCCCTGACGAAACGATCGACCGCGGAGGCCTGTGATGCTCCTGCTCTTTCTGGTGGCGGCGGCCACGGCGGTCGTGACGAGCGAGATCCTTTGGGTGCGCCTGGAACGCCGGGACACGGCATTGGCGCTGCGCCGGCTGGCCCCGCCCGCGGCCGAAAAAGGGGACTCCAGGCGCGCCCGGCCGCGCCTCATCGATACCGCCGGCGAGGTGCGCGGTGTGCTGACGGGGCGCCTGCTGGACCGTCTGCGCCTCCGCGAGGCCGCCGGGCGGCTTCTCGAAACGGCGGCTGTCAAGTGGGGACCCGCGGGACTGTTGCAGCGTTCCATCGCCTTATTTCTGGCCGGCTTCATGATAGCCACCGTGACCACCGGCAACAGCCAGCCGCTGGTGGCCCTCGCCGCCGGCGCGGCCCTGGGGTTGACGCCCCTGTGGTACGTGCGCCGCAGGGCGCGGAGGCGCGTGGCCGCCTTCGAGGAGCAGTTTCCCGATTGCCTGGAATTCGTCTCGCGCTCCATGCGCGCCGGGCACGCTTTTTCGGTGGCCATCGAAATGGTGCACCAGGAATTCAGCGACCCGCTGGCCGGCGAGCTGCGCCGGGCCTTCGAGGAGCAGAACCTGGGGCAGCCGCTCGAGATCGTGCTGCGCAAGCTCTCCCAGCGCGTGCCGTCGATGGACGTGCAGTTCTTCGTTTCCGCCGTGCTGTTGCAGAAACGCACCGGCGGCAATCTGGCGGAACTGCTGGACAAGCTGGCGCAACTCATGCGCGAGCGCTCCAAACTGCGCGCCCGCATCCGCGCGGTGAGCGCGCAGGGGCTCATGAGCGGCCGCATTCTGTCGGCCATCCCGGCCGGCGTGGCGGCGCTGATGTTCATGGTCAATCCGCAATACGCGCGCTTCTTTGTGGACGATCCGGTGGGACACCGCCTGCTGGCGGCCAGCCTGGGGCTGCAACTGGTGGGATATCTGATCATCCGCAAAATCGTGACTTTCGAGGTGCCTTAAATGCTGGGGATCCTCACGGCGATCCTGTTCTTCCTGGTGGCCGCCGGGACGGCCTGGGCCGGGCTGCGCGCCGGGGCGTGGCGTTCGCGGGGAGTCGACCGGCTGGCGCCGGCGCAGGCGGCGGGGCCGGAGTTCCTGCCCTCCCCGGCGTTCATTTGGCGCGAGCTGGTCAGCCGCATCGGTTCGGCCGTGCCGGCGTCCGCGCGGGCGCTGCCGCAGCTCAAACGCCGCCTGGTTCGCGCGGGCTTTCGCAACCCCAACGCGGCGCGCTACTTCCAGGGCATCCGGCTGGTGGCTACCGGCCTATTCGCGGGCGCGGGGCTGCTCGCGGCCTGGCAATCGCAAGCCTCGCCCGACAACCTGCTCCTGGGCGGGGGCGCGGCGGCGGCCCTGGGGTATGTGGCGCCCATGCAATACGTGCTGCTGCGCGTCCGGCGGCGCCAGCATGCCATCGCGCGCGGGCTGCCCAACGCGCTGGACCTGATGGTGGTCTGCGTGGAGTCCGGCCTGGGAATCGACCAGACCACGCTGCAGGTGGCCAAGGAGCTGCAATCGGCCCATCCGGAAATCTGCAGCGAATTCGCCGTGATGAACCTCGAACTGCGCGCCGGCAAACGGCGCGCCGAAGCGCTGCACAACCTGGCGGAACGCACCGGCGTGGAGGACGTGCGAAAACTGGTGGCCGTGCTGGTGCAGACCGACCGGTTCGGAACCAGCATCGCGCAGAGCCTGCGCGGGCACGCCGACTACCTGCGGGCCATGGCCCGCCGCAAGGCCGAAGAGCGCGCTTCCAAGCTCGCCGTGAAGCTGGTGTTTCCGATTTTTTTCTGCGTGCTGCCCTCCTTGTTCGTGGTCACCGTGGGCCCCGTCATCACGCGCATGGTGCGCGATCTGATTCCTATGATTGAAAACATGTAATCTGCCGATAAGGGGAGAGAAGGAGATTTGTTTTATGGACTCAAACACTATTCGGCTGATCTGCGCAGCTCTGGTTGTCGTGTTCGGCGCGCTGATTTTCATGCGCCGCCGCAGCAGGAAAGCCGACTGACGCGGCAGACACACGGCTAAGCCGGCCCGGCGCATCACCAACTGGAATCCCACGGCGCCTTTCGCCGTGGGGTTCCGCGTCACCGCCCGAAACACTTGTGGGGCAGACCCCCCGGTCTGCGCGGGACGCCCTCGTCCCGCTGCCGGAACGACGCGATCGGCCTCCTGCAAAGCGCCGGCAGCCCGGGGCAGGGGTGTGCCCGCAAGCGCAGGGCGCACTCCCTGGACGCCGCTGCGACAACTCGTGAAAGCCCGTCGCCGCGGCTGCGCCCTCAGCGCCCTCGGTGCGCCCCAGTCCTGGGGCAACTCCCCGGACGCCGCTGCGGACTCGTGAAGGCCCGCCGCCCCGGCTGCGCCCTCAGCGCCCTCGGTGCTCCCCAGTCCTGGGGCACTCCCCGGACGCCGCTGCGACAACTCGTGAAAGCCCGCCGCGGCGGCTGCGCCCTCGGCGCCCTCGGTGCGCCCCAGTCCCCGCGGGGCGCTCCCCGGACGCCGCTGCGGCAACTCGTGAAAGCCCGTCGCCGCGGCTGCGTCCTCAGCGCCCTCGGCGCGCCCCAGCCCCGGAGGGCACTCCCGGACCACGCGGCGCACAACCACTGACAACGCCGCCGCCTCGCCCGCCCCAGCGATGCTCAACCTAATCTGAGTGGAGCCTTGTCAAGAACTAAAAGTGCATTTATATCAATCCGTTACAAAAAATTATTGTCACTCTACGGACGAGTGTGCTAATAATACTGTGGAGCCCCGATGTATCCAACTGGGCTTCATCGTAAACCGGAATATCCAAATTTCTTTTCTAAAAGGAGGTACGCGTTCTATGAAGATTCGTCCGCTCTATGACCGCATCGTGGTCAAGCGAATCGAGCAGCAGGAGCAGATGCAAGGCGGCCTGTACATCCCGGACTCGGCTAAAGAAAAGCCGCAGGAAGGCGAAGTCGTGGCAGTGGGGAAAGGCAAGCGCCTGGAAGATGGCAAGGTGATCGCGCTGGACGTCGCCGTGGGCGACCGTATCCTGTTCGGCAAGTACTCCGGCAGCGACATCAAGCTGGATGGCGATGAGTTTTTGATCATGCGTGAGGACGAAGTCCTCGGAATTCTCGAAGCGAAGAAGGCTTCCTAAGGAGTTGATAGCGAAATGGCAAAACAGATTGTATATTCCGAAGCCTCCCGTCAGGCGATTCTGCGCGGCGTGAACCAACTGGCCGACGCGGTGAAAGTCACGCTGGGCCCCAAGGGCCGCAACGTGGTTCTCGAGAAAAAGTTCGGCGGACCGACCATCACCAAGGATGGCGTCACGGTCGCCAAGGAAATCGACCTCAAAGATCCGCTGGAGAACATGGGCGCGCAGATGGTGCGCGAAGTCGCCTCCAAGACCAGCGATGTGGCCGGCGATGGCACCACCACCGCCACTATTCTGGCGCAGGCGATCTACCGCGAGGGCGTGAAGTCCGTGGCGGCCGGCGCCAACCCGATGGCTCTCAAGCGCGGCATCGAAAAGGCCGTCGAAGTGGCCACCGAAGAAGTGAAGAAGCTCTCGAAGCCCGTATCGGGCGACATGATCGCCCAGGTCGGCACGATTTCGGCCAATGCCGATGCCACCATCGGCAACATCATTGCCGAAGCCATGAAGAAGGTCGGTAAAGACGGTGTCATCACGGTGGAAGAGTCCAAAACCATGTCGACCGAGCTCGACACCGTGGACGGCATGCAATTCGACCGCGGCTATCTCTCCCCCTACTTCGTCACCGATGCCGACCGCATGGAAGCGGTGATCGAAGATCCCTACATCCTGATCCACGAAAAGAAAATCAGCAACATGAAGGACCTGCTGCCGCTGCTCGAACAGATCGCGCGCTCCGGCAAGCCCCTGCTGATTATCGCCGAGGAAGTGGAAGGCGAAGCCCTGGCCACCCTGGTGGTTAACAAGCTCCGCGGCACCCTGAACGCCTGCGCCGTCAAGGCTCCGGGTTTCGGCGACCGCCGCAAAGCCATGCTGGAAGATATCGCCATCCTGACCGGCGGCAAGTCGATCATGGAAGAGACCGGCATCAAGCTGGAAGGCGTACGCCTGGACGATCTGGGCCGCGCCAAGCGCGTCACCGTCGACAAGGACAATACCACCATCGTGGACGGCGCCGGTTCGCAGAAGCACATCGAAGGCCGCATCAAGCAACTGCGCGCCCAGATTGAGGAAACCACCTCCGATTACGACC
>Ga0181516_10003619_pt1 | contig 10244 bp, 7 predicted proteins | sample PEATcosm2014_Bin_25_FD_121104 | JGI IMG/M metagenome (GOLD analysis project Ga0181516, IMG submission 121104) | Peatland microbial communities from MTU Mesocosm Facility, Houghton, MI, USA - PEATcosm2014_Bin01_10_metaG | ecosystem: Environmental > Terrestrial > Soil > Wetlands > Peat | place...
CGCCGACCACCCCGGATTTCAACTCGCCGAAGGCCAGGTGGCGCTCACCATGGGCCAGTTGGACGCGGCGGAAAAGGACTTCAAGCGCCTGCTGCTGGGCCATCCACTCGCTTCCGAGGCCTCCATCGCCCGCGCCAAGCTCACCCTGCTCCACGCTGAGACCAGCCTTTCCGCCGCCGATCTGCGCATCCTGGGCGACGCCTACTACAAGGCCGGACGCTACTCCGAGGCCAGCGAGCAGTACCACACCCTGGCGCGCCTCGCCGGCGTCGATGCGCAGGCACGCAACGGCTTTGCCGTGGCCGCCGCTGCCTGCGACCTGAAGCTCAAAACGCTGACCCCGGCGCAGGTGCAGGGCCTGGCCGACACCCAGGACGACAACGGCGCACGCCGCCTTTACCTGCTGATGGAACTGGCTCGCAACCGCAACGACCTGGCCGACCAGCAGCAGATTGTCTCCTTGTTGCAGTCGCGCTTCCCGCAGAGCCAGTGGCTGGCCGAGGCGCTCTTTTCCAGCGGCAACATGTACCTGCTGCGGCGCGAATACCCCGCCGCGGTCAACTACTACAGCTACCTGGCAACGCATTTCCCCTCCCACGCCGACGCCGCCACGGCGCACTGGCGCGCCGGCTGGCTCAGCTACCGCCAGGGCCTCTACGCCGATGCGGAACGCCTCTTCGACGAACAGATCAAGCTCTATCCCGGCGCCAAGGAGACTGTAGCCGCCCTCTACTGGCGCGGCCGCCTCTTTGAGAACGTGGACCGCAAGCCCGCTTCGGCGGCGGCCAACTACCGCACCGTCCTGCGCGCCTATCAGCACTTCTTTTATGCCGGCATGGCGCGCCAGCGGCTGGCCGCGCTCGGCAACGCGGCTCCCGTCGTCGACGCGCAACTGGAACGCATCCAGGCGCCGCCGGTTCCCGTCCTCGAGGACAACTTTCCTGAAGACAGCCCGCATCTGGCCAAGGCACGCCTGGTGGCCAATGCCGGCTTGAACGACTACATAGCCCAGGAGATTGCCGCCGACCCCGATTCAGGCACCTGGAGCGCCCTGGCCGAGGCCCAGATCTACGCCTCGTTTGGCGAGACCTATCGCGCCATGCGCGCCCTCAAGCGGGCGCTGCCCTACGCCGCCACGGCCCCCATCAAGTCGATCCCGCTCAGCTATTGGAGAATCCTCTTCCCCAAGGCCTGGTGGGATGCGATCAAGACCGAGTCCGAGAAGAACCGGCTCGATCCCTACCTGGTCGCCTCGCTCATCCGCCAGGAGTCGGAGTTCAATCCGACCGCCATCTCCCACGCCAACGCTTACGGACTCATGCAACTGCTGCCCTCGGTGGGCAAGGCGATGGCGCGCGAAGAGGGAATCAGCCACTTTGAGACATTCCAGCTTCTCGACCCCGCCACCAACATCCGCCTCGGCACGCGCTACCTGCGCAAGACGATCGACCACTTCGGCGGCGTAACCGAATACAGCCTGGCCGCCTACAACGCCGGCGACGAGCGCGTGGTCGACTGGCAGGCCGCCGGGCCCTACTCCGGCATCGACGAGTTCGTCGAATCCATCCCATTCACCGAGACCCGCGAGTACGTCGAGGCGATCTTGCGCAACCAGGAGATGTACCGCTCCATCGACGAGGCAGCCGCCAGCCAGCCCCACACCGGCATCGGCGGCGCCCGCTAACCGAAACAAACAACAGTCGTAACAGAGCAACAAATGACGGGATTCCCATGTCCGGTCTTTCAGGCATGGAAATCCCGTCATCCCGGGCGCCCCATGTCTCGATTCTGAGACATGGGAGACCGCAAACGTCGGGCTGCCAATCCCCGGATTCTCAGACAGGGGAACCGCCCCCTCATGGCCGGGACATCCGACCGAAACCGGCGTCCAAACAAAGATCGAAGGCCCCGTTTGAGAATTGGGGCGTCCACGCTATCGCGCCCCCCTTCGATTACCGTTGACATCTTCCCCCGTCCAAGTCAACACTGTGTGGAAACGGAGGGAACCATTCCTCCTGCATGTCATTCGAAGCCTGCTGTTGTTGCACAACAATGCCGCCTGGGGCAGCCCGGTGCGGTGCTGTTACCTCAATCAACCGGAGGGCAGAATGTCAGACAATCTTCAGATTCTCGAGGAATGGATCCCGGAAAGAATGGACCCGGGCACGATTTTCGTGCTGGAGAACCGCGCCAGGTCAAACCAGGCGCAGAATCCGTTTGTCGCCGTCATGTCGTGCCCTCGATGCGGGACGATGGGACTGATCACCAGCCGCCAGCTCTCCGGCAGCGAACCGATGATCTGCGGCGGCGAGCATTGCTCGGCGGAGTACCAGCTCAGCGGTGAAACCATCAACTTCCGCCGCCCGCAGTAAGCGAGAGTTCTTTCGATTGATCGATACAGGCAGCGGCTGGGCGGCCATTCCAGCGAGCGGCCTGCGCCAGCGCTCAAGCCGGCTGAGCCGTGCCTGCCCGCGCGCCGCAATCCCGCGCAGAATCCGCTGCATCGACAACAAGACCCACCGCTCGCGGTGGGTCTTGTTGTCGATGCGGATTTCGAGTTTCGTCTACCGCATGCGCGCGCCGATGCCGTTGAGTTTGGACCGGGCCTGCGCCGCCTCGGGCGCCTGCGGGTGGCGCTGGATCAGCAGCCGCAACTCGTGGATGCCGGCGTCCTTCTTGCCCAACTGCAGCAGCGATAGCCCTTTGCGCAACTGTGCCGCGGGCGCCTTGGGGTTGCCGCTGAATCCCTCCAGGACGGCGTTATAGCACTTGATCGCGTCGGCGTAGTTCTGCTGCCGATAGGCGATCTCGCCCAGGTAAAACTGCGCCGTTCCCGCCAGGTCGTCCATGGGGTAATAGTGCAGAACGTCCTGAAACTCCCCGGTTGCCACTTCGTACTTGGCGGCGTTGTAGTCGCGCACGCCCGCCTGCAAAGTCTCCTGCAGCGGCGGCGCCTGGTTTGCGGCCGCGCCCGTGGGGGCAGGGAAGCCGCCTGCCGGCGCTGCTCCATTCGGAGATGCCGGGGCGGCGCCAGCAGGCGGCGCCTGCAGGTTCTGCAACTGCGTCTGCATGTCCGTGATGGACTTGTCGAGCTTGGCCACGCGCGACTTCAACTCGTCGACCGAGTCGTTGAGCGACTGCACCTGGCCTGAAGTCGTGTCCATTTTGCCGTTCACGGCATCCGCCTGCGCATTCACCTTCTGCTGCAGCGCATTCACCGCGGCGGTCATGCGGTTGGCGTCGTCGGCGGTTTGTTCTGCCAGGTGCTGCAACACGCTAAAGCGCGAGTCAAAGGTCGACTGCAGCCGCTGCACCATGTCCAGAAGCTGCTGAACCTGCGTCTGCAGCTCGATGATTTCCTTGGAGGCGGCATGCGCGGGAGCCGGCGCCATGGCCAAGACCACGCCAAACAACCCGCCCGCCAGAATCTTGTTGCAAAGTGTACGTGACCGTTGCATTCCTCACCCTATATAAACAGCTTACGCGAACAGCCTTGCGGGTGGGATCCCGCGGCCGTGACAAATCCTGTTCATCTGGCTGGTTCCCGGGGCCTCAACCGCGAGGTCCCGGGAACTTGACCGTTGTCCTTCTACCGGTCCATCGAGAAGCCGGCGCGCCGGTTCTGCTGCCAGCACTCTTCAGTCGAGGCGGAGCAGAAGGGCTTTTCCTTGCCGTAGCTGATGACCCGGATGCGGTTGGTGGCCACGCCGGCGGTCACCAGGGCGTTCTTGGCCGCGTCGGCGCGGTTCTGGCCCAGGGCCAGGTTGTACTCGTTGGAGCCGCGTTCGTCGCAGTAGCCGCCGATCACAACCTTCACGTCGGGATGGCTTGCCAGGTACGATGCATCCTTTGAAAGCGTCGCTTGCGCATCCGCGCGAACCGTGTAGGCGTCGTAGTCGTAGAAGATGTCCTGCACGTTGGCGCGGAACTCTTCTTCGGCAGACATCGTGTTGGTGGGAACCACGACGGCCGGCGGCGGATTGACGGTAACGCGCGCGGTGGCATCGGCCGAGCCGCCCTCGCCGCGGGCTACCAGGTGATAGCTCGTGGACGCGGAAGGAGTCACGGTCTTTACGCCGGCTGTCGGCACATCGCCGATGCCCTCGATCGAAACCGCTGTCGCATCCGTTGTACGCCAGGTCAGCACAACCTGGTCTCCGGCTGTGACCACGGTGGGGGTAGCGGTAATCTGCGCTGTTGGCGCGGGCGCAGCCGCGGGTGGCGGCGGCAGCGGGGCAGGCGGCAGAGGCTTCTTCTTGCAGCCAGCGACAGCTACAAGAGCGACAAGCAGCACGACGGGCACGAGAATGCGATTACGACGGTTCAATTGACTACTCCTTCCAAAAAGTTCAAAAAACGATGTTGCCGAGCGAACTCGCCCTTCCTCAAGCTTGCAATTTCTTCACCCCAGGCCTCCGCCCACTGTCGGGTTTCTGCTTCCGGTCAGCGAACAACAATTCGTCGACAACAGCCTTCCGGAGAATAACCCGCGGAGTACGGCATGGCTAAGGATATGTCAATTGTAAACTGATTTACTAATCTCCGTGTCCTGCTCTATTTTCATCGGCAGGAGCCGTCCGTCCAAAAAAGCAAATTGGAAGCCATCGGACCGGAATGCCGGGGAATTGGCTGATTCCCTTGTGAAAACGTTATCGTTCCAACTGGCCGGACACCGCACCGTTCCCGCAGGCACCCCAACCGCTGCCCAAAACTACAGAGCGATGCGCAGTGAGTTTTGGGCAACGCAAGAATCATAGACCATCCAGCCCGGCCTGTCCGCGTTATCTGGCACGGCCGCCTTGCTTTTTCTTGGCCAAACGGTCAATTACCACTCCCGTTAGTGCCGAAACGGTCACTTCCAGCTCCAATTCGGCATAAAGTTGCTGCCCGTCTGCGTCAATTGGTGCTGCTCGGTTCCGTCCGACAGCATCGTCCAAATCTGCGACCGCCCGCCAATTGCCCGCTCGAACACAATGTGACGGTTATCCGGCGCCCACGACGGAAAATCGTTGCTGCCCGCCTCGTGCGTCAACTGCAGCCAGCGCTTGCTGGCAATGTCCATCACGTAGATGTCCTGCCCGCCCGGTGCGCCCGGCCCATACTTGCGATTCCAACTGAAGGTCAGCAACTGCCCGTTCGGCGCCCACGATGGCGAGATGGCGTAGCCGCCGTCGGTCATGCGCTGCACGTTGGCTCCGTCCTGATCCATGGTGTAAATCTGCGGCAGCCCCGTGCGCCCGCTCACCCACGCCAACTGCGCATTGCTGCGCGGATTCCAGGTCGGCGAAACATCCGGCCCTTTAAAGCTGGTGATGCGGCGTAAATTCCCTCCGTTCGAATCCGCGACCCAGATCTCGGGGTCGCCGGACCGCGAAGACGAAAACGCGATCTTGGTTCCGTCGCTCGACCACGCCGGCGACTGGTTGCTGCCTCCCGCCGTCCCCGCAGGAAAGCTCACAATGCGCCCCAACTCCAGCGAGTACATGCGCACCGCCCAGCCGTCACGGCCCAGCGAGGCAAAAGCAATCCGTGAGTTGTCGGGAGAGACGCGCGGCGACAGCGAGATGCTGCCCAGGTGCGTCACGGCATGTTGATTCTGCCCGTCGTAGTCCATCTCCCAAATCTCTTTCGACCCCGTGCGCGAGCTTACAAAGTAGATCTTGGTCTCCGCGATGCCGTTGATGCCGCCGCCAAGGCGCAAAATGATCTCGTCGGCAAAGCGGTGCGCTACCGTCCGCGCCATATCCTGGCTCGCGTCTTCGTTGTATTGCTTGCTCAGCACCTGCGGGTTTGCCGTATTGTGTGCGTCAAAGAGCCAGCCGTACACAACCAGCCGGCCGTTCGCCGCAGACAGCGCGCCAAAGGCCACCATGGCTGCGTTGGAAGGCGCGGCGGTCCATTGCGCCAGGTTGATCTCCTGCGGCGCCCCCGGTGCGGCTTGGGGAATCATGCTCTTCGACACCAGGTCGAAGATGCCGGCATTGGCCAGGTCGGCGTAGAGCGTGGCGTCAAAGGCGGCCTTCAGCGTCGGCGTCTGCGGATCGGCGCCCACCGGTTTGAAGTCGGCCGCAGCCAGACGAATCCGGTCGTTGCCCATGTTGGTGCCGGTGTGCACCCAGTCCTGCGCGCGCAAAGTTGTTGCAGCAAGCGAAGCAAGAATCAAGAGAGTCGAAAACAGAGTCCGGGAAATTGCCTTCATGCGAAAACGGTCCTTCCTGACCTGTGAATGTTGTCTGCCATGCTTGCGCCGGGGATTCTGCGGTGCGGCGAGATCTTGTTTGACTTAGTACTCACAATAATATGAAACCTTCAGTGTGCTCTGCGTGTAAAGCGGCGGCAGGTTGCCGAACGAGTCAACGCGCTGCACGCCGCGCTGGCACGAGCGGTCCAGCGTCGGGCTGCCGCTGGAGCGATCGATCCGCACATCGCTCGGCGCTCCACCGCGATTGATCGTGAAGATCAAAAACACCCGCGCGCCCCGCGGCGTGTGCGGGTCCACCTCGGGCTTGTACCAACTGGTGGCCATCTTGCGATTGATGCCATCCACATACCATCCGAAGCGGTTGCCGAAATCTCCGTCGCTCACCGAAGTGGGGCCAACGGATCCGTTCTGCGAGGTGGCGCGCGCCATCGAACTGCCCGCCTGCTCCCCATACTGCGCGCGGTTGTCCTGCACCGGTTGGTGCTGCGGGGTCTTCGGCGCGGTCTGCGCCTGCTGCTTCTTCTGCTTGCCCAGGATGGGAATCGCGGTCTCGTCGATGGCTTGCTTGGCCTTGGGGGTGGGCGGCGCCGGGGCATTGCTGGGCGTGTCCGTGGACAGCACATTCTCGTTCGGCGGACGGTCGGCAGGCAGCGGCAGGGCGCTGCTCACCAGGCTCACCTGGATCGCGCTGCCCGCGCCCGGACTGCCCCAGAAATTGTGGTGGATAAAGCCGCCGATAATCCCATAGAGCACGAGCCCGCCGGCGAGCCCGGCATGAAGCAGCAGGGAGCCCACGGCAGGCTTGGCCACAGGTTCCGGCACAAGTTCCCGCTCCAGATGCTCGCCGCCTTCCAGCACGCCGTTCATTCCTGCTGCATCCTCCTCTGAAACCGGCTAGTACCGCGACTGCATGAATCGGCAATCGCCAGATTGTAGCGCCGACCTCCCGGTCGGCTGTAGCGCGGACGTCCTCGTCCGCGCACGCCCGTGCCCGATCACCGCTTCATGTGGCCTAAACACTAGTTCCCACCCGCAATGCCCTTGGTGTCCAATGGCTGCGTCACAATCGAGATGTTGGTAATCCCGGCCTGCTTCACGGCATCCATCACGCTGGCAAAGGCGCCAAACGGCACCCGCTCATCCGCCCGCAGATAGATCACCTGCCGCGCCGGATCGCTTCCGCCCTCGTGCAGCTTCTGCGCCAGTTCGTGGACGTTCACCGCCTGGTCGCCCAGAAACACCTGCTGATCGCGATCGATCGTCACCACCAGCCGCTGCTCGGTAATCTCCTTCACCGTGCGCGTTTTGGGCACGGCCACCTCAATCCCCGACTGCAGCACCGGCGCGGTGATCATGAAGATCACCAGCAGCACCAGCACCACGTCCACCATGGGCGTGATGTTGATCTCCGCCAGCGAACTCCGGGTCTGGCCCCCGCTACTTGTAAACGCCACGTTCTGCCTCCCGGGGAGCGTCGGAACCGGGGGTGCGCGCCGCCGTTGCCGCGCGTACGGGAATCTCTTCCAGCGAATTCAACAGCTCGCGGCAAAAGTCGTCGATCGCCGCCGCAAACACGCGAATCCGCGCCGTGAACTGGTTGTAGGCCACCACGGCCGGGATCGCCACAAACAGGCCGGCTGCCGTCGTAATCAGCGCTTCCGAGATGCCGGGGGCCACCGCCCGCAGTGTCGCCGCGCCGGCTGTTCCCAACCCGTGAAACGCGTCCACCACGCCGATGACCGTGCCGAACAGCCCCACAAACGGGCTGGTGGCGGCGATCGTCGCCAGCCACGTCAACCGCCGTTCCAGGCTGGTTACCGCTTCGCTGGCCGCGGTCTGCGCCGAGCGCTCCAGCGGGGCCAGGTTCCGCGGCGGTCCCGATCCGCCGGTCTGCCGCTTGTAGGTCTCGTAAACATCCTCGAACACCTGCGCCAGCGGACTCACCTTGCAGTCGGCTGCCAGCGTGGCAATCTCCTGCAAGCGCGTCGCCTTGCGGAAGGCGCGGATAAACCGCCGGCTCTCCTTGGTGGCAGCGCTGAATGTGGAAGCCTTGCCCAGGATCACGGTCCAGGAATAGATGCTCGCGATCAGCAATACCACCAACACGCCCAAGGCCACGGGACCGCTGTTGGTAATCATCTCGACCAGCGCGCTGGAACCTGGAGCCGCGGGGCTCGCACCGCTGTCGGACTGCAATAGAAGGACGAATGCAGCAGCTTGAATCAGCATTTCACCTCAATATCAACGGTATCAGACGAGGTGCGCTCGTCCAAGTTATCGATGGGATGCCTCATTACCCTTTTAGATGCATTCGCCTAGCCGATGGCCTGCCCGAGCATGCTATGCTGCGCTCGGACTCCCGCTGCGGCTTTCGCTCGATTCGAGCCAATTACCGGCGGGCAGGCGGACGCCCTATGCTCGTTGAGTTGCGCGCTGAGAACTACGCCGTTATCGATCACGCCATCGCCGTCTTCGGCCCGGGCTTGAACCTGCTCACCGGCGAAACCGGCGCGGGCAAGTCCATCCTTGTGGACGCGCTGGCCCTTTTGATGGGCGGCAAGGCCTCCGCCGAGGTCGTCCGCCACGGCGCCGACAAGGCCGTGGTGGCCTGCGTCTTCGAGTCCACGCACGGCGCAGACGCCATCCTGGAAGAGAACGGCATCGACTCCGAAGGGAACGAAATCATCCTGCGCCGCGAAATCCTCTCCAGCGGCAAGGGCCGCGTCTTTGTCAACAACCAGCCCGCCACCGTCGCCGTGTTGCGCCAACTGGCGCCGGAACTGGCGCTGGTGCACGCCCAGAGCGAGAGTCTCTCCAGCTTTGACCAGGCCCAGCAGCGCACCCTGCTCGACCGCTTCGGCGGCCTCTCCACCGATGCGGTGGCCGAGGCTCACGCCCGCTGGAAAGCCGCCGCCGACAAGCTGGAAGAGCTGCAGCAGGGCGAGCAGGCCCGCCTGCGCATGGTCGACCTGTGGAGCTACCAGCTTAAAGAAATCGAGCAGGCCCGCCTCGAACCGGGAGAGGACGACGCCCTCGAAACCGAAAAGCGCGTTCTGGCCAACGCCGAAAAGCTCTACACCGCGGCCATGGGCGCCTTCGATCAACTGTATGAAGGCGGCGCCTCCGCCGAGGCAGCCCTGCGCGCAGCCCTGCGCAATGTAGAGGAACTGGCCCGCTACGATGGCCGCTTCGCTGAGGCAGCGCTCCAGGTCGCCTCCGCGCGTGCCACGCTCGCCGATGTAGCCGGAACCCTGCGCGACTACGCGGAAGGCATCAACGCCTCGCCCGAGCGCCTTGCCGAAATCGAAGACCGCCTCGCCCTCGCCGACAAGCTCAAGCGCAAATATGGCAAGACGGTGGCGGAAGTCGTCGCCTTCGGCCAGGAAGTCGCCCGCAAACTCGCCGAAGTGGAAGATCGCGATGAAATCCTGAAGCAGCTCAAAGTGGAATTGGACACGGCCGCCGCGGCTTATCGCGCCGCCGCTTCGACCCTGCACGGCGAGCGCAAAACCGCCGCCGCCCGCCTTGCAAAACTCGCCGAATCGCAGATCAATTCGCTCGCCATGAAGGTCCGCTTCGAAGTCGCCGTATCGGTCGGCGAGCAGACCTCCAACTGGGCCGCCAGCGGCTGGGACCAAGTGGAGTACCGCATCGCCACCAACCCCGGCGAGCCGCTCAAGCCCCTCGATGAAATCGCCTCCGGCGGCGAAATGTCCCGCGTCATGCTGGCGCTCAAGGTCAGCGTGGAAGAAGGCGCCGCCAAGCCGAAAAAGAAATCCCCCACCCCCCGCACCCTGGTCTTCGACGAGATCGACATCGGCATCGGTGGCCGCGCGGCAGAGGCTGTGGGCCAGAAGCTCAAATCCCTCAGCCGCGGCCAGCAGGTGCTGTGCGTCACCCACCTGCCTCAGATCGCATCGTTTGCCGATCAGCACTTCCTTATTGACAAGCGCGAGGACCACGGCCGCACCAAGACCCAGGTCAAGCTCCTCGACGATCGCGCCCGCATCAACGAAGTTGCCCGCATGTTGAGCGGCGCCAC
>Ga0181516_10003620_pt1 | contig 10235 bp, 10 predicted proteins | sample PEATcosm2014_Bin_25_FD_121104 | JGI IMG/M metagenome (GOLD analysis project Ga0181516, IMG submission 121104) | Peatland microbial communities from MTU Mesocosm Facility, Houghton, MI, USA - PEATcosm2014_Bin01_10_metaG | ecosystem: Environmental > Terrestrial > Soil > Wetlands > Peat | place...
GACCTCGTCGGCGAAATGGTCATCGCCCAGTCGCTCGTCGGCCAGAACATCGGCGAGCTGGCCGGCCTGAACCCGCAGGCCGTGCGCAACATCACGCAGCTCGGCCGCATCACCAAGGAATTGCAGCGCGTGAGCATGGCCTTGCGCATGGTGCCCATCCGCGGCGTCTTCCAGAAAATGTCCCGCGTCGTGCGCGACATCGGCATGAAGCAGCAGAAAAAAGTCAACTTCATCACCAGCGGCGAAGACACGGAACTCGACCGCACCGTGGTCGAGGAATTGAACGATCCGCTGCTGCACATGATCCGCAACTCCATGGATCACGGCATCGAGACGCCGGAAAAACGCGTGGCCGCCGGCAAATCCGAAACCGGCACTTTGAACCTCCGCGCCTTCCACCAGGGCGGCAACATCGTCGTGGAAATCGAGGATGACGGCGCCGGCTTGAACAAGGAAAAGATTTTGAAAAAAGCCGTCGAGCGCGGGCTGGCCAAGGCCGGCGTAGCGCTCACCGACGAGGAAATTTTCCATTTCATTTTTGCCGCCGGCTTTTCCACCGCGGACAAGGTCACCGACCTTTCCGGCCGCGGCGTGGGCCTGGACGTGGTGCGCCGCAACATCGAGCGGTTGCGCGGGCGCGTGGAAATTGCCTCGACGCCCGGCCAGGGCACGAAATTCAAAATCAGCCTGCCGCTCACGCTGGCGATCATTGACGGCTTCATCGTCAAGGTCGGCGAGGAGCGTTATATTTTGCCGACGCTTTCGGTGCGCGAATCCTTCCGCCCGCAGCCGGGCATGGTGACGCGCGTGCAAAGCCGCGCCGAGGTCGTGAACGTCCGCGGCCGCATCATCCCGCTGCTGCGTCTGAATGATCTGTTCGGCATCTCCAGCAGTTCGCGCGAGGCCACCGACGGCATCGTGGTGGTGGTGGAAGCCGGCACGGATTTGCGCTGCCTGCTGGTGGACGGCCTGCTGCACAAGCAGGAAGTCGTGATCAAAAATCTGAACGACATGATGGTCCACAAAAACAAGCTGCTCGCCGGCGCGGCGATTTTGGGCGACGGCCTGGTGGGTTTGATTCTGGACGTGAACGCGCTGGTGCATCTGGAAACCCAGCCGCAGCTCACGCGCACCGCGTAAGCGTTTTCAACCGCCCCGACGGCGGACACACCATCCGTTTTAATGGCCGCCGCTGTCCCGCCAGCGGCCATGACGTTCGTGTCAGCGGCCAGTCTATTTTGGTCAGCAGCGGCTCGCGGCGCGCCAGCGGCTAAGGGTGGCTGTTTGGCGGCCGCTTCATTTTTGCCAGCGGCCAGTCCAGCCGAGGCGGCGGCCGGTCAATTCCCGCCAGCGGCCAAAACTGGCCAGCTTGCTTCTGCTTCAAAATCAAGTATTTGCAGTAATCTTGGGATTTAATCTATACTCTGGCCGCCGCGTGAGATTGTTTTCACAGAAGCGAACAGAGGAAACGATGGGAAGAGCTTGGTGGCCTCCGTTCACTTCTGTGAAAAATCTGTTGGCGCTCCGTCCGGCAACCAACCGGATAAGCACATGCCATAGCGCGCCGCCCAATCAGGACTCCATCATGCCAAGTAAAATAAGTGGAAGCAAACACCTTGAAACAAATCTCCCAAAGTGTTGTTTTATACGCATGGGTATTCATGCGCGGCGCTGGCACCTTGAAAGAGCGGCAGCACAAAGGACAAGTCTTGAATAAAAACACCATCCGCGTGATTTGGGTCAGCCTGGCTATCGCCCTGGGCGCATTCATGCTGGTAAAGCGCGTCTGGTTTCCGTCCGTGCCGAATGTCTGGTTTCAACTGGATGCCCAGCGCCTGCATAAAGCCCCGTCGAATGTGATGATCTTCCGCGAGACGCAACTTGCCTCACGCCGTTCGGGCTGTCTCGCCGGTTGGATGCAGTCGAAGCCGGGCGAAGCCGCCATGGTTCGCTACTTGGGGCGCAATGTGCCGCTGGCGCAAGCCATTCCATTCGCCTATCAATGCCAGCCCTCGCGGGTGGTGATGCCGCCGGACGCGCCCACGAACCATTACGATTTCCTCGTCACGCTTGAACATCAGCCCGCGGAACACCTTCAACAGGCGATTCGGAACCACACCGGCTACGTCGCCGACTGGCAGGAACGCGAAACGAAGGTGTGGCTGCTCAAGGTTGTGAATCCCGGCGCATTCCATGCGAGCACCAACGAATTTTACACAATGCGCTTCAAGGACGGCCGGTGTGTTTTCACCCACGCGCAACTCGGCACGCTGGCCAGCTTGGCGGAGAACGGCCTGCGTCGGCCGGTGCAGGATCAAACCGGTTTGTCCGGTTATTATGACTTTTCCGTGCCGCTGAACTTGGTGCGCGGGACGGCGGTTCCCGACGACGAGACGATAAAAAAAACTCTAGGGGAAACCGGCCTCGCCCTCGAGGATGGCAGCGCTGCCGAGCGGATGCTTGTCGTCCACAAACCATGACTTCATTATGAAAACCAAACGTGCCTTCACCCTCATTGAACTCCTCGTGGTCATCGCCATCATCGGCATTCTCGCGGCTTTGCTCCTGCCGGTGCTGGCCAAGGGGAAGGACAAGGCCCGCAGCATCCAATGTCTCAACAATCTCGAGCAGTTGAACCTGCTGCATAATGCGCACGTCCAGGATGGCGGCGAATTCATCACCTACGTCTGGGAAGAACTTTGGATGCCCCGCCTGCTTGGCTCGTCGAATGCGCCCTACAGTTCGCTGGGCTATTGTCCCAAAGCGCCGTCCACCGGGGTTACAGTTGCGCCCAACACCTTCGTGGACGGCGGTTTGCGGCGGCCTTGGCAAATGAGCAGTTGGGAGGGATCGCTCGGTTTCAATGGCTATCTTTACCGCGGCATCACCACGAACTATCTGGAGGCGTGGGGGGTGACTCCCGAATATCAATTCAACAATGAATCCGCCATCCACCATCCCACGGAGACGCCGGTGTTCTTTGACGCGATGTGGCCGGACACCTGGCCGCTGGAAACGGATCTGCCGGCCGAAAATCTGCTTGACCCCAATCGCGAGCCGGCACGCATCCAACGGGTCGTCATCCCCCGGCATGGCAGTGTGCCAGGGGATGGTGCCTTGACGGATTTTGACCCCAAAAGCGATCTCCCTGGTGCGGTGAACATGATCTTCTATGATGGCCATGCCGAGTCGGTGAAATTGGAAAAACTTTGGTCTTTGCAATGGCACCTCAATTGGGTCACGCCGGCGGTGCGGCCTGGAAAATAAAACGACCGTTTAGTCCCCACGCGTTTTCAGAAACTCCGGGTTGAAGCGGTTCGCTGCGAGCCGGGCGACTGACCTGGCAGTTTGCCCGGTCAATGTCATGAAACTGCGGCCGTCGAAGTCATAGTGTTTTCATTTGCTTACCCTGCCAGCGGGTTTGCCGCCAGCCACCGGCTGGACTTGAATGTGCTGCTTTCAGGGCCAGCTGTGTCGCCACCGCCACCTTTGTGCCGCACCGCCCAAGCGTGCCTTGGGATTGGGCCGGAGCCGTTCCCGTGATTGGCCGGCCATGCGGTATTTGCCGCCGGCACCGAATCGTCCATCAGGTTATTTAGTTTCACATTTGTAGTGCGACAAAAAGGGTGTTGTTAGTAGTAGATTCGTTGGGGGTCTTGAAGCCGAGGCGGAGTCGGGTTGGCGCTCCTATTTACACATTTCCATAAGCACCTGCGCGTTGCTTGGCGCGCGGACATTAAGGTCATTATTAAAATAAACAAAAACTTTTTTCCCAGCGGCTGCCTGTTCGCGGATGTGGCCTGCCCAAGGCGCCAATTCTTTGGGCGTATAATCATGCCGGGGGCCGCCAGCCAGTCCATGGAAACGGAGGTAAATAAAACCAGCCGTCACTGAAAAATTAATCGGCATCCGCAGCGAACTCATCGAAACGGAAGCGATATTATATTTTCGCAATAGTGCGAAGGTCTCCTCGGCAAACCAGTCGGGATGGCGGAATTCAATGGCGTGGTGAAATTTTGGCGGCAGTCGTTTCAGAAATGATTCGAGTCGTGGCCGATCGGGTTTGAAATTGGGGGGCAACTGCCAGAGGATGGGCCCAAGCTTTTCCCTTAACGGCTGCATGCGCCGGGTAAAAGTGCCGAGGGAGCGCTCCAGATTGTTCAGCCGTTTTATATGCGTGATGTAACGGCTGCCTTTGACAGCGAAAATAAAATTCTGCGGGGCTTTATTGCGCCAGCCCTGCACGGTGGACAGATCCGGCAGCCGGTAGAAGGTCGCGTTGATCTCCACCGTTGCAAATTGGGTGGCGTAATGCTGAAAATATTTACTGGGTTTCAGACCACAATAAAAATCCTTCGCCCATTCCTTATAGACCCAGCCGCTCGTGCCAATATAAATTTGATTTTCCGCCATGACATTTAAATACGGGGCATTTTTGCCGCATGTATCGGGCTTTCCACTTCGGGCTTGTTAAAGGCGCCAAAGCAAGAAAGCTTGAAACTCTCCGTTTATTCGTTGGGCGATTCCGTATGAACCATTTGCAATGGCTTCTGGGCGGGACGGTGGATTTCTAGGCGCAAGCTTGGATGGGAACGGCGAGGGAAACGTTCCAAGCAGACCGCCCTTCCTGCCCTGGCGGATTCGTAAAGCGAACGGATGACATGCACGTCCACCAAGCCTTCGCAGCCGGACGGTTCGGGCTGGCGGTCCTTCAGGATGCAGTCGGAAAAATAAATAATTTCCGGGCTGAACTGGTCGCGCTTCGCAAAGGTCCGGCGTGTTGTCTGGTCGCCCACGGTGACTTCCATTTTCATCGGCTCTGAAAATTCATACGCCTGGGTGACGCGCAATGTTCCCCGGGTGCCGATGACTTCATAAGCCGCCGTGTCTGCCGCGCCGAAACTACAGGTGAAACTAGCCAGGCGTTTGCCGGGAAAACGCAGCGTCGCGGCGGTCATCTCATCCACTTCATGGAAGCGTTTGTCTTTGCCCATGGTGCTAAAGGCGAAAACATTTTGCGGGTTGGATTGAAAAAGATAACGCGCGGCATTGATGCAATATATGCCAATGTCATACAACGTGCCGCCGCCTTTTTCGCGCGAAGTGCGGATGCCGGCCTTGACCTGCATGCTGAACGTGGAATTGAAATAGCGCGGCTCGCCAATTTTGCCTGATTGCACCAGCTTGATGGCCTCGAGATTCGCCTGTTCAAAGTGCAGCCGGTAGGCTGTCATTAATTTAACATCGTTCGCTGCACAGGCCCGGATCATTTCCCGGCATTCGCATTCGTCCATCGCCAGCGGTTTTTCCGATAGCACATGAATCCCGGCCTCGGCCGCGCGCACTGCGAATTCACGATGCAGATGATTCGGCAGTGCGATATAAACGGCGTCAATTTTCCCGCTGCGCAGACAATCATCATATTGCTCATAAGAATAGCATTGTTGAACTTTGCATTTTTTGCCAGCGCCCTCGTTTTTTGGCGTCGTCCGAAACGAATGCGACCAATTCGGAATTAACCGTGGCACTGAGAAATCCCGGCAGCACCGCGACCTGCGCGATGTTGCCCAACGCCACCAGCGCATATCGCACGCGTTTGTGCGCGCCATTCGTTGCCTGCGGGTGCAACTTATCTTTTGCTTTCATGGAGAATATAATTCGAGTTTTTTCCAACCTTCAGGGTGAATTGGTGGTGGAACCCATGCTGTTGGTGTTGCTGTAGGAATTGGTGTTGTGGTAGGAACTGTTTGAATCCATGTCCTTCTGGCAACCGGTGACAGCCAGGGCAGCCAAGACTAGAAGCAATAAAATTGGTTTCATGGTTTTTTGTTTGGTTATTGAATTGAAGGCGGACGGGGTATGGCGCCCATCCGCCATTGGATTATGATTGGTTGCTCACCAACCGCTGTCGGCATATTCCCAATCATGACCGCGTCGCGAACGGGAATTGTCATCATCTTCATAACGACCACGGTCATCCTGATCTTGATCGCCATAAAAACGCTGGCCGCGATCCAAACCTTCGTTTTCGTAATCGCCCTGATGTTGTCCACGCGCGGAACGATGCGATTCCCTGTCATCGGAATGGGAACCGCCTTCGTGCGATTGCGAATAGGACGAACGGCCTGAATGCCGACGGTCGGATTCGTCCTCATCTTGAAAACGACCGCGTTCATCCTGTTCACGGTTTGAATATTCACCGGATGAAGAGCGACCGCCTTGGCTGCGATATTGGCTGCCGTGGTTTTCGTTCTCGAAACGGCTCCGTTGATCGTGTTCCCGTTCGCTGGGGTGCCGGTAAGACCGGTCAGATTCGCGATAACCTTGGTCTTCGAAGCGGCCTTGTTCGTCGCGTTCGCGAGTGCTGTAGCTGCTTTCGGGGGAGCGATCTCCTCGATAATTTTCACTGCGGCTTTCATGCCGGTCTTGATCATTCCGGTCACGGTCGTTGGACTGCCCATACGAAGAACGGCCTTCGCCCCGATAACTTCCCCGGCTTTCAAAGCGCCCCTGCTCATTCCGTTCGCGGTCACTTGCGCTGCGTCCGGAATACTCTTCCCGGTGACTGTTGCGTCCGCCCCGGTCATCATAACGCCCTTGGTCATCGCGTCCGCGATTGCCAAAACTGCTGGAAGAACCGCTCCGGCCGCGCGGGGAATTTTCCATGCCGCGCCGTTCATTGCCTTGGGCACTGGAAGAGTGACGATGCGCGCCACGTTCCTGCCCGGTTGATTTTTTATGTGTCTGTTGTGTTTGAGTAGTAGCCATGTTTTTGTCTGGTTATTGGTTTCGGCGAAATAAATTTCGCCACGGTGATGATTTAACCATTCATTCTGGCTTTCGCGCCCATGCAGGACAAAAATCGAATGAATTTTTAAATCGGTTGCACCAGCATTCTTTGCAAATTATGTGCCATTCAAAAAACCCTCCAAAACGCCGATTTTAAGGAACCAGCCGCAAATTCCCCGGTTAGCCGAATGCAAAATGCGCCCAACCTCAAAATTTTCATGGCAAACCGCAAAAAATAATCTGCCGCCGCCGGAACATTTTCCAGCGGCGTCCGGTGGCGGGGCGGGAATGCGAATTGCATTGCAGCGAAATCATTTTGCAAAAAGCGCAGCGGTCATTTCCGCGAAGGTGGCTTTAAAAAATTGGCAAGATTAAAGCTATAGACCGGGCATGAGAGTCACCTATTACGGTCACGCCTGCTTCTCGGTCGAGGTTGGCGGCCGGCATCTATTGTTTGACCCCTATATCACACAAAATCCCTTGGCGGAATCCGTGGACATTAAAAAAATCCCGGCGGATTATATTTTCGTTTCGCATGGTCATGACGATCACATTGGCGATACGGTGAAAATTGCCAAGCACACCGCTGCGATGGTCGTCGCGAATTTTGAAGTCGCCGCCTGGTTGAAAAAGAAGGGCGCGCCGAAAATTCATCCGCTGAATCCCGGCGGCAGTTTTGACTTCGGTGCCGGCCGCGTCAAATCCGTCAACGCCATTCATTCCAGTTCCCTGCCCAATGGCGATTACGGCGGGGTGCCCAGCGGCTTTGTCATGGAATCCAGGGAGGGAAATTTTTACTATTCGGGCGACACCGCGCTGACGCAGGACATGAAATTGATCGGCGACGCCACGAAATTAAATTTCGCCGTTTTGTGCATTGGCGGCAACTTCACCATGGACGTGGATGACGCCATCCGCGCCGCTGATTTTGTGAAATGCGCTCAAGTGCTGGGCGTTCACTACGACACGTTTCCCGAAATCAAAATCAATCACATCATTGCGCAGGAGAAATTTTCAACGCGGACCGGACTTTGCACCTGCTTGAAATCACGGAAACCCGCGACTTGAATTAAAAATTTTCCTTTAAATTAAACGACCATTTCATCTGCGGAAACATATATGATTCCGCAACACATCATTGGATCTTTTGATCTTCGCCGGATGAATCTTGATGTTGCGGCAATGAGTTCCGGCAAGATGCGGGGAGTTTTATCATCAAAAATAATTGGAGGTGAGCTGGTTCAAGATTGGAACGCCGGCAATTTTTGTTTCAATTTCAAGACGGGGGCAAAAAATCGCCCTGTTTTTCGACCCTTTGCAAAACATCCTTTGCCTGAAAGGTCAGCTGCTTGGATTTCTTTTTTGCCCAGGCGGTGGCGACTTCTTCCCAAGCGACCGGAGTTGAGACCGTGGGGTGATCTTTCGCGCGCAGCGAATAGGCGGACACTGTCGTCTTATGCGGATCATTCTGGCTCCAATCCACCAGCACTTTTCCCGCCCGCAAATCGCGGGACATTTTGGAAACGACAGCCTTGGGAAATTCCTGTTCCAGACTCTCGGCGACGGCCCGGGCAAATGCCTTGGTATGCTCATAAGAGACCCGCGTATTGAGCGGGACAAAAACCTGCAATCCTTTCGAGCCGGAAGTTTTCGGAAAACTTTCCAGCTTCAGGCGGGCAAACAAATCTCGGAGCCATAGACCGACCCGGCAACACAGCACGATGTCTGCCGGCGGGCCCGGATCAAGGTCGAACGCCAAGACGGTCGGTGTTCCAATTTGCGGTGCTCGATGCAAAAAAAGTATGGAGCTCCAAATCGGCCAGGTTCGCCGCCCAGACCAACGCCGGCAAATCGTTCATTACGCAATAATTAATTTCACCGCCATTTTTGCGCGGTATCTTTGCGGTTTTAAGCCACTGCGGGCGTGAAGCCGGACATTCCTTTTCATAAAAGAAAAAACCTTCCACCCCGTCGGGATAACGCTTGAGCGAGATCGGACGGCTTTGCAGATGCGGCATAGACAACGCCGGCAACTTATATGCCGGGGATGGTTGCTGCAATCGGATCTGGAAAACCACCAAGACACGAAGATGCCGCGGTTTGGGTTTGGCTTAGCGCCTTGGAGGGTGAAAAATTAGGAGAACGCAATTATGAATGCGGAATTAAAACCGGCGTTCCTCATGGTCCGGCGGGTGACCAGCCGGAGATGATTTCCCTTATCCGGTCGCGGTTGAGCAGGGCGTCATGTTTTGCGATCCGTCGAGATCGAGGCTGGCCGGGTTTCGATTTGGTGGACAAATGCTTGGCGATTGTGTGAACTGGTGCGCCCGATGCCTTGAACATGATTGATCCACGCCCCGAACATCGCACCGCGCTGCGGGTGCCCGCCGCCTGCGAATTTTCCGCCGTCCGCGCCGCCATTGCGCGGGTGCGCGCCTGGCTGGCGGATCGCGGCCTGCCGGAAGCGGAACTCGGCGCGTGGGAACTGGCGCTCGTGGAGGCCGCCAACAATGCCGTGAAATACGCCGCGCCCGCGGCGCGTGAACGGCCGGTGGTCATCGAGGTTTCCGCCGGCGAACGCGAGATCGAGGTCCGCGTCACCGACCACACCGCCGGCTTCGACTGGCCCGCGGAAATCAAATTGCCCGCTCCCGACGCCGAACACGGCCGCGGACTTTATTTGATGCAGTCGCTCACGGATGAAATTTTTTACCTGCGGCATCCGGGGCAAAATGTTCTGGTGCTGCGCCGCGCGCGGCCCGCCGGCTCCAATTTTTTGCCGGACACGGCGGATTTGCAGCGCCGGCTGGCGGAGGCCGAGACGGCGTTGACGGACATGACCTCCGAACTGGCGGCGAATTATGAAAGCTTGGTCGCCGTGTTCCGCTACAGCTCGGAGCTGGGCGCGCACACGGATTTGAAGGATTTTTCCCAACGGCTGCTGCGCGACCTGCTCCAGATCGCCGAGGCGGACGGCGCGGTGCTGCGGCTGGTTTCGGCGGACGGGAAAAAATTGGAGCCGCTGCTCGTGTTGCCGGAAAGCGCGGCGCCGCCGCTGCCGCCGGTGATCCTGGTGGAGGATGTTTTATTGTCGGTGGAGAAACGCGCCGCGCGGACGCGGCAGGACATCTGGTTCAGCCCCGAAGAGCCGCTGGGCAAAACCGATCCGCTGCGCGCCGCGATGCCCGTGGGCAACGGCGTCTGCCACGCGTTTTTTGTGGCGGACCAGTTGGTCGGCACGGCCACGCTCGGCCGGCTGGCGGCGGACAAGCCGTTCACCGCCGCGCAGGTAAATTTGCTGCACACGTTCGTGGATTTTCTGGCCATTCAAATCGTCAACGCGCGGCTGCTGGACGAGCGCACGGCCACGCGCGTGACGCGGCGCGAGCTGGAAATCGCGGCGGAAATCCAGCGCTCGCTGCTGCCCGCGAAGCTGCCGTCATGCC
>Ga0181516_10003621_pt1 | contig 10233 bp, 2 predicted proteins | sample PEATcosm2014_Bin_25_FD_121104 | JGI IMG/M metagenome (GOLD analysis project Ga0181516, IMG submission 121104) | Peatland microbial communities from MTU Mesocosm Facility, Houghton, MI, USA - PEATcosm2014_Bin01_10_metaG | ecosystem: Environmental > Terrestrial > Soil > Wetlands > Peat | place...
TCTGCGAAAAACTCTTGTTTTGAAATCAAAAGGCGATCCGCACCGCCAATGCGAGCTTTCCACGCGTTCTCGGCCTCTTCTTCCGTTAGCACGACTATGCGCACTTTGCTCCCGTTTGCTGAGACGACGTCGATGGAGCAACTCGCGCTCGCTCGAATGCCGGAGAGATAAACTATGCCCGATTCGCTGGACCGTTGTCCGCAGGCTGGTTCTAGGGAACCTATTGTTGTTGCATCGAAGGCGAACTCTGGAGGAATCCCATTAACCGCTGAAAAAATGACGGTGTCCAGCCCACTGGCGTCCTGAATCCGTGCCATCGGCTGAGCTGTACTGTAGCGAATTATCACGCCATCGACGGTAAGATCAATGGGCCAGATGAATGCTGCGCCGGTTGGAATATCTACAGGCATACGGGGGAAAACAAGTTTGGAATTGGGCAATTGGATCTCAAACTGCGTTGCAGGCCGCGCCGGCATCGAATAACCGCGTACATTGTTGTTGACAAACAGAAATCCTTGATCGCCTCGTGAGCGAAGCGAAACCCGCAGGACCTTGAAATCATCGGGAGAGGATGGCGTTTGCGCAGGAGCGTGGACCATCATCGGGGCCAGAGCTGGCCCGAAGTCGTTGAGAAAATACTGAAAGACCTTCAGCTTTCGAAACGATCCTCGCTCCTGCCCGAATTCGCCGAGCGGCGCTTGAAAGTCGTACGATTTTATAGGCACGTCATTCGGGTAGCCGGTAGCTTGCGACTCCTGGAGAGTTGTGAGCTTTCCATCCGGATTCTCTCCGCCTTGGAACATGTAGGTGCCATAAAGGTTCACTCCGGAGCCGATCATCACTGGAAGCATTGCGCTGATGTCGTCCGGCTCGATAATGGGCCGGCGGTGATAAGTCACTTCATTTCCCCCGCCCATCTCCGCAGTCAAAAAAGGTACATGTGGCGGTTTCACCGAAGCAGCGAGCGCGGCCTTCGTTACCACTGTGGTGGGATCGTGCTCTTCGAAGCGAAAGGCATACATCTCGCTCGGAGGCAGCTTCGCGATGGAGCCGTCCCAAGGAGCATCAGGATAGCCGCCATAGACGGGAAGAACAGCCCGATCTGGAATCACTGCGCCATCCCAGCCTGTGACAAAATAGTAGGGCACATCGAGGCCACTCGCGACAGCCAGTTCCTTGAGCTTCAGAATATGCTCCGCGCCCGCGCCGGGACCCCGGGCGGAATACTCGTTCTCCAATTGAATGCCGACAACCGGCCCACCGTCCTTCCAGAGCAGCCCCCGAAGCTGATCACCGATCTGCCCATACCACGCACGAACTGAGGCAATATACGCCGGATCGTTGATACGCGTCGGTCCCTGTTTGAGAATCCAGTCAGGTAGACCGCCGTTGCGCGCCTCGGCATGATCCCATGGTCCGATACGCACAACCATAAAAAGACCGTGCTTGGAACATAGCTCTGCGAATGCGCGTAGATCGCGTTGGCCGCTCCAATCGAATTCGCCTTTCACTTCTTCATGGTGAATCCACAGAACGTAGGAGGCCACGACGTTTACACCCGCAGCCTTCATCTTTAGCAACTCTTCCTCCCAACGCTCGCGCGGATACCTCGAAAAGTGGAACTCGCCCATGACAGGCAGCCATGGTTTTCCGTCAAGTGTGAGGTAACGTTCGTTGAGTCCAAGAACCCGGCCTGACGGCGACTTTGCCGTGCCGCCATCGTAGGCCGCAGGACCTGGCTCAACAAATGGAGAACTCGCATCGACGCGAATCACCGTTGGCGTCTGAGCGAATACCCCTGCGTTCAATGTCACAACCGGAATCAGTGCTGAGATGAGATATGCCCAGGTTGGATATCTGAAAACCAGTCTTAACACATTGATCGACGTCCGAATGAAATGCATAATTTTTTCGCACCAAGAATGTATGGGCTACCCAATTGGATCCAGATGGCTCCATCGCAGAGAAACACAAGCCTACGCTCCCCGGCCGGTAATGAAATCGGCCAAAAGTCGGAGTCAAGACAAATCGATGTGATCGTCGCTTCGGTACTCAGCAGATGATCGAGCGTATCTAATGGTGTGAATGGAAAGTCCGAGAATCGGACTTCGTACGATGCTATATCAATTCCAGGCCCGCGCCGCTCGCATTTCATGATTGTTCGAACTGGCTAGGCGGAGCCTTGAAATCCTTCCCGGCGACGGGCGATTATCCTCCGGTCACATCAGATGCTGCGCGGTTCCGCGATTGGTGTCCGTTCACCGCCCATCTCTCGGTCCGCCGGTTTCGCGGTATGGTCTTCTCCCTTCGTACAGTTGCAGACGAGATCGCAACGCATCTGAGAGACCTCGATTTCCACGTGCATTCGCGATGGCAAGAGCCCTCATTGCTCGGGCAGTTGCTTGGGCAAATTGCCCGGTTTCGGCGTATGCGGCCGCCAATGTGTCCAGCAGAGTCGGGTCCTCGACCGCGCTTCGTGCGACTGCGCTTTCGGCCAGTTCCACAGCTCGATTTCCGTCTCGGACGGAAGCGTCAGGAGCAGTCGCCAAGAGCCACGCAGTACCTTCCAATGCGCTTGTCCGGTTCGGGTCGATCAATCGGGCCTTTTGCCAATGGTTTAGCGCCTCACCCCAATCACCCAGAGCCTCGTATGCACTGGCTAGCGTTTCCTCCGCACCCGCAAAGCGTGGCCTCAATTCAAGGGCTTTTTCGAGCTCAGCCACTGCTGCCTTCGCCTCGCCTTGCTCCAAGAGAAACTTCCCCAACACGGCATGGCTTTCAACCCAGTTTGGATTGATGAGAATGGAATAACGCAGGTGCTCAAAGGCCTCGGCGGTTTCGCCCTGCACGTAAAGCGAGATTCCCAACCCATTCTGGACCTTCGCATTTTCCGGGTCCATCCCGGCCGCCCTCCGCCAAATCGCGAGCGCATCGGCGTTCTTTCCGTCCTCCTCAAGATGCATCGCCTGATCAATCAGCTTGTACGTCTCAACGGCAGGGACTTGAATATCCTCAATTCCGTCGCCTTGGATGTTCACGAACTCCGGAATGTTCACGGCGCGATTAGCTGCCGTTGCGTTATCCACGAGGATGGCCGGGCTGGAATTGCCCTGCTCATCGATATGCGTTAGGTACATCTGAGTGTAGGGCGACCTGGCCTTCGAAGAAAACACTAACCACCTCCCGTTCGGGGAGAAGCTGTGCCAGGAATTCATCAACGGTGTATTCGCACGGAGCCGGCGCGGAACCCCGCCTGCAAACGGAACGATGTACAACTGGCTGTCTGGACGCATCAGCTGCCCGTTTCGACACTGTACAAAAACGATCCATTTGCCGTCGGGAGAGACCTTCGGAAAGTTGTTACTCATTCCGTTGTTGGAGGCGCCTTCGATGCGCTGCGGCGTGCCGCCACGTCCTTCGTTGAAAGGTATTCGATAAAGGTCATATTGAATCTGCGTTTCATTCGGATCATTGGCGTGGATCGCCGGCTTCTCACCGGCTGGATAAGGATCGCGAGCTTGAGCGCGTGCAAAAACGATCCACTTCCCGTCCGGACTCCAAACGCCATCGGTCTGCACAAAGGCGGGGTCATCGGCACCGGGAAGTGGCTTACGCTCGCCCGATGCACGGCTGTAAAACTCAAGAATGCCACGGGTGGGATAGAAGACCTGAAGGAAGCGATAATCCTTGAAGTTGGTGATGTAGTACGTATGAGGAACATCAAGCGACGGCCCGGCAAACGTGCTGACGACGTAACGCCCATCCGGAGAGACCTGCGACATGAAGCCCACTCGCGTGACGCCGGCCTGGCCATCTGTGTTCCATTGGATTACGTCCTGGTTGCGAATGGAAATGTGCGGCTTAACCGGCACAAGTGCGTAGAGACCTTTGTCGTTAGCCGGACCATCAACATCGATGCCCATGGTCTTTCCGTCCAGTGAAAAGGAGTGGCAGTTGGCGCAAGTTGGCATGTCCGTAAGCAGCGTCTTGCTCTCAGGCCGGCGAATGTCTCGCAGTCGCCAGCGAATGAGGTGGATTGCCGCCGGAGAGAGTGGCTGAACCGTGCCGTTAGCGCCAGCGGACGGCATGAGCGGAACATCGCGATAGAAGATGGGTGCGCCAACGGGGTCGTTCGAAGTGGTAAACGACATTCGAACCTGCGATACCGGAGCATCGGCGGAGCGGTAGCCGGTGATGGTCACTGTGGCCGCTCCAGTCGTGGAGTGCTCCTGAATCATCTTCCATTCTGCAGAATCCGGCGTCCAGGTCCACGATGCGGCCTGTTGGGATGTAAGCCTGGGCGGCTCATTGGTGTCGCTTACACAATCGGGATCAATTGGGCCAATGCGCGGATGCTCGCTGGTGGGCAAAATGTGAAGCGGTGCCGCGCCGTCGGCAAACTTGATGTCAATGGTCCAGGACGAAGCCAAAGCATCGCGCCAGAGAAATGCGGGCGGTGTGATTTCTGGAGGGAAGATCGAGGCATCTTCCGGATAGTCCATTGATATGGGCCAGAGTTCAGTGGTGGTCGAGGAAGCCGCGATTGCTTGGAATTGGGACTCTATCCCCCCTACCTTGGCGCTCACTGAAAAATACAGAAGAGCGGAGATCAGTGCTGTAACAAATCCGGCCGCCATAGCCCTAGCCAAGGCACTGACGCTGCGCCGGCTCCTCAACCCCTGATCGAGCATCGATTACCTCCAGCTTAACTCTCGAACAGTGAGCGATCGACCGCTCGTATGTCAACGTTCTTTCAGTTCGCTTTGACTCACTCGGGAAGCCGAATTCACAAGGCAGCCAGAACGAGGCACGGCCCGGGCAGCGAGATTCGCTGCCCGGGCCTGCGAGTTGTTGGTTAGAAGGTCAGCTTCAGGGCTGCCTGGCCTACGCGCGGAGTGTTTGAAGTGCCGCCGAAGCCGCCGTTACCGCCGTTGATTTGGCCAAAGGTGGAGTCGCCAACGGTGTTATCCGGGGTGGTCATGATGGGGTGATTGAAAGTGTTGAAGAACTCGAAGCGGAATTGAAGCTGATACCGCTCCAGGATCGACCAGTTTTTGCTCAGCGATGAGTCTACGTTGAATCCTGGAGGGCCGTAGATGAGGTCACGAGCACTGTTGCCGAATGTTCCGTCGTGACGAACCGTAAATGCTGCCGGGTTGAAGTACTGTTGGGTCCACTTCGACCGACCGCCCTTGCGAACGTTGAGCGGCACTCCTGGGACGCGGTCCGCGCGGTCGCTGCTGCAAGCCTGCAAACAGCCGCTGCCTCGGTTTGGCTCAGGAACAGCCTTGCCGTTGATTTGGACGGTGTAGATGTTGCTGTTACCACCGTTAATGCTGAACGGAGCGCCCGATTGCCAAGTGATAATTGGACTGATTTGCCATGATCCAAGCGCTTCGCGAACCAGAAGGGTCTGGCCCTTCAACTCCGGACTCCGGTAGATAAAGTTGCTGGTCCAGGAGAAGGGAATACTTGAACCAGACACGCCGTAGCTATAGCGCAGGTTCATCGGATTGTCGATTCCGCTCTGGCTGGCGGCGATGTTGGCTCCGTTGGCCACATCCAAGGTCTTCTGCCAGGTAAAGCTCGACTGCGCCTGGAGACCATGCGACATATGCCGCTGGAAGGTTGCCTGCAACGATTGATAACTGGACGTGGCGCCGCTGTCGTATTCCAAGAGGTCGCTGAAGGCGGGGTAGGGAGCGACCGGCGCCGGAGCGAGCTGTGGAATTGGGCAGAGGGCAGATGTGAAAGAGGTGCAGTAGCTGTAGCCGGCGAAGTTATCGTCCTGCACATAGCTCTGGTGATAGGACTCGCTGCCCACGTAGGCGACGCGGAGGGCCATGGTACTGCTGAGTTGATGTTCCACGGAGAGGTTCCAAGCCTGCGTCTTGCCGGCCTTGAAGTTGCGGCCGAAGGAGGCCCCCAGATTGACCGGTCCGGGAACCAGGGAGTTCGACGGCGGCTTGTAGGATGGTGTGGCCCACGGAATCGTTCCGGGGAAGGGATCCTTACCTTGTGGCCCATACCCGAACGTCGAGGTCTCATATGGATTGTGGAAGTTCATGTATCCGGAGACTGACTGGCCGGTGTTAGGAGTGCAAGCCGCAGTAGTGCCACCCGTTGAGCAAATAGGACTAGAGGACGGCGGAGGCGGACCGATGACTGGCGCAAAGGGCGCAATGTCAACGACATGGTTGTAGTCGGAGTAGGGCACAGGGCCGCTGAAGATGCCGAATGCTGCGTGAATGGAGGTGCGTGGCATGTTCTTGGGCTGCAAGGCGACGCCGACGCGAGGCTCAAAGAAGTACTTGTTACTGGGACGCAGCGCAGCATCCATGCCGGGGTCGCCGGGGTAAATCAGACCCTTCGGCGCGGCAGGGAAGATGAAGCTTTGCTGGTTGGCCACGAAGGCCGCCCCGCGTCCTCCGACAGATTGTGGCGCGAAGTCGGGATCCCACCGCAGGCCGAGAGTCAGAGTGAGGCCAGCCTTCACGCGGTACTCGTCATTCACGTATGGATCGACTTGCCAGCCTTGGATGTCGGCCAGTTCGCCCGCTCCCTGAGTGAAACTGCTCATATATCCCATGAGCCAATCGGAGACTCCGTTGCCGGTGTAATTGCTGCCGAAGTCAACGAGAGCGTCCGCCGGGTAGTTGGCCGCGTTTTCGACCGATCTCTGGTGGATCAGGTCTATACCGGTGGAGATCGTGTGGCTGTGGACTGTCGTGATCAAGGTATCGGAGATGCCCTCAGTGCCACGAACCTCGTTCGATGGCTCGGTCCAACCGCCGTTGGCGGTCCCGAAATATGCACCTTCCATATAGCAGACGGGCTCGGTGATGCTGATATACCGCGACCAACACATGTTCTTGCCATTCTTGTCCAGAACCGCCGTACCGTTGTGCGCACTTTGCTGGGTCCAAAGAACCGTGGCGGTGTTCACCGTATTGCTATTCACCGTCCAGGTGTGCTGCATGATCTCGTTGAAATACCAGAGCTGCTCGCCGAAGGTTTGGTTCCATGTGTTCAGATTCAATACGGAGAGAACATTGCCGGGCGTGTCGCCGGAAGGCTGCACAAACTCGTCAATATACGAGCGCACCGAAAGCCGCTGGTTCTTGGCCAGATCGTAGTCAACTCTTGCGGTGTACTCCTTTATATCTGTGTTTTTTAAGGGAGCCGATGAGTACAGCATCTGCCCAATAAGATTTTGTGCTCCGGAGGTTGGGGCCGCCGTCCCTGAAGCCGCAGCGGTGTGCCCGGGCAGGCCGTCGTTTGTAATTTGCACTGAAACTGGGTCGAGCCCGGAGGCGCCGCCGACGACCTGATTGGGAATCCCGTTAATGGTCGTGAATGGCCCGTTCAGCCAGCCGCAGTTGGTGGTCTGAAGCGCAGGAGCCACGGTAAAACCCGAACCGCAGTTGGAACTGTGGGCCTGAGCGTACGTGATGAGTCCGCTGAAATCCCCATTCAGCATCTGCAGTGTAGGCGTTTGGGTAGAGTTATTCGACATTCCGGGGCCACCGACAACCACAGTACCCTGGTAGTTGAAGAAGAAAAACAGCTTGTTTTTGAGTATGGGCCCGCCGACATAGCCACCGAACTGGTTGCGCCGGAAAGTGTCCTGTACGTGGTTGCTCCAATTGCCCGCGTCAAAATCTCCGTTGCGCATGAATTCGAAAAGGCCGCCGTGCCACTGGTTGCTGCCGCTTCGAGTGGCCATAGATACCACGCCGCCCGTTGAGAAGCCATACACGGCGCTGAAGTTATTGGAGATCAGACGAAATTCTTGGGTGGCGTCCGGATTCGGAGTGGGCGAATTGGTGCCCAGATAGTTGTCCATGTTGGAGACGCCGTCGAGCATGTAGTAGGTGCTACCGATTCGACCGCCATTGGACGAGGCCGCGGACTCGCCCGGGAAAGAAAACCCCGACTGCGACCAGACAATGCCAGCCTTTGTGGCATCGACCATGCCCGGTGAAAGCAGCGCCAAAGTGGAGGGATCGCGACCGTTCAACGGCAACTCGCTCACCGAATCCTGGTTGATCGTCATGCCCAGTTCTGGCGTTGTCGTGTCGATCAGCTCGGCATCGGCGGTCACATTGACGGTCTCGCCTTTGGCCTTGGCCACCGTCAATTGCACATTCTGCGTAGCGTACAGGTTGGCATGGATGACGATCCCCTTCTGCACATATTCCGCAAAGCTAGGCGCAGAGATCGACAGCGTGTAGTTGCTGGGCTGCAGCGGCTTGAACTCGTAAACACCCGTGGCATCCGTTTTCAAGGTCTGCGAGTAGTTGGTATCGACATCGGTCAAGGTCACGGTCGCCCCCGCGACAGCCGCACCCGTGGGATCGGTAACCTGGCCTGTTAAACTGCCGCTCGTGCCTTGCGCATTGACAAGGCTCCCCGAACCGAATACGCATAGCAATGCTGTGAACATCACTGCCCGCATTATCCCGCGAATCGAAACTTGCATGAAGTCCTCCTCAAATGAATCGACCTGTCTCCCCTGTGAATCACACTCTGGCTAAAAGATGTGTTGTTGCCCTGCCGTGGCGTTCCGGAACGGATCTGAAATCGTTTTCATCCCTGCCCCGAATGACGCTCGAATCTTATTTACACGGAACAAGGCTCCCCAACGTGTTCCCTCTTTTGCCTGCATCCGAATTTCATTTCTTTGAAGCAAACGAATAGTACGCTGCAGAAATAACTCCGTAAATCCGCCAAAAGTCGGATTGGCCGCCGATTTCTTTTTGTCACTTTCCTTCGTGTAAACTTCCGAGGGTGCGTAGAATTACGCCATTCCGGATTGTTTCTTGCAGGTTCAATACCCGAGTGGTCGGCCACACTTTGGATTTGCTAAGGAAAGCGACAATGCAAGAGGCTTGGGCAAGATTGGCGCTGCGCATGTCGGCAATCATCGCGCTGGCCTATGCCGTTTTACCGTCCGTGGCGCAGTGCAACGCTCCGTCTGATCTGCGAGCATTGACCGTCGCTAAGCCGACAGCGCAGAGTTTCAGTGCGCTCGGAAACTGGTATGCCTCACGAAAACAATATGGATGCGCTGCAACCGCCTTTGAATCAGCGTATTACAGACAGCCACAATCGGGTTCGCTTGCGTATCTGTGGGGCTTGAGCCTTTTCTCCGCTGGGCATTCAGCGGAGGCAATTGATCCTCTGCGAAAAGCCGCTCGAATCGATCCCAGCGACATCCGCCCACATCTGGCGCTGGCGCAGGCGCTTGCAGCCATCGACCGCCTGCAAGACGCCGAAGCTGAGTATCGGTCTGCTCTTGCAATCGATCCTGATTCCGCCACTGCGCGCGATGCGCTCTCTCAGATGTTTATTGATCGCAGGGACTATCCGTCGGTTGTTGCTCTGCTCGACAAGCCAGGCGCCGGACAAGCCAGCACCCAAATTCAATTCCTGAATCTGGGTATTGCCTATGCGGGTACCGCTAGACTCGACGATGCGATTCGCGCGTTGAGAGAAGGGCTCAATAACAATCCGGACTCATTGCCCATCGCAAATGAGCTGGCATTGGTGCTCCTGCTCCACGGTCGCGACAAAGAGGCGTTCGTTGTCCTTGAGGCCGCGTTGGACAAGCACCCGGATGATAGAGGAACTCAGCTTCTCTTTCTCCGGTCGCTCGTATCCACCCACGGCGACAATTCAAAGGAGATGGCACAAAAGCTGCTGAATAGATACCCGGATGATTGGGAGGTGCAATACCTCAACGGAGTATTGGCTTTGAGAGACGGAGACTTTTTGACCGCCCGCCGGTTTCTTGAGCGATCCATTGCTTTGCGAGCGGATTACCAACAGGCCCATGCCGATCTCGGCAGTGTTCTTGCGCAACTTGGCGAACTGGCCGCGGCGAAAGAGCATCTTGAAAGAGCAATTGCGCTCGGTGACTCCGAGCCCGAGGTTGCCTACAATCTGGCCCATGTGTTCCAGCGAATGGGGGAGAGCACCAAGGCGCAAGAGGAGCTCAACCATTATCAGCAACTGAAGAACGTTCGATCGGAAAGGGTGCAGGCCGCCGGAAAGGCAGAAGAAGCCGACCAGGCCATGGGTGAAGGGGACGCCGTAAAGGCCGCCCAGCTCTACCGCGACGCAATTACCAACGACCCGGATGAGGCGCTTCTTTATTACAAGCTTTCAAGAGCGCTGGATAAGGTTAAAGACGTGGCGGCAGAGAAGACTGCACTTGTAAAGGCCATCGAA
>Ga0181516_10003623_pt1 | contig 10231 bp, 9 predicted proteins | sample PEATcosm2014_Bin_25_FD_121104 | JGI IMG/M metagenome (GOLD analysis project Ga0181516, IMG submission 121104) | Peatland microbial communities from MTU Mesocosm Facility, Houghton, MI, USA - PEATcosm2014_Bin01_10_metaG | ecosystem: Environmental > Terrestrial > Soil > Wetlands > Peat | place...
AATCGATTGAGTAAAGAAAAAGGCCCAGAGACTGGGCCTTTTGAATTGATGATCAGCGCTTCTTCTTCGGCTTCTTGTCCGGCTTGCCATGCTTCTTCTCCTGCTTGCGGACGGGAGCGCTCTTCGTCGCTTTCTTGGGCGCAGCCTTCTTCACAACAGGCTTAGCTTTCTTCGGTACGGGCTTGGCTTTCTTAACCGGCTTCGGCGCGGCCTTCGCAGTTTTCTTCGGAGCGCTCTTCACGTGCACAGTTTTAGCGGGCTTGGGCGCGGGCTTCGCCGGAACCTTTTTCTTAACCGCAGCTTTCTTGGTCGCGGCGGCAGGAGCGGGCTTCGGTGCAGCCGCTTTCACAGACTTAGGAGACGGGGCCGCAATTGGAGCGGGCTCAGCATGCTTTTTGGCAACCACTGGCCTGGGTGCCGGAGCGGGACTGGACACGGCTGCAACGGGTTCTGCCGCTGCTGCGGCGGCGGCCATTTGCACAGGTGCCTTGGCCGGAGCTACAGCCTTCTTGGCCGCTGCCCGTCCACGCCGCACAGGAGTCGGCGGAGGTGGAGGCGGTGGTGGTTCAAAGGGCGCGAGGAACTTGGCAATCTCCGCATCGGAGCGCAGCTTTCCATCCAGCAACTGGAAGAATGCTTCCTGACTGATATGCGAGAACTCGGCGAGTTGAGGGGTGATCCGCAACTCTGCCATTTGCGCATACGGAATCTTCTCCTGAACTTGCCGCCATTTCCCGAAGAAGTTCTTGATCTTCTCTTCGACGGCGCTGTTCCTTCCGGTTACGTCGAGATAGAGCAGAGCCTCGGGTTTGGCAGCCGCGAGAATCTTCCAGGCACCAGAGTTCAGCGCCGCTTCCTTGGAAAGCAGCTTCTTGGACAAGTCCTTGGCATCGTTCTCCAGGCGCTTCCAGGCGGCGACAAACTCGCGATGCGGAATCAGCTTCTGGATGGCCGCGACATCGGCCTCGCCCAGCTTGGAGGTCAGAAAGTGCATGACGGCGGGTGCAGCATCGACGGCAATGTTGAATTCGGCCATTGTCGCGCGGGTCTTGAGAAGATGCGCCAGCTCGGGATTGTCGGCCTTGGCGACCGTCCACTTGGGCCAGAGAACTTTCAGCCAGCCGGCAGCTTCCAAAGCCTTCATCACCGCAATCGGATTCTCTTCGTGGGCAATCTGCTCCAACTCGTACCCGATGGCACGGCTCCCAATAAACTGGAGGTAATCCCCTTCAACGGCAGAATCGTACCGGGCGCGGGTTCGCTCATCCAGTTCCCATCCAAAGCGGGTGGCGAAGCGGCTTGCGCGCAGCAGACGCGAAGGGTCTTCGAGGAAGGCGTAGCTATGTAGGACACGTATGAGCTTGGCTTCGATATCGGCTGCGCCGTTGAAAGGATCGAGCAGGAGGCCGCGCGAGCCCTCGTTGAGGGAGAGCGCCATGGCATTGAAAGCAAAGTCACGACGGCGGAGATCATCGTTAATGGTGGCAGGTGTTACCAGTGGCGGCTTGCCGGGTTTGTCAAAGACTTCCGTGCGAGCCATGCCAATTTCAACCGCTACGCCTTGAAGAATGAAGTGAATGACGTAGAAGTTCTGGTCGACCATGTCGACGATTCCGCCGGACTTCTCGACATCGTGCTGAAGTTTGAGGGGATTGCCCTGAACGGTGAAGTCCAAATCGCGGATGGAGAATCCGGTGAGGATGTCCCGAATCGCTCCGCCCGTCAAATAGACGTTCATCCCGTGGGAACGGGCTAATGCCTGCACCGCGTTTACCGTCCGCATCTGCTCAGGCGATAACCGGCTCTCCATCGTGTAAATGTAATCGGCCATGATATTTAGGGCATTAAATTCATTTACTTATCCACCTTTTTCCAGAAAATGGTTGAAGGCGGATAGGGGATTTCAATGCCAGCAAAAAGCTGAGAATAACTCCTTTGCAGATAGCCACTTACAGGGAAATGCAACAATCCCGCTACAAGCTCCTGACAATATCACAGAGAATACACATTTGGCTACTCAGAAACTAAGGGAGTGTTAATTGTTGGTGAGAGTTCGTATCAGAGCGAGTTAACTTACTGGTCACCCTACCCGGATTTTGTTGCCGGGGTGAGCGACAGGGGTGCGACAATCGGTAAACGCTGCGGATGGTATGTTATTCGGCAAGGCCGCAGCTAATGGGATACGCAATGGCTTCCACGCACAAGAAAGTAATCGTTCGCAAGATGGATCGGGACAGCGTCCACGGGTATGTGGCATCTGAGGACTTTCTTGTTGGGAATAAGGTGGAACTGCTGAACACGGCCGGCAGCGTAGTGCTGGTCGATCTGGTAGAGATCAAGGGCGTGTACTACGTCAGGGATTTTGCCGATTCCAACTCTCTGCAACGTAAGACATTTACCACGCGTCCCAGGGTTGAAGGGCTGTGGGTGAGACTGCGCTTCCGCGACGGCGAAACCCTGGAAGGTCTTATGCCTAACGACTTGACCCAGGTGCGGGCCGAGGGCTACTTCCTGAACCCGCCGGATTCCCGGGGCAACGTGCAGAGGATTTTCGTACCACGCTCGGCAGTGTCAGAACTCACGGTGCTGGCGGTGATCGGTTCGGCGGCGAAGCGGCGCAGACAGGGCGATGCTGCGCACCAGACTCCACTGCTGTTTAACGAGCTACCGACCGAGTAAACAGACTCCGGCCCTGCCCACTGTGGAAAATCCACTTCAGCTTCTTCTAGCGTCTAAGGTGTTGCTCCTGTAGGCTTATGCCCAACATGAAACTTTCTGAGATTGCCCAGATACTGGGTGCATCGCTGGAGAATGCTTCGCCTGATACCGAAGTGCTTGGAGTGGCGGGCATCGAAGAGGCCAGCCCACAGCAGATCACGTTCATATCGAATCCGAAGTACGGCGCGATGGCGAAGACTACGAAGGCTGCCGCCATCCTGGTGAAGCAGGACTTCCCTGCCGAGGGCTGTGCGGTGATGCGGCACGGCAATCCCTACCTGGCTTTCGCTCGTGCGTTGGAGCTCTTCTATCAGCCTCCAAAGTATGCCCCCGGGATTCATCCCACGGCGGTGATTGATGCAACGGCAAAGGTTGGAGCGGGAGTGCACATTGGCCCCTATGTGGTCATTGATGCAGGAGTCACAATCGGCGAGGACTCGGTGCTGCTGGCTCACGTTGTGATCTATCGAGGGGCGAAGATCGGGGCCCGTTTCTTCGCGCACTCGCACGCGCAGGTACGCGAATTCTGCGAGCTGGGCAATGATGTCATCCTGCAAAACGGAGTTGTGATTGGTGCGGACGGCTTTGGTTTTGCGCGGGATGGCGCGAAGGGATGGCACAAGATTGTGCAATCCGGAATCACGAAACTGGCGGACCGGGTGGAAGTGCAGGCAAACTCCTGCGTAGACCGTGCCAGCATTGGCGAGACGGTGGTCGGAATAGACACGAAGATCGACAACCTGACACAGGTCGGGCACGGTTGCACGGTTGGCGAACACACCATGTTGTGCTCGCAGGTTGGACTGGGCGGCTCGTCGCAAGTAGGCAGCAACGTTATTCTTGCGGGACAGGTCGGAGTCGCCGGACACTTGAAGATAGGTGACGGAGCGATTGCTACAGCCCAGACCGGAATCCCTGCGGATGTTGCTGCAGGTGCAACGGTGAGCGGATATCCGGCGATCGAAAACCGGCAGTGGCTGCGCGCGGTGGCCGTATTCCACAAGCTCCCGGAGATGGCAAAAGCACTGCGCAAGCTCGGCAAGGGCACAGATTAAATACGATTCTCACGTGAGAGCGGCGTTTTTTTGCATCCATACTAAAAGGCCCGGGAGATGCGGATGGATGAAGGAAAGCGATTAGAGGTGGTTGACGGCGGCAAGCTTGACGAGCTTAAGCCGATCACCGTCCTGCTGCTGGACGACCGCGAAGAGAATCTATTGGTGCGCTCCACCATCTTGCGCCAGAAGGGCTACCACATCGTTACGTCCGCATCGATTGAAGAAGCGGAGAGCAAGCTCAACGACATTGACATTGCAGTACTGGACTACCATCTGGGGGCGGGCAAGTTCGGTACGGAGGTGGCGCAGACGTTGCGCGCAAAACGTCCGGAAGTGCCGATTATTATTTTGTCCGCAACGCTGGAACGCAAGTTCGGCGGCATTGCGGACATGCATCTGCTGAAGGGCAGCAGCTCGGTTGACGACCTGGTGCAGGCATTGCGAGGGTTCGAAGCCAAGCGGCGCGGTCGTCCCGTGGTGGTGGACTCGCGCGACTTCTACTACTCCAGAATCGTCATGGCCATGGGCGATGACATGGTCGTCGAGATATTGGATCGCGATGGCAACTGGCAGTATGTGAACGACTACTTTGCCGCACTCAGCCATCAGCGCAGAGGATGGTACGGCGGGCGCAACATCTTCGATCATTTTCCGGAGATGCGCGAGGAGTGGGGTGAGATCATACGTACGGTAGCCGATACCCGCGAGACATACATCGACCGCCGCAATCACCAGGCAATGGCTCACCTTCCGGCAGAGTTGCAGCATTGGCAGTGGAACGTGCTTGTGTTCCCGATCAAGCTGCACGATGGGCGCGATGGAGTGGTTCTGAGCGCCCGGCTGATCGAGCGAAAATAGCTCCTGCAATCCACGCGGCACCCCGGGCAGTGCTATGCACTGCAGCCAATAATTTTCCAGAGTAGAATGGCAGCCATGAAGATTGCCGCTCATCTGCTTGCTGTTATGCTGATGGCCGTCGCGCTGATTAGCTCAGCGTGCAACTACACCAAACCCGTCATGTACATCAATCTCTCGAACTCCTCAGGACACGCGATGCGGAATGTTGAGCTCATGCATCCGACGGGCACCTTTGGACTGCCTGAACTGCGCAGCGGCCAGACGAACCAGCACATGGTTCCCATTGGCGCCCCGTGCAAGTTCAAGGTCAAGTTTGAGGACGAGGCCGGAAAGATGTACACGACGGACTATGACCTGGGTACGAAATGTCCCACGGAAATTGCATTCACAGTTGGCGAGGGGATGACGGTCAGCGAACGGCAGCTTCGCCCGTAGGATCCTGATACTGCGGTGGCAAGGCACTGTGAATGGCGGCGCGCACGGCGGACATTAGCTGCTCTCTGTTTGCAAACTGGCGGGGGTCGACGGGGGCATGAAAGTGCACCACGAGTTCGATGGGTTTCAGTGAGAACCTTCCCTTGGGCCATGCGTCGTGGCTGCCTACGATCGTGATTGGCACGATAGGTACGCCAGCCTCCATCGCCAGATGGAATGCGCCTCTCTTGAATGGCAGTAGCCGACCGTCGGGCGAACGGGTTCCCTCGGGAAAGACGAGCATTCCCTGCCCTGACTGCAAGACAGCAACGGCGGAGCGTACGCTTTCGATGGCGGACTTACGCTGCGAGCGATCCAATGCAACGAATCCGGCTGCACGCATGGCGCGGCCGAAGATCGGAATGTCGAACAGCTCCTTTTTGGCAATGATGGAGACACGACGGCCGAGGAGTGGCGTGATCACCGGAGGATCGAGATTCGAAGTGTGATTGGCCATAAAGAGGTGTGCCTGATCATCCTGCAACCTTTCATAGCCGACGCGGCGAACACGGATCCCGGCCAATCGGTATCCGGTGCGAGCACCCCAGAGCGAAAGTCTCCATAAGAGGTCTATGCGCCCGGTGATGTAGAGGGCTGGAAATCCCACGACTGCCGCGGGGATGGAACAGACCACCCAGCAAACCATGCAAAAGAGAAGGCGGATCACTGCGTCGCGTCCTTTGACTGGCTACGCTGCTCTGCATCCTGAGCTGAACCAATCTCTGCTTCGCCGAGGAGGAAAGCCGCGCGGCGTTGCCGAGCGACGGGTGTTATGCCGGGCACATCCTCAAATTGATATTCGTCGATCTTTCGCGAGGTGATGGGCAGATCGAGTTCGCGGGTGGCACCGCTGACCGACATTACCTTGAGATGCAGGCTGCCGCGCGGATCGTGTCTCTGCACAATCTGGTTGAAGTCTCCGGTGATTGCTCGTCCCTCGGCCTCGAGGATAACGTCTCCCGATTGAAGATGCAGACGCGCAGCGGCCGAGCCTTCATCCACGCGAGCGATGGTGGAGGGCTTACCCGGAGATCGTGAGGTAAGAATGCCTGCGTAAGGCTGTTCGCTTTGATGATGAGCAAGGGCGAGTCCGACGTAGGCGAAGGAGCGGTCGTACGGCAGTTCTTCCGTGCCGGAAATGTACCGTGTGAAGAAGTCGCGGAAGTCATCTCCGGTCAGAACCTCCAGCGCAAGCCGAACGCCCTCAGAGTCGTCGAAGTAAATTCCCTGCTTGGCATAACGCTGGTTCATGTATTGGAAGAGATCGCGCAGACAGCGGCGGCCATTAGTGATGCGGCGCATTTCGAGGTCGATGAGAAAGCCGAGAAGCTCGCCTTTGGGGTAGTAGGAGATGCTGCGCTCGGGGCGATGATATTCAGGATAGCCGTCAAACCATGTGTCGAGACTGGACTCCTCGACCGACTGCGTTAAGCGTGCGCTGCGGGCCTGCAATCCTGCGGCGACGGCGGCAAGGTGAGCGAGGAAATGCTTTTCGTCGGAGAGCCCCGCGCGCGATTGAATAATGTCTGCAGCCGTGCTGGTGACGCCCTCACTGAACCAGAGCGCACGGGAGTACTGCTCGCGCGAGTAGACGACAGGTTCGAGCGATTGAGGGCGGATGCGCTTGACGTTCCAGAGATGGAAGAACTCGTGGGCGGAGACTCCTGCGGAAGCGAGCGTGTCCTGCTTCAGGCGGTCGGCCGCCACGTCGATGGCCGTGGAGTAAGCGTGCTCCATGCCTCCGCTGGAGGTGCCGTGTGCTGCCAGATAGAGAAACGTGTACTCGTCGAACGGGCGATCCTTCATCCAGTCCACGGCGGCCGCAGTGATGCGCCGTAACATGTACTGCATTCCCTGCAGATCGACATCCGGAGAATCGACCACGACGTGATAGGCAGCGCCATCCTGATCGAAGGTGATCTCACTCAGGCGACCGAAGAGCGCAGGGGTATCCACCAGGCTGTCATAGGTGGGCGCGGTGGCGGAGGGTTCCTCGGCGAGCTGGTCCGCTGTGCGAAGGCCAAAGAGTCCGCCGTCACGCAGCTTCCACGCCATAGGAACGTCGAGCAAGCGAAGGGAAACCGCGGCGTTGCGCTGGTCCGGGCGATAGACAAGAACCTCGGCCCAGTTGAAGAATGCATGCTGCGAATCGAAGCTGGCGCCGAATGGGCCGGGATCATTCGTCGTGATGTCATAGCTGAACGTGATGCACGGGTGATTGCCCGAAGAGGTCAGGCTCCAGGTCGTCTTATCGACTTTCTCCGCAGTTGCGTCGCGTGTATCGCAGTGGTCGCAGAGCCATTCGGGAACTCCTTCATAGGCTTTGACGTGATTCACGTTCACGGCAAAATCGCGAACCTGGTAGAGCGCGTTCCAGACCGGGAGCTGAAACTGCGATGCCGGCTGGCGGGTCACCGCGTCCACATGCACTATGTGGTCTGCAGTACGCTTCAGCGAGACGCCGTAGGCAACACCCTCGGCAGGACACCAGAACGCAGGCTCCTGCGCCGCTACGTTCGCGGCGAGCAGCATGAGGCTCACTATCAACAGCCAACGACTTGGTCTAAGCATGTTCACCCTGGCCGCCTTGGAGTGCAGCAGGAAGCTTCTCGTAGATGCCTCCGAAACCTCCATTGGAGAGAATTGCCACCACATCACCAGCGACAAGTTGCGGCCTCAAGGCGGCGACGATTGCATCCACATCCGCAAACTGCGTAGCGCGAATTCCACGCGAGTTGAGCTCCTGCACGACGGCGTTCACATCCAGCCGCTCTTCGGGCTTCAGCGCGTCTGTGGTCTTGAAAAACACGCTTGCGATCGCAACCTGATCGGCGAGGGCGAGGCTCTCGACGAGTTCGCGCTGGAAAACATTGCGACGGAGTGTATTGGAGCGCGGCTCCAGAACAGCCCATAGGCGACGGCCAGCGTAGCGCTTGCGCAGCGCGATAAGCGTTGCGGCGATGGCCGTGGGATGATGCGCAAAGTCGTCAATGATCGTGATGCCGCCGATTTCCGCGCGGACTTCGAGACGGCGTTTGACGGAAAGAAATTTGCGCAGGGCGGTTGCTATTTCCGCCGCGGAAATTCCGTATGCATTTGCCATGGCCGCGGCAGCCGTGGCATTGAGCACGTTGTATTCACCGGCGAGTGGGAACTCAAAGTCGGCGAAGTGCTGGCCATCTCGACGCACAGTCCAACGGGTCCTGGCCGCCAGATACTGCACGTTCTCAATGCGCCAGAAGGATTCGGGATGGAAGCCGTAACGCTCAACCGGACAGAAGGCGCGCTCCACACACTCGGTGACCGTGGGACTGCCGTCCCAGGCAATGACGCGGCCGCGACGCGGAACAAGGTTCACGAGACGCTTGAACGCAAACTTCACAGCTTCGAGGTCGCGATAGATATCCGCGTGGTCGAACTCGACGGAGGTGAGGATGGCAACGTCGGGAAAATAGTGGAGAAACTTTGGTCCCTTGTCGAAGAAGGCGGTGTCGTACTCATCGCCCTCGATGATGAACTCGCTGCCATCGGTGACGGCGAAGCTGGAGCCGAAGTTCTCCGCGATGCCGCCGATGAGAAATGATGGGCGTCGCCCGGCGGACTCAAAGATCCACGCGGCCATACTGGTAGTGGTGGTCTTGCCATGCGTTCCGGCAATCACCAGCGAGTTGTGTCCGCGAATGAACTCCTGATGAATCACCTCAGGCATGGAGACAAAAGGGATGCGCTGATCGAGCAGGTACTCGAGCTCAGGATTGCCGCGCGAGATTGCATTGCCGACTATAACCAGGTCGGGAGCGGGCGTGAGATTCTGTTCGCTGAAGGGCTGCATTATGGCGATGCCAAGCGACTCCAAGAAAGTGGACATGGGCGGATAAGCGGCGGCATCCGAGCCCCTCACGTCGAGACCGCGAAGCTTTAACATGCCTGCAAGCGAGGCCATGGCCGTGCCGCAGATTCCAATCAGATGAACTGTACGAGCCTTAATCAAAGCGAACGATTCCTCAAAGTATTGAAGCGATTTTATTCTGAACCAATCAACGTTGCGGGTTCCACTTGCAGGCGGACCCCCGCGGCAGAACTATGAAGCTGGGCCGGAACGCCTAAAGGTAAAGTCAGATTTCCAGACGACACGTGGCCGGAAGGCACGCCAAAAGCGATTGGCACTCCGAGGCCGCCGAGAATGCGCAGGATGAGCTGCGGAAGCGCTTCCTCCTCTGAGGTGCAGCCACGCATGGCGCCGAAGATTACACCGCGCACGCCTTCGAACTTCCCTGCCAGCAGCAGGTGCATCAACATGCGGTCGATGCGGAACGGCTTTTCATTGACGTCTTCGAGGAAGAGAATTTTGCCCTCGGTTTGAATTTCCCAAGGCGTGCCGAGCGAGGTGACCACCACGGACAGGCAGCCTCCGATGAGCGGGCCGCGGGCCTCGCCATCCACAAGCGAGGTGACGCCGGAGCCTGGGGCGAAAGAAAAGTCCAGAGGTTCACCGGAGAGAGCTGCACAGAAAGAAACGGCGTCAGCATGACCGTTGGCGAAGTCACTGGCTACCATGGGGCCGTGAAACGAGACGAGGCCATGGCGATCGAGCGCAAGCAGCAACGATGTGTTATCGCTGTATCCGATAAAACCTTTGGGCGCGGTCTTGAACACTTCGAAGTCAAGGTGAGGCAAAAGGTAGTTCGAGCCGTATCCGCCGCGGGAACAGACAATCGCCCCAAGATCGTCGCGAAGCCAGAGGCGGTTCAGTGCTGCGGCGCGTGCTTCCACGGTTCCGGCGAAATCTCCATCGGGCGCAGTGAAGGCCGCCTCTACCTCCCACCCGGTGAGCTGATGCAGAGCGCTGCATCCGGCGATCAGGTTCGCAGGGTCAGCGCAACTGGCGAGGCCGACCACGCCCAGTTTGCCCCTCGGCCCGAGGGCGCAAGGACGCACGCCGGAATGAGTTCGCGACTGCATCTTCCGATGGTAAACGAAAACGAGCTAGAGGAAGAATTCTCCGTTGCAGATTAGCGTTGCCGAGCCTTCGAGCATGAGCGACGTGCCGGGCTTCCACTCCACGCGCTGCACGCCGCCGGGGGCAACCACAACCAGCTTCTGCGCGGCGTTGCGGACGGCGA
>Ga0181516_10003624_pt1 | contig 10230 bp, 8 predicted proteins | sample PEATcosm2014_Bin_25_FD_121104 | JGI IMG/M metagenome (GOLD analysis project Ga0181516, IMG submission 121104) | Peatland microbial communities from MTU Mesocosm Facility, Houghton, MI, USA - PEATcosm2014_Bin01_10_metaG | ecosystem: Environmental > Terrestrial > Soil > Wetlands > Peat | place...
CTTGCAGTGTGCGAAGAGGAAGTCACTCTTCCGGCTGTTGCCACGATTCGCGCGCGTACGTTCCTCGCGCCGGAAGCGGCCGCAACTGCCGGAGTCATTGAAACCGTCAACGCTGAACCAGATGCTCGCGTCACGGTGGATGAAGTTACTTCCACCAGTTCGGAAGGCATTGACATCACTGCGGCAACGAAGTTGGTCGCCGTGGGACGTGGCTTCCGCAAGAAGGAAGACCTCAAACTCGCCGAAAACCTGGGAGGCGTACTGAAGGCCGAGTTGGCCTGCACACGCGGCGTCGCAGAGGACGATCACTGGCTCCCCATCGAACGCTACATCGGAATCAGCGGACAGACCGTGAAACCGGAACTGTACCTCGCAGTAGGCCTGTCTGGACAGGTGCAGCACATGGTTGGGTGTCGCGAATCAAAGGTGATCGTTGCGGTCAACAATGACGAGCGCTCGCCAATCTTTGAAGCGGCTGATTATGGAATTGTCGGCGATCTTTATGAGGTTCTACCCCTGCTGACGGCCGCACTAGGAAAGTAGCTTACAAAATGTCGGAAGATAAATTTGATGCAATCGTGGTGGGTGCGGGACCGGCAGGTTCCGCATGCGCCTACGCTTTAGCGAAAGAGGGCAAGAGCGTACTGCTGCTTGAGCGGGGAAATACCGCCGGGAGCAAGAACGTTTCTGGAGGCAGGCTCTACACGTACGCGCTGGAGTTGCTTGAGACCGATATGTACAAGCGGGCTCCTCTGCAACGCAAGATCGTGCGCGAACAGATCATGCTGCTCAACGAACGTGGCGCGACCACCGTGGACTACTTCAATCCGGATTTCAGCAGCGAGGTTCCACAGTCTTACTCTGTTGTGCGCGCCGCACTGGATGAATGGTTTGCCGCCGAGGTTGAAGAAAAGGGCGGAATGGTCGCCAGCGGTGTCGTTGTAGATGGCCTCATCGAAGAGAACGGAAAGATAGTAGGCATTCGCACTGGCGAGGAAGAGATGCGCGCCGATGTGGTGATTGCCGCCGATGGCGTCAATTCCCTGCTCGGGCAGAAAGCCGGACTCTTCCCGGAAGTCAACTCGCACGCAGTCGGCGTTGGCGTGAAAGAGACGATTGAGCTTCCGGACAACCTGATCAGCGCTCGCTTCGCGGTCAAGGACGACGAAGGCGCGGCGCGTGTTGCGATCGGCTGCACAGAAGGTATTTCCGGCGGCGGATTTGTTTACACGAACCGTGGCAGCATTTCGCTCGGCATTGTTTTCAACCCGGAGCAGGCCGCAAAACAACAGCGCCACATTCAGGACATCTTCCAGGACTTCAAGATGCACCCTGCGATTCAGGCACTGATCGAGGGCGGCACCAGCGTCGAGTATGGCGCGCACCTCGTTCCCGAGATTGGTTACCAGGGCATTCCAAAGCGTCTTTACCGCGATGGATTCCTTGTGATTGGCGATGCCGCGCAACTGGGCATCAACACTGGGCTCATCATTCGCGGCATGGACCTGGCCATTGTGAGCGGCGTTGCTGCGGCACGTGCGATTTTGAAATCCAGTGCGCCGGCTGAATGCGGCTCACTTTATATGCAGCAACTGGAAGAACTGTTGCTCATTGCCAACCAGAAGGCTTACCAGAACTTCCATCAGATTTTCGAGCTGTCACGCGTCTTCGGCGCATATCCAAATCTTGCCAATGACGCGATGAAGTTCCTGTTCACCGTGGACGGCAAACAGCCCAAGCCGATGATGAAGGGGCTGCTTGAGGTTGTGAAGAAACATGCAAGCTTCGGTCAATTGGCGGCCGACGGCTGGAAAGCGTATCGAAGCCTATGACGATCAAGAGACTGGGTCCGGAAGAGCTGCTATCGCTCGACAAGTTCAGCGTGGATGAAGGCAATCCGCACATCGTGATAGACAAGGCGATCTGCGCCAAATGTACGCCAAGAGCGTGTCTTATCGTGTGCCCTGCGCGTTGCTACCGGTTGAAGGATAACCAGGTCAACTTCGAGTACGCCGGCTGTCTGGAATGTGGCACATGCCGCGTGATGTGCAAGGACAAGGGAGTCACGAGCTGGAATTATCCACGCGCAACCTTTGGAATTACGTTCCGTTGCAGCTAGAAAACAAGTTCACCGTCGCGATCGGTTTTCGGCGCGACACGTAAAAGGAGAAACAAAATGTCTACCACCGCAGCAGTCCCAACTTTCGCAGTAGGTCAGAAATGCACTTATTCCCAGCTTATTGATGACAAGCTTGTTCATGGTTTCGCAGACCTGACCGGCGATCACAATCCGATTCACGAAAACGATGAGTTCGCAAAGAAAACCAAGTTCGGCCAGCGCATCGCACATGGCGGCATCCTGTTCGGCATTATCTCCAAAGTCCTTGGCATGGATATGCCGGGCGTCGGAACCGTCTATCTCAGCCAGCTCGTTAACTTCAAGGCCCCCGTATTCATCGGAGACACGGTCACCCTGGAAGCTACCATTGTCGAGATTCTGCCGAAGGCAGTGGCAAAGATCAGCTGTGTCATCAAGAAGCAGACTGGCGATGTTGTGATGGACGGCATTTCGGAAGTGAAGTTGCCCGGCTGGCTCACGAAGATCTAACTGCTTCTGTGTCTCTTCCTCCTTTGTCTTGCAAAGGAGGAAGGCTGCGAAGAATGCGGCGCCAGGGGACTGGAGACCGGGATGCGTAGCGCATGCGGCGAGCGGATACCCGTCTCCACCCTGGCTGATCCCAGCACCTTAACGCCCTGATAGTACATCGGTCATAAGCAGTGAAAACGCGGCACGCCGCGTGTGAGCATACGTGTGTTCAATGCCAATTCATATGTTGCAGATCTGTTTTAGGAGAAATTCATGAGTTTTCTTGTCTGTATCGCAGCCCTCTGCTTTCTGATGTACGTCGCATATAAGGGTTTCAGCGTGATTCTTTTTGCTCCCATAGCGGCCCTACTGGCGGTTCTCTGTACTCATCCTTACTATGTGCTTCCCGTTTACAGCAACATGTTCATGGAGAACATGGTTGTATTCATCAAGAATTACTTCCCGGTCTTTATGCTGGGAGCCATCTTCGGAAAACTCATTGAGATTTCCGGTTTTGCCAAGTCGATCGTGCACTCGGTAGTGAAACTGCTCGGGCCTTCGCGCGCGATGTTGTCAATCGTTATCGTTTGCGCTCTGCTCACTTATGGTGGCGTGTCGTTGTTTGTCGTGGTGTTCGCTGTCTACCCATTTGCGGTTGAGCTCTTCCGCGAAGTGAACATCCCGAAGCACCTGATTCCGGCAACCATCGCCATGGGCGCATTCACCTTTACGATGGACTCACTTCCCGGAACGCCGCAGATCCAGAACATCATCCCTACCACGTTCTTCAAGACCAATGCTTATGCGGCTCCCTGGCTTGGCATGATCGGCTCCGTTTTTATCCTGGCAGTCGGCATGTTATTCCTCGACTGGCGCCGCAGGTCGTGTGCTAAAGCAGGTGAAGGATATGGAACTGGCCACCTGAACGAACCGGAACCGATCGAACTCACGCAGCTCACCAATCCATACGTCGCGATTCTTCCGTTGTTTGTCGTCGGCGTCATGAACCTGGTGATCACCCGATTGATACCCCGGTTCTATGGCGACAGCGTCAATATTCAGCTTACCGACACTGCAAAACCGCTCGCGGTAGCGGTCTCGAAGATGGTTGGAATCTGGTCGGTGGAGATTGCGCTGGTGCTTGGCATCCTAACGGTTGTCGTCTTTGGCTGGGACAAGGTGCATGCAAAGTTCGCAGAGGGCACGAAGACCGCCATCGGCGGAGCGCTGCTAGCCTCGCTGAATACCGCTTCCGAATATGGGTTTGGCTCCGTGATCGCAGCGTTACCAGGCTTTCTTGTCATTCGAAACGCTCTCGCACACGTTCCCAACCCGCTCGTAAAAGAAGCGGTCAGCGTCAACGTGCTGGCTGGCATCACCGGTTCCGCGTCGGGCGGCATGAGTATCGCGCTGGCTGCCATGTCGGACCAATTCATCGCGGCCGCGAATCTGGCACACATACCTATGGGAGTTCTGCATCGCGTGGCAGCCATGGCCAGCGGCGGCATGGACACCTTGCCGCACAACGGCGCTGTCATCACGCTGCTTGCCGTGACGGGACTTACGCACAAGCAATCGTATAAGGACATCTTCGCCATCACCTGCATCAAGACGACGGCTTGCTTCGTTATCATCGGAGTCTATTACCTGACTCATCTGGTATAAGGACATTCGCCTGTAACGAACCTCCGAGACACCACAGCGGTGTTGGCTTCCATGCCAGCACCGCTTTTTTTCGTGCTACAATTTCTTGTCATCCGAGGAAATATGCATGGAATTGCGATTGTTTCGCTACTTTGTGGCAGTCGCTGAGGAACTGAACGTTACTCGCGCAGCGGAGCACCTCCACACCGCGCAACCCTCATTGAGCCAACAGATTCGCCAGTTGGAAGGCATCGTCGGCGCTCCTCTTTTTCATCGCGACAGGCATCGTTTGCAGCTCACCGAGGCAGGACGCGTCCTGCTCCCTACCGCGAGGTCGATCCTCGCTTCGGTTGAGAACGCAATCGTACAAGCGCGAGCTGTTGCCAGAAGTGAGGAGTGGACCATTGCACTCGGCATGGTTCCCGGGCCCGAAGGGAAGATTTTCTCTCACATTCTGCCTATTCTGTTGCGCTATCAACCAAACATCCAGTTGTTGCTGAAAACAATGACGTCGCCGGATCAGATCAAGGCCCTGCAGCGGCGCGAGATTAGCGCTGGCTTTCTGCGTGGCCCAATCGATAGCGATGAGATCACGTCGGAGGTCTACATGCGCGAGGATGTTGTCGTTGTTCTTCCGCAGGATTCTCCGCTTGCGTCATTGGATCGCGTGCCGCTTGCCGAGTTGGCAAGGATGAGCCTGATCCCGATTTCAGCGGAGGTTGCTCCCGCTGTACACAACATGACGGAAGAGATCGAACAGCGTGCCGGCGTCAAGTTTCACAGGGGATTCTGCAGCGAGAACCTGATGACCTCTATGAACGCGGTCGCCTCGGGCTTGGGTTTCTGTTTCTTTTCGGCCTACGTTGAAGAGATCGCTCCCAAGGGGGTGGTGACCCGGCCTCTAGACCTGGACCCAACTCCCCAGCTCGATCTTCTCTTCGCATACCGCAGGGATGACCAACTGCCAACCCTCGCAAAGCTCGTTTCCCTTGTGCGCGAGCATTCTCCATTCCACATGGAAACGGCTCGCAAAACCGAGGCAAGTCCTAAAACGACTCTGCAACATTTCTAGAGCGATTCCATGGATGGTGTGTCCATGAGTATCACCGCCGGGTAGAGCACCCGGCTGCTCTACCGGATATACCTTCCGCGATTCCGGTCTAGACTAACGTCAGCACGTGCCCCATTTTCAGCTTTTTCGTCGTCATGTAGAAATGTGCTTGCCGGCTGGGAGGGGTCTCACACGCGACCCTTTCAACCAGGTCGATGCCTGCATTTGTTACGGCCGCAACTTTCTGCGGATTGTTGGTCAGCAGGCGCAGACGTTTCACCCTGAGTTGCTTCAGTATCTCGATTGGCAGAGCAAAGTCGCGATAGTCTACACAAAGTCCCAGGTGCTCGTTGGCCTCTACGGTGTCCAATCCGCCGTCCTGCAACTCATATGCCTGGAGCTTCGCCATGAGCCCAATGCCGCGCCCCTCCTGCTTCTCATAGATGAGGATGCCTGCGCCCGCGTCCGCAATAGACTGCATTGCGCTCTCCAATTGTGCGCCGCAATCGCAACGCAGCGATCCGAAGACATCGCCAGTGAGGCATTGCGAGTGAATTCTTACCAGCGGAGTTCCGGAAGATATGTCTCCCATGACAAGAGCCATCGCAGTTTCTAATCTACCGTTGATCAGACGTTCGAATCCCAGCGCGCGAAACTCGCCCCACTGTGTAGGCAGACTGGCATCGGCCACCTGCCTCGTCTTGCCTTCACACAGTTGCACGTAGATATTCAACGCCTCTTTCATGCTTTCCACGTGCCCTTCTCTCTCTGCGGCCTTCACTGCGCTCTCGATTCTGAGCGCAAGCGGAGCTCTACCAGTTCGGCGATGCTCAACACGACCATTCCGTGCTTGTGAGCAAAGCGATCAATCTGCTCACCTTTCGTCATGGTGCCATCCGGATTCGTAAGTTCGCAGAGCACTGCAGCAGGTTTCAACCCAGCCAACCGCGCCAGATCCACTGATCCTTCGGTATGCCCGGTTCGCCCAAGCACTCCACCAGCGACTGCCCGCAGTGGGAAGACGTGTCCCGGGCTCACCAGGTCAGAGGCGTTTGCGTCGTCAGCAATCGCCGCGCGGATTGTGGTTACCCTGTCACTGGCAGAGACTCCCGTCGTGACGCCCTCACGTGCTTCAATCGTCACGGTGAAAGCCGTGCGGAATCGGCTTTCGTTGTTTTCGATCATCAGGGGAAGATTGAGCCGGTCCAGAACTTCCCCGGTCAGGCATAGGCACACAATCCCGCTACATTCGCGGATCAGCATGGCCATACTTGCAGGAGTGATTTTTTCGGCGGCAACAATCAGGTCAGCCTCGTTCTCGCGGTCGAAGTCGTCCACGAGCACAACGGGGTGTCCTCGCCGCATATCCTGCAAGGCCTGGTGAAATCTCTCTTCAAAGGAATTCGCCGCAGATTCCGGCAGGGTAGCAACAGCTGGGTAGGATGACATATTCGAAACGCTCCTCGTTTAGTAATTCGACGAAAAACGTTTCAGGGCTGTGTTCGTACCAATGGCAGCCACGCAACGCAAGGTTGCGCGCGGTATGGTACATCTTCTTCCATCCGGACTGTTACCGTCGGCCCTGGAGTTTCACCAGATCTGCTGACCCTGCTTTCGCAGGCGCTCGCGGGCTTTCACCGCCGGTGGGGAGTTGCGCCCCGCCCTGAAGACGTACGCCTAATTCAATTCACATCTTACTCCTTCGAACCCCAAACCATCGAATCTGCCGGTCACGGCGCTGTGTGATGCACGCCTCAATCACGCCGCGAAGTCGCGGCGCGGCTACAGCGCGCCACCCAGCAGATGGACCTGAACTTCCTCACCCGCCGCAAACGACTCGCGATCTGCGGGAAGCACGGCAACCGCATTCGCCTCCATCATGGTTCTCACCAGCCCGGTGTCCTGTTTGCCAGCGCTCCAGGCGGTGTATCTTCCCTGAATGCACTCCAATTTCACGCGCACCAGCGCGGTCTGTCCCTTCTTCTTTCGAAGATCGCTCTGCAACACTGCTGGAAAAAGCGGCCTCACCATTTCTCTGTGCCCCATCAGTTTAAGCAGCGCGGGAGCTGCAAACTCCGCAAACGTCAGCATGGAAGACACCGGATTTCCCGGCAGAGCGAACACTGGCTTTCCTTCTTTCATACCGAACGCCATCGACTTCCCCGGCTTTACCTTGACTCGCCAGAAGACGATCTTCACTCCCATCTCCGCAAGCACCTCACGCACCAGGTCGTATTCACCGACGGACACTCCCGCTGAAGTAATCAGCACATCTGCCTTAAGCCCTTCCTTCAGTTTTTCTCGATGGCTCGCAAGGTTGTCGCGCGCAATTCCAATCATCACCGGAACCGCGCCCAATTCTTTAATCGCCGCGTACAAGGAATATGCGTTACTGTCCACGATCTGCTCTGGACCTGGCGTCTGTCCCAGCTCAATCAACTCGTCACCGGTGACCACAATTGCCACTCGCGGGCGCCGCACAACCTCAACATGCTCTCGTCCACAACTCGCCAGCATATTGATCTCATAGGGACGCACCAGCCTGCCTGCAGCGAGAATGGTCTCGCCTTCGCGCACGTCTTCTCCCGCCAGCCGGATGTGTTGCCCCAGCACTACCGATTCAGTTGCAGTGATTCTCCGCTCTATCGCCTTCACATGTTCGATTGGCACAACGCTGTCGCATCCATTCGGCACCGGTGCTCCGGTCATAATCTTGATGGCCGTTCCCGGCGTCACTGCTTTCGCAGCCCTGCCACCGGCTGACACAGAATCAATCACTGGCAGTGCCCGTCCAGCAACACAATCCTCTGCACGCACTGCGTACCCGTCCATTGCAGAATTGTCGAAACGGGGGAGATTCCACGGAGCCACAACGTCTTCAGCCAGCACACGCCCCAGGGCTTCCAGGAGTTCCACTCGCTCTGCGCCCAGCTTTGTGACTGAATTGAGAATGATGTGGCGTGCTTCCTCAAAGCTTGGAATTTCTTGTTTGCTCATTTGCCTCTCTCTGATTGGGCGGACGGCTTGATTTGTACCGAAAGCCGCATCTCTTCCGCTCGCAACTCTTCCGGCGTGTTTACGTTTTTCCATCCGTCCGTAAGTTCGACGGGCACATCTATCAGCAGAGTGCGGGATAATTCCAGCAACATCGCCGGACGCGCATTATGGCTTACGTCTTCTCTGACTTTACGCTCCAAGGCTTCCAGAGCTTGCGGTTCATACAGGGCCAAAGTTGGATACGGATGCCCATCGCGTTGCCGCGGAATCACCGCCCAGCGCCCGGGCTGCCGCTGCGCTGCAAGCCAAGCGATGTGCTTTGCACGCAACCAGGGATGGTCGCACGCAGCCACAATCCAAGCCGCCTCGGGATACCAGCGATGGGCGGAGATAAGCGCTGCTGCCGGACCGCCGAAGCCCGGTGGGTCGGGAAGCCGCGTATAGCCTTCCAGCGCACCTGGCAGCGCGCCTGCCCCGAGCGCCACGCCGCGTCCATCACCGAGAGCGGCGCTCAGGGCATCCCCGGCAATCTCACCCAGGGCACGGCCTCCGAACATCATCAACTGCTTGGCGGAGCCCATGCGCGAACTGGCGCCACCCACCAACACTCCCCCGTATAGCGGCCGTTCCGTCCACGCGGGCTTTAGCCATTTGTCCAAGAAATCCATTAGCGCCGCGACCCGGTCGGTGTCCCAGCGCAGTGTCTGCAAGATGTTCGTCACACTCTCCGGAGCATCGGACTGCTCAGCGTTGCCAAGCCATAGTTTAGGAAGTGCGACGTCCTTGTGGCCTTCCACCAGCACTAGGTCGTGATCGCGACCAAAGCGTGCGAGCATGGCGTTCAGTGACAAAGCTGCATTGGCCGCGCGCCTTTCAAACTGCTGCCCCGGCCCGCTCAACGAAACTGTGGCTCCGGCCTGAAAAAACCGATCAGAGTCTTTGCCCGGCTTGTCTACTTCAAAGCCGTGGGCGTCATGCTTCACCACGGCAATTGCCAGTCCGCGCTCCACTAGCTTCGGGATCACGGCTTCCAGCAGGGTGGTTTTTCCTGAGCCGGAGAACCCGCAAACCGCCAGCACAGGCGAGCCCGATTGAAAGACCGCATTACTCACAGTCATCGATCTTCCTTTCCAATTTCCTGATTATGCGTCGATACAAGTCTCCACTTTCGCGAGGCGGAGCACAACATCCGCAGCTCAATTCTTGCGTTTTCCGTCTCCTCTCCTTGAGAGCACGCCCCACTTCCCTGATAATTGAATTGCATGATTCTCTATCCAACGCGCAACACACGCCGGATTGCACAGTTAGTTCTAGCCATCCCTTTCATACTGGTCGCTTCCGCACTCGCCAGAATTCCTGCAAAATCCGATTCGTCCTTGCAACCCGAAGATCTGCTCCGCCAGGCAGTCGCCAATGAGAAGCTCAGCGCAAAGGACGGCTACTTTGCATGGACCGACCGGCTACAAAAGCCACGTGGGTCGGTGACCAAGCTCATGGTAAACACGCCGCAAGGCATCCTCAGCCGCACGGTTGCGATCAATGACCACGCGTTGAGCGCCGACGAGCACCAGCAGGACGAGGACAGGATCAACCGTTTGCTCGATCCGGCAAAGATGCGCGACAAAGCCGCAAAGCAGCGCGAAGATCAGCAGCACATCGAGCGTTTGCTCCTCGCTCTACCAGACGCTTTCCAATGCCAGTACGAAACTGCGCAAGACGACCGAAATTTTCATCTTCAGTGTTCGCCGAACCCGAGATTCTCCGTCCCAAACTATGAGTCACAAGTTTTACAGGGCATGAACGCCAAGATTGTCATTGATCGCGAAGACCTGCGCATCTCCCGCATCGAGGGAACGCTTTTCAGAGATGTTAATTTCGGATGGGGCTTTCTCGGCAGGCTGAATCGCGGAGGACACATTGAGATCATTCAATCCCGTGTGACTGGAAAGCA